>JADEYI010000199.1_pt1 | contig 108791 bp, 118 predicted proteins | sample 8542331 | NCBI WGS metagenome assembly JADEYI01 (sample SAMN16510988, study PRJNA670497) | mine drainage metagenome | isolation source: biofilm near Copperflume 1 | place: Germany: Marsberg coppermine Kilianstollen | collected 2018-02
AAACCATGTTTGAGGCCTTATAGAGAGCCAAGGAGGTCGAATTTTCAAATTATGAGTTCGTAGGCGTGATCAGCATATCGAAATTGCCCGAGATCACCCTTAAACCGGGGGTCCATTTTCGGACATCCCAACCCCCAAAACAATAGGTGTAAATATATACAGATGACAGATCATCGAGGCCGTGAAGAAGCGCTACCGGTGCCGGCAGCAGCACATGGACCCCGACAACCTGGAGAACCACTTCCTCGCGAAGGTGCGCTCTTGTTGACACTTACACGTCACGTATGAAGAAACGTTATGCATAAATGTGAGCTCCTTTCCTTATGTACAAAGTTTTCGTCTTCACGACTAGTCGGAAAATTCAATTTTCCGACTGCAAGCATACAAACGTGACGTTTAGTAAGTCACGTTTGTATGCTTGCAGTGGGAAGAGGACCGGGACTCCCTGGCCAGCATGTTTCCCGACCTTTTCCCCATCGATAGGGAGCCCACAGCGGCGCAGGTGGCTTTAGGAGCGGCCTTTGAGGAGGGCCCCCGGGGGTATGCCACCACCAGTCTGTCCTTGGGAAAAGTGGCTCTTGGGACTTATGAATGTGACACACGATCTGAGGCTGAACAAATGTGACTTTTATGCATCCTACCTAATTGTGACCTGCTGCACAGGCGGTCCTGGCGGACCCGGGGATTCACAGGACTGCTGCCGCTGGACCTTCCAGTGCTGCCCGCGAGCCACGGACGCCTGCCGCCCGCCAGGCGGAGGTGAGCCAATTGGAAGCCACTCTGTGTACACTTGTAGATGAACGTCACTGTTATCTTCACAAACGTGACATTTTGGCATACCTCGCCAAAACGTCACGTTTAACACCTTGTGCAAGCAGCTACCAGCCAGCCACAGAATCCATTGGAGGACGAGGATGCCACACGCTGGCAGCCGTCGTTTGGTCCTCGGTGACGAGAGAGGGAGTGAGGAGGAAGATGGAGAGGTACAGCCTCTACAAACGTCCTTTTGGGGCTCTTAATGTCACATTTCCTTTGGGTTCCTAGCTTGTAAATGTCACGTTTGAGGCTCTTTGATGTTGGATTTACACATGCCCACAGGCGGAGGTGGCTGACCAGGCTGCTGCTGCCCCTGCTGCTGCCCTCCCTGCTGCCCCAGAGGTTAGCAAATGTCACATTTGACACCCAACAAATGTCACGTTTACACATGGGTCCCTGGCTTGTGAATGTCACGTTGAGGTCCGCTGAATGTCACTTTTACACATGCCTGCAGGCTGCTGCCCCACAGGCCACCCATGCTGCTGTCCCACGAGAGCAGCAGCGTGCTGTGGCCTCACGATTAGCGAACGATCAAAAACAGCGCGTTTGACGGACCGCAAGGGCTCCGATTGGAAGAAGAAGGATTGAGGGTAAGCTCTCATGGCCATACCTTGGACTGTATACCACGACTTGAGGCGAGAAGAGACCGTGATCGGATGGGAGGACTTCGCTAGGATAGCGCGTGTGTGAAGATAGGAGAGGCAGGCCCCAACTAGCAAAGGCCACTTGCGGTGTGTTCATATTTTCGGCAGCCTGCTTCTCTTGCCTTTCAGTGACCAGGTAAGCTTGGTGGGCCTCACTGAAAGAAACAAGCTCACTGTTGCCGACAATAGCCTTGTCTACAAAGCTACAAGTGGGCTGTGATCTCCGAATAATAGATCTAAAATTAACTAGGGAAGGTGGCCATAAATAGCCACTTGTGATGTGTTCATTTTTTGGGCAGCCTGCGTCTCTTGCCTGGGCCTCACGGGATCACTATTGCCGACAAATGCCTTGTCTACAAAGCTACAAGTGGCTCAGAAGGATAGATTTCACATCGAGTAGGTGAAATGTACAGTGCTTAGACACGGAATAAGGCCACAAAGTGCCTTGAGGTGTCGGTGCTTGCCCATCGGCTGCAGCGCCGCCACTTCCGACTACTTCTAGACGCCACCATTTTCGGTGATTAAATGTCACGATGAAAAGTTCTTATCGGCGCGGTTCCATCGCACCCAGGTTCGTGCAAAACGATGGCATATTTGCAAAGTTATGAAAGATCTAAGTTTCCGCTGCGGCATCAGTTGAAAAGATAAAAGATGAAAGATAAACGATAACCTGAATAACAACCCTTTGCAGATACGCTAGGCGGCGATTTCTCCTAGCAAATCGTCCGAGATTAGAGAATCGCGGATTTTAGGGCGAAGCTCATTCCCAATTTTCCAATTCCGTAGTATTCATATTTTACTCCGTAAAAAATGAACACAATAAAATATACTGGGACAACAAGCTCGGTAAACGTGTGCACGGTTCCGCACTTCCTCACGATGATGACGGCGAAGAGGACATCCCTCCCATCTCCAAATTTAAAGATGTGGGCTTGGTGCTGGCACGTGCACGGGCGGTGAACGGGATGCTCGGGGCGGGGGGGGGGGGTGGCGTCAGTGGGAGCAAGGAGGCAATTTGCTGCTGTTTAAGAGAGGGAGTGCCCAGTGAGGCTGCAGCCCTTGCACCTACCGGCAATCGCAGAGGCAGGTAGACTATGGATGTCAGGGGGCTATGCTTTCATCAGGCTGGGAAGCTGGGCGGATTAATCCTTAAGGATGACGACGACCTTAGAGACCCGTAAAGAAGTGTTCAAATATTCTTCAGGAACGTGTCAGTTGTCATAGTGCTTTTAGACTTCATATTATTCCTATTAGACTTATCAGAAAGCTCAAAATCCCCAAGACCACACCTATGTCAAGCGGGTCCCGACAGGAGACCGCGGGCCCATCGGTATAGCGGTGCAGAGGCTGGTCTGCTGGCTGGCCCACGGCGACCCGTCAAACCCGCCCAAGCGCTTTGAGTGCCTGCACGCCTGTAAATACAAGGATTGTTGCGGGCCGGCATGCCTGCGCTGGGGGACGCATGCGGAGAACATGGAGACAGCCAAGTCCCAAAAACGCAGGTGAGTACTCAAACGTCACATTTGCATCCTTGTGCAGCAGCACAAACGTGACTCTTGCGGCACCCCAAATAATCAACTTTTTGAGTGATCGCACGAATTGCGCTCATTTCTTGCGACGCTAACGAAGCTCGTCACGCTACCCGCGCTTTTCTACACACTCCAGAGGCTGCCATCACCTCGGGCCGGGGCTTGGGGGCGTGGAAACTCGTGCAGGCTTTATAAACGTCACGTTTGTGGCATGCAAACCCTTTTTGATTCGAACCCCGTCATGTCCGCAGGCACAAAGGCTGGTTGCCGCAGAAGCAGAGGCGCCCGAGGACGGCATGAGGGAGCCTCCCGAGCGGCAGGTGAGGCTCGCGACCTTGCTTGGCTTGCTCTCCTTGAATACCACAAACGTCACACCTGTGATGCGGCAGGCTCACAAACGTCACGTTTAGGTCTCAGACTGGTGTCATGGACGCCGAGGCTTGCATGAAGGGGCTCACGCGGGCTGAATGGGGATGTAGGAAGCCGTGGAGACCGACACGGCCCCACGAGATGCGCGCGGATCGAGCGCTGCGGTGCCGACGGCTGCGGCGGTGGCCCGGGACATCATGGGTGCCCCCACCATGGGCCCAGAACATCATGCACCCCTCATGCCAGCCATCCGAGCACCTTCACCAGGGCCTCCTACCAGCCATGCTCCCACCTCCACCCAAGGTATGCATAGTTGCACGACACGGCTGGTCAACTGAATGGCACCATTGTGTAGTCGCGTTTGGACACGCGTTTGGGAACGTTCGCGACACCGCGACACGCGTGTCCAGACCTGAGGACGTTAGTAACCATGAAATCGGGTGATGACTACAGGTTACTAAGGCTGACGGAAACTCAAAAAGCTGTTTCCGGACCCGACAACGCATCAAAACACATCGGAATTGTCTCTAAACACCGTTATAAGCATGTTATATGTGTTTGGGGTGTTGTTGGGTCATTTCCCGGCGTCCAAGCGGCCAAAAACGGTCAGAAACGGTCAAACGTAACCCTTACGAAACCCGGTGTCGGAGCGGTGTCGGAAATGGCCAAAATTTCGACACGCGTTTGGGAACGTGTCCGACACTGCGACACCTGACACGCGTGTCAGGTGTCGTGCAACTATGAAGGTATGGGTCCATATGAAGCACCTCGAGGCATGTGGCATGGCTTGAGCTCAAGCCATGCCACTCATACCGCAAGCGCTGCCTAGGTCTGTGCAAGCCATGTGTGACTCTGGCTGAACCCAACACCCCTAAACCCCTTGGTGGGACATGCATCAAATGAAAGCCATACATGTGTGGGCCCCACCACTATACCATAGGCCCCATCCCAAAGAGCTAGAGCCTCAATAGGTGAGACAGGGGAAATATTGATTCCATAAAAGGAGTGCTAACTCAAAAATGGCTTGTAAACTTTTGATGGGACATGCATATACGAAAGCCACACATGTGTGGGCCCCATTGCATACTTCTCCACCATACCATAGGCCCCATCCCAAGGAGCTAGAGCCAACCCTATGCAACCCCTAGCTTGAAACCATGTTTGAGGCCTTATAGAGAGCCAAGGAGGTCGAATTTTCAAACTATGACTTCATAGGCGTGATCAGCACATCGAAATTGCCCAGGATCACCCTTAAACCGGGGGTCCAATTTTGGACACCCCAACCCCGAAACACTAGGTGTAAATAGTGCCAACAAAGTCTCCAGTGGAAAGGTAGACATCGAGTCTCATTCTTAATCCTAAATCCTAATCCCTATGGATGCTGAGGGCCAAAATCGGCTACAACCTAGCCGGGGGGAGGCACTTCCTGATGGCCACACACTCTTGGCATACACCGTCATGGTGAATTATGGAGAACAGCGCGATTAACAGAGGTGTCACTTGCAGGTTGCTTGCTTGAAGTTGACGTGCCCATTCTTCAAGACTGAAACCATGATGACGCATTATATGTAGCCTACCTGAGGATGACGAGTGCGATCTTTGCATTACCACGTCATAAAATGGAACATTGCCAATCGACATATTTTATTGCATAGATACCCGTAAAAGCCTTTTGGCATGCACACTTGACAAGTTTTGGTAGCTTTTATACGATGGGTTTCATAACCCCGCATATAACAGCTATCAATACTTGTAAGCTTGCTAGGGTCTCAGCACTTCCACCCACTGTTAGATTCTCGTCATTCAAAGTTTGGGAGATTTAGTTTCAAGCCCATCTGAAGAGTAAGGCTTAAAGTCATACATCTACCTCCAGTGGGGCTTTGCTAAGAATACAAATGCTGGGGAAGCAATCAACACTGAGCAACCCGTTCATCTTGACACTGTGATTTTCACAAAAGTCGTCCGACACAATGCTCTTGTACCGCGGTTTACACTGCAAGTAGTCCAGGGCTGACTTGATGAAGCTCACCGTTGTTCCATCCTGTCCCAAGTCTTTACCACCAAATTGGGTCATGTAAGAGGTGATGAGATCCTCAATTACATAGTATCCGCCAGGTTTGACAAGGGGCCACAGGACCTCGAAGGATGTTAGTTGTTGGTCCATTGTGTGACCTGAATGACGACACAGAAAAGATTTGAGTCGTTGATCACAAACCAAAAACCAGTAAGAAGGGAGATCAATGGCAATATTCCTTTTATGTTTTGCATATAAAATCTCAAGGGCCGTAGGGCATGTGTAGCTATGCAGGTCGCCAACGTCATTCACAGAATTGCGGCAAGGCTGAAGCTGAGGTCATGCAAACCTCTTACATACGGTCAAGCCATTTAGCAAGGTCTATGTCTTTTCAGATTGTGCTTCATACGTGTTGTTGATCTCCTGCCCCTAGGGTGAAGTCGCTCGAAAGCCTTCGCCTTCAACTTGAAGGCCGATTCAAGCTTCAAGTAACTTACCGTGTGATATCCTAAAATATATATGTCAATATTCTGAGCATTGCTCAAGTGTGCAATAAGGTTTGAGTGAGCCGTTACACATCGTAACGTGAAGCCCTTGTGTAACGGCGTTATTCCTCACTTGTTGTAAAAACAATAGAGCTGAAGTATTACCTCCATCGTCGATGATAATATCGAAGTCGTTGTGTGGGTGATCGTCCGTGATGACTTTCAAATGAGCCCTGTTCGCTTGGTCACCAACATACACTTTCTTTAGGTGCCTGAACTCAGTGTGCCACTCGGCCTGTTGTTGGTCCACGCATTTCCCATCAAATTCCAAGAAGTATAGCTCCGTATACGGTAGGTACTCCGCCCACAGCTGCGTCCGCACCATATTCAATCTTCAATGAGTTCACTTTGTTCCACGTTGGGCAAAAAACGCAAATGGTAGCAAGTGAGCGCTTTGGCACCTGGAGAGAATGGCCCGGTCCGTTTCCCATGTCTGTGGCGTCATCACAAACACAGAGAACGCAACTTCATATCACTACACGAGAGATTTAAGCACTCCACAAAAATCTGATGCTTTCAGTGGTCAGCATAATGAGAGAAAAAAGTGAGAGCTGAACGCACTGCAGCCCAAGCCGATCTCCAACAATTTCATTTCATCCAGACGGTGGTTTTCGAGATACTTTTCATACAGGCTGTCATATCTATGGAGGGTGACTTTGTCGGCATTGACGTTGGCGGCGACGTTGCGAAATCCCTGCGAACGGTAAGGGTGGCCGGTGGCGGTAGCAAACAGTTTAAGTTGGATCGCACCGAACACGAGGAATAATACAACCTGGCCAACGTTCATCGTACTTCCAATCATGTGGAACGTGTGCTGCGATAGAATCAGCCGGCCAGAATCCGGGGTGGGCTGTATCGGGTTGACATCCCTGGATCACTAGAGTCGCTGGGGCATAAGTCAGTCTGTCGATCAGGCTCTCTGCAGGACCCTTCTTTATGGCGAGTGCTCTACTCTGGGTGCACGGCTTCTCCGTAAACGTACAGCCACTGGAGCCCGTACTGGTAAGTATTATTATTACAGGCCGGCAAACCCAAAGACCAAGGCCATAGGGCATGCACATGCGGCGTCTGCAGCCACGTCTGCGGGGCCTACCAAAGTCTGCAGCCTTCCAAGGTGTTGTACCGGTGACTCATTAATCCATCATGCACTCCCTGCACCGGCTACGTACCCCTCTATAATCTGCCCGATACCTAGGGGACTCTAACTCTACTATTCGTAGTTGATTTAAAGTCCCCTGCGATAGACCTATTTTGTCAGCAATGCAAGTTTTGTCAGCAATGCAAGCATTATGCAACACCCCTTGGGTGACGTTGAGGGTACTCTGCGTAGCAACCCAGAGGTTCATTCACACAACACAGGCAAGGCCACAATCAACGCATGCACAGCAAGCAACTGCAATCAACTGCAAGAGAGGTCCGACCTCTCTGAGTCACAGGAAAGACAACACTCAATCACAATCAAGGCAAACAGCACAATAGTACAGGATAGTCAGCTGGGAGGCTGGAAATACCTTGAAGGGGACTCCATAATCGGATTATTCAGAGGTTGCTGCAACGCACCGAACCTGAGGGTTGAAGCAAGCGTGTATCCTAATGAGTCAAGTCAGCATGGTACCTCCCACAAAGGCATGGCCGCTACAGGCCTCGCAACTCCCCTGCCACAGAAATGTGCGCTTGCCAGCATTCCTGGCAACAACCTCACAAAAACAACTTAGTGTGCACAATCCTATTTACAATGCAATTATAAATCCTAAGCATCATAGTTTTTTTCGAAATTCTAATGTCTAGGAGTCCTCTTTGTATATAAAGGGGAGAAAGACAATCATTTACTCCATGACTGATAGTGATGCTGCCGCAGCGGCTGCTCAGGAGGGCCAACTTGGAGGCCACCAACTTGGTAGATGAACTACTTGCAACGCCGTTATGGTTTGAAACTGGAATTTACCTCAGACCATCTCATTTTTACATGTATGAGTTCTTCATGTGCCATATCAGTGGATCCATTGCAACTTGCATTAAATATTATCCAGGCAAACACGTAACATTGATGAATTAATGAAAGGTTTCTAACAGATTATAACAGATTCTTGTCATACTGCTCAGACCAATCGTCTCATGAGTGTCCAGGGTCATGAGAAATGACACTTTCGTAGCATTTGAAAGTCTAGTGCCGCACGATGCTAAACTCCAATCCGATTACAAAACCCCGAGGTTATCCTTCTTATATTTACTTCGGAAAAACGTAAAAAGTAAACATACCTATACTTATACAAAATATAACCATGATTATAATCAGAAAACACAGTTGCGTTCATTGGAAGTTCCTCATAGGAAGTTTGCTACCAAAGTTTAGCAAAGGGTTTGTTGGCAATGTCATTCACATAGATTCAATGTTATCAACACAGAATTAATCAGGCCAGCCCATTTATCATTCCAGTTCAATGTTCGAAGAAATATTTGCTGGCTGAGCAAGTATCTCTTCAAGGGAGATTCTTTCCAATATATACTTTACCGTATATTCGTACGTAAACATGTGGCGGTGCTTGGCCAACGCCTCTTGCATGCGCGTGATATTGGCCTCAGCAATCTTTTTGGTAATCAGTTCTATGTCTTTGAATTCCACAATAATTGCAAACTCGTTCCAGTCAACCTTGTCCTCAAATGCTAGCCATTTTTCGTCTTCCCAGACATATATTGGGATAGTGCCTAGCTGAAGAGTCTCATAGAGACGAAACGATGTCGGGCCATAACCCCTGGGGCAAAAGGAAAAATTGCTGCTCTCTGTGATAATCTTCCAGTCATCACTCGGGTTTAAGAACAGGTAAGAGGGACTATACCACTTTTGCAACACACTCCTAATGATGTGGTTTCGTGCAGTGCACTGACTGCTTGCGGTAATTGATTTAGAAAGCCCTTTCGGTTTCAGTTCTTCCTTCAAAAGTGGAATGGGTACAGTCCTCAGAGGAGGAATACCACTCCCCGCGGCAAAGACTAAGAAGTCAAGATAAGTGGGCACATGCAAATTCAACAGCGGATGATTGAACCCTAGGCTAGCTTGCATAACTGTGAAGTACTTGAACATTGGATTCAGCTGATTGATCACCTGCTGCATGTGCAATCTGAGAGTTTTCATATGCATGGAATCAGTCCATGCTACTGGAACGTAGATACGTGAAGGCCTAGGCTCCAACGTAAGCCACGCATCATAAAACACATTCTCTAACCAGGGCCCACTGTATCCATTAAAACTGTGTTGGGTTGGATGCAGAGACAACGTCTTCTTTATCAATTTTGCTTGGTACGCCACGGCATCAGTGGTTGTACTGTCGCTGTACATTGCTGCAGACCTTGTCAGAGCCACATTCATTAGTGTTGCACCCAACGTGACCATTAACCATAGTCTGCCTGCCATCAAGCTTGCCCCTGCAAGCCAACAAAAGCGCGCCATTCAGATGATATTGAGAAAAGCACGTGAAGAAAGTGAGACAGAATCTGTAGTACAGTATCTGTATTATCCAGCGCATGCTGCTCGAAAAGAGCTGAAAGAAGAAAAGTAGGTGGGACGGATGTTCCCGAAACACCGGGGCTCCTCAGCACCGTCTAAGTCGATGCAAGAAGCAATAAGGGTGCAATTTACATATTTGAAGACGGTCCCCCGGCAGGACTCCCCTCACCCATCCCACGTTCAAAACGGCTTGCTTCATCGGAGTATAAAAAGGGAATATTCGTGGAGGGGGCATCACCTCCCACTTTTTGTCCACATACTTTTCTATGCAATCTTTGATATCGGCCACCACTCTTCATATCTGAAACCCGCTTTTCCCTTTAGTCGTGATGCGTACAAATGACACAAACACGGTCTTCCGCAGCAATTTTGAATTCTACTTTTTCCAAATCTAATCATATCATTCTCAAGCAGAAATCTGATCATCCACACGATTACGACAACACTTCACTTTTGACAAGAAACAATTAGATGACTGAGCATCTACATAAGGTAAAAATTGTCACCAAAATTTTCAAGCAACTTGCTGAAAAATCGCAGTGTGTAATATGGTCACTATACTAAAATCTTGCCAATGTAACTTTCACTATCTACTGATTAAGGCTATGGCGTTTGGGGTGAAAATGTTTCATGGGAATCTCGGCCCGGCACCGGTATGATGGCGTGCCCTGGGCGTGCCTACTCATCAACCTCCCCCTTCTCCTTCTCCTAGAAGCCCAAATACAACGTACAATGTTTACATGCAATTGTGCTACTGTAAAACTTCAGAATTGAAGCCGTTTTGGCCTGAGATTATCCTGCATCCCTGTGACAACCTGAATTGTATTGAACGATAAGATAAATTTTCATCTTCGTTGCTCACCTGATCAAGACTGATTACTTAGGCACTGACCTCGGGTGGGGCTCATTGAATGAGACATCATGTTCATAATGATGCTGATTCGGGCATTCTTTACCCCCTTTTCGCGATATCATCAGATTCCGATGATTTCCAGTGACATGCCCATCGTATGAAGTTGAAGTTGGTGCTTCGCTTTGGCATTCTGTACAATTGCTGTACGGACTCCTACACCGCCATTAAACTCAATTGAACACAGTCACGGGGAAAACCTGCGTCTGCATGATGCCAATGTTAACACCACACGTCCGGTTTGATTCCGTGTGGGTTACCGGAAATCAAAAATCCAAACTTCATGGGTAGACTAGGAGGAATCATTCCGTCAGACATCTGTCTGCGTGATGCTCTGTAGATATTTGGGGGGTTTGTGGCCCCCGGGGCCTGAGCTGGGGTCCATGCCTGCATGGATGTTAAAGGGCAAGCCTTAAGCTGAGCTGCCAGCAACATACATTGTGGTGGAGTGGTGGAATTAATTGCTTGTAGCACCAGCGCATGCAAATGCTAATCATATCCTGTTGCGGAAATTTGGATTGCCGTTAGCTCAACATCGAATTTTGCTCAGATTGCTTTCCATGCAGTTGGCTCTAGCTACGACACCACCAAATACTATTTGGTGGTTAGTAACTGACTTTGTGGCACGAAACGGTGTTACTTCTTGATTTAATTATACTTTTCAACATCATCCTGCATGGCAGGAGAGCCATGTCGAAACTTAATGTTCACTCGAAAGCAAGGGGCATGCAACTTGCATTGTATGCATACTATGTAGTACATGCTGAATTCAAAATCCCCTGGAACGAGTAGGACATCTTTCTATTGTAGGCCGTGGCCAACCAAAAATAAAAACCTGCAATTGTACCTGTAAAATGTTTATGTCACATGACTTAAACAATTTACAGGTATACAATACCTGTAGTAAGTGCAGGGTTGGCATACGGCATACGTATGCCAGATCCGCTCAAGTACAGCAGCTTAAAAGATTGACAGGCTTGCAGCCAAGGTACGTAATGTTCTTTCCCGGCGCGCATTTCAATTCATTCACGAACGTAGCGATCTTTCCATGGTCTCGGAAAATGTGGTACAACTCCATGGAGAACGTTGAGTGCCTATTGCCAACAAAGGAATATGCTTGTTGGGTGATAAGAAAATCGACATAAGAATTTACGAGCGATGCCTCGGCATGAGGAATAAGGGATGTAGTCGGCTGCCAAACATCGTCCTTTGTAAAGCACTGGAATGTTCCACACAAAAGGGGCATATTGCTTTTGTTGCCACCAGACGCAATGTACACAGCTGACTTGCTTTTAAGCTTGACCACTTCCAGCAAGAAAGATATCAAGCCTTCTTCTCCAACATAGCAGAGATCTCCCTGCAAAGCTTTCACATAAGCACTAAGAGCCATAAAAATAAATTTAAATTTTTGCATCAACAGCTGCTCAAGATTTTTATTGGCTGATGACCTTCTTGCATCATGGTGACACTAATTATTCTATGATATCCTTGCGACACCGTGTCACAAGGATATTGTGACAATCCCGTCCAGGATTTAGGCGGTTTGGCATTACCTGAAATAGCTCACCCTTGCAGTAATTCTTCCAATCGTCTTCCATCCTCGCATGAAGAGCAAGAAATTGAAGCGTACCCATGATCTCTTTCAACCTTGACAGTGCATTTTCAATTTCTTCCTATAAAGTATGATCAGGAAATTATTGCCTTACGACACGGTGGTGGCCAATTATGACGTTAAGATTTGGCAATGATTCAATGACAGGATTAATGGTAATAGTTTATAAATGTTCAATGAGATCAACAAAATCAGTGTCAGATTCTCACTCTGAACTGTAAAGATGGTCGAAGTGCCTTCCGTATTTGTTGTTTCAAGACATCGTTCATGTATTGTTGTGTCCAGGGATTATCGATGGTGTGGCGGTCACGCAAGCACACCACACCGTGTCTGTCTGCCCAAGCATCCAGAGTGTGCATGGAGGGACTGATGGCATGGTCTAGGGAATGCTGCAGCTGTGTCAAGCAAACTTGGTGCTTCGACCTAGGAAGGAAGGTGGCAACTGACAACCTACACATTCACACAGGCACTACTAAGCTTGTTCCACATCATTGATAAATCAGACCACACCTGCTATGCATAAGCAGTGAATACCCGTAAGAAGAAAGTGTCTTTAAGGCAGAAAGATCAAAAAAGAACTCGAACGGTTCAGAGTATAAATTTGGAACATCTGGATAATTGAAGCGTAATTCTGGTAGAACAAGTGTCCAATGCTTTCTCAAAGCCATAGCAATTGCATTCGCAATGCACATCCTCTGATTTGAAAGACCATGATATGCTCCTACGTGGGAAACATATACTTACAGACAGCTGCAGTTCAGGTGCATTACCGAATATAGTTGAACAGCATCCGCTCAACACAATTTGGGAAAATGTTCACAAATGACTTCGTTAGTTGTGTGGGGTGGGCGTGCACAAATGATACCTGGTACCAAGTAGACTTCTGCGTTGTGGCTAAGTCCTTTACCTCTAACGACTATCCCGGAACAGTCTATCAGCAGAAGCAACAAAAATAAGGTACCTGCAGGGTGCAAGGTCATGTGATGCCGATGCTTGTGTGATGCCATGAGTTAAACCCACATAGCGACACGCTAAAGGTATTGCAGTAATGCAAGACGTTCGCGACAATGTGTATTCTGACTGATACAGAGGCTAAACTCACCGATTCTGTGATACCAGGCACATGACCTCAGAGCTATCGAGAACATGCGAAAAGCGCCTTTTTGCCTTGTAGCAGCCTTCCGTACTGAACGTAATCTGTCATTCCTTTTGCTGACTACATTCATAATGCTTGAAAGTAAGGCAGAGCTGCATCGCACGTCCATGATGCTTGACAGATTGAAATTCACCGAAAGAAGGGTCAAGGTATCTCAAAAGTTCATGAGATATGATCATATCTCGGCCATAGGTATGGACTGGGACAATGCCTCTGAATTCAAAGCTCTTTATTTAGAGCTGATGGCAAGGTCAGCGCAAGTGGCAGGCACCATTTACGCGGTAAATTAGTGATTTAGAGCAGGGTCACCTCATGCGATCATTCTCAAAATATAATGCGACAAAATGCTAGCATTACTGGCGAAAAATAAAATGCGATAAAAATGCGATAAAATGCGTTAGGAACAATTTTGCCGTTGTTTTATTGGGCAAAACGTAGGTATAGCCAGGTAAATATAAGGTTTTTCCTGAAAAGTCAAAGTAAAAACTCTTTTGGAATGGTTTTCTCAGTTTAAACAGGCTTGGGGATGGAGTAAGTCCTCAAAGGGACTCTAAAGGCCCCCAAAAGCCTTTGCTGAGCACTTTGAGTGGATCGCATTTTATCGCATTCTACTGGCCCAAAAATAAAATGCTATATCATGCTCGCATGCAATTATATATCGCATTATTCGCATTATCGCATACGGTGACACTGATTTAGAGTTCCCTGGAAGACACACAGTGCACCAACCCTCCTAGGGTTGTCCATTCCCTTCACTCCTGACTACTCCTGCACCCTGTCACAAGTGACTAGTTTACTAGACCAGACAAGCACATTTCGGTAACTGATGACCTTTTTGGGTCTGAAAACCAGCCATCGGTGTCGATATGTGACCGAGGTTTTCGAGACAGTAAGGGGTCTTCTGGCCTGACACAAGGAGTGAGACAGCTCCGGTTCGATTCCCAGTGAGGGCGGACAGAACTTTTTTGGGCAAATTTTCTCCTTTCGAGGGTGAGGAATGTCACAAGTGACTAGTTTACTAGATCAGACAAGCGCATTTTGGTAAATGACGACCCTTTATCTCTATTTAATCATCTCTAAATATCTCCCTGGCAATTGGCTTTACGGATACAGCGACGAGTCGAGCCACTCCAGAGCTTGAGAGAGAGTCGCATCCGCAGTCTAGTGTGTTTTCTGTGTCTTCTGATATCGACCACTTCCTCACGTGGGCACTGCTCTGAACTCTAGGTTCTGCCCCCCAGCTCGCGTATGACCTCGTGGCCGCCCGCGGGCGCTCCCATTTGTATCCTCTTCTCTCCACCTTTATTCTCATGAAGACTGAATGTAAGCCACATTGGGCACCGCCCAAGTCTACACCTCGTGGTACTGGATGATCTGTAGAGTTTTTCTGCGGTACAAACTTTGTATTGCAGCTCAACTGTACCGCAGCTCCAAACTGGCACAACTTGTTGGTTGAACCTTCCAAAAACTGCCAGTGAAGTCTTGCAAATTTCAAATCTGAAGTCTCCAATTGGCCTGTCACTGCAATGCACTGTGGCACCCGCCGCTGCTTCGCTGCCCTCGGCCGCATTGAAATTCCCTCGCATTCATTTAATTTACAAAGTGGAGCCACCGGCCGCAAGAGCCGCCGCTGCTTCGCCGCCAACGGCCGCGTTGCAACCCCCTCGCCTACAATATTTTACGAAGCGGAGCCACCGGCCGCACGAGCCGCCGCTGCTTCGCCGCCCACGGCAGCGTTAAAACTTTGTGAAGTCGCTGGCGATACAGGCTGTGTACAAACCTTAGCACAAAAGGCTGAGATTTGAGCAATTTGATTCGTCACGTGCGGTACCTTTCCTGCCTTCCCCTTCCCCTTCCCCTTCCCCTGGAGCTTGCATATGGAAATCAAATTTGGTATGTTAGATCGTTCCGAAGAGTCCTCCTCTGAGACGATTGCCTGCTGAGCATGCTCAGAGCTGTGATGTACATTCTTGAAGCATTTTATATTGCATTCAGTGCAAGCGAACATTATGCCAATTTGGCATTGACATGAAGCCTCTTACAAGAGAGGCCTATCCAGCAGATGAGTAATCTGTCATCAGGGTATAAACTTTGCGCCTCCAGTTCTCCAATCACAGCACAACCTTCATGACAAATGGAAGACCAGCCGGTTCATGTCTCAATGCTACCACACTGGGTCCGGCAGACAACGGTGGCTGGCCCATTCCGGGAATGGTCGAAGTGGCTGGAATGTCAGGAGTGGCTGAAGTGGCAGGATTGACTGGAGTGGACGGAGTGGAAGGAGTGACTGGAGTAGAAGGAGTGGCTGGAATGGCTGGAATGCATTATATAGCCGGAGTAGAAGGAGAGGCAAGCTGGAATGGCCAGAGTGCTACTAGTAGAAGGAGTAGGAGTGGAAGGAATTGCCGGAGTAGAAGGTGTGGCTACAGTAGCAAGAATAGCTGGAATGGCAGGACTGGCAAGCGGAGAGTAGCGCGATGCAGTCCGCAGTGGCTGCAAGGTCTGGAACCTCGAAAACGGGACCGCGTCGTGCTTATTATTAACAGGCAGAAAGCAACACTGTCAACATGTCATTGTAGGTGTAAAACTCGTTGATAGGTCTCTCGTTGCTTTTCTAAAGGTCTCAGGTTCGATCCCGTGCACTGCGTTCTCTTTGCACATTTGCTCGAGACATCGTCGTTCGTGCGACAGGCTGCCGTCACGTTGCCGTTTGCCCTGCACATTTCGCTTCCGGCGCTATATATCTTATTTCTGCGCTTTAAACCATGATTCACACGATCTGCCGTCATGGGAAATCATGGGAAAGCCGACTGTCGTGGAATTTCCTGGTGATACCCCATGGAACCGTAGGCCAGGACGTCCCAAGAATCACCGGCTACATGGAGCAAAGTCGTGATTCCATGGTTGCGGCGATTCCGCATTATTTTGCAGGGCCCCAAAACAGAGACGTTGAACGTGCTTCAAATTGTTTCAGATATACTGCCGGCAGGCGGCCTGTGCGTACGTAAGAGTATACTTCAAGTACCTTCGTTTGTATATGTGCATGCAATTGGGAGTCTTACTTAGGCGGCATAAGAACCTATGCCTATGCCGAACCCTTTCACCTACAAGTATACTTTTCTTTACCCAAAGAATGCCCACCAACCATAACGAAGTTGCACATCTCGTATGTAATCTTCTCGGAGTCTGGACTTGTAAGCAGGAGCTTATAAGCTATTTAACTATACTGATACTGGCGTAAATTTACGCCAATATCCTAACCCTCTATGTTCTTCAGAATGGGGTTGTGAAGATGTTAGATCCACCTTCTTCAAGGCTTGCAATCCAAATCCAACGAATCTGATTCAATTTTAAGTCAGATTTATTACAAGCTGCAACAAAACACAGGTCGGTTGCACCTGCCCCTGCAAATTGCCCCACAGCAAGACAGACTCACGACATCAGATGCCACACTGTGTCACACTCAGGCTGATGTCAACAACAAGGAAAACTTGCACTAAGAGAATGATTCCACCTTGAACAAATCGGCATCAATATCAATCTCTTGTGCAAGTTGACTTGTTGCATATCTATACATTTTGTCAGCATACAACCCTTGTGTATTGGCGCGTCCATTGGCATGTGCTAAAAACCACCTGGTGCACCAAATAGAACTTCTTGTCTTCTTCTTGAACTTTTAAGAATTCCACGACTGTTTTAATGGCGTGATTGTGTTCATGCCATACAAATGATGACACATGGTCAAACATCAACATGTATTATACACATTTTGTGACGACAAGGATTCCAGACTGCAAAGAGTTAAGGGTACCTTGTGTATGCAGATAGGTGAGGTTCACCAACTTTCCAGCTGGCCTTGACAAAAATAGTCTCAAATGGATGCATAGAGATATTATCGTATGTCCCATGACGAGATGGATGCGTATTGTTGTTGCACTTCCAATGCACCCTTTTCCTCCAATCAATCCCGACAGGATACCTGCGGAAGACAATGATGCATGTCTGAATCGCCCACCGGAAACAACATATAATTATCAGTCTGGAAGTAAATAACAATGACTCGGATCAATGATTGCCCCTAATGCAACGTCATCATGTAAGGCACGTGAGCCTACAAGAGCGTGATGAGCAATGGCCCAAACAGTGTATATTGTTCTTCAGGTTCTTGGGCACCTAACTGATGCTGCAGTTTTTCTTGCCCAAACAGGAATGAAGAAATCTCATTCCTGACAACCACGCGCGGTGTTCGACAGACTCGTAGTCTGATATTCCTTTCTGGCAAAAAATTCAGCTGACAATAACCTAAGGCAATAATCATGGGATACCTATGATTGTACGATGTCACAGTAATTTGGTATAATCAAAAAACGTTCAACTAGGGTAGCGACTGCAAGTAAAGTCTTACTTCTCTACAACAAAGTGTCAGGTTTGGAGTGGAGCTTATGGGGGAGCGCACATGGACATGATAGTTGCAATATTGTACCCAGCATTGAAGATGGCGGTGGAAAGGCCGTACTCCCCCTTGATTACAATACCGTCACTACAAAGCTTGCACTTACGAACATGGAAGACGCCCTCGTCCAACACGGTCTTCAGGCCTATTCTATCCACGCCAAAGGCCCAAGACTCCACCTACACGCACAGAATCCGATCGCATTTGCAAAATATGCGATGTAAAATATTTTCGTAGGATTATCTGTACAATGCAAAGATTCCTCAAATTGCAAAGGATGCCAGCGGAACTTTGATAATGCAGCCAGATTGGAACCAATATATGTTGATCAACATGAGCATCAATTTATGTTGCAGCTACGGTACACATGAAGTTGTGGCAATGTAGTGCATATTTGTAACAGAAGCACAAGTTGTCAATCGTTACCCTTGGTCCCGGGCCTCCTAGATCTGTGGGAGGCAAACAAACCAACGATGACCCAACCAGTTTGACGTTCTCATCAATCCTGTCCGTGAAGACTTGCGTCCACTGCCATGAGGGCGGCAAGTAGGAAGGATAAAATGGTCCTCTTACAGAGCTATTCAAAAAAATGAAGTATTTGTATTGCTTTATAGTATCTAACTGGCGGCACCATTCGATGGTCACCTGCATGTAAAAAAATCCATTTAAAATCAAGAGCTACATATGGCTGGTTCAATCCTGGTTCGATTATTCAAAAGATGACTACCATCACAAATCATCAAGAAGTACGTTCGCACGTTGTGTGCCGCAAAATCCATTCCAATATTCTGTTTCCGCAAAAGCAGCGTGAAACCATCCCCCATCCAAGCTTTCGAAACAGTGCTCAACAATTCTTTGTTGTACTCCTGGGCTTTTGTGAGCAACGATCGGCAGGGCGAACACTTCCTTGTGTTCACTACAATGAAAGTATCGGTATCGTGAGGACGTATCAAATGGTGAGATCTACCCATTGCAACCCTTGTGAAGAACTGGAAGTTCTCCAATTGGACTTTGTCTTTTTGATAGTAAGAATATGACACAAGCACTTTCGTTGCCCTTGTTGCCGGAAAACCATATCTGTGTTGGTGTTCTGAAGGAATTGCAGACACCATCTCAAGTGGCCCTCTGGCTTCTTCAACAGAATGCACTTGACCGGTATCAATGCCTTGTGTCATTGCTGGTTGATCTCTGAAGTTCCAAGGTTGTACTATTGAGTTTTGCTCTTCCTGAATCAATCACAACTGTCCATACTCAATGCCATTCGTTATATCATCATCCTTGCTCAGTCTCTAGATAAGAAGTAAGACTAAATCTGTTTTAGCAAAGTCATAGCTTGCATGAATCAATGAATCATGGTAGAATGCAAGACATGCAAAGCAATGCGGGAGCCAAGAAGAAAGGAAGGGTTCCACTCGGTGTGATATTGAAAACATTTGCCAGTCTTGAGAAAGGGTCTGGTGATATTACGATTCAAATCGATAATAACGTAGAAGTTGTTGCGCACGCCCAAAACAAAATAAAAAGAAATGCGATGCACCTTACTTGCGGTGGAAGTGATGGGCGTCCTTTGGATTTGGCGATCCCATATTGAGAAAATGCCGATACCTGCCCCTCCACCGGCGTTGGCCCTGACATTTCATACAATTATTGACAAGATGTTGTTACACCTTGGCTCCAAGAAACAACATTAGAAACCCTGTGATGTTTGAATAACAGAGTATGTAGAATTGCATAATGAATGGCAAACGACCCAGCAAACGGTGCTGCATCAACTTGATGTAGGTGCATGCGGGCAACGAGATAACTTATGTTGCACATTAGATTCATATTGAGTAGGGCTCAATTACCTATCACAAAGCCGCCGTGCCTCCGCCATCCAGCTTGCGCTGGCAACCTTTGATGTCACTGTAAGAAAAGCAACTTCATAGTCCGTCTCAGCTATAGCCAAAGACGCTAATTCCTCAAACCGATGCAAGCTGGCTTCTATAGTATCACAAGTATCACAGCACTCACGAATCTTATTATTTCTCAAAATTGCTTGCAACCCAGCCTGCAGAGAAGGTACAATTCTTTGGCTGCCATATATTTTGACATAGAGGCCTGACATACAGAAATTTCAGTCCCTTCGTTTCTTTGTAGGAGATTATTCAGTCAGAGCTAACCTTGGTCACAGCGAACATTCGGCCATCCACCAGTGGATGCTTTTGGTTTAATTCAAAGTCCAAAGATTTGCAGTTGAAAGTGTCCCCAACCAATTGAATGTTGTCCTTTAATTTTTCTGAGTAAATGGATGTCCAATGCAAATTGTCCTGCGAACCGTGATCAGAATCGGCAAATAGACTAATTACATTTTCAACAACAGCATGGGGGCGTGAGAAAAGTGATAAAGCAAATTAAGGCCAGGCACACAAGTGGACAGACCATTCACCACAAAGGCACAGAGCACCTTACCGGCCAATATTGAGGCAAGACAGGGCCACGAAGCGAGGCATCAAGGAAAATATATTTATGATATTGTGCCAAGCGGGCATGCCGCTTCAATACGAAATTCACTAAAGACACCCAACCGGAACACCTTTGCTTGTGTAAAAAACCTACAACGTTGCTGGGCAAGCGATGGACTTTATTTTCACCGTCCCCTGGCCCCTGTAAAATAAATACAGAAACTTGAAAGGGACGAGGTACACACTACAAAACATCGATTGTTGACACATACACCTTTCTCCGCCCAATCTCTTTCCTGGGCGGCATCATATGACATTCTTAGCGGAGTTCATCTACCCATCATCACACGTCTCAAGATGAATTTCAAATGGCATTGTGGCCATACCTTGATCGCAATGAAAATATAATCCACCTGGGCACCTCCCATTCCCTTTTCCAAAAAAAATTCCATATTCTGTAGATGCTCCTTTCTGAACAAAGCATAGCGATACAGTACGACAGTGCTAGCTTTTTGATACGTAGACGATTGCAAACGGAGGTGTCCCGTAGGTCTCCTGATGCCACTGCAAGGAGACATGGTAGTTCGGCCTCAACTTTCACGTATGGGTCACGATGGATCGGAATCATTTTAAGGCGTATAACTGCCTGGGATATCTGGGAAGCCAAGGCTACGGGCGCAGCAGAATAGTCAAATTTTACGCAATATTATTTCTACCAAAGAAAGACATTGAATGAATAGCAAGGGCTTGGTACAATACTGATCACCTGAAAACAGCGATGCCACAAATCGTTGCCAGAAGCAAGAAGTGAATAACTCGCATTGCATATCACTTTTCGCTTCTGTCTGCCAACATCTTCTGTGTCACTCTCTTTCACGCACTCCCACCAGGATTAAGTCGGGAAAAGAAGTGTCTTGCAAAGTGCGTGAGCACGTGTTTGTCCGGCAAGCACCAAGCGAACCTTTTCAAAATGAAAAAAGTCTCAGTCCTCTTTCGAAGGAAAATGTATTCACCATCTCAGATCTTAAGAGCCTGTAAAGGCTTCGCTCGGCGGCACTCTGTGGCCTTGCGAACCGTTCTCAGCAGCTACGATTTCTCGTTTCAAGCACTGCTGGCATTCATAATGATGAAAACTGTCTGGGATAAACATGTTGGGATCAATTAGACCGGAATCATACTTTATGACAGGTATATAAAAATGTTACATTCACAACAGTTTGTTTAGGTAGTACAGTAATCTTTAAAGCCAGCTAATGATATAACATATGTCACAGAAAACCCCGCCCCGTGTAGGTCTTAAAAAGACGTGTATAAAGTTTGGAGTCACTTCAACAAATTAGACCATCTATGATAGTCACTATGATGTGGAGAGACCTGTGAGACGCGAGTTGAGTAAGGTTCGTCACATTTGTTTTCATATATTATCATGTACCCTGTGCCCCTCTCAGAGGTCACGTGAAGCCTTAGGGTCCCAGAGGGATTGTACGATCGATACCTTTGGATTCAGTGGTGAAGCTAATGTCTCTCACATAACGATTATTATTATTATTATTATTACAGTGTCGGCAAACCCAGCGCCCGAAGGCCATAGGGCATACACGCAGGGCGTCTGCAGCCACATCTGCGGGGCCTTCACTAGTCTGCAGCCTATGACTCACTCATCATAAACATGCATGCACTCCCTGCCCCGGATGAGTACCCCTCTATATCCGGGGCCTCTCGCCTGCCAGCAACGCAACATCATCGTAGGTGACGTTGAGGGTATCTTGCAGGAAAACCCAGAGTTGGGCAGACAATCACTGACAAACATGTGTCTGAGTCAATCACACACAAGACAAACCGTGGCCATCATTAAGATAGACATTGAGCTGAAGTCACCGTGCGGACAACAAAAAGGTTCTATGTGACACGAGGTCAACAAGGAAATTGTACACAAGACGGTGGATCGCAGGCAATCCATCAGGAACCTCTGACGTGAATCCGTCTCTCAGAAAAGAGGCGGCTCGCTCGAAAGGCCTCACATAACAATCTCGATGTCGGGTATATGTTCCCTTGAAGGCCCTTTCCCCTGATTAGTTGCAACCGCCGGCCGGCCGCCGGCCCGATCTACTAGATGCATATCATATCATAGTATGTATACCATGATGGTATACCATCTAGTGGGTGGAAACCGAAAGCCGACATGTGACTTTACGGGTGTCGAAGTTTTGACGGTTTTTGACGGTTTACGGTTGGGAGGGCACGTGCTGAAAGATGTGTGAGGCGGTTAGTAACAGCGTAACTGGTGTAGCGACAATCCTAAGTCGACCTGCAAGAACGTGAAATCGATGTAAGATGACGACGATAAGAAGGTGTTGGTGTGGGATGGTAAAAATAGACCACCATGCCAAGCCATGATGGGCAATGCCAACGTGCACATGCCCGGTGAACCAATGCAATGAAATTCATTGGGTTTTCCCGAGGTCATGGCATGTCCACCAAAGGGTATATGTACAGTGTGGCAACCTTAACTTTGAAAGCCAGATTCAACCAAGAGTGAATAAGTTATTCATAAAGTGTATCTGTAGCTTGTCTGCAGTGGCGGAACAAGCGTGCAATGGGTCATCGCCGCAACGCGATGCGGCGTCATCATCACCCTCCTCCTCATCATCATCATCATGACGACAACTTTAAGTAAGCATATGCATAACAATGTACATGTAAGTGGAGCAGGTGCACAATTATTATCATTATTACACCAAATTTTCTGCCAAAAGGTAAGGTATACTGTACGTACATCCTGAAGACAATAACACTCAAAACCTTGAGGCTGCCATAATTATACCCCTTGTTGGACTCGCCACTGGCAGATCCAAGCAAAACCCGGGTACGGGGTCAGCATTTAAACCGCCCCCCGCCAGCCATGGCCGCACGGTATCAGTATTCACACAAAAAAATGGCTGCTACCAATTGTGTTTGCATACACTCTTCCCTAGACTGTCGCCACCTATCACCACCGTACACTGGCAGTGGTGCTACCCCACGGGCCCCGGGGGTGTGACCACGTCACATGACGTCAAGGTGATTGGTACTACCACTACTAAGCCAGCCTGAAAGTCATTCCTACATCTCGTGATGCCATCTGATCGGATAATCATCTAGATTTTAGATATGATTCGATGAACCAACAGCTGAGGAACCACTTCGTCAAGAAGGCCAAGTTCGATGATACAAATCATGAAGTACATACTTTGTAATGGGCGCTGCCCCCATGCAAGTGTAGCTGGCTAATAGTGACGATTGTGCATCGGCGGCCTTTGCATTTGCAGTCTGCTTAGGCCATTGCACAGCAGCTTTCCCCTCGAAAGATTGATACGCAAATACGCAATACACGGATACGCAAAGGGCCGTCCGGGCTTACGCTCACTACATCATTTTCAATGATGCCAGTTCACAAGTGACTGCCTTGCGAAAAGTAGATTTTGACAATTTTGCTCATTTGTGTTGGGATATCCAACAGCGGTGAATTCCTCTTGTTGTCCAGCAATATTATGCTTACCACCACAAGAAGTTAAGTCAAAATCAACAAGCACCATTCCAGCATCCTCCAAGAGGTGGTACAAGCGCCCCAATGCAGTTGCATGATCTTTTGTTTGGGCAATAATCTTACTGGTATGCACCTCGATTGCAAATTGGTCCACCTTATGGAAAAAACGCTCGTCATGCTTGAGAATGTCTTCGGCCAGGCCGTATTCACATCCTTCACAGTCCATTTTGAGCACTTGCAACTTTTCGATGGACAACGCCTTTGCGAGGAGGGGAACGCTTGCTAGAAACCAAACACCAGGTTTGGGTATGAAGGGTGGCGATTCTTTGAGCCTAGCACCCACCTGCAAAAAGACTGCATTGGCCCCTAAGAAGTTGGATTGGTAGGAGACAGAGGGATCCAATCCTAAACCGTAACAGTTGTGTCTTGATATCAAGTCTGTATCAAAGGATGCATCGTAATTGATGCCAAAAGACCAGAAAATACAGGCGCCGTCTGGCTTTATGAAATGAGCCACGTTGCAGAGTTGATGCTTGCCATATCCGGACCCATACACTGTAAGGGTACACCAATGAGGCACACTAGTTGCGCCCGTTCGGGCCTCAAACGTCGCCGTTATACGCTGCAACGCGTGGACGGCTTGTGCCTCCGAGATGTGCCTGCTAGATGGTTCTCCACCACCTGCGAATTCTTTCTCAGCATCAAGGGACTAAGATTAATGCACTCACGTTTGGTGAAGACACAAGCAACTTGAGAAACGCTCGAGGGTATGTAACCCGCCTGGCTCGTGGTGGGTGAAATTAGAGTTTGCTGTGCTCAAGGATTCCAGGATCCATAGAACGAGGAGAAGAATCCGCAGCATGCGAACACCGAACACACTAGGAGCAAAAAAATTCGGCATTCTATGCGATCAGCTGTCGCATTCCCCGTAAGAGAACTGAAGGCGCATCATTGTGTGATATGTTGTGTTCTCTTCTAAGATAGAAATCGTCACGTCTTGCAGCCCTCAGTACATGGGAGATAGAAGGCAATGATAGTTCCCGTTATACCTCGGACAGGTGCCTCTTATAATCGCGCTTAAAAACCAAGGTGGTCCTAGCGTCTAAGCGTTTGTGCTTCGTGTCAGAGCATGTGTCAGAGCATTTCGTATAGGCATGCGCTTTGACGATTATGTCATCCGAAGGCAGGGGACTCTAAATCAAGGTGGAGGACAACCAGAATGTTGCGCTGTGATTGGCTGAAATGGGATCCCCGGCAGTTAATAATTGACAACAATCCCCTGGCAGAACAGGACCCCATGTTTTAAGGTTACATCCGAAACGTCTGCCTGCGCATATTGAAAGCCTCTGTTGCGGGGTGGCTCAAAATTGTGAACGAGTGTCGCAAGAAACCTTTATACGTTGGATTATAGATGTTGCTGCTTGGAATGGGAATACGGGTTGTGTGGCAATGGGCTCTTCTTCTACGCACAGACTTACTTCGGCTAAAACACATGGGCAGTTCTCTCAGCTAGGATGATACATGCACAGACCCGGTGTGGGGGAATTGGCAGGCCTAAAATAATGTGAAAGTAGGGTGTACGGCCGACAGCGAGCAAACATTTTAGGGTCTGGGCAGAATGTATTCCTTTGGCCTCAGGTGACCAGATGACCTCTACAAAGGCAGAAGGGCAGAACCGGTTCTGCTGACCCCTTTTGGGCCCGGCTTAATTTCTAATTCAAAGGCAAAGTTTTTCGATAGCGTAATCAAAATTTGAACTCCGAAGAGGATTTCTCTTGCAAAATACCTTCAGTCCAGGCCTTAAGATCTCAGAAAATGTTACATTCAAATTTATATGGCAATACTCCCTCAAATTTTGCAAAAATTGTACTATGCAATAAGACGCGCTTCACCTCGGTGCACATCATGTCAATGTCAGTCAGCAAGTTGGAGCCTGCATTCCAGAGCGTCCTTGCGCAGCATGCAGTGGACATCAAGAACCGAGAGATTTTGGGAGGCATCAGGACAATTTCCGGATGTTTTGGACCGAGGTGGAGCTTCTGCCACAGTGTGCAAAGTCCTGATATAATAGTGACGATTGTGCATTGGCGGCCTTTGCATTTGCGGTCTGCTTAAGCCATTGCACAGCAGCTTTCCCCTCAATCTATAGACTTATAGCTTAACGTACTTCGGGCCGAAGTACATTAAGCTATAAATCTTTAGATTGATACGCAAATACGCAGATACGCAAACGGCCGTCACGGACGGTCCGGGACGGTCCTTTGCGCTCACTCCATCATGTTCAATGTTGCCAGTTCACAACTGACTGCCTTGCGAAAAGTAGATTTTGACAATTTTGCTCATTTGTGTTGGGATATCCAACAGCGGTGAATTCCTCTTGTTGTCCAGCAATATTATGCTTACCACCACAAGAAGTTAAGTCAAAATCAACAAGCACCATTCCAGCATCCTCCAAGAGGTGGTACAAGCGCCCCAATGCAGTTGCATGATCTTTTGTTTGGGCAATAATCTTACTGGTATGCACCTCGATTGCAAATTGGTCCACCTTATGGAAAAAACGCTCGTCATGCTTGAGAATGTCTTCGGCCAGGCCGTATTCACATCCTTCACAGTCCATTTTGAGCACTTGCAACTTTTCGATGGACAACGCCTTTGCGAGGAGGGGAACGCTTGCTAGAAACCAAACACCAGGTTTGGGTATGAAGGGTGGCGATTCTTTGAGCCTAGCACCCACCTGCAAAAAGACTGCATTGGCCCCTAAGAAGTTGGATTGGTAGGAGACAGAGGGATCCAATCCTAAACCGTAACAGTTGTGTCTTGATATCAAGTCTGTATCAAAGGATGCATCGTAATTGATGCCAAAAGACCAGAAAATACAGGCGCCGTCTGGCTTTATGAAATGAGCCACGTTGCAGAGTTGATGCTTGCCATATCCGGACCCATACACTGTAAGGGTACACCAATGAGGCACACTAGTTGCGCCCGTTCGGGCCTCAAACGTCGCCGTTATACGCTGCAACGCGTGGACGGCTTGTGCCTCCGAGATGTGCCTGCTAGATGGTTCTCCACCACCTGCGAATTCTTTCTCAGCATCAAGGGACTAAGATTAATGCACTCACGTTTGGTGAAGACACAAGCAACTTGAGAAACGCTCGAGGGTATGTAACCCGCCTGGCTCGTGGTGGGTGAAATTAGAGTTTGCTGTGCTCAAGGATTCCAGGATCCATAGAACGAGGAGAAGAATCCGCAGCATGCGAACACCGAACACACTAGGAGCAAAAAAATTCGGCATTCTATGCGATCAGCTGTCGCATTCCCCGTAAGAGAACTGAAGGCGCATCATTGTGTGATATTTAGTCTGGGAGCACCTCCAAATGTGGGGGCCCCAGGATATGGCCTGCCCAAATCAAATTTGACGGTGAAGAATTGCAACGAAGCACGGATGTGAGGCGTTTCTGAAGGATCTGGGAGCTCCAGAGCAGATGAAAATGTCAGAAAGATCGCGCTGTGCCGCAGCGTCAAGGTGCACGAAGTGTGAAGCACTGGCAGGCAGGAACGGAAAGAGGCGTCGTTGCGGAAGACGGGTGTTGTGAGTACAGTTTGAGAAGTGTGCTTGGGGGAACGTGAACTGCTCTGAAGATTGTGCGCTCATTCACGCTCAGCAGTGTGAGGTAAGGTTAAACTTGTGCAGCAAAGTGTGCCCGCACATGTTGTGAGGCGAACAGAAAACGTGGATCAGTGCATCGGGTGCATTCTGCGAAGTGAATGTGTAATTCAGATGCTGATATGATTGCATCGTGTTAGACAAACACTGTGAGCAAGCAAAGCGAGAAACAAAATACTGGATCACTCCAGATCGCAGAGAGACCAGACAAACTTGCCTGTCGGGGAATAGGAGACTAGCCGTGAATTTGACGAATTTCAACCTACTGATCTGCAGGTGTGCTTGCCAGATGATAGCAGGCAGGGTACAGAGCAGCAAGAGCTGTCTCTAGTGCCATGCAAATGGTGGCAGGAAGCAGATGGCATGTGGAATGAGTGGCGCAAGTTTACAGCGGAACTTGTGACAGCTTTACTCATATGCGGTTTCTGCGCACGTGTTTCTCTGGGGGAACACCCACCAGCGAAAGGCGCTTCAACTGTATGGCAGCAGAAAAACAGAACGCACCACCATTTTTGGCATCAAACACATTTCTTGCCAAGTTTGTGGGCACTTTCAAGAGGTGAGTGGCAATATGAGCAGAGAGTGCCACATCATTACTATGCATGCTATAGACAAGCAGAAAATGGTGACAACTTTTGGTGTATTGTGCAGGCAGCAGGGAATCACCATCTGGGAGTCTTGCAACATCTGTCCCGCTTGCAAAGACAAACCCAACAAGACTACCCGTCAGGCTTACGCCAATGCATGGGTAGTACCTACATATGTTGTTGTCTCCTTCAATTACTATGGAGCTATACGTGTGCATTCTATACAGTTGCTTTTGCATGCAGAGCAGCAGCAACAGAAAAATGCAAGCAACCTAGTGTGCCTAGTCAGCTTAGATTTCACGAAGGGGGCCCGGCGTATGGCAGAGGGTCAGGTGAGAGTGGCAGCACTCTACATACAAATTTTCTTGTCAAGAAATATGGAAAGAGGCGTCGTGGCGCAAGACGGGTGTTGGGAGTACAGTTTGAGAGCAGCGCTTCCGGAAAGGTGACCTGCTGTGAAGATTGTCACAATGTGCACAGTGCGCTCATTCCGAATGTCGGTGTCTGAGTCAGTGCGTTGTAATATTTTGATATGATTAATAGATGCTGTCCTGCAAAATTATGATGCACGCGTGTCAATTCAGCCGCACCCTTGTAATCATCTTAATTCCTCTTAGGATCTTGAATGCCTACTTCAATGTATCATGCACACCACAGCCATCACTGCTGTCAGTCAATGCCCCACGTGCGGACCACACTAGTTCGTATTCTCTTCTAAGATAGAAATCGTCACGTCTTGCAGCCCTCAGTACATGGGAGATAGAAGGCAATGATAGTTCCCGTTATAATTCGGACAGGTGCCTCCTATAATTGCGCTTTTAAAACCAAGGTGGTCCTAGCGTCTAAGCGTTTGTGCTTCGTGTCAGAGCAAGTTTCGTATAGGCATGCGCTTTGACGATTATGTCATTCAGTTGACGATTATGTCATCCGAAGGCAGGGGACTCTAAATCAAGGTGGAGGACAACTAGTGTGGTACGCACATGGGGATTGGGAGGGCAATGGCAGTTCAGATTTGAGAATTTGAGAATTTGGGAATTTGGGCAGGCCATAACACATTTTTGCCCACCTCCGTCTGCACCCCTTCAGTATTGGGCGTACTAACCAGAATGCTGCGCTGTGATTGGCTGAAATGGGATCCCCGGATAATTGACAACAATCCCCCGGCAGAACAGGATCCCATGTTCCAAGGTTACATCCGAAACGTCTGCCTGCGCATATTGAAAGCCTCTGTTGCGGGGCTGCTCAAAGTTGTGAACGAGTGTCGCAAGAAACCTTTATACGTTGCATTATAAATGTTGCTGCTTGGAATGGAAATAGGGGTTGTGTGGCAATGGGCTCTTCTTCTACTAGAGTATGTACATACGTACTACGGTATACCGGTATTCATGCACGCACAGACTAAACACACTGTGGCATGGCATGGGCAGTTCTCTCAGCTAGGATAATACATGCACAGCCCCGGTCTGGGGGAATTGGCAGGCCTAAAATTATGTGAAAGTAGCATTTACGGCCAACGAAACAGCGAGCAAACATTTTACTAAAGTAGGGTCTAGTAAGGTCTGGGCAGAATGTATTTCTTTGGCCTTAGGTGACCAGATGACCTCAACAAAGGCAGAAGGGCAGAACAGGTTCTGCTGACCCCTTTTGGGCCCGGCTTAATCTCTGTATTCAAAGACAAAGTATTTTGATAGCATATTCAAAATTTGAACCCTGAAAAGGATTCAATCAAGGAAGTTCCTCTTGCAAAATACCTTCAGTCCAGGCCTTGAGATCTCAGAAAATGTTACATTCAAAATTATCTGGCAACACTCCCTCAAAATGGGCAAAAAGGTGTACTATGCAACAAGACGCGCTTCACCTCGGTGCACATCATGTCAATGTCAGTAAGCAAGTTGAAACCTGCATTCTAGAGCGTCCTTGCGCAGCATGCAGTGGACATCAAGAAACGAGAAGTTTTGGGAGTCATCAGGACAATCTCCGGATGTTTTGGACCGAGGTGGAGCTTCTGCCAAGGTGTGCAAAGTCCTGGAACCTTTCACTCAGGTTGTGACGGCCTATATTTAAACCCCTAAACCCTAAAAATGAAATATAGGCCGTACGTATGTGTACAGGCCAACACCGCCGACCTGGTGACATTTGATGAGTCACCAGGTACTGGCTGTACTTGGCAGGACATTGAGCTGCCCAATATGGAACCAGGTATTCATGAAGGTGATCACATCATATGACAAACTGTAGTTTCACATGCTGGGTCTCTTAGAGAAGACAGGTTTGTCTATGCATAATTTATCTGGGGAAATTTTCTTGCTTGTCGGCCGAAGGCAACGGCCAGTGGATGGGATCCCCATATAATAACATTGTATACAAAGCATAGCTTTGGGACTGGCCTGCAGCTATTATCTGGCTGCACTGGAAAAGTATACTCTATTGCGCCTTGTATGGGTATTTCTGGTGGACAGCTTTTGCAAGTGCTGGCCTCATGATCATTTGGAGCTACATTCAGTGCATCATGCAACTCTACTTCTAGAGATTTTCTACAATTTTAAATTTGCAACACCAACCGCCAGCCTAACAAGTCTTGCACTTCGTCTAGTGCCTGAAAGGGGCCGTCCTATGGAGCAGCTCAGCTGTGCCATTTCCGTTCTTGTTGCGCCATTGTTTAACTGCACATTGACCATCAGGATCCGTGCAATGCAACAAGTAGGTTATTGTTTACGAGCAGCCTATTTGCTACTAGCAGGGGTTCAAAAAGACAGATTGTCTCACAGTAGTGCTTCATCATGATATGTTTGACGTTTATCAATGTGCCACTATCCATATGCTTATTACCCTGGCCATGGGCATACATAGCCCGCAGCGGGCAAGACACAAAGAGGAATCCCATGACGCACAGACTGATATGGGCCAGCTAGCAACCTGCAGCTGCGCAGCTTAACTCACGAAGCCACATGCGGCATTAAACCCTTGAATGTTAAGACTTGGGGTTACCTTCATGTTGTTGGACGTCCCGCTGGGAACATCCTGAGGCAAGATGTACTACATGTAGTACAGATGATGCGCACACTTTATGATGCACATGTAATTGGAGGACTTTGTCAAATCGAAAATCAAAAAAATGATCTCTAAGATCACGATGACCCTCGTGTCACATGGCAGCTCAAATTGTAATTACAAGCAAGGCTTGTAAAGCACCGTGGTACAACGTTTTTAAGTATTCCCCCCAAAGTACCTCCCCGCACGCATCCCTCCCCGATTTCCACCCATTTCAATATGTAGAAAATACGTAAACCGGTATACGGTATACCTCAATAGCTAGTATACTATACGTTACCGTAGTGGCAGTGCCGTAAGTCACACGGTTTCAAAGTTTGAAACCGGTACTAGTTCTATTCTTATGACCATGTTGCAGCTCAGCAAACCCAAAGCTAAAGGCCATGTTGTGCCTGGTAGGGCATACACACAGGGCGTCTACACCCATATCTGAGGGGCGCACAAAAACCTGCAGCCTAGTTCCCTACGCTTCAAACAATTTCTCAAAGGACAAACCCTCACTGAGCGCGTGCACTCCCTGTACGAATTGGATCTCAAAACAACGCCAAGCAGCAGACGTCCAGGATCTTTTATTCGCATTGCATGCAGCGGCGATTGAGGGCCGCAATGCACTCAGACGTTGTGTACAGTACTTGTGGCTAGTAGCAACGCCATTGATACCTAAGTACTCTAACCCAGAATGAGTGCTGTATGAGATGCGCATGCAAGGTATACTTTACGTAAAGACAATTCTAAGAGCTCTCTGCTTACCCCCACAAGGGAGTGGGACAGTGAGGTATCGGGGGGATGAGTTTCGAGCGAACGAAGTTACGGTCTAAGGTTTAGGTGAAATTGAGCGTCAAATGCAACTTACAGTGACTGCAAAGTTGCTCGTATTATTGCAGGTACATCATGATGATCAAAAACACCAGGCCGCCTAGCGGCTTTGTGTTTCTGTCTTTGTCAAAATTGGATTGAAAACCTCATGAGCTAAACCTCCTGAGCAGAAACTATGACAGAAACCCCTCCAAACTATGTCCTGCCGGCGTTTTAGTGCTGGGTAGCTATAATATATTACGTCGACCAATCAGAGCGCAGCATTTCCCTTGCCCTCCTTACTGGTCTTTCTAAACCCCGCACTTTGGAGATTTCGAGATGAATAGGTTTCCCGCAGGGCTTTCCGGCACGACAAAAACTTTCTTCTTTGCTTGATCATTTTTCTTTGCAAGCTCAAAAATAATCATTAGAGTGACCAGCACGGTATAGCCATTCTAAATCGCCTTGCACGCACACTATAAACACCGAAGGAATCGCATCTGGTCACTTTCTAATGTCTCTAGAAAACCGAAACACTGCGTGGCACGATGTCGTTGATAGCAGATCTCAATTTTTGGAATCCACAACCGTTGAATTTTCAAATGCTTCGCTCAAGTCATACTGTTTCAAGTCACACTGTCAATAACCAAAGATTCAACTTGTTTGGTGCCGAAAAATCTTAAATGCCATACAGTGTTATGTCCGAACCATACCTGTATTGAGCTGAATAAGCTCACTACCAACTTACAGAATCACCTACGGATGATCATATGCATATGTATGAAGGATCGACTTGCCGCAAGCTCTGAAAGACGAAATCAGCAAGTATGGGACATAAGATGTAAGGACAGTAGCAAATCTCAGTAACCTGATTTTGACGAGATTCTTGAATAAATGTTTGAGATATAGCATATCAACGGTCAAGGTTCAATTTTGAATAGGCTCGTGGAATCTATCTGTGTCATCGACGCTTTCAGGCAAGTAAATAGGATTTCGAATCCATGCTACACTGCCCGATATCACAGGACATGGTGACAAATCACTTTTGGGGCATGCTCCGGCCTGCAGACCAATTCCTTTGTTAGAATTGCTTTCCATTATCTGCAATACTTCCAATTCAACCAAGTCAGTATTAACAACACTTTCTTTTAAACGTATAGTACATTAGCACTAGTGAATTATTCATCCATATCCTAAGATGATGCTCAGGATTCCAAAGCCGAAATCAAAATGGCTGAAAACATTTGTGTCGCCACCACCTGATCGATTATATCATATCGATGATGATCACGCAATGTGCCACAAGTGTCAATCATGGACTTGCCGGCCATCGGCGTTTGGGTATGTAAAGGGTTAATTAGGATCGTCAAAATATTGGGTGTTTTTCAGGACAATAAGGATGTACCTGGTAACGCTCTGTATCTGGCAACGACCAGATGTCCGACATGGCATGAAAACAGCCAGGAAATGGCAGGCGATCAGGTCGGACTGCAAATGAGGAGTATGTGCCAAGGTGATCAAGCAGATTTTTATGGTAGACATATTGATGTTTCCCAAAAGTGGTTCTATTAGTGCTATCAACTGCCTTTTTTCGGCTTTCTTGTTTCAGCCACTCCCCATACAACATGTCCGGTGGTAGCCGTGCTGTGTGGACGCTGCATAGCAAGGACACATTGTTAGTAGAAGGAGATGAGGTTCCCTGAGACTTCCATATTTGACCGGCCATGTGGATCCAATACAGATCAACCTGCGATGCTGAAATCCTATTCCACATAGATTCCTCGAGAGCCGTCGCATTTTGGAAAGCACGAGTAGATAAATTATAAAACACTTTTGCCGAATTGTCAAATTCCAATCATGAATCCTCAATTGTTTTCAGAGTCCCTCACTTCCAGAGCTATGTTATGCTTGGTTCGTGTCAAAAGATTATGCATATTGCCCACACCGTGAGGCCAGTGCCCCGACAATGAAAAATTGGTCATGATGTGACAAAATAAAGATGATTGGAATGGAATGAAATGAAGTGAATCGAATTGAACGAAAGTGATGTTACGAATTTAGATGCAATCATATTCATGTTAAAGGAGGCGCGCGTGCCGTAAGTGTTCTGCGAAGCTGTGCAAGTGCACAGTGGGCAGAAGGATCCCATTCATGCCATAACTCAACCGAACACTCAGCCACTCTTCTGTTTCCCGCGCCGCATTAAGCTTTGCCACCATATACTGCATGATGCGCATCGCATTGGGACACAGCCTGCAGTTGAGAATAGAACCGTCGTAAGACACATGCAATAGGCATGAAACCAACAAAACGCTCGCATGCGCAAAGCATAGGTCATTGCCACGCTCTATCTTCGTGGTATCATGTGAGATATCTAGACCCTCCGCATTTGTCTTGTTCAGAAGTTTATGTGCAAAGTTGTACCCTATCCAATTTCTACACATTAACCTGGCTAGGATCCCGTGCAAGCTCCAAATTCCAGTGTGCGCCTTACTTTTTTAGATTAATTCTACACGCTCTGCCAAAAGGCAAGGCACGTCTTGTATACAGCTTGAAGCTGTAGTTTAAGGCTGCCACAATCCTACTCCTTATTGGACTTGCCAAACCCCCAAGTGCCCTACTTTACACGGGGAAATCACAAATCATCTGCTTGTAAACTTCATCTAAATTGGAGAGTCGAAATCTGGATATCACGTCCAGACGCAATGTCCACTGAAGATGCGGCTAAAGCGTCAAACATCCGGTGTGATCGAAGAGAGGGGTTGAGATACATATTCGTGGAAATCTCACAATGACGTATTAATGCATGCACAACCCTCAACCTTAGGTGCACTTCTGCAAAAACAATTTAAACTCTCTTGCTTTTCCCATGGAATCTTTAGACTTTCTATTTGCATTGTCAACCATCAATGAGTACCTGAAGTCATCTTCCATGAAGAGATAGTAATGTGAAAAGGGTGCGGAGGTTTCCATGAGGCTGACAAGGTCGCATGTTTGCTTCCGCACCTGCCTACCCAGAACATAACATCTCCAGAAATCAGTCATACAAGTGGAAGTTGCCATCAAGATGTCAGCTACAATGTTGGAGCCACCTGACTCAGTGAGATCGCACAGCGCAGAATGGCGCATCAACGAATGGCATACTTCTATTGACAGAAGTACCACTTCAAGAAGCAAATCCCGCTGGGCAGTGCCCTTCACAATGACTTCATAAATGCTGGCAGTGTCGTCACACCTCCCAGGGCGATTGGTAGGGTTGTCAAGGTCATTAGGATCCTCTGTGTCTGGCGCTGGATCAGGCAACACGCCAGTATTTTCAAGCATTCTCACATAAACGCGTGCCTTAGCCACAAACACATCATCTGCTGGTCCCGTATCAATGCGCCCTTGCACCTGTGTCATCGGGCCATTGTACTCCTGGTGTTAAGCTATTTTGAAAACCGGATCATTTTGAAGTGTCCCTATCCTTCAATGTGTATGCAACACAGGGTGATTTGTATCCATAGATGCACACACAAGATTTGCATCGTGACAATGCTTTGCTGTAATGCGGCACTATGCGTGGCAAAGATGTGTATAGCAATATCGCATTAATGATGCTGAGAGGTCACCTAACGGTTACCTCGTAGAAGACGCTGTGGTTGCCAATCTGGTTATTCATCACAACCACTATTATATTCGCGTATAGTGGATCACTTGTATCGAGTGGAAGCTCTTCCAATATGCTTTCAAGTGTTTTGCTCAGATAGTCTGCCTCATTTTGCCGCGGAACGGTCGGTATCCCCACAGTAAGCCATGCCTTGCCCAATCTTCCTTTTTGCAAAAGTTGCTGGCATTCCTCAAGCCCTTGTACGCCTATTTTTGCATTAGCATCAAGTTTCCTAATCGCATTTCGATGCTGACCGATACTGTTCTGCAATTCAAGAGCAACATCTGTGCCACGATTTAGACGCACGGTGGCGCTTGCCAGATGTGTCCCCGTCACCTGCAAGAACATTTCAAGGTTCCTGCCAATATTATGGTGAAGGGAATATGACAACAACTGGAGCAAAGCAATACAGTCCGTGGTTGCTGGAAAGAAGAACATTTGTCTTATGGAACAAGCAAAGGGGGCTTGTTGCAGTATCTCAAACATTTGGCTGTCTAGACCTAGCTACGATAGGTTGAATCCTGCCTTGGTGAAGTCTGGAAATGGAATTTCCATTCACCTGTGCGACTTTGGTGAGCCTTGTCAACAAAACCTCTGTACTGCTTATTGATGCCGATGCATTCCTACGATCAATGCAATCCTTCTTTTTGCTCAAAGTAGATCAAGACTTAAAGTCGAGCACATAGCGTGCAGCTTGACAAGGGACCAGGCAAATGACTACCTTAGCGCTGTCCTTGCGGGCAAGGATAGTGTTGTGGAGACGTAGAGAAGCAATAAGCACAAAAGTGCATTACCCACTAGGGAAACCACAAGACTTGCTTGAATCACAGATCCTTGACTTCCATCACTATCAATGGCCTGACTGCAGTGTGAAGTGTGTAAACGCTGTCGAGGCATCGTTCCCGTAACAGTTAGAGGGAAAGATTTAGCATCATGTGACGAGCCCAGGCAAAGCTTCAGAAGCTGCCCGGATCTTTCTCAACCCATGTGATGCGATGAGAGATTTCAGGTCTATGTGTATGTTTCCCCTCCTCCTGTAAGACAGCCGACTTCCGGTATGAGTGGGCTGATGTCTGCAATATAGAATAGAAGCCGAAAACCTTGTAGTCTAGATTAGAATATAGAGGACGTGGATGAGACGTAGCAAGTGATACAGTGGTAGAAAACGAAAGGGTGCCCACCTCGAGCGACAAGCACCGCAATCACTGACGTGACATCACTTAAATCCTAGAAGTCTGACACGCTTTACGGCAAAGGAAGTCAGCAAGACATTCTTTGGGGTAAGCGAAGGATTTTGCAGAGTACGCAAATTCACCTGTCATTTCAGAATGACCCTGAAGTAATCAGGAATCACTTGAGGCAATTTCTGAAAAGTACAAAACCTAAATAACAACCCTTGCAGGAATGTGTACGAAGGGGACAATGCTTTTATTGAGATTACAACTTGACTAGCCGGCCCATACATAGGACATCCTGTCAAATGGGCCACACGTGCCAACACCCGCTTGCCTGTTCTAGCACTGACTAAGATGCACGTGTAGAAATCCCATTCCGAGAAGTGCCTGATGTGGCTGCTTACTAACACATTGAGGCGCAGGCTCGTGTTGCACAGGAGAACAAGCGACTACAAGCTGCACTGGATTTGCTCTATCAAGCACCACTTTGAGAGCAATGTAAAAAATCAACCATCCACCCAACCAGCAGTTGATTAATGTGCAGTGCAGGGAGCTACCTCATTGGGAAGTGCAGACATGCATTCCACTGTGGCCGCTGTACTGGAACTTGGCCCCACGCTTATGCCTGCAGGAGCCAGTGCTGGCAAAGCTGGAGGAGCAGCCGCATTCCATACTGTAGTGACGAGCTGTAAGTGCCGTAGGAGATCTGGAAGTGAAAGGCACAAGCGTCATAGTGGGGCTGTTAAGACGAAGATAATATGAACCAGTGCAGAAGTACATATGGATACTTGCTATGCTGATCCATAATGTTGAGGTCCTTATGCTCACAGGCTGCAGTGCCTGCCAGCAACCCTAAGCATTGATGACGTGGTCAGGGTTTATACAAGCAGCAACTGATCACTGTACAGACTGCTTAGGACAAAAGCCAAACTCTATACTTGATTGAGCACCAGTATAGCCTGTGAAAAGAATGATCAGAAAGATCAGAAAGAAGGAACGCAGAACAGGAGCCCCGGGGGGACCCTCGCCACGTGCGTACGGGCGCAGCAAGGGGGCCGCGTAGAGGACATCACCTCAAGGCTAGCCCCGTCATCAAAAGGGAAAGTCGTGGGTGCACGGCGGACCCGGAAGGACCGCCGCGGGGACAGCATGGGCATTGGAGGCTGTGGCAGGCCTAGGAAGGTCATGCGGGTGCGGGGCACGGAGGTGGGTGCACTGCGGCGACGCTGCGGCCGGGAGGGAGAGTGGGGTGCAGCGAGACGGAGAAACGGGCGAGTCAGACGGCCGGAGCGTCGGGGGGAGGGGAGACCTGCTGATAACGGTGCGGGGGCTGACCTTGAAGGAGGGCCGCCAGCTGTAAAGTGAAGGGACCACAGGGAGCGGAGACGCGGAAGCGTTTGCATTGGAGGCGGAAGTTGCTCTGTACTCGGCAAATAGCCTGAATGACGGCGAGGCTGAGGGAGTGATGCAGGCGGGTGAGTGCTGGTGAGGGGTGCGGAACGCCGCAGCGAGTGAGGACCAGGCGAAACGTGACGGGTATGGTACCACCGGTGCCAGCCATGCCAATAATGAGGGGATGAACTTCAACAGTTCCCCAGCCGTGAGCAAGGAATTGAAGGCGGAATGGTTCGTGTTGTTGACATTTTGGACGGCGCGCTCGTGGATGTAGGCGTCCGTTGTGCAAGCTATTTCAAGGAGCAGACGCTGTGATGGGAGCGCTGGGGAGGAGACCAGGCTGTAAGAGTTTCGGGAGAAATGACGGGAGGGATGTCGGGAAACATAGAAAAGTATGTCAGGGCGAGAGGCAGGGTTAGGTAATGCCCAAACAGGGACAATGGGCTGGCGGGCGGCAGCGTTGGGAGTGTCGCGGTGGCCTTTTGCATCTTGAAAGAAGTAGCAAGAGCCAAGTGTGCCTTGACGGATGGAAGTAGCAATCTTGTGCACAATGTCACCGTGGCGGCGGCAGATGACAGCGCACATGTCCTCAGCTTGACAACCGCCACACTGATGGGACAGGCCACATGTGTCGGCGTCGCAAAGCGGGCATGCATACGGTCGAGTAGGGTCATTGGGAGCGGCCCGCTTAGAGCGCAAAGACGGGATTTAGCGGAGGCGGAGAGCGAATTAGATCTGGAAATTATGGAGCCGCTTGGGGCGGCGTTGCTTTAGAAAAGCGGTGCTGATGATTGGGCAGAATGCCAGGCTGGAGTGGGAGGGGCATCGATGCAGCAAGAGCCTGGCCCGGTGTGGTGGTGGCGGGGCTGTCAGTAAGGAGTGCCCGTATGCCTTACACGGTTGTCGTGGAGCTAGAAGTGAGGAGTGCGGATGAGTGGGCAGAGGAAGTTAATGTCCGGGGATCTCAATCACTTGCGCCGTATTCCACCCATCTAAAGACCGTCGCTGGATGTTTCGACTCTCCCAACACGCCACGTCCCTTAACACTGCCAGTGCAGTGCAGTGTCCTGCGTGCGCAGCTTGCCGCCGTACTAATTGCCCTCCGAGACATCCCTGCCACGGAAGGCATCACTTTACTCACTGATAGCCAAACAACCATCTACCTAATTCGAGCGATGCTCACCAAACCGCAGTCCCTACTCCGCCACAAGCACCGCTGGCTTCTCTCAAAACTAGTCCAAACCCTGTACAGCCGCTCGGCTCCCACTGCCATCCATAAAGTTCATGGACATACCGGCAGCTTTGGCAACACTGTTGCCGACGAGTTAGCAAACACTGCTCACACGGACCCTGCTCCAGTCCCCTATGTGTCGGCACCCTGGTCGGGGCGTTTTCTGGCCGCAATCTATGCCCCCGCCCCATCAACCGCCGGAGCGCCTACTCTCCGAGACGTCGACGATCTGCACGTCAGTATAGACGAGCTGGGCTGTAGTCCCTTATACAATGTAAGGCTTACATGCTAAGTCAGCCAAGTGGTGTGCACGTGACTGATTACTAACGTCCAGAAAACTTCAGAAATTGCCGATATTCCGCAAGTGACGAACACTGGGGTGTACTGTAGATTGTGCAGGCTCTTCAATCAAAAACCTGTATTTAAAGACTGCGAGATTGGACCAAGACGTCGTGGAGTTCATAAGCCGCGATATCTTTTCGAACACCATGATTAGCGCACACGGTATATATTTTGGTTTAAAGTAAGGCCTTGAAGAGCTCCTGCCAGGCAGTCACATACTCGAAATCATATGGAGACTGGGAGAGCTGGCCTGCAAGACAGGTTCTGGGTCATTGTTGCATTACTTGTTCTCGTTCTTCAAGATAGCGCCCGGTGCATCAATGACACAGTAAGGCAAGAATAAAGCTTCTTACATAAATTCTGAATTCTTTTCGAGCATGTCAATCTCGGGAATGGAAGAGGACATGACCTCGTGCATTGTTCAGAGACAGCGGCTTGAGGGATTTCTCATCCTTCTCTCGAATACCCGAGGCTCTTCTGGACGCTGGTTGGGGCCTCCATTCTCAGTCCCTTCGTTACATGTGTGGCCAGAAACTGGATCCACACGAGTGCCAAACATTGCTCACCAACAGGACATACTGCCTCGATCAGTTCAGGTGAGTAGTTAGTAGGGTAAAAGAGCGTTTATTGTGTTGTTCCTTTATCTTTCATTGACCTTTGTGAAACTACAAGGATAGTAAAATGCAGATGCAACGACTTCGGCAGATTGATATGCATACTGCTCTTCGAAGGAGTCCCAAAGAATTTTGATTAATCTAGTATCGTTCTATGTAGGGCAGAAGCGGAAAGGTCGAACGCTTGCGAGCGTGAACTTGAGTCATTCCAAGAGTGGCGCCTACAACGGGAGAGATTAGCTGCTGAAATTCATATTTACTGCTTCTCTGATATGAAGGTGGTCGTTAACCGTCAAACCATTGTCGCTTTCTTGATTCTCTCACAATAAGCACACGCTAGCCATGCGTTACCTTTCTGCTTGCAAATTTATTACGAAGCGACGCTTTCCACAATATAATACATGGAAGGATGATCTCAAGGCCCAGTCAATCCAGTGCTTTTCAATGTTTCATGTAGATACCAGATACGGATTGGGCAAGAGCGTGTGAGTACATGATCAAGCGCCTTGAGGTGCCCATGGCTGAGGATTGGGCCTATGAGGAAGATGTCAGAACCTCGTGCCAAGAAGATGTTGACTCCAAGTGCCATCATGTGTTGTCTGGTCAAGGACGGCTAAACGCATGCCTCAGGTAATTGACCAGAGTGATAAATGACTGAATATATTGTGCGTGAGCTCGGCCCTGGCACCTAGTAGTCAATTGCACACGAATGTCGCCAGTGCGCAGTACTTTTTTGCTGTGGAACCTCGCCTGCAGCAGCTGAAAATTCAACATCATGGAGGAGCAGGCAAGGCGAATCTGCGTCTTGTGACATACCACGTGTGGGCGGCAAATCCTGGACGGGCAGCATGGAAACTGCGGTAAGGGACCCCAAACCTTTCTTTCCATACGGCCCGAGCAAATTAAAAATTCATGGAATGAAGATCGTACATGGAACGTTTCTTGTCACTATAGGTGCACTATTTCGTTTTTTCATTGCTGCCTTGTGACTTTTATCACAGACAAAAAGCGATGGCCAAGACATGCAGAATACATTCTACAATAGATTTGTCCATTTACAGTAGCAACCCTTGTGAGGCTTTTTATGCGCACATCACTTGATCAGCTTTGCAGCGGATCTATTTATTTATCGATATAAAACCCATCAATGCGCCTTAAGTGCGGTTGAAGAGGGGCCTTTGGGTTATCTTATAGCCTTCCTTGCTTGGTGAAAGTGAACGTAAGCTGTCTTGAGATATTATTATTGCCCAATGTAGGGGAATTGCAAGGTTGCAGTGTTGAGCACATACCCTCCTAAGAATTGTGGCTTGGCAACATTCACTGCGGCGCTGCTCACGCATTTACGTGGACACCCTGGGTTGCCACCCTCTTGCGAGATTGAAGTTATTGCACTGTCGGATCCGTCAGATCGCCTTGTCTACACCGACCCCATTGTCAAATACGAGTTGCGCGTGGATTCGGTAAGTGTCACAGTGAAATCTTGCATGGTCCTGGAAACACTACTTTGTAGTGGAAAATCGTCTATATTCAAAGCGCTATGGTGCTTGTGGCCTGACCTTCTGGATTTCAACACAAGTGCCGTTGACCTTGCTATAAGAAGATATCGCCGTGCTGCTTGGAACCGGTAATCTCTTGGCAAGGTTGGGAGTGAAGGGTGTGCAATTGTGATTGCAGTGATGCCGCATCAATGCGCGGCGCTTAACGTGATAACATTCGATAGCATACTTTTCCAAGGAAGCTAGCAACAAACGAAGTTCCCCACTAAAATGGTTTTGTGTGTCTTTATCAGGGGATGCCGTCTGGGATCATGCTCGAGGCGGTACATTTCATCCATAAGGCGGGTTACAGCCACGTCATAATCCAACAGGTTTCCCAGACGACTTTCTTTAAAAACATGATGTTATTTCCCGTTCATTTTTTTTTCATACAATTGTTGACATCAACTATTGTTGGGACTGTGGACGCGTTTATTCTTATAAGTTTTCCACGTACCCCTGTGCTGAGCTGCTTCATCCAACATTCATGCGTAGGAGTTTGGGTTGACCCCCATTATGTGGCAGTTGGTGGATGTAGCTCGCTGGCTTGATCCCACCATAAAGCTTTACACTGTGGTACATTCACCGCGAGCCATTCCAAATCTAGAGGAAAGAGGACTTCTGCGTGCTATGTCGGAAATTTCTGAGCGCTTGATTGTTATGAGCTGGTAAGAAAAAATTGGTGTGCTAAAAAACCACTGAAAGTATATCTTTGAACTGAGAATCGTGACGCATAGCAAACAAATTGCTGACGATGGCATGCTCATTGACTTGGATTGCAATATTATGCAGCAAATTCTGCACCAAAAGTGTAATCTTGATGCAGTGAAATGTACATGGGGATGTATTTTCGAGGGAAACCTCACCCAATTTTATGTGTTTGCCAGGTATGGTTGGCATAGCTTGATCTCTGCATATGGTATAAGCCCACGAAAGGTGGTTTTCATTCCCCATGGAGTTAATGCACCGGAAGGCCCAAGGCCTGCACGACGCTCGAGATCTCTTCAAGGAATGGACAGTGCAGCATTGGGGAAAAGCTTCAAGGTGAGGGAGCTTCTGACCAAAGCAGGTAAATATTCGCCTGATGTTGAGAAAAGTTTGGTTCCTTGGTGTGCTCAAGGAAGCCACGTGCAATTGAAAGAAGCTCGAAGATACTCAAAGGAGATATTTTGTTCACGCGGATACTAGAAGGACAAACATGCACTGCTGACCCCAGGCGTCAATGACAATTCGCACCTTATCCTGTCAAACGGGCTTATCCACAAAGCCAAGAGGCTTGACCGTGTTCTCCTGGCATTCTCCAAAGTTCTGGTACAGCACCCAAACACTTTCTTTCTGATACTAGGGAGAGAACATCCAACAGAGCCCCTAGCTGGTGAGCATACACAAGTGCCCACTACCTCCTGAACATGTAGCAATTTGCCTAGCAAGCCGCTCACCTCTGCACTCATGGCGACATAGTATCACGATCAACACGTATTACTTTAGCACATCAAGGTGCTAATCTGGCGGTGTCTAGTGGGGTGTCTGATCTTGACAACTGAAATGCGCACAGGCAAACTCATGCGGAATTTACTTGATTTGGCAACAGCCTTAGGGCTGAAGGACAAAGTCATCTGGCTAAACAATTTTGTACCCACCGAGGAACTAATGTTGATGTTCAAGTGTACGAGCGTATACGTCACAACCTTTGATGAAAGCACTCCAACCTCGGTATGCACCTTGCCACTTACTAGTTTTATGCTCTTTCCAAAGGCTTACGCTACTAATGGCTCATTTCCCTTTTTCAGTATAAACCTTCTGCATGGAAATGCATGACATAGGCTTGGTTGGAAGGCTAGAGCCTTGAGATAGCCTGCATCTGAAATTTAGGCTCCTTTTAAAAAGGGCACTTTTCATTTCCACTAGGTTGTAGGGATTGCTCGTGACATTGCTTGTTTCTAGGCCACTTTTTTTGCTATTGCGGCTGAATTGAATTAGAACTTAGCGGTGTCCCTTGGAGTAGCAGCTTCTTTTGCTCCTCTATTAAGTGGCAGCAGCTGTTCAGATTTGGCGAAAGAAGCTTGTGCATTACGTGTCAAGGTCTTCTGGGGAGCGCTGAGTTTGTGCAATACATGTTGACTGCAGGGAACTCTTCTTATGGCCATGGCAAACGGCATGCCTGTTGTATCAACACCATACCATTTTGCACTTGAGGTGATACAGGACACGAATGGTATTATTGTTCCCTACAAAGATCACAACAGTACATTGCTTGCCAAAGCTCTCTCAACCTTGCTTGAGGATGATGCGTTGCGCAAAGAAATGGTGCGATCCATAGAAAACGTGATTAGTTCTAGCGCACATTCAACAGGGCAATGGGTAATCCTGTTCATTATCTCCTCGCTATAAGACCACTGATGGCCGTGCCTTGGGGTTGACCATCATATTTATATGACTCAGTGACCTGCAATTTGGGTTGATGTTGACGAAGATATTGGATGGCAGGGTGCTCGGGCACAAGCATTCGTACGGAGATGGGACTGGGATCATGTGGCTGCACAATATGCTGGGCTTTTATCTGAGGAGGAGATAGCACCCCTCAGCGCAGATCCATTTGCAGAAGTACCATCAACTGTTGCAACAGCAAAATGGATTGCGTCCACTATAGCTTTGCCCGACGGCAATTCCTGGAATTTTCGCTATCTTGCTCCACGCCCAATAATTAATATGGGGGCGTATGCGTTGTATATTGACGTCGATGTCCAGGTACGCAAGAGCCCTGAGAAACAATAAGAAGGTGTGCTTGTGTGTCAGCATATTCGGACACATATGACTTGTTACTACAGAACATGGTGGAGGTCATGATTTGGATTTTAACGCAAAAAATTGTGATGATGTCGGCAAAACCACACATCTGCAGGGCTTTATTAGGTAGATGGTATGGAGCACAGTGAAAGCGGTTAAACAATGCTGAAAAAACCGATATCACAATCCTACTTTGAAGGATTTGTTTTAAGTCTGCCATATCTGTGACCCATTTCATTTAGACTTCACGAAATTATAAATGGCTCGACAGGTAAACGGAGCTATCAATTCCATGGGCGAGCTATTTGGCATAGGGGTTTCTTCAGGAAACTTTTGGGTTTTGATGAACGCCGAAATCGGAATCGATTTCGAATGGAACCCGAACACTGTGGCAAGGGGCAGACTGGGCGAATTGGGACTGGCCATTGACATGGAAAGCCTCATTCTCCAGATTACTTGCCAGAATGCTATCATAAGAGCCTCACTCACGTCAGTAGGTCTGATAGACTTGCAAATCGACATATATGATAGGTGCGAAAGCTCCCTTTCCGACATGGATTCGGTTTTATTCATAAATGCACAGAGATATCTTTATATCTGATATGCAAATGGACGAACTGCAAAGATTACTTGATGGCGGTTGGTATGGGAGTCAAAACTTGCGGTTTTTTTTAATGCTGATGCCAGGTTTGCGAGCCCTAAGGGCATCCTGGGAGAGAACTTTGTCAACCCCTTCGACACATCACAAGAAAGGACAATGGCTGATATGGAAACCTGGGCGCAATGGCAGACAACAAACAACTTTATGCTTTCCACGGAGTCCTTCGGTCAAACCTGGGAAGTGCAATTCTCGAGCTCAGGCATTATCCGCAGTAATATAGTTTGGTTGCCTGAGAATTCCTTACCAAGAACCCGCTTTGATACGACGCTTGAGGTCGATGCATCGCCTTTAGTCTTTGTATTGGAAGGCCCTCTGTTTGGTCCATCTGGCATTGCACAGGTTTGCTTCCAACGCACTTTAGAAATGTAACTTAGTGCACAATCACCAATTTTTGCTGAGTGCACATGACATCTTCATTTGCGTATACAAAGCCTCACCATATATTCAAATATAATGAGCCAAAGAGAGGATAAAGTGCAACAGAGAAAGGACCTCTTACAAGAACAACATGGAGATCACTGCTTGTCGTGGTACAGGTGAATAGGCGCTATTGGCTACAGCTGTCTCGCACATTTGACTCCCCTGCTGGCCGGCGGAATTTTCTCGTCTTGTTGGATCCTCAGGTAAGTGGAAGTCACTCCCATGTAATCACGGTAAGACAAACATTTATGTTTTGAAGGCATTGGATGCAAGAAGAGTGCATCATGCTATGAATGAAAGCCGATCAACATGCCCAACAGTGGTATTACGAGTTTATTAAGAGCTCAGCATGTGGCAGCCTCGCTTGACTACAGACGGACTTTCCTGCCTTGTTGTGTGGGTTTTCTAAATGGGGAAATAGGATGATGACGCTGATCAGCAATACGTACAAATTGTTGCAACAAACCTAACAACTGGTGGCTAATGCAAGCGGTAGATTACATATGACTAGTATCCTTGTATCAATTGAACCTTCATTGATCAGGTCGTAGAAAATATATCATGTCACTTTGCAGGAGCCATCAAAGAGCAAGAGCCTGATGGAGATGGGTGTTTTAGAAACACTTGTATACGAGGCATACCACAAACAGTCTTGGGAGAAGGCAGCATCTCTTCCAGGGCCAGCTGTTTTATTCAGGAATGCATGGCCGCCAAATTTTGCGCCACCTATGCCTGGGTTTTTATACATCCACCAGCAAGCCTTTGAATTCCAAGGCATTCCCTCCTCATGGGTGGACCCCATGAATGAGGTGGCCCAGGAGATATGGGTACCATCAGAATACAATGCACTTGCCTTCGAGGAAGGCGGCGTTCGCCGAAACAAGATAAGCGTGGTCAGCCATGGGATTGAATTTGGAAAATTTAATGTATCTCTGCAGCCCTTGAAATTGCCATCACAGAAAGGCTTCAAATTTCTGTTCAACGGCGGCCTTTTACCACGCAAGGGCATCGATGTGTTGCTGAAAGCCTTCACAAATGCATTCAAGAATAGTGACAACGTAACTCTTATTATCCACTCGGTGTATGGCGACGATTTCCAACTTAAAGAGATTCTGGCATCCCAAAATGATTTAGAGATGCCTGACATCCTTCTCCTCCAGGATGATTTGTCTCATTTTGAGATGCTCCAGCTTTATAAGGCAACCGACGTATATGTATCACCATATCGTAGTGAGGGTTTTGGGCTGACAGTCTTGGAAGCCATGGCTATGGGTCTTCAAGTGATTGTGACGGATTTTGGGCCAAGTGCAGAGATATGCCCTACTGATGTGGCAGCATGCTTGCTGATTGATACAGAGCCAATACAATGTACAATTAAGCCATGTGGCAATATGACCTTATTCGGACACCCCACAGTGCAACAGCCATCTTGGTCAGAGCCTAGTGTGCACTCCTTGAAGTGGCGCATGCAAGAAGTTTATCAGAATTGGCAAGCAGGTCGGGTGGTGGCGATTAAACTTAAGGAAGATATAATGGCCCATGCAGAGAAACACAGCTGGTTTGATGTGGGGTCTTTGATAATAAGCAAGATCTTGCTACGTCTTCAAGAGTTTGGCAAAATGCAGTCACTCGAAATGGTGATATTAAGCAAATCTTACCATATTTAAAAATATCCAGCATATTGCAACATCCAAATCTCAACGTGATGCATGGTGAAATTGAATTGAAACTGAATTGAAATAACGCCACCATATGATCACCACTGCTATAATGACCTACCACAGGGTGTTAGCCATCGAGTGCAGTGGATCATCGATGATATCATTACACTATGACAGTATTTTTTTGGTAGCGTTGACTTCTCAGCCTCTCGCCCTCCATTGCAATTGGTGTTATTTGGATCTGCGGGTCAGACTCTGTCGGACAATCATTGCACTGGGCACTGCCTATAGGCACGCCTGTATTCGTGTTGTGTGGCCCCGTTGGCCACTGACTTACCTATACGGTATCTACCTGTGTTTTATATCAATTCATTGCAGGCCATGTATTCGCGCCTACCCGCACTTGCTTCTTTTTGAAGAGCAAATCTACCGTAAATGACTTACGGCAGTCCAAATGACTGGTTACGTCAAATGTTGTACCTTACTAGGGCTAGATTATGACCGTCGCATTTGATAACCTTTTGAAAGCTAGAAAATTGCTTAGTACTCATGATCGGAGTCTTCACTGGAATCTACAGTCGTGTAATGCAAGAGAGGCTATGTGTTGCTGCCCAATTGCCTTTACATCAATCCACATCTCGATCTAGATTACAAACTTAAAGGTCGTCTTCAGTTTGTGTGGTAATTTCAAAATACTTGTATTTCAAGGCCCCTTGGCGGCCAAAGGGCATGTTTGAATGTCTTTGTCACTACAAGTATTGCACGTTTTGCAGTCTTATGGACTACGTGTAAGTCATCACATAGCCTTCACGCTCTTCAATGGTCGGCCTCTAACCACGTGCACAGTGCCTGACAATGTGCTGAACATCAAGTGTAAATTGCAGACTCGATGGCATCCTAGCAGGACTCCTCAAATCCTATCTAACCACATGTCCCAACCGAAGGTGTCCATATCTGAGCAACTTGCTTGAAGCTTGGTCCTAGTCTGAGATTGATCTGAGGCACGGTGCCTTGCACGGATCTCAAAATTTGGGATTTTCTGATGGGTTGTGGTCACTGATCATCATGTATGATACGCAAACTCTTTTAAAGCAACCCATCTGAAACTTCCGGAACTTTCGGAAAACCCCTAGTTCTTAACATCACAATTTGGAATGGGACATGTCCCTCTGCCAGTGGGGCAAGAGCTTACATTGATTGTGTTGGACTATAACTTTATCAAAATCATGTGCACAATTATTATAGTGCAGGTTCATGTAATGACCCATGGCAGCCTGCGGCTGGGAATCTTCTTTAGAATGTTGATGGTATACTAAGGTATATAAATTAGGGCAATGCCGTGTTCAGCAAGTAATTTAGTTACTATATGTTTGATTGTTATTGTTATTTTTATTGTTATTGTTATTGTTACAAATTACTATACATACAAACACTATTATTATTATTGTTACACGCTTTTCCTGCCAGAAGCAAGGTGCGTCTGCAGACAAGCTGCAGTAAAGGGCAAACACTATTATTGGTATTCAAGTCCAATGCCAGAGGCCAGCCTGTTCAAGTTGAGTACCGTAGGTAATCTTTTACTACCATATGATCCCATAATGTGGAGATAGGAGATCTCTGCATTGATCACCAACTATTCACTAGTCAAAAGCATATGTTCATCATGTTGGTGTCATTGGTGCACGGCATCCAATGAGCATAACCATGCTCTTTAAAAGCTTGTCAAAGTTTGCAAATCTGAAAAAGTCCACCCCTTAAATCAGACAATCCTATGGCTTTTGGTTCACCGACCTGTAGAAACCACACACATACAATCCATCTACCGATGTCATGACGTCATAATATTGCCTATGCTTCAGCAAGAAGTTCTCCACTGAATAAGTCACAACTGGTATCATACTAATAATCACATCAATGATTGAGATGGCATGCCATACGATCATGAGTGCCGACAACTTGCTGCCACCCCGGGTGCACTGCATTCACACATGCTACAATGCCAGGAGATTAGAGATGCAATGATTCAGTAACAATCATTTCAAGTTGAAAACTTGATAATATATTATTGCATTTCCAATCTCCTGGCATTATGCATTGTGCCCACCAGTGGTAGTTCACGTTGACTGGCATACAGGCATTGCCAGTCGCAACCTGCCATCATAGCATGATGCCGGCGGTCACCGGCATTGTGCATTGTGGCACACTGTGCCAATGGTACACACATGTGTCACGCGTACGGTACGCTTGAAAAATGGTGTCACTCTGAAGAGCTAGAATGGAAGCTTTGCGGGCCACGCATTCCTGACAGATTTTGTTATTGCATTCACTTGGATCCTCATTTGACATTCACTGTGTCAGCTGATGATAGTTCTGTCCCTGATCAGGCGGAAAATCTGCAGAAATTCGAGGACAAATAACGGTCGCCATCATTGATAACAATATATCAATGACGGCTTCATTAGCATGCAAACCATCTTCAGAATCTTCATGAAATGGTAGCTCCGCTGTTATATTAAACCCCGGAAGAATATGGAAACCGTGATTGCGAAATATCGGTGTTGTGATATGGCGCAGCTTCACGTTCATCTCCTCCCACTCAAGACTCTTATGATGGTAAAAGCCATCTCGCCAGATCAGAGCAGCATTCGGAAATAAACTTGCTAATTTATCAGCAAGCATTTCTGCTCGGACACGAACTTCCTCAAGGAAAACCGACTCAGGAAAGTTGTTCACAGAATGCGTACTGATCCAATCACCAACAGTGTGCACCCCCTTGTGCACCATGATAGCGTGTATAGGATTGTCCTTCTGGTGTGCCAAACGTTCCAAAAAGCGTATATCATCCATCGTGAACATATCAGGTTTCCATGAAAATTGCACTACTTTCCCTTGGGCTGACTCGACATACATGTCTTCCCAGTCATAGGCACGGCCTATTTTATTATTATAATGCGCACTGCGACATCCACGAGCGCAATCAAAGCAACCCCATCCCATCTCGAAGTTGCATGGGTGATGCGAAGGCCATGTCATACCAAGGTGAACGATGAACCTGTGGAAGAACATGCGTGTACTAGATCCACCCAAAAACAGAACGTTTTGGGTGGACAAGCATTCTGTGCTAGCAACAGACACCGTAGGCAGGCTGCAATTCTTTGGAATCCACACACCATCTCTCCACGCTCCTTCAAGACATGCGGCGTTCAACGAGCTCACTCCCAGGCACAGGAGAAAAATTGCAAGTAAGTGCCATCTGAAATGCATCCCGGACGGTTGGGCCTGCAAAAAGGGTAGAATACATTTGGCAATGTCAACATCATCCTTTGCAATAGTTTCCGCGATCTTCCCATCAAGAAAGTAATGGGCCCCTTACCTTAACCGGAAACGATCAGCGCCGATTAATTCGCCGGGTAAAATGTCAACTCGCTCTCCAGAATAGTCAGAATGACTCTAAAATAGCCTTGCTAAGTGTCTTTCAAGCTTCACGAATGTGAATGGAGCTCGGAGGGAAGCTGCTTATGCGTGCCAATCCTGAGCCTCTTCCGTAGCGAAATTGACATGGCCTGGCTACTAGCCTAGTAGTACTAGGTATTTCACCTCTTGAGATCATGAGTCATATCATATCGGAATCCGATCGCAATCGATAATCGGATACCTGAATGGGTGCATAACACGTTGCTTGTGATTTGTTTCCGTCCCTTGTGGGAGTTAAGACGATGTATGTAGGGTATTCTTTTACTTTGTTGTTGTATGTGCCCCGTTTCTCCTAAGTTAATTTAGAGTCCCCTGGTTTCTTTCGACTCAGTTTGGTGCCAGATTTTAACCAGCCCTTGCACAATACAGCGAGGTCTCAGTTGAGGCAAATGCAAGAGGCATGACAAATGTAAAAGAGTTCAACAGATGTTTTCCACATGTGACTTTCCATGCAGTCATCCACAAAAACATTGCGGGGTTTCACCCTTTTCTTGCTCCCTTGCAACAATGCGTAGCACGGGCACACCACTAGTCACCTATAAGATGCATAACACTCCGTAATCTTTGATAAGCCAGATTCTCCGTGTATTGTGCCGAGCGGCTGAGACTGCAACGCAACCCGATCAAGCAAACTCCACCAGCGGTGGGTGAATCCGGTCGTGATGCGAATGTCCGACTGCAGAATTCCGTGATGAATTCCCTTAAAGGCGGTAGTAAGAATAACTTGCCTTCATTGCTGTTCTTCCTCAGTTTCTTACTGTTGTCTCAGACGTTGGCAAATAGCTTTGACCGCATCCGACAAATACAAGCGAGTAAAGCAAAAAAGGACAGCGGAAAGCGAGTATTGGTGTTTTACTTCCCGCAATATCACGAGATTGAAGAAAATAACAAAGCATGGGGAAAGGGCTTCACAGATTTCACGAATGTGGCGAAAGTACACAGAGCAGCTCATGGCCACCCGATAATCAGACCTTCAGAAAGGAACGGCTTCTATGACCTGACTGATGAGCATCAAAGAAAGTTCCAAGGAGAGCTGGCGCGCAAATATGGCATTTACGGCTTTGTGTATATGCATTACTGGTTCTCGAATGGTCCAGTAATGGACAAGCCTCTGCAGCTGATGCTAAAAGACGGGCACCCCAGTGTGCACTTCTGCTTGATGTGGGCAAATGAGCACTGGACGAAGAGGTGCGCATTGTCGCAACCAAAGCCAATTACTTCAAAATTGCGATGGATGTCGTCTTCGTGATTTGTACGAGGCTTTTGGGTGGTGGGATGTATTTCCCTAGACCTAGATTTCAATGTTTTGTGTGTCTTCACTGACGCCCAGGTGGGATGGGTTGGACGGCAGTGAGGTGTACCTAAAGCAGACATACAAATCAAACAGCTGGGATGCACATTGGAAGTGGTTGCTGCAATTCTTTCGCCATGAAAAGTACATCTTAGTGGACAACAAACCGTTGCTACTCTTGTATAGAGCCTCTGATATTCCCTCGCTGCAAGCACTGTTGAAGAGATGGAGAGTACTGGCACTGCGAGCAGGATTTGACGGCCTGCATGTCATACAAATGAACGGTGTGAAATGGACAGCAGATGCCTTGAAACAACAGCCAGGAGTGGATGGGGTTGTAGAATATTACCCAAACCTTTACAACGGTCCTCAGTGGCCTGTCAATGAGGTTGTGTCCTCTCCAAAGAATGGCGATGTGCATTATTATGGAGCGCACTGTGGATGGGATAACACACCTCGGCATGCCACAGATGGCAAGTACTCCTTTAGGATTGGGCACCCAAGTGTGTACAAGTATGTATTGAGGCAGAACCTTGCTCGGACCAAACCAGGAGGATTTGTCTTCGTGAATGCCTGGAACGAATGGGGGGAGGGTGCGTCTATCGAACCAAGCTTGCAGTGGGGAAGAAGATGGCTTGAGGCCACCCGAGATGCCATTCTAGAAGAGGCAAGAGGTGAGTTTGCTACATTGCGACCAAACGGATTTGCTGCATCTGTGCCTTTGCGCCGCGCTGGGGTCTCCACGCCCAAGGAGCGCCAGATTGGTGGTCAGGGTGGCAACGTGTGCATAATTGTCAGAACTCATCAAGACCACATTTCAGGCCAGCACAACTTGTACCAACTTCTATCGTCTCTGCAAAGCATGGAGTACAGAAACTGGCAGGCATTTGTGTCTAGAGTAGACGATAAACCATTTCCTGACCTTCCGCATGTGATTGCCGACATTCATGATGATCGCATCCATGGCGTGGATCTGCCAGCCAATTTTCTGGAAGGTTTCTCTTGGAGGAATGCTGGGTACAAGGCGACCGATGAGCTCATTAAGCGGCATTGTTCCTCCAAGGAATTTGATTGGTTCATGGTGACCAACGGCGACAATTTCTATGCTCCTGATGCGCTTAATTACCTACCGAGTGAGTACGACATAGTTTTGATGAATTTCTATGGGCGCTACACGGCCATCAATGAGGTTCTAGGCACAAATGCTATCGTGGCTGGCATGCCACTTGAAAATTGCTGCGTGCGGTTCAATGACCTCAGATGCACTCATGCAGCGCCAAAAGTATCATATTCAGATTTGGGTGGCATCATCTTTAACGCTCCCAAGTATCGTGCGGAGGGATGGAATTTCGAACATTATGATGGGCATTGCAAGACTTCTTGCCACGATGGTGCTCTTCTAGAGGACCTTGTCAGAGCTGGCTGGAAGTACACAAGTCATCCCGTAGATGTTTGCGCGTTGTACCACAACACCAACCCAGTCAGCTGTCGGATGCTCGGTGGTACATATTTTGACTCCTTAGATATAATGAAGGCAGGCTGCTATGACATGGCAGATATCCAAGAACAGCCTGTCAGTGCCTTGAGACACATCAATTATTTCAACTTCATGCAATCCAAAGGCTCATGCATATGCGAGGGGTATGATGCCAAGCAAATGTAAATATATACAAGGCTGGTAAACCGAAATGAGGTCTTTGATGCATGCTTGATGCTATTCAACGATCGAATTTCAAGTTTAACTGCAGAACTGCAAAGTTTGCAGTTCAGGATTGAGCATGACTCATTGGATGCATCTCATCACAAATCCATTAAATTGAGTCGCAAGCGTGGCCTTCAACCGTGAAAAATTTCACCGATTCTGACGGTTTCTCTGTTTATCCATACCATGACGGAAGGTTACCTAATAGCTTATGAATATTAGCCTCGCTGATATAGAGTCCTTGAGGACTGGAAAACGTGTAATAATAATAATAATAATATTATATAGTCATTGTATACTTGAGAACAATTTTGCTGACTGGCCTGTGTTTTGACTATAACTGATGGTGGCACCCTGATGTTTTACTTGTCTGCCCGTTCTGGGTTTTCCTGCATGACACCCTCGACATCACCTCCCAAAGGGGGGTATTGCGTTGCTGGCAGGCCAGAAGCATTGGGTACAGAGGGGTGCTCAACCGATACAGGGACTGCATGCAATTGTTGCGTGATGACATGATTGAAAGGCTGCAAAGTTATGTATGCCCCGAGGAAGTGGCTGCGCAGACGCTCTGCGTGTATACATGCGCTATGGCCTCTGGCTTTGGGTTCGCCAGCCTTGTAATAATAGTAATCAGTAACAGTAGGTATGCTACGTATTACTAATAGCTAGTAGCTCTACGGTATAGCTTATAGGAATAGAACTTGCCAGAAATAGGAAATTTTTGATGGTGAAAATATATAGTATGTAGCTTTACTAAGTTTGTATCAAATCTATGTCAGTGCTTCTTCTAAAATTTTCAGCTGAAAGGCATGTGGCTGTAAAGATGATTTTTGAATGGGCATTTATGTTTTGTGGTTTCAGAAGTTCTGAAGCCACCGAAATGCATTATGGCTGAAGATAGGAGCTTGAAGAGATTTTTGGCTCAGACTGGTGGGTTTGGGGGCATTCACTGAAAAAGGCTACAAGGGGAAATATGTGGCGTTTGCGCGTTGTGATATATTATAATATATTATTATTACACGCTTCAAGCGTGTTTGAATTTGTGCGGGCTGGAACACGCGTGACGCTTGTTAACATTCCAGCCCGGGCCCTCAGGGCTAGGTGCGATCAACGGTGCGCACGTTGCAACAACCTCTCAGTAAATCCTCTCCAGCCTGGCTGAGCCTTCTCTATCTTGGCACTTTTGCCAACAATGGTATGTCAATCCAATAGAGTCCACGTCATCCCTAATCATCCACAATCATTCCAGGTGGAATATTGGTAAAGGCCAAAATGGCCAAAATTTGCCCCATTTATTTCCCAAAAGCCATATTGGCTTCAACATTTCCTCTGAAAGAATCGTTGGCCCAACGATCCGGAATGGCCATACTGACTCAGATCTATATCGGATATAGGTATATATATAGGCTGATATTGAGCGTCAACCAAGAAATTCCTTGAATAGCTCTGAGTGTCGCTGACTCGGATGACCGAGTCTACACTCATAACATACTTAGTAGTCCCCGATTTCCGCCCACAATGATTGCCATGGCTAGTGGCTACCGCGGTCGGCTGTGGTCACTAATTGGCTAGTAGCTGATACCAGGAGGAGTAACTCCAGGAGTTCTCCCAGAATTACTCCCCCTGCTAATACCTTTAGGCCAAAGCCTTTGGCTTGAAGCGCGCACCAAACCAGTTGTTGATTGACCCCTCCGAGGGGTCCACGTTGCCATAGACATATTAATTTTGCTAGTTGAGGATGAGAACATTCTTGACAATCTTGATCACCGGGCCCCCGGAGAGGCCCACTTAAGGTTACATATATTAGTTCTAGATCTACCACTTTTGGTTCTTGTATTCTGGTTCGTACACTTCCAATCTTAGCTCTCCCGAAGTGGGTGTTTTGGGCGTATATGTGCTGGAAAGGGCTGATATGTGGCTACCTGCACATGTGATCTATATCTTGAAGTCAACTGGTGGCGCTTCAACGTGGGACCGTCCCACTTTGGGTGTAAAACCCAATGCAATTGTTTACCGTGGCAGCCTGCAGCCAATGTGTGTGCATGTGCGCACATGCTGCTGGTGTTGCTTACAAATCAATTGCAAGTTGCCCAACAAGCAAGAGTATTCTCGACCAGTCTCATTGAGGCATAGTCTCTGTGAGGCTGAAACGCTCGTCATATAAATAGTGAAGGGTGCTTCAACCCAGAGGGCAATGTGCGTCTTGAAACAACCTCCAAGTAGAGTCTACGGTATGGAGGCAGATAATTGATAACATTGCCAGTTAAAAAATAGCCCTCATATGCGCTCGTGGGCGGGACTGTTGGCAGCACTATTATTATGGCGCCCGCAAGAACAAAGCCAGCCTTGTCTCTGCGAGACATCCAGAACACACAAGTGCCAGTCCTTGAACGCTGCACCGCAATGTGCAAGACTCAAAGGTTACAGAGTGTCCTTTGTGCACGGCATCAATGCTCGCGCGGTTTACGTGGCAATGTTGCCATTGCTGGCCTCAACAGCAGCTCGAGCTGCAAGCGCAGAGGCGCGTCGTCTTTGATAGCGCGCTCCAGGGCACTCAGCAGCCCATCTCGTCCCTCCACGCTCCTGGTTAGGCTCTGCACTGCCCTGCTTGCCGCGGCAGCTCGCAACGCCTGCGCGTCACCACACGAAGATGAGGCCCATTGTGCTGTGAGCCCCTTCTCAAGGGTGGGAACCAGCCAAGAACAAGTTGTGTGTGAGCTCACACTCAACTGAAACCACTGCAGAGATGCAATGTAAGCAGGCAGAGAGGGTATAGATCAAATGCGCATGTTTGAAGGGATTGGATGCACACGCGATGCAGCACACCCACAAGCAGCACAGCGCCATGCTCCCAGAGTGCACAGGGCTTTGCAGAATCATCAGTTCCTTTCTGCCACTGCCAGCGCACACGAGCATGCTCGAGGCATCCCATGTCATCTCACTGCATCAGCGCGCGACGACATGTTCACGACGGCAAGCACCTTTCCTGTTCACAGCCAGCCTCCGCCTTCCCGCCAGGTGCAGGAAGCACCCAGGCAGGCCCATGCGTGGCTCTTTTTCCTTCTTTCGGATTCAGATTTCCCTCGGATTCGCAATTCTTGTTCATGTGCGCGCGTGGAGCACCTTGAGCTCAGCGGCAATGATCGAAGCGCCGCCGCCGCCCTCGGCCCAGGCCAGGAAGGCCCCGTCGTCGGCCCACAACCGCGCCTCGCCCTCGTCCGCAGCGCTGCGAGCAAGGTCCAGCACCACGCCGGCGGCCGGGCCGGCCGGCGCGGCCGCCCCCTTGGCATGTGGCATGCTGAGGTACCAGGAGCGGAGCAGACCAAGCGCCTGCGAGCGTCTGATCGCGCCGTCCGTTGTCGTGATGTGCTTGATGATCTCCTCCTCTGCCAGCCTGCGTACACGCAAATGACAGTTTGCGGTGAAGAGCGCCAGTGGCATCAGGGGATCGGCATCCGGCACAACACAACTCTAGCCTCATCCTCGTCTAGCTGAACAGGGCCTGACACGCACAATCCAGCACTCCTTCGTGCGGCCATCTGGATTGGAATTGTTGTACTCAATTTCGTTCTGAAAGCAGGAACAAGTAACTATCTTGGCCAAGAACGGTGGATAATCACGGCCTTATCTCCTAAATAACAACCCCTACGAAATCTTTGAGACCAGCTCTTGCAAAGCCCAATCCGATTAAGCGTGACCCTGTTATTTCTGGAATCAGGAGGACCCCCAAAAGCTGCTTTGAAAACTTTCTACGTCGCCGGAGGTGCGAGTTTGAGAATGAGTACTTCAGTAGTAGATTCACGGCTAGTTCGGTCTAGAGCACGGCTGGCGTCTGGCCGCACCTGCGCCGCAGCCGCGTGGCGAGGAAGCAACGGGCCTGAGGCCAGGGCACGATGCCGTGCAGGACGCCCTTGGCCACCATGCGCACAGGCGTGTCATGCATCTCTGCAAACGCCACCGCCACCTGCACAGACCAGGGTTTCAATAAATGGCCGCTAGCGCCACTTTTTGGCTGTATTCAATTTCTTAGAAGAAACAGTGGTGCCAAGCCTGACTGGAAAACCGCAGCGTACAGGTGCCAGTCAGACAGGGCCTAGGGAGCATGGGTTCAACCAATGCCCTCACAGTGGCAAGGTCGACCACGGCTCTGGCAGGCCTGAACTCTGCCTCCTCAATCGCGCATCAGGCTTCATCAGGGTAAAGATATAAATAATATATAAGCATTTTTTTTCAGGACCTCAAGCACTGCGATATATTAGGAGGCTACGACGTTGTCAAGGGTTTTGCAGATCAACCCTATTTATTTTATTTCAGGGCTGCGCACCTGGCGGTAGACGGGCAGCAGCGCGGCCTCGCGGGCGCGCAGATCCGCCTCCGAGTTGGGTCCGTCCTCGGCCTTGATGCGCGCAATGACCAGGTCGAGTCGGTGCATGGCCTTGATCAGGTCTGGCGCGCGGAACTTGATCTCCACGATCCCCTCCGGCTCGAGCACTCCGCCGCGCGCCACAGGGTCCGCATACATCTCAACCTGCACAACAGAAGAGTCCACAGTCAGTTGGGCGACACTTCACCGCCGACAGCCCACTGCATGCTCTACCCATACGTAGGATTTGTTTTTATGTTTTACCCTGTATCCTATACCCTATTCTCACCCTGGAACCCTCACATATACAAGTCAACCCAACCCTAAATGTAAGCCGGGTGCCGCAGCGCAGAGAGGCTGGCATAGCACTAAATGCTGCTGCTGCGGCTGACCTGCTGAGTCTCCAGAGTCTGCTCTACTGGCGCCCGGGAACGCGTGAGAGTGTGAAGGCAATGTAATCCCCACAACCAATACGCTTCTGCTCAGGCAGCTGACATTAAGAGGGCGGACTCGCGCTTATGTCACTGCAATATTGGCGCTTTCAGTGACCTTAAAATGGGCAGTCCCTTTCTGCATAATCTCAATCCATGTATGACACGCCTGTGCTGAACCTTGAGACACACGCACCTGTTCGGCATTGATCTGGCCGTCAACGACGACCCAGGCTCCACCCCTGAGCTCTGCTCCCGGGGGCAGGTACACGGTCACCGGCTGCCTGTAGGTCCGCAGCGCTTCCACAATCAGCGAGCCGGCCTGCGCGCACACAGCGAGGTTCAGTGCAGCACTTCACGGTGTGACAGCAAGCCGCACTCCACCGCCGACAGGCCTCCCTGCAGGACTGCATGAAAGAAACGGCAGATGCATCCAGTAAGGAAAAGCTTGCCAGGCTGCGACACACCCACCGCAAACACGCCTCCTCTGCAGGCCCCATGAGATCACTGCCATTGCATGGTTGCCGTGCAACTGCATGGTGCAGCTAAGCGGGAAAGAATGCCAGGTGTCGCAACCATCGCCACCAACACAGCCAGAAGGCGGTTGATTCCAGCGGGCAAACGAGGTGGGAGGGAAAGGAGAAAAGGCCGGGGGCGCGCCTGCAAGACGCCCTCAAAGAGGTCGCGCTGGCCGCCGGAGAATCCGCGCCAGTTGGCGAGGATGAAGAGCGGCAGGCCCTCGCGGTCAAACTCCTCCATCGCATGCGCCGTCTTCAGCGCGCTGTCCGGGAACCACACCTGCCCAGCCTGCGCGAGCACCACTGCCAATGTATATGCCGGGCAATTGAGTGCGCCAGCCTGCGCATGTCTGAGACAGGCCAGTAGTGATAGCAGGCCAGCCCATGCCAGGTGCACCCGTTCCAAACAAGCAAGTTCCCAGCCCCCGGTATCACGCGCTGCCATTGCCTGTTGAATGCGCACAAGGACGGTCATGGCCAAGACATCGATCTCGACAGCCATGCCTGACATCCAAGCTGCCCATCAATGATGCGGCTATGCAAAAGACTAATTTTTCTGGTAACAAACATTTGTGCAAAGGTATGAGGTCAGCCACGAAGCTGTTTGGCGCTCAAAGCCATCAAACACTGATGCAGGCACTTACACTAAGCAGTGAGGGACCCTGCACCTGGGGAATGATGCGCTCGGAGGAGTCGGGGGCGCCGGGGTCGGCGGGGATGTTGAGCATGACGGTCTGCGTCTCCACGGCGATGACTCCGACGGGGACGCCCCCGAGACGCGCGCGCCCGGTCACCACGCTCCGCGCCCAGCCGGACTGGCACTCGATCCAGGAGCCGCGGTCGAAGAGGCCGCTGGCCCACGGCTCGCCGCTCGTGGGCGGAGCCGCCGACGCGCTACGGCCCGCGATGGCCGCTCGGGGGTCGAGCTTCTCGCCTGCGCGCAGCGCGTCACACAGCATCAATCCCAGCCGTGCGGATACAAGCGAGCGCTGCAGCTGCTTACAACTATCGTTAGTGGGGAGCAGTTGTATTTTGATGGTGCTGTGCGTTTAACCTGTGCTCGTGATAGGGTTGGAGCCGTTTTTTCCCTCTAGGAAGCCCTGTAAATATAGATATAAATTATAAGTATGTATATAATATGTGATATACCCCCACCCTGTCCTATGGGCCGCGCAGACTGGAGAGGCCAGCACTGCGCACCTGGCCCGGGCGCGTAGACGATGGGGCGCTCGACAGGGTCGGAGCCGACCAGCGTGGGCGGCTGGCTGCCGAGCACTGCAGGCACAAAGGAGAGCCACTGCAGCACGGCCGCGCAGCCGGCCAGGTCGTCCTCGACCACGTGGTGGCTCACGCCGTTGACGGCCATGACCTTGGGTCCGCCAAGCTGCATGTGGCTGGTGTACACCTCGCGGCCCAGCAGCTTGTTCAGCGCCGCGTAGCCCGTCAGGATGATCGGCTGGTCCGCGCGCTGGATGCACCTGCTCCACGCACACCGAGTGTTGGCACGGCCCTCGTGGGGTTTGTACAGCAGGTACTATCTTTTTGAATTTAAGGGTGGAGGTAATACTGCTGCCATCAAGCCGGGAGGTGCACCTTGTATGCACCAGCGCCACGCACGCAGAGTTGAGAGACAGCGCATGCGGGGCTTGTGCGAGCAGCCAGGGCGTGAAGATGAGGGCGATCTGGGGGGTATGCATCTTGTGGGTTTTGCAACATAAGGTGTAGGGCAATGCAGGAGGCATGCATGTTTCACAAGGGCACAATGCGTCTGCAGTAGGGAAGCCCTCTTGTCTGTCAAACTTGAGGACAGCTTGGACTGAAGGCTGCAAACAGGACCACCATCTGAATATCTTCCATCGCCTTGCTTGGTCAGAACGATTGAAAAACCCTGCTTCCCGCCTTCAGTGCAGAATTTGCGGTGTCGCACCTGCGGCCGAGGCGGGCGAGGTAGGCGCCGATGCCAACGGTGCGGCCGGAGACGAGAGTCAGCGTGAAGCCGTCGCGGAAGGCGCGCGCGTACGCGGAAGCTATCGCGCCACTGCCGCTCAAACACTCCACTCCCAAGCCATCCTCCGCGCCCACCACATCTGTCAGCCGCCAGCGCCGCTCGCCTGCAGCGCAAAAAGACATTCAGAGAGCACAACATGGGTGCATGACCAGGCCATGCATACTTGAACCATTGGGAACCAACCCAGATTGGACCTGCTGCACCTTCATGGCACCTGAAGACCATGCGCGTGCAAAACTGCATTGTACACGGCCAGAACTCACGGGGCCCTCCGCCCTGCTGCTGCCGTGCGCATTCCTACTGCCACAGTCGGACAGGCGGCACCTACTGTAGTACTCATTCTTAAATACACGACGAATAATTGTTTTTGGCCAAAAAGTGATGAAATAAACCCTATCTCCCAAAACATCAAACCTATAAGAAATTTAAGACCCGATTCGGAAAGCTCTCAACAAGCCCAAACCAATGGAACACAACCCTGTACTTGAAGCAAGGAAGACCCCTGAAAGTTGCTCTGAAAAATTATGGCACCGCCGAGGGTGCGGATATCGAATGACTGTTATAGAGTGGGGCTGCACCTGACCCAGAGCCAGTGTGTCCTGGCCAGGCTTTATGGCAGCTCTTTTAAGAGATGCAATCAAGCATCGGACCAACCTGACCCTGGCCACTAAGCCACCACTTAGCATCCAGGACACACCAGAGGCAGACAGAAGGACCCATGGAATTAGATCATGCTGGGAGGCAGGGTTTGACAGGGGTCCTAAAATTTCCCAGGCCAGCCCCTAAGTAGGGCAAGGCGCTGGAATCTCAGGGCATCCCTGAGATTCCCAAGGGTTCTGACCAAGGAGATGCAGGATTTTCCTGTGAACCTGGCCTCTAATTATTTCGAGTTGCCTGAAAAATCCATGGTTCCCCTGAGTCACAGCCATGTGGCATCAGGGTGTTGCCCTGGCACCATTGCGCCACATCTCATTTATATCCCGGGGTTGCCCTGACACCGTGCCCCTAGCTCTAAACCACTTTGCCCAATCCCTTGGGGGCTGTCAAAACCAGCTGGGAGGGCCTCAGAGTGAATATGTGGACGCGACTTGTGCAGCAATGTGGTCAGGAAGAGCAAGGTGTGATGCCGGGGAGAAGCACGCACCGTTGTCTGCAAAGAAGGGCTCTGCCTTGAGGACGGCGGTGTCGGCGCGCGCTGCAATGGAGGAATAGTCGGCGTCGGAGAGGTAGAGGAACTTGTAGCCTTTGGTGGGGTCGGCTGGGTTGTTCCACTCCACCTGTGCGCAAACAAAAACTTGCTCAATCAATTTAGTTGGCCGCGCATGGAAAAACCATGCCAAGTTAGGTCAGCCTGCCACTGAGTGGGTGCCGGGTGGGCGCTTCTTGAGCAGTAGCATGACTAGGGCCCTTGGTGACCAGAGCTTTCTCACACACGAGCCGCGCAGAAGTTTGATATCTGCGAAGGCTTGCCTCGCCCTCAGGTCACGCAGAACCACACGGGAGCTGCCCAGTAATGACAGGCTTTGTGGAAATCCAGCGGGGACAGAGATGTCTCTACGACCACCTAGTACCAGTTGCAGGCATACAGCAGACGGCACTCATTGCTCAAGGAGATCTTGAATGCAGAGTCCTGGAAAACCTTGTTCAGCTGCATTCGAACCCCTCGCACACAGGAAAAATGATGCTGTGCTTCCATGGTAGAGCCGATGCTGCGAGCCAGCCTATCCTTGTGCTACCACCCAACCATCCATTGCACATCTTAGTCAGACATGAGTGCTATTTTCCTAAACCCAAAAAATGAACCCTAAACCCCTAACACTCAAAAAAATAAAATAAAAATCTCTGAAAAATAAAATAAAGCCACTAGTGGTGAGTCACCTGCAGGCACTGCTTGACCTCCTGGGCCAGCCCGACGCGCGCTCCGGCGTTGGCCGCCAGGTAGATCAGCGGCAGCTTCTCCTCAAGCGCGTGCTCGGTCGCCGCGCGGAAAACGGCGTCCTCCTTTGTGCCGAACGCGCCGCTGTTGAAGGTGATGTCGTTCGCGACCGCCACGATCTGCACGTGCACCAAGCACCTCAGAGGCAAGCGGTTGTAAGGGTCACAGTAAATTGATCTGGTCGTACAAAGCTTCTGCTCCGCAGATGCCGGGCGGCAACGGAATCTGTCGAGCAAACATTGCCCCTGCATGCCTGCACGCTAGGAGGCACCAGGCTTCACACACACCCTCATACAAGTCACCAGACCTGCCAATAGGACGCTGAGGTGTGCAACACAATATCCGGCAACACTCAATAGAGCACAGTCGAGCCGCAGGCGCAGCTGCACATCCTGTCTCGGCAGCCGCCACGCAAGCAGGAGCATGCTAGGAGCGCCCCAAGGAGACTGTTGCCTGGCCGAAGCCAGACAAATAGCTGGATCTGGCAGGGCTGAAAGGATCTCAATTATCCTTCTTGCGCCAAGCACACCATGCAAACTTGGTGTTCCGGGTGGCACGAGCTTGTTGTATATGTTCTACATGCAAATCAAGAGACACAAAGAAAGGGGCACCATGCAAATAGGTGTCCTGGGTGCTGTGGCAAGAGCTTGTTGCATATAATGGGCATGCAAAGCGAGAGGCACATAAAAAAGGTGCTTGGGCGCGCACCTTGCGCCCCTGGGGGCACTCGGGGGTCTTCATGGTGAGCGTCCAGGCGACCATGCCCACGTCATTCTGGCCCACGGGGCGAGTCACTGCCACCAGCGGCTTGGGCGCCTGGTGGGTGCCCCCCGGCGGCATCACCAGCTCCTCAACTTCCACCAGTCGGCCTACATGACATGCACCAAGACTTCATCTTGCATCGGTGGTGAGTGTGGATACCCTGAAGAAGTGTAGAGCCTCCATCACTTCCGACATCATGCAAATCACTTACAAAGAGCTCTGGAAACCACGGGAATGCAGGTCCAGAATGGCCTGATTGGCGTGAAAAGAGAGCTGCTGGTGGCTGACAAGGGACTCAGGGTTGTGCATCCCACAACATGAGCTGTCCCACCGTCCCTGTGCAGGGGGACTGATGAGGAAAAGCATAACTGACTCCACCCTGCTGGATTGTGTCTTTATGTTTGGCAGCAATGATGGTTGCAGACTGCTGAAATACACAGAGATTGGAAGCTCACAGCGTCTGACCCACCAACGTCGAGTGACATTCTGCAATGATTGTAAGTAGAGACATAAAGATATTGTTAGGCTGGTAATCACATGCTGAGTGTGATGCTCAGCCCCAGGCCAGTGCTGTCAATGATTGGGGTGGTTCACGGGATGGCCACGTCCCGCTGGCGGCAGGCGCGCACCTTTGGGGACGGCGCATGGCTCGCCGGCGATGGCACGCGCGGTCCACAGCTCGCGCAGCGCGTTGCCGAAGACGGTGGGGAAGTCGTAGGCGTAGGTGGTCTTGTGGCGGCGAGCGGCCAGGCGCTTCTGCTGCAGGCCCTCCAGCGGCGGGTAGGGCGCCAGGATGGGCTGCCCGTGCAGCGGCCCGGCGCCCTCATGCTTGCCGTGGCGCGACTGGTAAATCAGCTCGCCGCTGGGGTGCAGCACCTCGCGGTATATCTGCACGCTGTCCTCCCCGATCTCGTGCCCTGCAAACATGCATGTCCGTCAGGCCAGGCCACCGACACCCTAGAAGAGCCCTGCCCAGCCCATGGTGGTGCACTCGCTCTGCGGGTGGACTTGAATGCCACGATCATGCAGTAGACACTGCTCTGGGCTTCTGCAAACATAAAGCGGACATCAAGGTCCCGCGGTCTGCTGCGGCCCTTCCCGAGGCAAGCCTGACACGAAGTGTGCGTGATTCGGCAGCAACGGGTGGGGGCAGCGTGCTGACAAGAGGGTCCCAGGGCAGGGTTGCACCAGTACTCCATTTTACAAATTGTTAGTACTTCAGTGCTCGTCCTGGGAGGACGTGCTGACATACTGGCCCCAGCAAATGTGGGTGCTTGGGACCATTTAGTACTCCGCGTACTGGGATATACAGGTGCAACCATGCGGAAAGGGCGAGAACACTCCTTTGCGGTCTCCGGTCTTCATGAAGAGCATATCCAAATAACGTGCTACCAACAGCTCGACTAATTTGGGAAACTGTTTGCTGCCCATAGGTGAAATCTTCTCATCTTGACAAAAGTCCTTATAGATGGATGGCAGGTGCAGGGGGGTCACCTGTGGGGGAGGAGACGACAAGGCGCCAGGCTCCGCTGGCATCCGGGACGGGCAGGCGAACCTCCCACTGCGCGACAGCCGCGCGGCGCAGCCCGGCGCCGTAACGGGCCATCACGGTCGCGCCGGCCGCTCGCAGTGCCACGGCCACGCGGCCCTCGTCGGCCGGCGCGTTCAGCGGCAGCTGCGGCAGCACCGACAGGAACACGTGCGCCCAGTCAGCGCGTGCCGCCTCGCCCTTCTCCCCTGCGCCCACACGGTGCACCTGTCTTCAGGCCACGTCCCCGTCTGCACTTTTTCCAACCACCAGCGCCTCAGCCCGCACATGCTGCAGCCATCACACCGACCCAACGAGCAGAACAGAAGGTTCACACCTGTGCACAGACCTGGGCTGACCGATGCCGGGGCATGCGCCACAGCAGTGAAAGATTCGGCCACAGCATGAGTTCTGACCACTAATGTATGGGGCCCTTCCTCCTCGTCAACAACGCCTGGCCAAAACGGATCGACAGGTTGCTGGGAGCAATGCAGGAGGCACGGCAGGAAACTGCGCGCACCAGGGGTTCCGGGCGAGGAGCGCTCCAGCTGAGTCAGGGTGTCAACGAGGGTGGACTCCAGCTCCTCCATAGCAGCTGCCGCAATCGCAACAGCGTCCCCCTTGTACGTGGCCGCCAGCAGCGCCGGCTTGCCCAGCTGGCGCACGAGGCCCCTGCAGGGTCAGCGGGCACGCATGAGCACGAGCCGATATATGTATTCCTCGTCGTGTTGCGCAGGTTTCGATTGTCCCTGTGAGCCTTGGAAGCAACGCTGGCACAGTGTCCACTTCAGGATGACTGGGAACTCCACCGGGAGGTCAGAGAATCACAGACAGCTATTATGATAGCTGATGACCACGCACAAGCTCAAGCCAACTTAGCCACACGAGAAGGTGAAGGCTGGCATTGGAGGCATTGGGAAAGGCATTGTCCAGGTCTGGACAAAGGGTGGACACAACCCCAACGCATGGCATCCAGGGAGACAGGGCAGGCCAGATGCGGGAGCTTGGGCTTCCAGTAGGGCTCAGATCAGGCGAGGCAGGGTGCTTGCAAGGCCAAAAATATACTTATACGGTATGATTTTTATGGGTTTTTTGAATTTAGTGTGATGTTTATTAGGCCCTTAACCCTAAACAGAAAAAAGGGCAAAAGGCGGCGGGCCCGACCTGACAAAGACGCGCTTGAGGGCAAGGCTGCGCGGGTCGCGGCGCTGAGTCACGGCGTACAGGTGGCACTGGCGGTTGCGGCTGGGCGCGTAGGTGAGCCCCTCGCCAAAGGCAGCCAGGCGCGACAGCTCCAGCAGCTGCGCGGCCGGCGGCTCCACCGCGCACAGCAGCGCGTCCGGCACGTAGCCGGGTGGCTTGCCGGGCGCCTTCTGGCGCCAGAACCCGATCCGCAACGGCGCCAGGCCTCCGTGCTTGCTCAGCACGCTCACGCTCTCGTACCCTGCCCGCAACCCAGGCACTCTATCAAGCCTCTGTGTCAGCCGGACAGTGTCCCAGGCTCTCACTGCTTCAGGCTGTCAGGCAATGCAAGACCCAGCAGATGGCACAAGAAGGTGGCTGATTTCTCACCAATGAAGCCTCACAGGTGAAGAGCATTGGCACGCAACCAAACATTCAAGTCTCGCGAGTCCTGATACCACCAAGGGTATGCAGCAGCCGGAGGACCATGGAAAGGGGATCCCATGCATTATTGGCACGCTGCTCTCTCGACATGCTAGCAATGAATTCATGGTGTGTCGAGTCAAAACCTCCTGACAAAGGAGGCGACATCGTGGGGATCTGCAAAGGGGCACGACGTGGATGGCACGCACCGGCGTCGAGCAGGTCGGCCTGCTCGGAGCGGAGTTGGGCGTTGACGGCAGCGGCGGTTGCGCGCGGGTCGGCGCTGACCAGGCTCTCTCCTGTGGCAGCTTCCTGGAAGGCGGCGACCGCAGCCGCTGCCGCCTCGCGCTCGGCCTCGGCCGCCTTGGACAGCGCCAGCCCGGCCTCGCCCGGCTTGGTCAGCATCACATGGAGCGTGCCCCGCGGGATGGGCGCCAGAGCTGCGCACATCCCCACAGCGATCAGCCAGATTTTTTTAATATATTTACATTTTTAGGGTGTAGGGTTTAGGGTGGAACCCAAAACAAGGTTCTGCCATGCATGCTGAAATGGGTAGTCTCTACTACAGGTCATCTGGTTAGTAAAGGCCATGTTATCCAGATGACTGTGCCGAGGGATACCAGGCGTGCCACCACTACTATTGGCCTGACCCGAATGCAGAGTCTGCCAAAGCCCCGGCAGCCGACAGAGAGTCTGCGGTTGCAAAAGCCTTCCTACGTTGAACATGACAGGGAATCCTGCAGCGCGACAGGCGACAGAAGAGCCCGTGCGCACCCGAGCCGGCTATGACGTCCTCCACGGCGGCCAGCGCGGCCGGCAGGCCGGACAGCACGGGCACGATGACAGCGACGCTGAGGCTGGTCTGCGCGTGGGGCATGCCAGCCAGCGTGGGGTGGGTGTGCACCCACAGCGCGCACAGCACGCCCTCCAGCGCGTGGATCTCCGGGTCGCGCAGCAGGAACGGGTAGTAGACGCGCTTCACGTACGTCTGCAGCGCCCGCGTCTGCGCATGTGCACGCAAGACATCAGCCAAAAGGGGGGAGTGTTCTGCATGACCTGAAGCGCACCAGCAACCCAGAGCCATGAAGTTAAATGAAGATACTGGCCTGTCCTGTGCACAAAGCCACCCACTGGTGAGCCCAAGAGCTATCTTCATTCTGGCGCGGCTGTGAGCACGGCAGCTGCGAGGGCACTACTTGAGGCAGTAATTGGCGAGCCAGGGTCCGCAGAACCATTCGCTGGGCGCTTCGGCCGACGCAGCAAATGGAAGGTATCAAAACTCTGCGGTGCATTTTCTGCAGAAATGAGGTTTGTCGCTGCCGTCGGGTCACCACCAACTGAGCAGAATAAACGCAAACCCTTTCCTAACCTAAATCTGAACTAGTCTAGCTGTGAGTATGAATTTTCCCTGGAAACGGCGACTGGACGACGGCGGCTGTCTCTGCGTTCTGTGCAGCGAAACAGATGGCCCACCTGTAGCGTTACGTCGTGGTGGTCCAGCAGAGAGGCCAGCGCGTCCTCGACGGCTGCGGGCGCCTCCACCAGCAGCTTCATCTTGATGTCCAGCTGCGTTGCGGTAAGCGCCGCTCCGCTGCCCAGGCCGCTGTAGAGTCCCTCCACCACCGTGGGCCGCCGTGTCAGCACGTTCGGCTGCAGCCACAAGCCATCGCCCGTTCAATGACAGAAATGTGTAAGAATGCGGACAGCTTTTTGAGTGAGAGGCAGCACGGACAATTACAAGGATGCCATTGGCTGCAGCCACATGTCATTGCCCGATCAGGGAAAGAACCGTGTGAGAGTGCGGCCAGCTCTTGAGCCTGAGGCAGCGTCTACATTTACAAGGCAGTTACAGTTACAACCATTTCCCAAGGCAGGCGCCTCGGCACAGGAAGATGTTTCCGCAGAGAGCGGCATCATGCCCTCCGTCCATGTACAGCAGAGGGTCATACATATGCCCACGTTTGATTTGGATCTTGCTTGGATCTGGCGAAGGGGCAGGGTGTGTGGCCGCCAAAACTGCAGCTTATCCGTAGGCGCACCTTGCCTCTCGGCAGGAAAAGTGTGCAATAATGAAAATGATAATTATAATGCATAGATTGCCGCACCTCGGCCGGCAGGGGTGCTTCAAGGAAGTCGGAGCCGAGCAGGTCCAGCTCGGAGAGCTGGCCGCCGGCAAACATGTCCAGGCCGGAGAGCGCACGCGCCACTATCGCGCGCAGCTCGCTGAGCAGCGAGTGCTCCAGCAGCTGCTGCGCTCTGTAGGCCACCTCCGCGCAGCCATTGCCTGCACACAATTGCCACCGCATCAGACTTTAACACACGCGGCACACCCTTGTCTGCGAAAGGCAGCTCCTTGCGACAGCATGCGCCACAATGATTGCTATCGTCCTGCACAGCAACTGTTGTGGTTCACACCAGGTGGAAGGTGGGCAATCGCATTCCCAGCAGTGTGCGTCCAACACAAGCAAGTGATTTGCAGGGGCCCTTAGAAAACAACCGCTCAGCCGTGGGTGGGAAGGGAGCAGACTCACCCAGTGCGGCGAGGCGGCGCAGGAGCGGGCGGTAGTGCTCGGGCGCGGGCAGCACCAGCGAGGACATGAGCTGGCTCACCATCAGTGTTTTCGTCGCCACCCCCTGGTGACTCACCACGATGTCTACCACCTGGCCCAGGTTGGTGCTGTACACCTGAAAAAGCGCATCCTTAGCAGTCACGGCCATGGCTCAAACGCAGGCGGCAGCACTGCCGGCACCGCTTGCATGCGGCAATCTGCTTCAGGAAGACAGAATGCAGCCCACATTGCTCTTCCCAGGGCCGATGCCGTGACGCCAATGTCCGCAGCCATGCAATTCCAAACATGCAACACACTGTATTATTCGGCCGACATGCTGGTGCTGTTAGGGCAAGCAACAATGGCAAATCAGACCATTGCGGTGATGCTCCCTGATCATGGAAACGGTGTGGAAACACACCTTGAAGCAGATACGTCCTTGCAGACCAGCCTGCAGTTCTACACCAATTTCCAGCATGAGGAGGGGCTGCACACCTGGCGCAGCTGATCGATGACCTCCTGCTCGGTGGCCTCCTTGTTGGCCGCGAAGCGCTCCTCGACGGACAGGAAGTCGGAGAAGAGCTCGGTCGCGATGCTGCGCGCAAATGCCTCCTTGCCCTCCGCGTGCGCCTCTGCCACCGCCAGCAACGGCTCGCACTGCGCGCTCAGCGCCGCGCGGTCCACCGGCTTGGTGTTCTGCAGATGCGGCACATGCTTGTCGATGAGTTAAGGGGGAATTAGACGTGTGTAATCTATCAATGGGCCCTGTACTGAGCACGAGCTTTGAGCGAGGGTACATTGCAATAATAGGAACCATATTGGGGGCCTGCGCTCGCACTGCGCGCTCAGCGCCGTGTGGCAGGCCGGCTTGGTGTTCTGCGGCAGGACGCAGCCACACAGCGCGTCAGGCAGCTGGTGCATGTTTTCTCACATGCACTGCAGGGCTGTGGCGCACTCACACAATGCCGCACATTTTTCCTTCACGGAGGGCACCGCCGGCCACCGGTAAGGCTGCCGGTCGCAGCGTAAGGAGACTCGACAGGTGGTGCTTTCCTCATGAAGCGGCTGGAGGCCAAGGTAGTGTGCACTCGTCTCAGGTTGCTCTGCAATGGACCGCTTGCTGGACTGGCCAGATCATGCACGACGCAACACTGCAGCTTGTGGCCGGGGGCCGGCCACTTGAGAGGCGGCGCATGGCGCACCTCGATGGCGGTGTGGATGGCGGTTATGAGAGCGATAGCCGGGAAGTTGCGCAGCGGCCGCAGTGGCTCGACGCCGTCTTCTTCGTCCTCGGTCTCGCTGTCGGCTGCCTCCTGCTGGTAGTACATCAGGTCCGACTCGTACTCCACTGCCAGGCCCTCCAGCTCCATCGCAAGCTCCCCCGGCAGCCGCGTCTGCGCGCGTCAGCGCCAACGCGTCAGTGCCCTGGGGATTGACATAATGGACGACAACACAGGACGAATAAAACCCGGCTGGCTTCACGCAGTCGGTTACCATACGGGCAGAAGCCACACCTGCCGCTGTACGAGGAAAGAGCCGGTCGCAAGAACGGACAGCACGGCATTAGGCTCACAAAGCAAGAACCCCAGGACCCACTCAGCTGCTTTCAGCAGATGCCAATTGTCATGCCTAGCAGCCGGGCGCATGGCGCTAGTGGAGAGCAAAATCACACCTGCACCACGCCGAAGGCCTCGTTCCACTGCAGCAGCGCCAGCGCAGGGTCGTCCAGGCAGCTCAGCAGATCCTCCATCACCAGGTCCACTGGGTGCTCGTAGCCTGCGACACACTCCCCACCATCAACGCATGCGAGGGACAGGAGGACTCCACTGCAGCAGCCAAACCAGAGGTAATAGTACTATATCTAGCACTGTACATGTCTGTGATACCCTATATAATCCCTAAAACCCTAAAAGATGCAGGGCCCAAATATGCGGGGGGGTAACCCGGCAGCGCGTCAGGCGCGCACCCTCCAGGATCATCTTGGCGGCGGAGTAGGCCTCCTTGAAGCGGTAGTCCACGCCCTGGCTGTGCACCAGAGGGGGGCCCAGCTCAGGGAACCCCCCGGGGTAGGGGGCCGCGGCGGTGACTGCGCCCGGGTCATCCAGGTCCAGGACAGCGATGAGGTCACCCGCTGTCAGCACGGCGCCCTCTGGCAGCTGGAAGTTGATCGTGCCCGTCGCCGGCGTCAGCAGCGGCATCAGCATCTTCATCACCTGCACCGCCCCGGTCAGGATTTCAGTAAAGGCACCCTCAGACTTCCCTGGCCTTGAAATCGGGTTGCGAGGAGCCAGCAATTGACCGCAATGTGTAGGACTCCGCTGGTGTAGGACTCCGCTGGCTGCAATTCTTATCAAGATTGGGCATGCAAGATGACAGCAGAGTCCCAGGAGATGACTTCAGACTCCCCAAGGAAATCCTGAGGCCCCCGCAATCAGATAACCCCAAAGAGTGTAAAACACAACGCTGCCAGTGCGCACCTCAATCTCGGCGTATGGCTGGTCCGCCTGAACGTGGCCCTCGTCAGGGACCAGGTAGCGCATGAGCTTGCCCGGTGAGATGGCGAGCAGCTTGGAGGGGTCGGTCTCGTTGGCCATGAGACACGTCAACGAGTCGATGGTCAGTCGAGTCCCCAGTGCCTCCTCCTCGCTGTGCACCACATGCGATTGCCCGTCCACCTGTTCAACAGCCAGACCAAAATCAGGCAAACTCCTCCCTCTGTTCAACCCAGCCATCCCTCAGCAACCCTGCCCCAAGATGCTGGACACCAGTAGGTGAAACAACTCATCAATTCACTCGACAGCAGCTCCTCAGCACACCTTTGCCCAAGGAGCTTTGGTCTGAGCTTTCAAGGCAGCCCAACGTCAACGTCAGGTGTGCCCTGATAACTGCAAGGTGCCGGGCTGTGGCATCATGGCCAAGACTGGCGCACCTGGACGAGGAGGCCGCCATCGTTGAGCTTGCGCGCGACCACGTCCACGTGGCTGCTGCCCAGGAAGACCCGGAAGCTCTGCGGGCCGCGGCGCGAAACCTTCACGGTGTACTTCAGGCCTGCAACGCAATACTCGACCACATCACACGCGCACAACAAAGATCCTCTCCGGGCGCTGACCGCCGATGCGCGCTAAATCCATGAAGAACAATGACAGGCTTTGCAACAGGGGGCATATAAAATTGGAGGCACACTCTTCAGGAGCCCCGCGGTTTGAGTTCGATCAGATGATTGCCTCACAGGGAGCATACAACGCTAATGATGCCGCCAGGCCAAGGTGCTAAAGGTGAGCTACAGGTGCCGCACCGTCCAACACAAAGGCCTCCTCGAAGGCTGTGAGCGTGAGACGTGCGGGCGGCAGCTGCCCCTTCTCCAGGTAGCCCAGGTACTCTGCGCTGCGCGCGGCCACAAAGTCCAGCGTGCGCAGCAGCGCGCCGCTGATCACCGCCAGATACCAGGCCGGCTTCTCTGCGCGCACCTGTGCGGCCACAGCATGCGTGAAGGACCCTGCAAGAGCTCTCGTGAACTCTGGGGGCTGAGGTTCGAGCTGTGCCCCTCCAGGAGTGCTTGGAATGGGCTCTCGTGGAATTGGAGACTTCAAGCTTTGCCCATCCCGCCTGGTGGCAGGGCGGCTGACAAAGACCCAAAACCCCCCAGACCGTCATTACCATTACTGATGAACCCCGACCAAGCAGCGCAGATCATCCCACCAAAAGAGCCTGCCTTTCAAGGCAAAGCTGGCTGCAGAAAAGGTTTCTCTCAGAAAGGTTACCATAAGGCCGTCCTAAGCATGCACTTGATGGCAGGGGTGGTAGAATCAAAATGAAATTAGTAGCCCGCATGCCAGGCTGGCAGCTTGCGACGCCTTGCATGCATGCGCAGGCAACCAGCGACAATGCGACTGCTGCACAAGTGGATTTAAGATGATATGTGGCTTACGTGAGAGGCGATGCGAGAGTCGAGCCAGCCGGTGTGGATGGCGTTGCCGACGAAGTCAGGTGACTGGATCATCTCCACGCAGTAGTCGACGGTGGTGCGGATCTCGCCGCGGATCTTCACCTCCTTCAGAGCCACTACCATGGCACGGATGGCTGCTTCGCGCGTGTCGCCCTTTGCAAACAGGTGCCCGAACTGCGCAGCATCGCACACAAATAAAGCATTCAGTGATGCAGCGTCAACATTAAGTCCGGACCAACCTACTGTGTTCCAAGGACATCCTGTCTCTGATGCCAGTGGCAAAACCTGGGCAAATGGCGGCGTTGAGACCTCAGTGCTGGATCCTGGAGGTCATGTGAGGGGACCATGGCAGGCACGCCCACTGATTGAAAGCTATTGACACACAATGCATCCTGGACGGGCAAAATGAGCTGTCGGCTTTGACAGGGCGGCAGGGGACAGCCCAGCTGTTCACTCTCTGAAATACATGCAAGTCGTGGAGCAGAGCACAGGCAGGGAGCCACACCCGGCAGATGGGGACAGTTGGGCCCACGAAAGAGGGCTTTGTGCAGCAGGCTCGCAGACATAGTCTAACAAATGTTGTTGATGATTACAGAATTTCGAAGCTTCATTGAACTTGATCCCTAAATCCACCATTGCATTCCCCGTTGAAAAAATTTCACTGTGAAGGCCCTTCCCTAAACCCCAAACCCTTAAATCACATTCCCTAAGCAAAAAAGACATTGTGGAAATATTTCCGTGGTAGCAGGGGCAATGCAATGTAGGGTTAAAGGTGGTTGTTCCTGGCGCACCTGGGAGTCTGAGAATTCGTGGATGCCGCCGCCGGACTTTACTGAGAAGTAGCCCCAGACGTCGGGCGAGGTGCGGAATGACAACTCGTCGATGCTCCCGCAGGTCGGCTTGAAGCCGTCGTTGGCATCCTCGCTCGTCACGCGCACCGCCACCACATGGCCTGCAACAAACACCCTGCTGCTTTAGGGATTTGAGGGGTTTAGGGGTTCTTAATATATTCTTAGGGTTTATCCCAAACCCCTAAACCTTTAAAAAAAAACATACACCCAGGGCACTCATAACCAATTTCCTTTGGGAGAGGACCAGTATCACCCGCACCCCTCTGCCTGCCCCAATCTAGTATCGCTGGGGGGAGCTCCACTCACTTGCCCACCCCCCAGCTGGGCCTCAGGTGGCTCCCAGAAGGCTCTAAATCTACTAATAATGACATAAAGATGGACAACATAGAGGCTGGTTGCCTACAAACAAAGTCTAGCTCATTTCTATACCTGCACCCGGCCAACACGCACGACAGCGGCAGTCGCCCTAGGGCAGCGCTGCATTTCCACTTTGAGAGCCAGCTTCAATGTTCCAGGAGCGTCAGCGCTGGGCGCATGCAGGGGCCTGCCTGAGGGCGGGATCCTAGCTGCAACACTTGAGCGCTGTAACATGCGAGCCGCGCCAGATATTACATTCTTGTACAATATGATATCTGGGCCTGCCAGCCGCAGGCACGAAAAGGACATGCCACAGCTCTGAGAATGGTGGAGGAGAGGCAAACGGGGGATTGAACACACCTGAGGGCGGGATCTGGGCCTCAGCATCGTAGTCGATGGGGGAGGTGCCCTTGGGGTCCTTGCCGAAGAGGCGGCGGATGTCGGGGATGCGGTGCAGGGGCACTCCCATTCCAATCATGAGCTGGCAGGAGGGGATGTTGACTCCGCTGATCCACTCGGTCACCGGATGCTCCACCTGCGGCGCGGCAAATCAAAAACTGATTGCAATATGAAATATGAAATGACATTTAGGAAATCCAAAGACGCCCCGATGAAGCCTGGGGCGTGGTCAAGGAGGCAGAGGTCAAGCAGCCAAAGGCGTGGTTGACCTCGCCACCGTGAGGGCACGAATGAAGTCATGCCCCCTAGCTCATCCATGGCCTCATCCATGGCGCCCGCCAGAGCCAGCAAGAAGAGGTTATGACAGCGCCCCTGTCGCAATCAGGATCAGGGTGTCTGACGGCACCAACCGAAGCTGGCTTGAGAAAACACTACAGGTGCGTGCTGTACTGCGTGATTGAGCCACAGGCTGCGGATCAGGACTTCAGTACATTTTGCCTGGAGGCTGCTGTTTCACAGTGTGGGCACAACTGCATTGATTTTTTGAATTGCTGTCAGCCGGCTGGGCAAGCCTGTGAGCGCGTGCAGCTGGCAGGGCTAGAGCATTCTAATAGTTCCTCATTACCCAAAACTGGCGCCCGTCTGCCGGCTTAGCCCAAATGGTGATCACTTCTTCTGAGAAACACCTGCAGGCGCGGGTTGAGCTCCAGGAAGAAGTATTTGCCGTCGTCCAGGGTGTACAGGTACTCCACCGTGGCGGCGCCGACATAGCCGACACTTCTGGCCAGAGCGCGCGCGCAGCGCTCCATGGATGCCAGCACTGCTGGAGGGGCCTGTCAGCACAGCAGGGACAAGCGATCAATGCATGCTGCAAAGTTCCTGGGCGCCGGCATGACGGCGCCCAACGTGAGAAGCACAGGCCAGCGCAGCAGCTCCTGGATGATTCAGGTGATCAAGAGTCGAAGGGGCGTGTGTAGGATGACTGAAAACTGTCAACAACGCGAAGGTCTTAGAATTGAACAGAGATTTCAGTAACACCACTGAAGACGCATCATGCAGGTACGTCTGAGACACTTGCTGTAAAATAAATATTAGGGCTTCTATAACTGGGGGCTTTGACCTAGGGTTTTCCCTCCAATTCTTTCTGGTCTTTCACAAATTCTTGGCACACCAACCCTGTGAGAAAAGAGTCGTGGCATAGATTTCTGCAATTCCAGCGGGAGTCAAGGGACGTGGGTCTGCACCTTGGAGACAGGGCCCTCCTCGACGATCTTCTGGTGGCGGCGCTGCACGGAGCAGTCGCGGGAAAAGATGGAGGCAACGCCGCCGTACTCGTCGCAGATGAGCTGGACCTCCAGGTGGCGCGACTGGGGGGCCAGCTTCATGGCGAAGATGGGGGACCCGGGGACTTCCCCCTGCACCTGCTTGAAGCTGGCGCGCACGTCATCGTCGTTCATCACCTGCAGAGAACGCACAGGTGCCAAATCTCAGATAATTGTCACCCAAGAGCACCTATTTTCGCCCAACAGCACTTCTCCAACACAGCTATCCACTCTTGCCAGTGATGCAGTTTGTTTGGAGTGTCCTGTTCTGTCCTGTGATAGGATTGCCTGGTCGTGGTCGGTGTAGGCACTCCCCACTATTGATTGCTTCTGATGACTGCACCACTGGATTGCAGTTGCAAGAGGGGCATGGCACTGGCACTTCCTCTCATCTAGGAGTGCTTCACGCTGACCTAGATCCCTCGGATCACTCGGAGAGCCACACCCACCTTCCACAGGGTGACATGGCACAGAGCAAGACACAAACAATGTCCTGACCGCTGGGTCTCTGGCTCAATGCAGCCTTGTGCGCTGTCAAGTACATGGTAGCCCCGTCAGATCCTGAGAGACATCTTGATGGATTGGATGGAGCAAACGCTGGCAATCTGGTGCCAGGAAGGCTTGTTTGGCAACTGCAGTGCAGGCTTGCTCGAGCGAAAGTGTCTGTACGCGGAGTATGTACCTTCCGGATGCCCTTGCCGCCTCCACCCCAGGAGGCCTTGAGCATGATGGGGTAGCCAATGCGCTTGCAGCTGACGAGCGCCTCCTCCAAGTTGTGGATGCACGCCTGCCACAAATCACACCACCTCAAGACAGCCATGAAGGCATGTGAGCCGTAAGTATAGCCGCATAGCACATTCTCAAGCCAATCTTGGCGCCCCTGAAGGCTCTTGAAGGCTTGCTAATTTTGCTGCTGCCTTGGGCTTCAGTGTGGACAACGGCGGCACTGGCGGCATCAAGACCTCCCCCTAGCCACCTCAAGCCTGTCATGCATCATGCTGCAGAACATGTAGCAACCGCGGCTATCCAGCGGTGCGAGTATGCTCTGGTGGTCCTGAAAAGTAGATCTGAGAGCCTCTATACGCAGCAGTGGGGGCTGGCCCCCTCCCGACCACACAACATTGACTGGCCTACGCACGCGAGCACTCCCATTCCTCGAGCGGGCACCCACCTTCTTGTAGACGTCGGCCGGGATCTTGCCGCCGCATGACTCATAGTCCACACTGACGTCAGAGCCCGACCAGGGGATGGTGGGAACGCCTGCCGCCTGCGCCAGAATGGTGGAGCCTATTTTGTCGCCCAGGGCTGCCATGGAGGGGGCAGGGGGTCCCAGGAAGCGGATGCCCGAGGGGGTCTCTGACAGCGCTATGGGCAACTCCGGCTTCTCTGAGGCATGCCCCCTGCACACGCACCGCCGTGAACATCGATGAGTAGCGCCGTTTTTCTTGTGAACATCGCTGCTCCGTTGTCAAGCTGTGCAGCCCCGATCCCCCACCGGCCTTGCTTCATCTGAGCACGGCATTCAAGGCTGGCAACTGGCACAGAACACTTCGTGGCAGCAAATGCTGAAAAGGCGCATCCGCAGTTAAAGCAGCAGCAGGTAACTCATGTGCTGGTCCATTTCTCTTCAGCATGGGTGTATCGGGGCTGCAATATAGAGCTTTTAGACTCATGTGGGAAGCTACGCACCAGCCAGGCCAGACAGCGTCCACATTGGCGCGGTCCGCCACCTGGACAATGAGCTGGACATTGCCATAATTGTTGTTGTTAGAGCCGCCAGGAACCTCCACAAATTGATCGGCCATGCGGATGTGCTCTGCGTCGATGCGCATGTCCTCGGGGGTTGCCATGGCGACCAGCGCAACCGCGCGTTCGTTGCCAAAGGTCTTGTAGGCCCAGCTGCGGATGCTGCGGATGAACTTGACCGCGGCGATGCCATTATTAGCCACGAGCACACTGCGCATTCGCACAAGTAAGAATGTCAACTGTTTGTGTCGAAATGTGGCGCCCTTAGTTGAGCTCCTTACTGCATGCGAAGCACGGCGCAGTGACATTGGTGCCAAGAGAGCAGCCTGCCTTTAGATCAGATTTGAGGAGTTGGTCGCCAAACAATGAACAGGGCCCTTGCAAGTGCGAGCAATGCTTTCCTCGCCAGCAGGCTGACAATTGCCTGACAGGTTTGGTGCCCCTTGCTGATCCTTTGAAGCCACAAGACTCATAGTAGAAGCGCAAATCAAAACACAGCCCCACCTGTGGATTGCATTGATGCCTCCCAATTCCCTGCACTTTCCCTCCACCTGTGTGTTGAGGCTGGGCACGCGCTTTGGCACCCCCATCTTCAAGGGGTTGCTCCCTTGCCTGCAGGAAAGGGCAGTCCCGGGTATATCAGTCGAACGACTGTGTTTCTGGTGCTCTCATGGCAGGGTGCTCTGTGGCAGGTAGGCGTGGTATCTGAATCAGACCTGAGCACCCCTGCAACCCTGACAGCTTTCACCCTCGTCACCCACCGCCCACAATTTCTAAAATGTACAGATTTTCATGCTACATGCAATGCCAGAAACAACGCTGACGAGTGGTGCATGGAGTCCAAGACGCAGATACATCGTCAGCCAGAAATAAACAAGTACCCTAAGCATGCTTGCAGCACTCACGAAACGGAGTAGCGAGCTGCAGAACATTGGAAAGATGACATTCGCAAATGCCGAGCCCAAAGCAGGCGGGACGGAGACAAGGTAGAAGTCCACAGAACAGTCTCAAGTGTACAGGTCAAGATGCTTCCACACCTGGACAGGTCCGATAGAGAGGATGCCCTCTTGTGCCCAGGCAACCTACGACGAGCCAACTCGCCGCTGTGAGTTGATACAGGTCCTTCAGTAACGGTCTGCTCAACACTGCTGGTCCTTGGCAGAGCGCCATGTGAGGAGGCTCTTTCAAAGGGGCTTGGACCGACATCCATGTCCAGGTTAATGTTCTCAGAACGCTCCACCATGTTGATTAGGACGTCACAAGGCTACCAATGCCTACTTATCTCTTCTTGGCAGGGTGCCCTGTGAAGAAGTACCTAGAGCGCTTGAGTGTGCAATGTAAAGAAGGGCCATGCCTCAAGCAGATGTCTGCAGGGACGAGACCGGACACATAATTAGAAGAAAGCAATTGCTACGAATTAAAGTTCAAGGTGAGCTTCCAGACCGGTTGAAGCAGCGCACAGGTGTCGTTTTGACATTGCAAAGGGGGTCCATCACGTTGTTCATTGCATTCCCCTTTAGTCCCCTGCCTGCCTGGGAGGGCGTCAGTAAGTGCGCAAGTACATGCACCTGCGTGAGGATCACACGTTTCGATCAAGCGTCAGGTTCTGGCAACGGCGTGTTCAGACGATCATTCAAAGTCCAAAGGGTTTGCATATTCTTACAGGAGATCGCTGTCTGCTCTTGATACGTATTCACATCTCGCAAAGCGATGAAGTCACAATTTTGGAGTCTAGGGGAAGTCATGGAGGCATTCATAGGATGTTGAGGCCTTACGGAGAAGCGAGTTGGCCGACTTGGAGAGCCTAGCTAGCTTTGTGGCGTTGGAAGCGCAATGATGTGATCAGCTTGATCTTGTGTCGATAGGCGTTGAACATTGGTTCCTAGCACGCAAATTTCTGATGCGTCTCCGCGACTTCTTAGCTTTTGCTAGCGAGCTGCATCATGCCGCGTTCCAATACTTTCTGCATGGGCCCAGTCTCTGCCTAGGGCTGCAAACCCTATTTCCTTGCAAAGAGGATATTACACTCTGTGGTCTAGGCTATGAACGTAGTCCCTCGAGGAGCCCCCAGCCTAGGGCTGGCGTCTCCTAGCCCAGTCTAGTATGATTAGGTCTAAGACCAGGTACCGATCTGAAGGTCAGACATGATATGCTGGACGTCCAAGTGTCGACAGGGAAGACGTTTTGAAAAGAAAGAGTCCATGTTGGACTCCTCCTCAGAAGGTTTCCGAATGAGTCATCCATATGGGTCCACTCTCACAGTGGCGAGGTCAACGTGCCTTTAGGCATGTTTGACGTCAAACCCTTTCGTTCGGTCGACCTTTGTCTCCTTGATCGTTCCCTAGGCTCCATCAGGGCGTCTAACGCACATTATTCTATTTTGTCCATGGACTCTGCAAATTTTCAGCCCAGCAACTAGCACCATCACGGCTGGGCGCCAAGCAGCCGGGACCCAAGAACCCGAAGGCCCAAGAGAATTATGCACAACAAAATCGTTGCCCCCGCCTTCAAGCTGTGGGAATCTAACTCCCCCGGCGCTGCATTTATGCTGATCATCTATCATGATGCTGATCATGTCGGACAAAATGCAATTGCAATGCAAACGCTTTGCAAACATCCCCGGTATCAACAAGAAGTCCAGGTTCTCCGAGGGAGTCCCTTCCGTATACGTAACGTCAATCATTTCGTCATGGATGGGATACGATATTCTAATGAACATTCGATCAATATTGTCCTTGCATGGTGGTCCCGGCTGGCGGGGGGCAATATTACTGAGCACCGTGCCCACGGTTGATTGGGTCTTGCTTGGATCCGGCGAGTCCAACAAGGGGTGGGATTAATGGTTATGGAAGCCTTTACTAAACTGCAGCTTGTCTGCAGGACGCACCGTGCGGTGGTGACCTTGCCTGTTGGCAGGACAAGCATGTGATAATAAACGGTGGAGGAAGTCCCACTGCAAAATAGATTTAATCAGTACACATGCGTGTTTACACAGGGCGGCGGCTCGAGCTCCGCGCACAGGGCAATGGCCCGGGCCAGGCCAATGCCCTCAGCATGCGAGATCAATATTGATATGGCGCACCGCACATATCCGATATGAGTCATCATGAGGTGATATGATGGCACGTTGCACAATATGAGTCGAAAGCTATTTGGCAGGCATTTATGTGGGCGTTTTTTAGCATGTATAGCGCAACACCATATGTAGGTGACTTGTAACACTAAATACCGGGTGTTACGTCCGATAGCTCTCGAACACTGACAGCTTTGCAACTAGGGTCCCTGTGAACGTTGTAATAACCCCACTTGTTTGATGAGAGAGCTGCACTCTTCCCAAAGCCTCCAAAACCAAATATATGATAATCTGCCAAGCTAAATAACCAATGCTCTCCTGCACTAAGACTCATGGCGTCTGCCCCACCACCTCCTTGGCTCGACCTGACATGCCGCGGCGGCCTCCCATCTTCAATTTTTGTCAATATCTTCTTCCCATGCACCACGACAGCACTCTTTCGCAGCAACATAGAATCACTTAATATCAACCAAAGAATTTCCTTCTTACTTGCACGTGAGATCTTCTCTTCTATCTCCAAAGCACACGAGAAGTATGCTCGATAATTTGCTAATTCCCTTTCTGCTTCATCATGGCTAGGCCACCTAAGCTCTTGGTTAGCCATCGTTGGATCACTTGTGCGAATGTGGATACCAATCTTGATGTACCTGCTGTCTTCCATTGCCTCTATCTCCTTTTTCACCGTGTCCTTAGCTGTGGATCTCAATCCAAACAAAAAGGAAAATATGCAACCATAAGCAGTCTCGGGCGTTAAACCTAGTTCATACAGTCGAAACTTGTAAAATGGATTGTCAAAAAGCGGTATGATAAGACCCGCATTGCAATCTTTAAGTATCACAAGCTCCTCACTGCCAAAGCTGCTTAGGTTTCCCCAATGGAATATGTCAATGTCAGGTCCTTCTGCGGGAGGCCCATTCGTACCAATTCCATGCACAGTCTTCCTAGAAAGAGATTCTAATTCTGGAGGTTGGTAGGTCCAGTCAATGTTTGGGGCAAAGTAAGCAACGCTCAAACGAGAAGACTCATCAGACTCATCAATGATGAGGGCTCGATCGCTGAGAAGGGCGCAGAGGAATGCTGAAGAGATGCAAGCAAACATATCAGCTAGTCCACTGGTTTCCTTCACTTGCACCATGAGATACCGTGGACCTTTTGCACCACTTCTGACACTTTTGTGCAAATGCGTGTAGTCGCGCATCCAGTTTCCACAATTCGATTTGCTATCTTCAGTTGTGGACATCTGATTTTGTGTGGGCCTGGGCTCGCGGTGAGAGCGTGCATTGCTAGCCAACACAGTTGTCAGGGTCAGCGCAATCACAGCCAGGACCACAGCTCTGGCACTCACCTGTATGGCACCCAAGTGCGATCCATCTTTAGTTTGGATCCTTCAGGTTAATTCAGTATACTGACCTTGCATATAATGACTAACCTGAAGAGGAGCTTATATGGTGGTCAAGGTCATCGTGAAATAAGCTCTGAAAAGAACGTCTTCTTATTGCTGTCATACGAAGGCGGATACATGTCCACCCCCTTCTTTCGGAGACAAATTCAGTGCTCACCGGTTCTATTCCAGCTTCCTTCATGTTGGCCTGAGATCGTAATTGGCCTGTACCCAGCAAAGTCCTGGATCTTGCCGCTTACCAGCAGTGATTGCTTTCTCCTAATTTGACGGCAAGTATCTTCAGGCCTTGGCGACATTATTGTGGCCCTACTGCTTGTATTTGAAAAGAGGTGGATCGACTGTAAAAGGTTCTACGTACATGGCAATGCCAAGCCAAATCAACCATTATAGACACTTTGGTCGATTTGCTTGAATTCGTCTATCCTGCTTATGCGTAATGCACTATAAAGTGTTCCCGTGAAAAGATTTGACGCCGAGTTGCTTTCCCGCCGGACTTTCTGAGGCCTGTCCTCAGCGTCTGTATGGCAACGCTGCCAGTCTCTTTGCCTTGAATGCTCAGAATTGTGCTTATAAGATGTAATTACTAGGGTCGACATATATTAAATTAGAGTTCCAACAAAATCTACAGTAACGTGACGTAATCCACTAGGGGTATCTTAGAGTACAGAAGACCCGCTGATAAGGTGACATCAGAGGAACACAGAAAGTAGAATAACTGCAGGGCAGAAATCAGGTACCTCCCATATGGGATGCATCCCCTCGACACTGATATCAACCACGTGGTGCACCATGACGGCAGGAAGGCACAGACCCGTGGCAGAGAGTAAAACTTTCAGGGCAAGAACTTCAAGTTGTTGAACTTTACTAAAAAGGCTCGATGGCCAACACACAGTCTCTTTTGTGTACATATTTGTGCCGCACATGCGGCATTTATCATAGTGCATTCAGTAAGTTATAATGATAAGTACTCTATTAGTACCGGTATCATATGATCATATGATATATCGTATGTCAGGTATATCGTACTAGTGTGATATTCATTGCAATTGTCCATTAGTGGTGCCAGCGGCCCTTAAGGGCCCCACAGGCCACGGCTGCATCGGAGTCAAGTCAGGTTTGAAAAAAGTTGTCACATTATGATTGTAATAACCGTCAAATATTTGTATAGAGGTCGGGATTACATCAGAGCACCCGGGAGACAAGACAATGCATTTGCATGATGGTGTAATACGACTTGCAATTGCTTGAAGCCGAGGTGAAGCCAAGTCGAATATAGACATTATTAGTGACATTCTCAGACTCTGTCGGACATACTATGTAGTACTATGCTAGTAGCATCATATGATGACCATGCATGCTGCAGCTGAGCATGCCTACATTTTGCACAGAACAGTGACAGTATGCACAGCGAGAGACTACAATTTGGCAGTATTCTGTAATATATTGTCAGGACTTGATCTTAGATTGCAGCTATGCGCATGCGGCATTGTACGCATCATATGCTTCTTTGTCGTGCATGCATTAGCAGTAGCAGTAGCAAGATTAATCCCGGATAGGAACCAGCGCTGACAGTGGCTTGAGCATGCGTAGGACATGCATGGTTACAAACTGATAGTGACTACAACCCTAAAATAAGTAGCAACTTGAAGTTGATCTTCATGGATATACAGCCCTAAGTTAAGTCTACAGAGGGTAAAAGGTTGATGACTAAAATAGACGCAAGCCTCAAGCACTGACTCACAGTGGACGACGCACTGGGCTAGTAGTACTATAGCAGGGCTCATTGTAAGACTCGCGGTCGGACCCGCACCCCCGGCGGTGCGGGATCCCGCACCAAAAACCTTCTATAAAGCAACCTAATCAGAACAACTTTCAGGGATCTTCCCAACTTCAGATTCTGCCCAAATCTGGGTGTAATACCACTTGGACGCCTTCCATGATGCTGCCGCTGTTGTACATAAGCGCCACCCCTGCTGCATTTGACATGACATGGCTGAAAATAAATAACTTGATCATAACGATTGTATTGCACATTACTCCACATGAAATCGATTAAACTGGTTATTGGTCCTTTGCGTAATGATATGCAAATATGGACATCATGTGGACATATGGACAGCATGATGCAATTATTGTCTCCTTGCTCATGAGTGATCACTGTAATATTATTATTGTTTGATTATTACGCTTTTGCTGCCAACAGGCAAGGTGCGTTCTGCAGACAAGCTGCAGTCAAAGGCTCCCACAATCCTACCTTTTGTTGGACTCGCCGAATCCACTGGATTCTTGGATGCTTGGCAAGCAAGACCCAATCGACCGTGGGCATGGTGCTCAGTATTTGTACCGCCCCCCGCCAGCCGGGAGCACTGTATACAACTACATAATTCAACTCTGGCAAGTACACCAGCTGGTGTCACACAACGGTACTGTAAATACTACCTTTAGTAAATATGCTTTGAGGATATCAACTTTCCAGAACTTCTCATCCTACCTTAGTAAGCGAGGGCGACTTGCGTGTGATTATGATCATCCCCAACTTTGAGCGTTAACATCGACGACACTGCATTCAATGCTGTTCAAGCAACTGCCAGTGAAAGGAGGAGTGCATGAAGTGCCGAGCAATTTCGGCTGCTTTTTGGATTATATTTGGGGACGGTCGAGAGTATTCCTCAGCGCACGTGAACCTGCATGCAAGTTACGATGTCAAGGGTTTCAGCGAATTCGCAACATGAACGTTGGAGGTATCAACGCTTATGCAGTCTGATTCACCTGAAAGGCCTGCCTTCAAATTGGCCATAGGATATAAAGTGCTGCCAGGTAGCATTTTCAGTCGGCATGTCGGTATTTGCTCTTTGGTAGTATGCCAAATCGAAGCAATCGCTGCCTCTCATGCTCATAGCAATACCCTTGCTCAAAAAATATAAAAATTTGGCCTTGTCGAACTCATGGAGATTCATGGATGCATGATGTCCCTGCAGTGCACAATTATTTTTACTATTATTACACGCTTTTCCTGCCAACAGGAAAGGCGCGTTCTGCAGACAAGCTGCAGTCACTGAGTGAAAGGCTCCGACAATCCTAACCCATGTTGGACTCGCCAGATCCAAGCAAGACCCAATGAACCGTGGGCTCGGTGTTCAGTATTTGTACCGCCCCCCGCCAGCCGGGGCCAGTGCTCAATATTGTGACATAAATAGTGTCACACGGTGTCTAGGCAATCAGCATTTTTCTCATTGCTTTACAACTCTAACCGAATCGTTTCTTTATGCTCTGACAGTATATATCCGTCAGAAAGACAAAGGTAAAAAATCTTTTTTAGATATTATAAGTCATCATGATGTACTACATAGTATGTGCTTCATGATCAGATGTGTGTGGAATGTGTTCCTAGGATCAGACATAGGAACCATAAATAACAAATCAGGTTGATATTGCTAATTAGTTTACAGCTGTTTCTGACAGTATATGTCCATAACAGATAAGAGGGAAGGAAAAGGACCTGATCACGATGCCATCTCTCGTATGTTTTTGCCATCTTCGAGGTTATCCAGTTGCTCTCTAATTGGTAGCTCTTTATCTTCACAAAGAGGACTTCAAGGGGGTTTATCATCAAGCCATCGTAAGCAAAATCGTCATAAGGGTTTTGCCTGGTCAGCAAACATCGAGCTACACTGAGCGTTGAGATAGAACAATTGTCAAACATCATGTGGAAGAGAGTCATCGTGCATGTGAACTTATCAACCTGATTGCATCAGATTGTCATCTCCTATTTCTGGACAGGTGATTATCGACCAGAAGGTGGTCAGGTACGTACGCCCGCAGCATGACATTGATCAACAATTGGTCTGCCGAGCACTATCTTGGAATGTTAATGTCACCAATGCAACTCCAGTGACTCACCCAGCGTTGCAGTCCCAGTTGGTCTCATTGCGCCAATCAACGCCTGTATACTTATTCATGAGAGCATCAATGCTGTATCCTGCTTTGAGAACGGCTCGGCTCGCCCCGACTTCAGAGAACCAAACAACATCATGCAATCTTTTATAGCATTGGAAGATCGTGCGTTCTCTTTGGAGTAAGTGCAGACCAACCTTCACGATAGGCATGAAAAATATTCAGAGTTTGCTCAAATGATGCCTCGTCAGCAAAGGAGGCTGTTGCAATGTCCTGGGCTTGTCAATAAAAAGGATGAACAGTAAGGTTTTCAGGATTCACTCCAAATTTTGTGCAAGAGACATATCTTTCAAAAGAAGGACTTGCCTGATCCATTGCCACTATGTAGCTCTGCACATGTGGGTTTCTCCGCATCTCGTTTGCAGTATCTGAATTCCAGTATATAGGCTGACAACTTATGGTGCTGCCAACGAGCTTCACGTTCTGATCTATGCGTTGCGTATACAATCTAGTCCAGTGAATATCGGCCTGCAAACATGCAAAAAAAATCATGCATGCCTTATACAACCCCACTGTCTCAATATGCCACCATGATCATGGTCACACAGAAGTACAAGACATTAGAGAAACTTCATATTTACAGTTACTTCGTTTTCTTTGAGGTCATTTTGCAAATCAGGTGAACCATTGTATGGAACGTACGCTATGATAGGAAGGCAGGAAAGGCCCACGAACCGACGAATTCATGAGAATCAAGAATTTGTAACCCTGTGGGTCTACTTTTCCTGTTTGCAGTGCCCATCCTATGGTCCCCCAGTCGTAGCATTCATTTTCATGCTCAATGTATCTTGCATTTTCAGGAAGAGCTGGCAAGCTCAAAGATTTTGAAGTCCTTGTCTGCAACCAAAGGCGCCCAGAATCAGATACCAAGAATTCCCAAAAATTCCCTGTCTTCCAATTCCTTGTCTTCCATTTTACCAACTGTGATCTTTTCAAACAGGGATACCTGCTGTACAATGAAGATGTATTCAACATCTTTGCCACCAAGTCCGTACTGAATGAAGTACTCCAGGTTGTGGAGATACTCCGGATCCGTATCAGAAAAAGTGTACAACACCAAGGTGCTGTCCTCATCACGAAGAGCAGGCATACTCATAGCCTGTAAGTTGCTGACATTCTTGCTAGTCCTGTTCAAACAAGAAAAGAACCTGTAGCAGAACTTTCGGCAGTACTTGTAAATGCAAGATCAAGCAACTCTTATAGGAGGGCAGCACGGCAGGAGATGACCTTCACCTGTTGGATTTGTGGGTGTTGAAACTACATAAGCTAATAATTGTGATTGCCAGAATGCCTGCCAACCAAAGGCTGCTAGAACAGTGTCTCAAAATTTTATGTAATGAATTGCAGAGAAACAAGTGGCCCTGTTGATCCGGCATCAGTGTGACAGAACCCGGAAGGTTACCAGCGAGCCGCTTTGGGCCTCGGCCACCTCTGATACTGATTACAAACCTCCATTACCAGGTGTCCTATTCAGCGATGCTGTGCCATTTGTTCTTGGGCATCGTCTTCTTGATGAATCATAACAGTCAGCGAAGTGTTATCCATGCGGAGCATGGACGGAGATCAGAACAAGCTCACAAGTCTGTCTATCTGGGTATCACTTGTTCACTTCCAATTGGGATGATCCTTGAAGCCCTGACGATCTCTACATGAGTGAACAATTAATCTCGTTTAAATGTATATTGTGTGACCCCTGGAAAGCTGGCATACCCTGCCAAATTGTGGGATGTTCTTAGTAGCCGTGAAACGGGCCAAGGGGATCAATAGGATACCATGATTGTGTGATCATCCGCGATCCCACTTTATATTTATTGCAGAGACTCCATCTTGCAATATCAATTGATGATCAGTTGCAGCGGATGCGCTTCACATTGTAATGATTACAACGTAATCAGGTTCATTTGCAAAAATTTCACTTCCATTTGGATCATAAATTGAGCACCGCCTCTTGTAAGCTTACAAGCCTCCGAGGAGTCCTTAAGGTTACTCTTCCACCTACAGCTACCCGAGCGACACAGCGCTGTAGGTTTCAGAGTGTAACAACATTTCCTTTCATAAGAGGTACAGATGCTAGATATAGACCTCCCTGATTCACAGTCCCTTTGGGGTTACAAGGGTTCTATATCTAAGAACAGGTGATAAGATATATGTCCCCCGTTGGCAATGTCATCACCAACTTGGTTGGACCTGTAGAGATCAACCTGTGACCGTGACCCCTATCCCTAACCCTAACCCTGAATAATTTAGGGTGATCCTCAACCTTCACCTCAAAAGTCACGACATATATGGACCCTGGTTTCCAGATTGACCTGACACCTCAGGTCAATCTGGTACTGGGTACCAGGCTGGTACATGGCACAAAAGCCAGTGTGGGTGGAAATCGGGGAGGGATGCGTGCGGGGAGGGACTTTGGGGGGAATATAGCGAGACGGGGCGGTACTTCGAGGGGAATATGGGGGGAGACGGTACTTGCAGAGAGGCTGGCAACGGTACTTGAAGCTGAAGTGAAGGGGAGTGAGAGACTTGTAAGAAACTGTAAGAGATTGTAAGAGACTGTGAAAAACCCACAAAGCAAGAGAATGTTTGGTGCAAGACTGAACGATGCGGTGCCGGTGAGGCTGGGCGAGTACACGCCGAGCCACGTTTCCGGTTGCAGGGCGTCCGGGAGGTCTTTCAGAGGAATATCAATCGGCAGAAACCGTGGATCATCCCAGCGAGCGATGAGGTGCGCATGTGATGTCGTGGTGACTGGAAGGGGTGCGTTTGGGGATGCAGTTGGCGTATTGCGAGGGTTGCCCTTAGCAGACAGGAAGATAAGGTTATGTGAAGTCGCGCAGAAAGCAGGGCAATTGAGGACGCCAGCGTGACAGCATCACTCTTGACGTGGAAACATTGTGTGTATGACGTTTGAACTGCTGCACAGGCCGTCGCACGGGCACGCACGTTCGGGGACTTGGTCGGGCCCCGCGTGCCTGAAGCGTTCGGGGCCATACATCTCGTCAATATTCACATGTTCAATGTGTCTGGCAGTGGAGGTGAGTGGCTGAATGCATGAAGAGGAAGGCCCATGTTGTTCGGCTGGTGATAGGGGTAGTGTAGTTTGGAAGGATGTGGACTGCAGGCAGGTGGAAAGGAGTGATGAACGTGGCATAGGGGCAAGCCGTGGTCGCAGGTTGTGATCATGTGGAACGAGGCTGACCTTGGATAGGTGCATGCTTGTACACTGCTGTTCTGCTGGACATCGGGGTGGTGTAGATTGGAAGGATGTAACCTGCAGGCAGGTGGAAACCAGTGATGAACGTGGCATAGGGGCAAGCTATGGTCGCAGGTTCGTCACGGTTAACCGATGCTCACGATATGATGCAGCGGGCGCTGCATCGTCTATCACATTTCTCGCAAGGAATGTAGATCAGATGGGATCGGGTTGTCAAGTCAGATCACTTCGTTGGAATGCGACGAGAACGTCATCCGGCGTGCACGTGGGATTGAGCAGCGTCACTAACACGTCATAGAGACGTGTGTTCTTCTATCTGCCTTCCTGTGTCTCGCAGAGGGTGCTGCAGCCCTGCATTACAGCCGATTGTATGTTTCTTGGATGCATTGAGCAGCAGGGGGCCATCGCACGCCGCACCACCATCGTTGGGCGTTGCAGTTGACATCTGACCGGCCGATGGCTGCCCTGCACCCAGTTGCAAACGGCCTGGGCTCTTGCAGGGCATCATGCAGTCGATCAGCATCATTGTGAGAGTAAATGGTGGCGCTGTGGAAGCTCGTAATGAAGCTTCCAGAGCAGGATAGTCAGATGCCACATGCCAAGGGTCAGTAACTTATATGGCCATCTGTCCAGACACCCCCACAACAAACAGATATTGGGACCAGAGACACTATTGTCTGCCTTCTGCATTTCCTTACAGTCAAGATATGAGGAAAGTGACCGCCGATACCAGGTGAGCGTAGGCTGTATCTGCTGCAGACAACTCGATCAGTGCACAAGAAGTTCCAGATGATGCTGCTGATGAGGCTCTCGACACGCAAACGGTAAGATATTATCTCCTCAAGTATGATGAGGCTGCCTGCATTGACGTTTCGTGCTTTCCATACACCCATAAGTCTTGAGCAGCTCAGTCAAGTGGCATCCTGTGTGCACGCACGCCTGGCCGCATACTACTGGTTCCAAACGTTCAGTTATTAACAGTCACAGTGTTGCAAATGCTAGTAATTTCCAGGCGTGCGTGCACTCTGTGAAGAGTGCACTCTTTGTAAAGCGCCAGACGTTTCAGGAATGTATAATCTGGAAGGCTTGGAGAGCCGATGGAATGTCGTGCTATCTTTCGATGTCATAATATTCTTGATCTTGATGCAGGAATCCAGGAGGGGACCTCCAGCACATCTTCTGACCAACGAAGAAGACAGTCATCCCTTTGCAGCAGATCAAGATGGGCTAGAACCCGAGGTCAACGCGTGTGCATCGGCTCGCCAGAGCCATGCTACTACCTCTGACAAGACACGGGTGAGCCTTGCACTGTACTTCTGCATCATGGGAGGAGGCTGCTGTTTGAGACACCTTCCTGACCCTGTCTAACTTGAAAAGGCTCATGCAGAGGAAAGCTCATGCATGGCATGTCAAGCTATGTTGAAAGGCATTGGCCTGCGCAGGTCATTCCCGTGGATCCAGACATCAATGTGCGAGGTGCTGCTACCTCTGCACATGGCAGCCACCTTGCTGCCGCCGCTGCTGTAGGCTGGGACCTCATGAAGCCGCTACATTTCTGCCACATCCAGCAGCTACAGGTAGCTGTGCATGCACTTCACAACATGACAAAGATGCAAGGAGTTGCTGGCAGTGAGAGTGTGCCATGTCGTCATGCAAGCAAACTCCTTAGGTAGTCAAGCTTTCAATTTCACAAAGGCCCAGGTGGCATCCACTTGGGCGGCGGTGAGCACCCTGATTCAAAGCTGCCATGTCTCGTTGTTCCTGATCATGAATATCGTTAGTACCATGGGGCATGTGTTTGCTGCGGCAACTATCTGCCCGTTCACTTGGATGATTTGAGAAGGGAATTTATTTTCCCAAACTTCAAGCCCCTTGATCAAGGTCACCAGTGAGCCTGGCAATATGTTTGGCATTGCAGGAGCCCGTGAGCTACACAGCAAAGTGCACAGCCGTCAGTAGTCAGGAGGCGCAAGCAACGCTGGTGCCGCCGAGCGATCCCTCCGGCCTGGAGGCGTCTGAAATGACAGAGCCGCCCCAGGCGCCGCCTGTGCTGCCGGAGGACATCTGCAACCTACCTTCCCAACGACTCCACCTTTCACGGCTACCTCTGGGTCATCAGGTGAGTCACTTGGCCGCACAATTGTATTGATGATGGCCTGGTTAAGGCCATGTTCGACATTGCCCACGTCTTAGGGCTGCTTAGGTAGTGTTGTAAATCGCCTGCCTTCTCCTATGGAAAGGACGGTGTACTCAAGGCTCGTGTCAGTGCTGTCCTGCAGCACAGAGCTTGTGGGGTGCAGGTGTTTGCTTGGCAAGTGTATATGCACTGACAATGGCACATAGTGCATAAAAGCAAACTCGCATCATGGTGCATGTGAATGTCAATGACAATTTGTCATGAGCAGATACTTTGCAAGCCAGGGCTTCTCTGTGATGGTGGACTACCAGAGCATGAACGCCAAGGGAAATGTATGTGAACAACAAAGCAGACAAGGGAAACATGTATGCCTGCAATCCACATGTACAAACATTGTCCTCATAAATATATGCCCCTAGAGATTGGCTGCCATTAATTTTCACCAAGGCGTTTGTTGTGCTCCTGTGGAAGTACTTTTATCTAGGAGAGCAAGACATGGCAGGTGACTGTCTGGCGTATGGCTATTGTGTTGTGCATGTGTTGATCAGAAGTGGGTGTGTGCTTGCGCAGATTTGGCGCTGACCTGGGAGGCGCTGGTGGACAAGCCCTCGCTGGGAAGCTACTGCTTGGAGCTGGGAGACAAGCTGAACGCGGTCTGCCCCTCTAGCATCCTGCTGCCTAAAGGCACCGGCCAGTCCAAGTTCCTGGGCGGAGACTGGTGCGCAACTCAGGCTCCTATCCATTTGACATTATCCCATAAACATGCAGATCTCTTAAACACGCTTCTAGATAACTCAAAACAGCATTGAGGCACTGCCATTTTGTGTATTGAAGCCAAGTGCAGCTTGTTGGCGTCAAAAGGCAGACAAAGCTGCCGAGTAGCGGCGAGGATTTAAGTGGTGCAAACTACTGCCATGTGAGCAAGTCTGCAGCCCTGGACTTGGACAGGAATGCCATGATCAAGCAAGTGTGTGCAGGGTCCTTCTGAGGGAGCTGTGACTGCCATGCTGTCTGTGCAGCCCTTATAGCCATGGACAAGAAAATCTATGTTGAAGAATTGTGTAACTCTCTGTTGTGCTCAGTCTCTGTGTGCCCAGCGGTCAGCCTCAGACTGCTTCTTGGTGGCACCACCGCATCTCACCCTTCATTGTGTGAATGCAGGTGACTTGGGTCCTGCAAGGTCAGCGCATGGTCCCCTTGCACGCAGATCTGGAGTATCGAGGATCGGGAAGGATTGTTTAGGAATGTTTAGCTGGCTGACAATGTTCAGATCAGCCGCAGTGCCTCCTGATCAGCTACATGGTTTTGCAGTACTTGGACAGCAGTCAGGATGGGTGACCATCCCAGTACAGTGTGATTTGTGGCAGCCAGAGTGTCCTTGCAGGTGATGCAGGCAGTGTGTGTGAGTAATTCCTTAGAGAAACCTCACCCTGTGTAGACCAGCGTCTACGCTGCAGCGCTGGCAAGCTGTGACTGAGCTCAGGTGCCTTGCACTGGACTGTGTGGCACTTGGGAGGGCTGCTGTCCTGTCAGGACATGTAAAGAGTGCAAATGAGGATCCTGACACCCCCTGCACTGCCATGTCACCTGACAGGCACCTGCTGGCCACGTAAATTCACACCGGCATCGATCTATGCAGTCCGACAACAAGCGCACTGTCACGTAGAAATACGGCCCGACCACAACCCTTTGCATAGTGCGTTATTTGACTCGCAAGTCGATCTAGCGTCAAATCGCGAACATTGCTTAACCGTGACGTTATGAACACGTGGAATGGGGTGGACCTGGGACAGGTGCATGCTTGGACAGTGCAAGACAGGAGGAGGGCTGACGCCTGTGTGCATGTGCCAGGGAACTGCTTCGCACAGTGCGCGCTGCGTGCGGCGACCAGCCTGGACGGTGCTGTTCCTGGCGACTGGGATGTGGCCGAGGGCGGCACACTGGAAGACCAGGCTGCAGATCTGAGGGTGTACCACCGGGGCAGGTACGCAGCACTGTTGGCAGAGGCTAGGGCCGCGCAGGACGGCAAGTTGTGCGCAGACTACGAAGGCGTGCTGGGAAGCCTGGCCAACGGGGAGCATGTGTACGAGGACTCATCGAGGAGGTGGCGCAGCTGCTTGGCCAGGACCTGGACGCCGATGTGTGGGTGATGATCCCCGAGGGGCGCCAGCTGCTCATGGCCGAGCGCTACTGCCTGTATGACGGTGGGTCCTACTTCATGACTGTGTGGGAGGAGAATGCAGAGTCGTGGTCATGTAGAGACAGCGGAATGATGATCGTGGTGACTGTCACAAATGTGCATGGTGCTGCATGCTGAGGAAGTGACTTCAGGAGGTGCTGAGAACGCTCGGGTGTGCGCGCAGACCCCGCATACCTGGCAGAGCGCAACGTCTGGTTGTTCCTAAATCATGACCACTTCCAGTTCGTCGTCTGCCGCGCACAGCCGCAGCTCGCGCCCTGTGAGAGCGAGTCGGCGAACGGCATCCAGCTTTACCACGTCGTGCCGCCCGGTGCGCAGATGTGCCAGCTGATTGTCTTGAGCACTGGAAGTGTTCAAATGTGAAGCTGGCCTTGCTTGCAACAGTGCAGCTGGCCTGTTGTGAAATAGTGGAACTGGAAATGAGGCACTGGGCTGTCATGAAGCACAGCTGGATGTGGTGTGTGTCAAAGGCAGATGTGCGCCTGGGTGCATGCAGGTGGCGCGTTGGCGGTGGCGCCGGACACGGTGGGTGCTGCTCCGGCCACTCCGGTGAAGGCGGCAGGGATGGCCCGCGTAGGCATGTCACCGGGGGGCGACGGTGTTGGCAGCCCTGGTGAGCGTAGGAATGTCTCTGGTGTTGAGCATGGTGAGGCAGAGCTGCTGCATGGGGTGGGATTTAGGCAGCGCCGTAGATGATTGAAGGGACTGTTCGATACGAGGGTCTTGGCATGCAGGCGGTGTGGCGGCAGACCGCGCTGCCCAGCCGATAGGGCTGCCAGCGGGGATGGTCACTGCTTGCATCGGGTTCGAGGCATTCGGAAAACCTTACCTTATTCTTCACCAAATTTCTCCTTGAAGAATCCGGATTTAAGGGATTTGGCAAGGGCTGGGTTTGGCGGGCGGGTTTTGATTCGCCAAATTAGCATCAATATTTCTTTGAAACCTGCCGGTCTTCATATGGAGGATATTCTAAACATCTTGGCACTTCATCCTCATACTACATGCTTATCGGACAACGAGGCCACTTGGCATTGTCGGGCCCCGAGCTGACTTCTGCCTTGCCATCTACTTCGAGGGGAATACGGGGGGTTTCGGTATTTGCAGAGAGGCTGGCACCGGTACAGGAAGCGTACCCGCTAGGTGAAGGCGGGTGAGAGGCATTTGCACATTGTAAGAGACTCTGAAAAAGCCTAAAAACAAGAGAATGTTTGGTGCAAGAGTGAACCATGCGGTGCCGGTCAGGCTGGGCGAGTACACGCCGAATCACGTTTCCGGATCGCAGCTGCAGGGCGTCCGGGAGGTCCATGGCGCAAGTTTCAACTTGATGTGTCACTAGATATATAATGGACAGTTTTTGGGAGAAAAGTACTGTCATGCATTATGTAAATGCAACAGCATGCTATTGGCCCAGCACCATGTGATTCACCAGTTTAAATCCTGCGGCGGATTTTCCTGCTCCGCGTCCAGATACGTCCCATGCGCCTTGCAGCGCACCGTCGCGCGGAGCTCGTCAATGAGCCGGCACCAATTGGACGATAGGGTGCCTATCCAGGCGTCACACTCCAGTGCCAAATCCAGGTTCACCAGCGAATTGAGCATTTCTTCGTCGCCCCCGATCTCTGCCACGTAGGCCAGCGTCGAGCGATTTGCATCCGGCTTGCGCGGCACATTTGTGAAGCTGACGTCCCACTGGGGTTGCCGCATAAAGATTTTCACCGTTGCCGGGTCCTCCGTACTTAGGAAGATGGATGGCCGCCTGATACCGCTGTCACCCTTCTTCCCAGTCTCGCGCGGCTGCCATACCAGGCTGATTGCCTCCTTTGCTCGGGCAAGATAGGCCTGTTTGCACCCAAGTTCACTTGGTGAGCTGCATGTTATCAAGCGACGCCTGGGAATCTCAGGCTTGCCCAGTCGGCACCCAAGCACCGGGGACCCAACAAGACAGATATGGTACGGCTACTCCACAACTTTGCCATGTTAATGATGGGCTCGTTGCAAACTTGCATCTTTGTCTGGTGGTCCCCTTGGGGTTTTTTGGGCTTGTCGCAGGAAGAGATAGCTTGGGTTGAAACAACTCAGCGGGCATTCCATCAAGTTTTGCAGTACATCTCATTTTTGCATCCTATACTCTTACGGACCAGGGTTGGCTACACACAATAGTAGGAGCCAAAGAGCATGGCTACAGACTCGGGGGAGCGTGCCTGGTCGGGTACAGGCGGCGTCTCAGTGTGTTTGTCGCCGTGGCGGACATGCACGGAGAGGGTGCTGCGCCTGATCAGGCGCCCAGGGTAGATGCGGCGTTTGCGCGCCGCCAGCTCAGCAAGGGTGCGCGAATTGGGGCGGACGATGTACGCGACACTCTGCGCTCGCCACCAGTAGTGCCGCTTGGCCCAGTCGATGGGACCCCCCCTCAGCAGTGCATGCAAGTGGGGGGGGACGCTGTCGTCCTGGGCAACAAAAGGGAATTTTGGGGGGTTGTTATTTATGGGGTAACCATAGAACCCTAAATCCTACAAAGAGGTGAGTTTGGGCTGGACCGGGGGCCAGCTTGATTACCTGCATTTACGCCTGCTGCGTAGGCACATCAAGGCAAAGAGTGCTCATATCAGGTGCCTTGGTCCGACAGCTATTCTGGTGGGACCTTGCAGCCTTAATTGGTGTCTTCCGTACTATTGTTGAAACGAATGTAGAATCAACCCATGGGTTGCATGGGCATTAGCTAGGCTGGTGCAGGATGCAGTCTCAACATTCTTTTTGCTCCTCAAAGCCAGGCAAAGCAAGGAAGCGTGCGCTGCAAAACATCTGCAGGCCCTTGGGGCATGGTTTGGCACGGTGGACAGGCTGCATCAAGATTCTGACAGCAGCACTTTCTACATCTACAACAGCAGCAGCACTTACAACAGCAGCAGCAGTAGCAGCAGCAGCAGCAGCATTAGCACCAACAGGCAGAGCAAATACCTGACAGTGGTAGTCAGGAGCAGTGAACGCCCCAGAAAATTGCACTGTTTTGGTGTTGTTGTCCGTGACCTGCAGCGGAGCCATCACACCCGGCCATCACAACCGAGCTGCATCATGGAATCTCAGTCCCCGCATGTAAGTTATGATCGCCCCGGACCTCTTGGGAGTGGCGATGCTAACCGGATCAAACCCCCTCAGTAATAGGGAGACCGCAGTGTATGAGAGGTCCGTGGTGAGAACAACATCCATGCTGGTAAAATGCTGGTAAGGGCCATGGAGCACCGGCACTGTACGTGGGTCCCGATAGGGTCTTAGGACACACCACAAACCGCTCCCGCAATGGTCTTGTCCAGGAGATTGAACAGGGAGCTAGATAAAAGGGGAGAACACCTCGCCGGATTCGCCGTATTCCCCAGGATTTACACATCCTATACCTCACTCCGCCTGCATGGCTGTAATCTTATTCATTGTTATAACATCAGATTACCCTGGGAGAGCACCTGTGAAGGAGAGTTGATCGAGGGCATGTTGCGGCGGGCCACGCCGTCGAGGGCGTCACTCCAGGAGCATGAGGACAGCGGCTCAAAGTAGCACGCCTCAAAGCTTACCTCCACACCACACCTGCAGCAAGACCATCCCTGTGACTGTACTGCATGCTCGCTGCTGGGCGTTCCAAGAGCCGTGTGTCAGCAGCGTGTGCATGTTGCATTGCACACTGCATCTGAGATAGCACTGCCAATAGTTCCGTGCACAGATTCAAATTGCCGCTTATAAGCGAAGATGCTCTCGCGGCATGTATTTGGCACATGATCTTGGGTGTGTGCAGCGTCACCCTGCTGAGTCACCTGGCCTTGCTGTAGTAAGGGAAGTCAGGTGAGTAGGCCACCACCATCACTCGATTTAGCTGTATTGCCAGCGCCAGTGCCTGCTTAGCAGCACATCATAAGCCTGTGAGGCGGCGCACTTGCAACGAAGAGTGGATATGCTCCCTGGTTTCACCGGTGGCAGAGACATCCGCAACCGACAGACAGCCTAAAACAGTGCAGCGCTCTCACAGCATGCATTGTACAACTGACATGTGTGCATGACCTGGCATGGCACCGACCTGTCCCATGTGATGAAGGATGGAGCCTATGCCGGAGGGAATGGGCGGGTATAGCAGAAACTTGGCCGCCGTGCAGTTGCGCGGGTGCTGGTGAGCCCAAATGAAGCGCTGCGCTTTGGCAGTGCCGTACAAGTGCGAGCCAAAGCTGGAGGCGCCATGTTTGCCGCCTGATCTGGAGACCCATGCCCCTGGCCATGAACCACCCATTCACTTCCTGCTGCTTTTTTGGCCGGGCTGTGCATGGTATGTCCGCCAGAAACTGACTTGGCTGCACTCTGAGCGAGTGTGAAGGATGATGTGGCTGGTGCAGCTCAGGGCGCTCCAGCATCGAGCATGCATTAGTCATATTGGTCCTGAAGGTGTATCATTGAATTGACACACCCAATGCATGAAACTACAAGTACATCCCCACCTGTGCCAGCTGTACAACCTGAGATCATTGGGCAAGTGGAGCACTTCACAGTAATCAAGGCAATTACACCAAAGAAGTAGCGGGCTCGCCCTGGCATCATTGATTTTCCCACGGCTAGAAAACCACTTGCTTGGCCAACGCATGCCAACCTGGTGGGTAGGCGTCTGGGTGGCACGGCGTCCAAGCCTCCGCTGCAGAAACATTTTTCCTGTAGATGTGGTGCTGTTCGCCGTGAGGGAAACGTGCTCTTGCTGCGCTGTGCTGTACTGCCGCCGCAGCATGCACTGCCCTTGCTGTGTTCTTGCCACTGCTCAGAGCTGCATCGGCGGTGTGGAAGACCAGGATTGCAAGCAGACTTGGTATCGCGTACCTGCATGGAAGTGGCAGAGATGTGAGAGAGACGAGTCTATGCCGTTTGCCCGAGCTGCATTCCTTCAGCAGGTTACTGCACACAAGACCTGGTCAGGCCGTGAGACCAGAAATCGGTGCTTAGAGCAGGAGGTTAGAGCGGTGATGAGAGCATGCATCAATGAGAGAACTGCCACGTCACAGCTATGCTCCTATTCATACATGAATGCATGGGCATGCACTCCAAAAATACGCGAGAGCGAGGTTGGTCACCTGACACCCAGCCAACTTTCCTTCCAGCCTTGCAAGCCAGACATAAAGGACATGAAAGTATTGCCATCATCCGTGCTTCAATGTGTCGGGCATTAAATTTCGTCTACAAAGAGGATTGAAGGTGTAAATAGTAACTTTATCAGTGCCTTTATATAGCAGCCCTTGGTGCATCTTCATATATAGCGACTTTTGTGGGCAGCTGCTTATTGCTTTGCGATCAGGCTCGTTCCCATTCGGACATTCTCTTGAGTTTGAGGAAAGTTTCAGGAGTGTAGTAAGCAGGAAGGGATATCAATCGAAGCCACTCTGCACTTAGAGGAGCACTCAACTTGAAACTGGGAGATTCAGAGCTGCAGGTATCGCTTATGATTTGCCAAGCCCGGTAGACAAAGACTGTACCAGTGGATTGCAAGAGGGCACTGTATTCATGGTCATCACGCAATCATCACGCAATCAAACTCGCACAGAAACGACGATAGGGACGCGTGGGGCACGTGCACGTCCAACTTGGACGTTGAACGTGGAGTGGACCAGGGTGCGCGGCAGAACTAAAACGTTCTGCCGGGAGGTTGGCAGAACGTTATTGTGCCAGGTTCTGCCAAGGCCCGCCCCAGACACCAAAATAGGCAATCCCTGAAAATCTGGTTTAAAGGGTTAGCAGTACTTGGAAGGTGTCAAATTGGAGTGCCTGACCATCCTGAGCCCTAGCAGCGTCCACAGGAAGGCCTTTGCACCATGCAACAGGCGTTTTGAGAGTATGGGTTGATATGTCCATGTTAATCGAGGATCTATAGGCTTGTGTGCTTAGAAAAATTGTGTCTATCATTTTGAGATGAAGAGTCGGCAATAGAGGCTCTGATGTATGCAGAAAACATCCTTAAAACCCCAAGTGCAATTTCAAAGTGCAACACTTTTTAGGAGTTTATGCAAAGTGAGAAAGGTACTGCCATCGCATTTGATTTGGCGTAAAAGCAAGAATTTTTGAAATGTCAAGGTCTGAGAGGATGCGCATCGCCGAGAGGAACTCAAATCTGTCTTCAAAATTTTTCTGCCGCATGTCTATGAGGTTCTGCCAAACCAAAAACAGGGCTGGCAAAACAGTTCTGCCCTTTTGCCATTCTGCCAAGACCCTCTGAGGTTCTGCCGCGCACCCTGGAGTGGACTCTCCCTGTCTCCCAGTGGGTGGCGTACTCCAAACGTACATTACACTATCCTCATTTGCGACTGCTACCAAACTTATATTCACGCCTCCTTGTGGCCAAGGCCTCATCTTCAGGTATCCACAGTGCGAGGATTTGCGGGGTCCTGCTAAAGGCCTTCTGAAAATATTGAGTCATTTTTGCTCTTGCCACGCTTTCGTATTGCGTCTGAGGAATCGAACACGCTCTCATTAATTTTCATCACACCAACAATGGGAGTTGGCATGGGTTTCCTTTGCTTTTCGCTACCATGAACTGGTCCAGCCATCTTACTTTCTAAAGCGTTATGAAGTACGAGCACAGAAGAAGCACAGGACAGGCGGTCCAAAGAAAGCCCCGCACGGCGCAGGCAGACCCCTACCTTTGGGATGAATGAATCAGGCAACTGTGAGAACAGTACGAATGTGCCAAAATGATACCAGTGACTCAGTGAGACTTGTGCTGCCATACTATCATACTACTATCATACTAGTCCCCAGTAGGTTGATTATCTGATGCGCCGCTATATCCAGCTTCTGGAAAAAAAACCAAAGAGTACTGACGTCGACAAACACCAAATTAGCCTGGCAGGTACAAAAACCGAGTTGAGTGCGTAGACCAAATGCTGGTTTTTGCAGAAAGAAAACTGTACCAAGAATTCATTTGCAACACGAGGACCTGTCATGAGAGAGCCTCGGGATCCAGAATTTTGGACTGGATCGAATTTAAACTATCAAGTTGAAAACGTGCAGGGGTTCTGGTGTAAAATATGGCTCAGGTCTTGCGCTATCCAGGAGGTCTCTGGAGAGCTTGCATCTCCGCTGTTTTCCTGTGGCATTGTGCGGCCGCAATGAAGTCAAAAACACACAAGAATCAGCTTGCCAGGTCCCACGTAAGTATTCCTATCATAAAGTGCGCACCTTGCTCTTATCAAGTTGGAGTAGATAATGCAACTTGTAGTGTTGCTGTAAGTGGCTTTTTTTCAATAAGGATGGCTAAAGGAGACGTGTACATTTTACGCGACTTTGCTGAATGAATAGCAATTTGATGTGTGAGACAATTTTGCCTGACAGTGTCAACGCCCCATGAATATAGGTATATCCGGCCCAGACCACTATGGCAAATGTTGAAGGCACCCAAAGAACACCAGAAATGACGGATGATACAGGACTGGCTCGGTCTGGTCAGAATCTGAATGGCCAGGCGCGTGCCTCTCTTTGAAGCCATGCTTATTTGTTTGACCCAAATATATTGCATAAGGAAACGAATGAGGATCCACGAATCCACAAATGAGGAGGCTGTGCACTGGCACTTCAGAATGGTCCAATTGAGTTGTGCATATTTCCTTCTTGCAACATTCAAAATTGGGCGGTTCACTACCGCTTTTGCTCGTACCAACGCAAAGCTGCGGAGAGAAATGCTTAAATGAAATTGTGACTCGTTTGCTAACCATTAAAGTGCAGCGAAGGCATCTGCAGTAGAGATGTGAACAAAGGAGTGTGGGTGCAGGCCGCTTATTGCGTTGGGACACAGTGTGATTTCATTGAAGCTGTGCACACCCAGGAGAAGGCAATGCAATACTTCACTGATATTTTGCATGTCATGCGCACTGAGCATCCAGATGCCAAGATAGGCCAAAACCTAGACCCATCTGTCGATGTGCAACACTGTTTGAGAAGAATTGGCGAGTCAGGCTCCAGTCAATCCAAGGAGGGGCTGGCCATTGTTGTTTCAGTTTCCCCGGACCGGACATCGGACGTGGAACTTGACCACACAACGGACAACATCAAGCAATATGCAGAAAAGCACGGATACAGGTTTTATCTTCAGATTGCTCAGACGAGCAAACTGGTTCACTTCTTTAGTGCAAGATGGCTGGACCTTGTCACCAGTGATGTGTGGCGGCGGCACAAGTGGGTGTTGCACCTTGACGGTGATAGTATTTTCCTCAATTTCAATAAGAGTCTGGAGGCCTACACGTCAATGCCAGAGGATGTTATTCTGCAGTTGCGCCTGAACAAAGAGGTGACGGCGGCTGCTGTATTGATGCGTACAACGCCATTTGCGGATTGCTTTGTGCGCTTATGGGGAGGCAAAGGATTGCATGCAAGGGGAAATTGGGATAATGGCGATTTGTTGTCCACATTGTTGGACTTTGCAGCACCTGACTTGGCAAGTGTGTGTGAACGGTCAAGAGAAGAGAATGACTATAACAGATATGTCGACTGTTTCAGTGAAGCGCATCTGAGACTAATTTCGCTGGCAAATTTCATGCCCATCAGGGTATTTCCGCCCCTCGCGGGGTTCTGGAAGTCATTGGAAGGCACGCACGATGCAGACTTTGAACAAGAATCCCCAGAGCTTTTTAGACTGCTAATGAGGTGTTGGTCATCCGATGTCCTTGGCCATGGCTCCAAAAACATTGGGACATGGGGATGGTCGACCCGACAAGATAAGAATTCATTTGCCCCAAATTGTCTTTTCAACACGCCGGAGGAAGAGCTTCACTTGGCCAAGAAATGCTGCTTATGGCACTTTCCAGGTTTGTACACGGACCTCACTCTCATGCTTTGATCTTCATAATGAACTTGATCTCACTCTTGAAGAGTCACATGCCGGTAGCTTGTGTGATTGACAGTTGCTTATCACACATTGGATGTACTAAATTCATAGTGCTATACTATAATTAGTAATACTAACTTAGTATACTATAGTATACTATACTTAGTAAGTGAGAAGTGTTTGACAGCCGCTTAAATTGACGACTGGTTTTGTGGCATGCGCAGGTTGCACTTTAGATGGGCAAAATATCTGCAAAACGGACCCTCATTGCAAAGGTACCCCGGGCACAATCATGCGGTGTAACAGAGCTTGAATACATGTGATTGCATCCAATCCATTAATCACATTGTAACAATTCTTCGCAACAATTTTGCATTATAAAAAAGATTTATTACTATCATTATCACACGCTTTTCCTGTTAAAAGGCAAGGTGCGTCGAAGCCCTAGAGAAACATGCAGTTCGTTAAAGGCTGCCACCGTGAAATTCTACCCCTTAAGGTTGTTGGACTCGCCAGACTCTGGATCAGATCTAGATCCAAGCAAGACCCAATCAACCGTGGGCTTGGTGCTCAGTATGTGTACCTGCAGTGATTGTCGTAGCACATGACACACACGCTGTACAGCCTCAGGCTGTGTGGCTAAGTACCACTCTTTTTTACCCACGTGACCCAGTAATCACTAAATCACCCCCTACTTATAAGTAATTAGTAGCCAATTTCCGCTGCCGCAGCGCCTACAAAGTAGTATTTTGTAAGGCTCAGCCAGTCAGGAAGGCTTCAAGCTCCACTTTGGGATTTAAACTTGAAGTTGGACTTGCTGACATCCTCCCATTGGTATAGACGTCCTTCTCTGCACTCCTATGTGCTTCCCCCTGCAGGGTGACAAGACTACTTTGATTCCTGAACCCTAATCCTCGTTTCCCTGCACGTGGTATAATCACGTGAAACATGACGTGGATCATGCAAGCTCATCAACTTTCCATCTTGCACGTTCGGGAGGGACGATGCGGAGATTCCAGAGAGGGGAAGGTTTCGGAGCTCCTGCGAAATAATGCTGAGGGCTCAAGCAGGCGCCATCAGCGCTGTGCCGCAATCTCTCAGGTGCCCTACCTTACATCCTCTCTGCAGGTTGCTAGTCCTGCTGAGTAGACCTCAGAAGTTTGTCATTCTTGTACAAACGGTCTTGTCAGTTCGCTCCAAGAATAAAATTTTTCCGTGTACAGTGTTTACATCCACTCGCTAAAGGGTGTGATCAAGCCTTGCCAATTGGACATACGGATCTGCTGCCACCACATCCATTGAATCCAATTATTTGTGTCATTCATTTCGTTTGCCGCGTAGGACCACCCGCTCAAGTGCACCAGTTAGCCAAAGGTCCGCTTCTTGCAAGAGCATCCTCCAAGGCAGGCGCCATCGCAATGAAAGGAGCACCGTTGTCAGAGCAAAAGGTACATTATTACGCCTTCTTCAAGGATCTCAACGTTTTGAACAATATAGAGCAAAGGCCTTGCAAACAATTTCATCTGTCTCTTCAGCCGTGGCATGCACTTGGGGCCAGGGATGCTGGCTTGTCCAGTTGTGTTCACCGGATGTGATGTCAGGCCCTTGAGTGGGGCAGTCAGCAAAATGAGCCGGCGCTCTGATACGTGAGAACTTGCGCCTTGCGGTGTGCAGGCCCGTCCGGAGGAGCTGCAGCGCTGGAACAGCAGATTGAGGACTTGACTGTGGACCTCAGCGCCTTCACTTGCGACTTCTTCCGTGTCGAGGTGATTTTGCGCTCTCCAAAAGCAGGAAATGCGGCTTTGAAGATCTGGTATCCTGCATGGCTTGCTCGAGCTCCTGAATGCAAGTGCCTTCCTACCTGGTTTTGGAACAACACCCTACTCCTGCACTGTTGCTCAGTTGTGCATGCCCAGTGAAATATCTCAATGAGAGATACCTGAACCCTGTCGAGCTACCCAGAGCACAAGCTGTACACAACGCTGACACGCTTTTCCAGCCAAGAGGCAAGGTGCGTCCTGCAGACAAGCTGCAGATGAAGGCAGGTACTTGGTAGAGGACCTCTTAGAGGGACGAAATGGTTCACCCTTTTACATTCACAGGACAAACGCACAGCACCATCACACTACAACCGCATCACGCTACAATCCATGTTGATGCTGCGCTGGTGTTTCCCTGAGTGGCAGATCACCTGCGCAGGCTATTATCCGGCCGTGGCGGCTGCAGAATGTGGTGTCAGCCCTCAGCGCGCGTGGTATCCTGGGCATGACAGCCAGCACAGTCAGGGGGGCAGGTGTGCAGGGAGGTGAGTCACTGCTCATTCGACACTAATTAGTACGCCCAATACCACAGAGATGCTCGCCAATATGCGTCCACAATTTGTAGCCTGCCCAAATCCAAATCGAAATGTAGAAACTGGTGCTGGGCATCGGAGCACCAGCAAATTCACATAGCGATGGAGGCCTGAAAATTTAGATTACGGGATATCAGGTCCATGTGCGTACAACTCTATTTGCCCCACCCAGTATTCTGTGTCTGCACATATGTCGCATGGGATGCTTGGTAGTTGGGGGACAGTTTGAATGACTGTGAAGCTGGAGTGAGCGGCATCCACTTCAAAATTGACAGGGCAGCTTGAAGAGCTCGCCACGTGCATGCAAGCTGCCTGAGAGAAATGGCTTCCGGGTTTGCAGGCAGGAAGGAGAGGTACAGTGGAACGGAGCATGGCATCGATGATCTGGTGGAGAAGGAACGCCTCGAGATTGTTGTCTTGAGGTAATGCATGCATGAAAAGTGCCACGTGGGCATGGAATGTGTCACATGGCCGGAGTGTGCCAGAGTGGCTAAGACGGAGCACAAGGGATCAGACGCACAGGTCTCTATAGTGGCTGCAGCAGGTCCTTGTCACAAATCACAAGATGTCCAGGCATGACAGGTGACAGACCGTAGGGCACATACGTTAAATTTTAATCACTATCGGGTAGGGTGAGGTGTCTTGGGATTTAGAATTCAGGGGGTAAGATATATAACACCCTGTAGAATTTAGGAAAGGGGTCTTTATAGTAATAAATTTCATGGGGAATACAATGGTGGATTTAGGGTTTATAAATAAGCTTTAGTGCCCTTTCAGGGGTTATGGCACTTGAAGGTCGGGCTTCAAGGTGAGGGGCCGAAGGGTTTACAGCATGGCAGCCTGTGCTTTGTGATGCATGTGCTGACTCACCGGTTGCAACAAACAGGGCGCAGGTGGACACAGTGGTGCGTATAATAACGCGCGCAGCGCAGACTGGCGAGATCGGCGATGGCAAGATATTCGTGCACCCTGTCGCTGACATCATCAGAGTGTACGTCACCCACAGGCCCTTCTGGAACAACCTTGCCGTTGACACTGACACATCATCTCATCAAATCACACTGTACGATGCATTTCAGGTCTCACTGATCAGTTGACACTGTAGGATGCATTCTCGCATGGCTTGTACTGACGTGTCAGAGACTCCTGAGGGAGGCTTTTCACACTACGCTGCCAGAAGGAAACCTCTTGGGGCAGAGGGGAGCAATTTTTGACACCATGTGCTTGATATGCAGGCGCACTGCGGAGATGGGCGTTTTGGCAGAGAAGATGGAAGGAGGCATGATGGACCGCAGCGGCAATGGGAACGGAGTGTGATTCACTACAACCCCGTGCACCAAATTGCAGTTGTGCCGGTAAAGGACACTGTCAGTTATCACAGTTTTGACAGGACGTTGCTGGCGGCATACTTCTTGATGGCATACCTGTTGGTGCACGGGCGACTGGAAGAAAAAGCTGAAAAGACAAAGGCATGACTGAACCTTGTTGACATGTTGAGAATGCGACACTGCTGTACCTGTATGGTCTGCTTGATTGCCTACATGGGACGCATGCGAGCAGCTAAGTTCAAACACGCAAACGGCATCGCCAGTGACTCTTCAATTGAAGAGCCTGACAGAAAGGCAACCTTCATTCAGCTTTGCTTGTTGATGTTCTGCCTGGCAGCGCCCAATTCTGTCATGTGTGTGGTTGCATGTGCATGATTAGCAGCGCAACTATGCGATGTGCCACTGGCAGTGGGTGTGTGCATTTCAAGCTATAAGCTGTACAAACCCAGATTCGCAATCCAGTAAATGGCTGCACCTGCTGTTGTGGATCAGGTTCAAGTGAAAACATGCATGTGGTCGCACCCACGTTGGAATCTACAAGGATCCTCCAGCAGTATCTCAGGGCCAGCCAGATGCCAGCCAGAAAGCCATAGACAGGGGTTCACAGATCGCCTCACAAGCATCTGCCTGCAATATCCTGCGAAGATGGGCCTCCTTGGGTATCGACCCTGAAGACACACCCACTAAGTGTGGCACACCCAGACAGGACCTACCTAGCTACAGCACACCCAAAAAGACTGACAACCTCTGGAGCGACTCCCGCAGCCAAGCAACAGCACCCTTAGGGGAAGCCATGCCTCTGTCAATTGGGAGTTGTCCTAAATTGCAGCCGATGAGATCGCTGTCTGCCTAGACAATGCCCGCTGCCAGGTGGATGACTCCCGACCCCTCTGCGTATGACTTCACGTAGAAGTAGCTGCAGCAGCACACAACAATACGCAATCAGCACACGGACTGCGTGCTAATATAAGAATGATGGCAAGACACACAAGGCAGTGCAAGACAGTCAAGGCAGTGTGAGCGCCAATGAAAGGAGAAATGGCTGCCTTGCAGTTTAGATGCAATGCGTGCAAAGCATTGTACGCCCTTTGTCCTAGGTGCTTCACTCGGACTCAATGCAAATACCCCAACAGATGTCATGCCAGTTGCTGCACTTGGAAGGGCACTGAACGGCCCAAAGCAGCCTGTCAGCACACTCTGAGGTCTTGGCATCCTCAGAGAACAGACATTCTGCCTTCGCTCAGATCATCCGCTTTGCTAGGACGTCACTAACCCCAAACATGGAGAAGCAGTGGGCCGCCCACATATACATGCTTTCAGTGCATCCGACACCCAGGTTCATGTACAGTGATCCAGAGTTGGGCAAATGCTCCATGGTGTGAGACTCACAGTAAAGAAGAGCAGCAGGACCACAAGGACCTGCTTGCTAAAACATGAGTTACAGGACATTTACGGTATGTGGGAAGGGTGAATCACCAGAAGTCTGCCAGGATGAACGTCTGCACCACCTCCGACAGCAACACCATCACCGGCCAGATCCCAGATCCCAGCGCCTGCAGGAACGCCTCATCACGGATGGATCAGCTGATCTGGATGTAACAGAAGGGAGCCCTTCTAGTAGGGCTGGAAGCCTTTTTAACATCTTGCCTGATCTTTTGCAAAGGCAAAGATCTCAGGGAGTGCCTAAGCTCCCAATGGGGCCGGCAACACCTGGCCCCAGCAACAGCGCTGGAGAGCACCCACACAGAGAGGCGAGCATTGCCCACAAGAACCGGGCTTAGGAACCCAATGGGATGGCAGATACATCGCTTCGGTGTGAAGCCCATCACAGAGAGCAGCACCCAAGAATATACTACAGCAAGTGGCAAAGAGCATCAGGGAGATGCAGGGTGATGGGTTACTTGACATAAAGGCATGCGGAAGGAAGAAGACAGGACAATGTGTGCCGACAGCATGCGCGCGCACCTGCAGCAGGAATGAGTCGCCGTCGATGAGCTGCAGGATCCAGTGCGCACAGCTGATGAAGCGCGACAGCCCCAGCGCAAACACATAGTGCGCCGTGAACTTCTCCACCACCTGCGCACAGGTCCCAGGTTCACATCTCACAAGTTCCACACTTTTTGCCGGATTTCTTGTTAATGCTGCTCCACCACCTGCGCGGCACAAGGCATGGGTCCCTGGATCTCTTCAGCCGCTCGCACCATGGCACCTGTCGCTGCATGGTGCGTCGAGGCCGCGCCCCCGGCTTTGCGGGTGCAACAGAATGAACTGTCATAGGTAATTGTGCGGGCAGTAGCAGCCTGGACAGCCTCTTTTTTTAACCCTAAAACCCAATCTCCCCAGCCCTGCATGAAGGGGAGAGGACCCCCCTCCCCTTCTATTTGGAAGAGCTCGCATCATGATTGCACCTACCCTC
>JADEYI010000200.1_pt1 | contig 108522 bp, 141 predicted proteins | sample 8542331 | NCBI WGS metagenome assembly JADEYI01 (sample SAMN16510988, study PRJNA670497) | mine drainage metagenome | isolation source: biofilm near Copperflume 1 | place: Germany: Marsberg coppermine Kilianstollen | collected 2018-02
CCCCCCCCCAGTAAGAAACACCCCTCCCCTTTCAAAAGGTATTTAATTAGTGGGGCTGCTGGCGCAGGAGGAGGTGAAGCTGAAGGCTGAGCTGGCGGAGCCGCTGGCCGCACTGCAGGACACGGCGCGCGCGATAGCCGAAGTCCAGCGCGAGTGCAAGCTCGAGGTGTGACCTCTGAAACCTGTAACAATACCTGCAACAATACCTCTAACAATAACTCTGAAACTCTAAACCCTGGATGACACGGAAATGTCGACTTGGTGTGTTGCGCCGCTAGAGGAAGAGGGGAGCTGTGAAGGTGGATACTGTTTTTTGACATTGATCACCTGCAAGTCTAATTTGCGCTGTGCCAGGCCTGTCTCCACATCTCTCCGCACTTCTGCCTTCATGTGAAGCTGGCCAAGCTGGCACCTCTTGCAGGATGCCAGGGATTCATGACCTGGAGAAGGCTCAGAGAGTATCTGGCAGGGGGAATAAATACCAATGAGTGATGTGTTGGTGCCAGGTGGACCCGGACGAGTATGTGGAGTCCTTCAAGCCCTTCCTCATGGACGTCATCTATGCCTGGTCCAAGGTGCACACCCTCTTCAAAACTTCATATACGGAACGCTCAATGTCCAATGCATGCGCCAGCATCAATTGCAGGGCATGAGCATGCAGTGATCGAGGCTGAATGAGTGCGAGAAACAAGCTGTGCTGCACTGCAGAGACATGATCGTAGCTGGGCGAAATGTACTTCATGTAAGATGTGTTTCGAAGAAAGAGGAAGGCAGATATATTTTATTCACTGCAGCTGGTCACTGATTGCCTTGCACCTACCGCGCAGCCTCCCAGGTCAGATCGCTCTGCTGTCAGCCGCGGGGGGCTTTGTCATTGAAAGGTGCTGGTTGCCTTGTGTGGTAATTTAGGGGGCACGCTTCTACTCATGCCCCCACGGTGGCGACATCAACAATGCCTTCCGCATGGTTGCCTTCTGTCTCGTTGATCACGCCCCAGGCCTCATCAGGGCGTCCATTTTTATTTTATTTCATTTCTGTGTGAATTTGCGTGCGCGCAGGGGGAGCAATTTGTGGATGTGTGCGGGCGCACGGACATCTTTGAGGGCAGCATAATCCGCGCCACACGGCGACTTGACGAGCTTGTCAACGAGCTGGCGGCCGCGGCGTCCGTCATCGGCGACGTGGGCCTCGAAGAAAAATTCCGTGCGGCAGCCGCCACTATCCGGCGCGACATCATGTTTGCTGCCTCGCTCTACATCTGAGGCAGGCAAAGCGAACGCCAGAGATGATAGGAAACGCTGCCTCGCAAGTGATCATCGAACACCAACATTGGAATATCTTGCATGGGGGCTGAAGCGCTAGGGCTAAGGGAGCATTGCGCTCGCTGGTGGCACTGTGCTAGTGGGACGGTGCATATGCCCATCTATGTCTTGCGCCCCCATAGTGCATGTGCTAGTCTGCTATGCTGGTGCGATCAATTGTTCACACCCCCTCTTAATCAGCTGGCGATTGCTCAAGAACTCTAGAAGCAGTACTGCAAGGGTCAATTGCATCCATGCTTTTCGTGGAGTGCCATTCAATTGACAGTATCGGAATCAGTGCTGAGCCGTGCTTGAATATTTGTTGCAGACGTGTCGGTTGAGAGTGACAACAATGTATATGCAGTGGACTGGACTGCGACCTGTAATACAAGTATGGCACAACGCACATCTCTGCTGCAGAAAACCCCTGCGCTTTACATACTTCATCTGAATTACGGGGTGACCAGCATACGTGTGTAGTAACAATTTTGTAATTCAGGGCAAGCCAGATCTACTCGTCTTCATCGGTGGTGTCTTCTAGGCCGAGGTGGGGCTTTGATGCAGCTTTGAAGCCATGATCACCCAGCAGCTTGCACACAGCCTCCAACCCATCTCTATCCTCATCAGTGAAAGCTGCTTTGAAATCTGAGTCGACATCGAGGACCCCTACAATGACACTCTTGTCATTCACCCAGACTGGCACCACAATCTCAGACTGCGTCCTGCGCACACAAATAGAAGCAATAAATGAGACATGCTTTACAGCATGTGCAGCGGCGCTCTAAGCACAGCAAATATTCATGACCACCGTGTCATGCCCAGAAAAGTACTCATCAGATTGTCGGATGGAAGAAGTGGGAGAAAGAACTCACGAGGAGGCGCAGGCAATGTGGCCAGGGTGTGCATGCACATCTGGGACAACCTGCACAAGAGAGGATTCCTTTTAGGGAGGCCGGAAGGGCAGATCGTGCGCATTTTAGTGGTCATCTAGTAAAATCCGAGAGGTGAATTCAGAAGGATGTATCCTTGCAAGAAGGCCAGGATGATCAGAGAAATGAAAAGGACTACACGCATGCAAGTTTAGGGTGCTGAGATCTGTCCAGAGAATTTCACACCGCAGAAAATCACCAGTGTTCTCTGTTCTGTCAGCGCCTGACCACAGACGCCTTTGCCTGCAGGAATGCGCAGGCACCCATGCTTGCCCTGGTACGGTCCAATTTGCAGCCATGCTTTATCATATCTCCTGTCCTTATTGGGCATGTAGATACTAGGGTTGTCCTTCGGGTGGAAGGTCCTGTAGAACCCCTGGGGAAATTGGGCAGCACTACAAACATCTGGCAGGAACCAAAAAAAAATCGCATTGCAGAATGCACAAAATTGACGCACCGTCCAGTGAAAGTAGTCAAAGCTGCATTCCACATACACATTCAGTCCCAGGTGATGAGGTGAGAGCCATCTGCCAAACTGATCCTGTTCACGGAGGATCGCACCTGTGATGCAGCTCACAGGCTATCGTCGCCATAGCTGATATGATATCAGACTCGTCTGCATCCCAAACGACGCCTCGTCAAAAACACCATTCCCTTGCAGCGTGCTTAGTTTCAATGACGCACAGCAAAGACAGTCCATGGCGACAAGAAGCATATATCTTGGATTAGCTTAGGTACCTTGCAAAAGCAGCTCTAGACGTGTAAGCACAGCATCGTACTGTCGTTTTCTGGCCTCACCACCGGCGTCCTGAGGCAGAGACTTCAGCATCCCCTCTGCTGTATGCAACCCTCCTTCGACTTCCATAAGTGATCACGGGTGTTTGTGCTGTTTTCAATACAAACAGAAGGGACAAGAATTATCAAGGGACAGGAATAATCACAATGATGTGCTCATTCCTACATAGCTGAGAAACGCTTTGATGACTCATACTGCTCCTGAGTCAGGATCTTGACCAAAGTTGCCCAAAAAGATTGTATCTGAAGAATATGTCGGACAGCCACTTTCTGCCGGAGCATCCCGCTGAGACATGACATTGATCAACTCGTTGTGTGTAAGCTTGTGTGATCCTTCGATGATACACAATGATCATTCGTGACAGTCATGACAACCCTTGCTATACTGCACGCGCTGCATCTACAGAGCAGCTGCTAAAGCGAATTTCCCATATGCAGGAGCTTCATGATGGTCATGATGATCATGCCAGATATTACACAATATTGCCGGACATAAAGGCCATGCACTGCCCTGGCTCTCCAAAAAAGTATCCATTTTTCTAGTCATACAAAAGCCACAGAACACAGGTCACAACATGTCGCAGAAAATGGCCCTTGCACTGCTTATTCAACCTCTGACTGTGAGGGCTGAGAATCCACTCTATCACAGAATGCTGAAGCTGCTAGAAGCCAGCAGCAGACATATAGCTTTGCAGACCATCACTTTCATGGTCTCTCCGACAACATTCTCAACACACGCTTGAGCACGCTCCTATGCAAGCACAAGCCAGCCATGATCGGAACTGCATACATACACTAAGCAGAGTTTTCAACCAAATCACAGCTGCTGCCAGACGCTAGAGTGCTCAGGCAACGCTGAAACTAACAGCCGCTGCTTATGGACGACCCTGCCAATGCAAAATTGGAGCAGCAAACATCCTCATCCCTGCATGCCTCTGCAGGCTAGCAAGATTCAGCCTGACATGCCACACTGTCACATCTTTCCCGGATGCCCCGGAGAACATGCCCCTGCCACTTGTCCCTGCCGCCGCCACGTCAGCCTCCCCAGAGTCACATGACTTAATGACTAAGTGGGAGGGAACGCCGCTGCTCAGGCGGCCGGCCCCTGCAGCCGCCGGCGCCGCCGCCAGTACCAGCCGCCGATAACTACCGCCCCGATGACTACGGCCGCCACGCCGATGGCCGCCTGCGCGCCCGCCGGCAGCTGCAGCGACTGCCCGTTTGCCGACGCGGCCGCCGCCGCCGCCGCAGCGGCCACCTCGCGCGCGGGTGGCAGCTTCGTGCCGAGCAGCGACAGCGCCTCGTGCGCCACAACATAGTCCTGCAATCCATTAAGTCTCATCCCCGTCAGCATACCACAGCACTGTGGCTCACGAGGTAATCACCAGATCGCGCCCCACTCTCTCATACCGCGTGCAAGGTGCATTGTGCAACATGTGCCTCAACCTAAATACTGCGCTCCCATTGCCCTCAGCCCCTATTTTACACCATGATCTACTCAGAGATCCAGCATCCATGGCTGCTCGTGAGTGAATTCTCTTGAACTGCACTGATATACCACAGCGCTGTGGCTGACGCGACTACGACAGAATTGAGCCCCACTCGCTCATGTTGAGTGCAACATGTGGTTCTGGACAGCCACAGGAGGAGCAGCACTGTGGCAGCTCCTCAAGGCAGGAGATCATGCACTCGCCGCACAAAAACCACTGTGTTGCCACAAGCAATCAGCCAAGCAGGAATCTTGCACTGAGCTCATGAAAACTGCTGTGTTGCCACAAGAGATCAGCCGAGCAGGAACCTTGCACCGAGTAGGAACCTTGTAATGAACTCAGAGAACTGCTGTGTCTTTTTACTGCCGAGACACCTATTTTGCAGGTTGCCTATCTATGAGAAAAGAGGCGGGCAAAGATCGCACCGCGGTGAATATGGCCTCGTCCTCTGCATACGTCTCAATGATCTGGCGGAACTCCACATCGCCCAGCAGGTAGCCGTCCTTGGGCAGCTTCCCGCTCACCAAATCCCTGCGCGCAGCAAGCCGCGCCAGTTCACAACATGTAAGCATCATGAAAAAGCAGCTGTGCCTACTCACAGCCCTCCTTGCTTGTCGCCACTGCAAGGGCTGTGAAGGCACACTCGCAGAACCGTTATCTTGTCCCACCTCAAGATTGGTTGCATCACCACTCTGAATTACCTGAATTATCTCGTGCATGGGTGTCGTGTCTGTGCTGCGACAGGGAGGCAGCTTTGCATATACTTCAAGATCCCACTTTAGATCTGCAGACAAGCTTAGATTGCACTAATAAGTGCATTGCGTCCACAGCTCCAGAAAATGGACGTGTGTACTTTGGGGCAGCGCACTTGAAGTAGACATTGTCGAACTTGAGGGGCCCGGGGGCGTAGAACTGGTGGAAGTAGGGCGGCTGCACGTCGCGCCACCAGCGGCCGAGCTTGTGAGCGCCCATCAGCGCCACAAATTGACGCAGGGGCAGCCCCAGCCGCTCCGCCACCGCGCGCAGGTGCGACGTGGCGTCCTCTGCTGCGCGCATGCCAGAACAGGCGCTCAATCCAGAGCCACAGCGAAATTTTTCAGAGACTTGATTTTGACATGATAGCAGGATGGATCCGGGGCTTGCTGAGGTAGGGGAATGCCAGAACGGTCACTTGGTCCAGGGTCGGCAACAGGGGAGGCAATCACAAGCAAGTGTAAGCTAGCTGCTGCATGCACATTGGTCCAAGATGGAACGATAGGCAAAGGTGTGGGTGTGGCAAGTGCACAGGGATGTGCTAGGCCCCACACAGCAGGCCATGTCAGCAGTGTACTGTGTAGAAACCTGCTTATGGAGGTGTGGAAAAAAGTGTGGTTGCAGAGGAGGAGTCTGGGCATGCTTGGGGTGACTCACCAACTGTGGGGTCGGGCAATCTGCCGGGAGGCGGGAATGACCAGGAGTCCTTGCGCCCTGTCAGTCCAGGGCAAAACATCAAGCAATATACTTCATGAGCAGAGTCATTGGGTCTTTCATAGCACCCCCTGGGAGCATTCCGTTCATGCGATCATAGGGGCAACAATCTGGCGGGCAACACAGACATACCTGGAGTGAAGGGGATCACTGGGCCTCCAGCAGCCTCCACGGCCAGCATACCCGCCAGCTGAAAAAAATCTGCAGCAGCATCGGATTTGTCTGATAAAAGCAAACACTTCATAGGCTAGCCCAGGACTTGATATCTCACTTTCCAAGTCCACTTGATTCCTCGGTTTCCAAGTCAGCTTTTGAAGTTTTGCAAACGTATTGACAGATTGTGAACAAGAAACACCTGCATAGGTGAGGTTGGGGTATTTCTCCTTGATGGGCTTCAGCAGGTCCACTGCATGCTGCAGCCCCTTGTTTCCTTCATGCGTCAGCTCCTTCTTGATCCTGTAACAATATCACTGGGTCTAGCTTGTTCCAGAACAGGGGGCTCATGCGTATGCTCCTGCGCTTCTTCCGAGGTTGCAAACATAAAAATGTACTTACACCGCAGATTGCCCTCAAGCAATCATTCTGAGTTGAATATAATTGTTGAGGAATCTAACTCAGACTTTATAAGCGAATCTGGACCTGATGCTGCCGTTTGCTCCCGATGTGTTAGTTGGAGCGTCATAAGTAAGTGCGTCGTTGAAGGCCAGCCTGATCAGCATGGGAATGCAATTCTCTTTATTTATAAGGTCTCTCACGTCGAGAGAAGCCTTGAGAACGGCATCCTTGTAGGCTGCATCCACCTTGGGCGCCCCTGCTGCCATGCTTGCTGGGTTTTTTCTATCACCGGAATTTATTGGTCTACGGACACACCTCAGCTTTGCGTAGCTTTCCCATACAGCTGTAAGATGTTTCAGAAACGCTTTATACGACAAATCTATGCAATTGCTGTCTTTGTGTTGTTCCAGAGCATCGAGAAGAGAGGAAGCGGAGCCGAGATCTGGAAAGATTAGCGTATCGACACTTTTGCTTCCTTCGGAAGCTAAGTCGATATGTGAAGTCAGGTTGAGCCATTCCAGCGTTCAAAGCTTTGCTTGTGAATATGAATGATGTCAGGCGTTAGCTGAAATGATCCGTTTGTTACAAAGTCTTTAAAATGCTTCGTGGACTGTCCCGGGCTGATCTGGGAGTAGGCAATATGCTGGCCAGGCTGCCTAGCTCGCCCGGCCGTCTGCAGTTGCCTTCGCTGATGCCTCGACTGCTAACGTCAAATTCCCCGCTTAGACAAAGTAGGATCTCAAAACTGTGCGATAGCTCTGCTGCGCGACCTAACCTGCGCCCCATCCAGGTATAGGACAAGCACATCGCGTGCTGTAGCAGCATCATATGTGGTTTCCTGTTATATTGAGACTTACACATATATATCGTTACTATTAGTGTGTGCCATGAGACTCATGCGCACTTCGGTAGTGAGTTTTGGCTCCAGGCACACTGAGTCCAAGAATGGAGATATTTGACAAGGCTCTGTGCTGGAACCAGGTCTTCGCACGCTACCAGTCCTCTGCAGCGAAGCAGCACTCTGAAAGTCGAACACAGGATGCAGAGGTGCTGAGAGACCTGAAAGCACCTGACACCACGCCAGATTTCAGGCGGACAGGCAGCGACTATGGCCAGGCTTCCACTTCAGGCCGCCTGCCCCAGACAGTGCAGGAGCTGCAGAGCGTCATTGCCAGCAACTGCCCTGTGTTCTACTTCCATCCTGAGGAAAGGTGAGAGCAGCCCTGATCGGCCTTGTGGCCAAGGCAGACACTGTCTGGACATCACACAACGCGCCTATTCCAATCAACAAAGCAACAAATTTGCGCATCTCAGTGCAGCATTAGCAGCTGCATGTGCTAGCTATAATTTGGAAATATAGCACTGTGCCTTTCTTGCATGTGTTTCATCAGGTGAGTAAATTGCATGCACGCCTGCGCAGGTACTATCCCTGCACAGTCCAATGGTTTCTGGAGCGGTGTGAGCTGCAGCTGATCCGCAAGGGGTGGCGAAGGCGAGTGCTGAGGGTCATTGAGCAAGTGGGAGGCCTGGATGGAGAAACACTGAAGAGGGCCGAGGCCTGGTTTGGCGCTCATCCCTTCAAACGCTCCTTCATGATGCTGCGCTTAGTCGACCCTCAACACCGTTCTGGCCAGCGCAACCAGCTTAATCAGGCACGCCCTATAAAGCACGCTCACCAACTTGCAACACTTGCATGCATGCAGCTATGGTGGGCTTGCTCCTCATCTACCTCCATGCAGAATTGAAGTTTGCACTTGAAGCATCCCTGTGTCCTAACCAAAAAGTTGATCCCTGCCTGGCCGCCTCGACGCTGTATCGCAATGTTGATTGCAAATCAAGCACCCTGGCATGTCTGTGGCACCCTCCTGCATCTTGCTCCATTGCTGCATGCTGGCATATGCCATGCTGGTCTTAGTTGGCCATCCCTCTAACTGCTGAATTTATTTGGCGCTGTCTTATTGTGCCAATTGGATACTGCCGCCCGGTGCAGGTGCCCATCTACGCGCATGCGAAGGAAGTGGTAGATCCCCAAACCGGCCGGCGCACGGCACTGGAGATCAACTACATGAAGTTCCTGGCGTACAATGGCTCCTACAAGCTGTTTGGGTGGATCCCGGCGGGCGATCTCGGCGCGCACGACGCTGACTGGGAGCATGTGACCATGCGTCTGACCCCCGACGGCCGCAGCGTGCTCGGCGTGTACTACAGCGCCCACAGGTGCACGCTGAGAGAAGGTCTTGCGTCCAGAGTAAACGTGCTGGGGAATCAAAAGATAATTTGCTCTGAAGGCTCTCGTCACAGCTTTGCCAAAGGCAACAAGGCCTCAAGTTGCAAGGCTGGAAGCATGGCCACATCTGAACAAAGCCTGCTCACTTCAGCAAGTCAGGGAGAATAGAAGCTCGGATTGCAAAATCAGACTCAGATTCGTTCTGGAAGCTACAGTGCAGCAAGTCCGATTGATCTCCTGTCAGCTCACAGATGCCCAGAAGCTATGGAGGATAATTTGCATGACTGTGCTGCAGGCATGAGGACGGCGTGTGGCGCTCAGCAAAGGACGTGCCGCGCTCGGAGGACGGGCGGCCGCTCGCGCACATTGCGGTGAACGGTCACGGTTCATATCCCACCGCCGGCACCATCCCCAGGATTTTTTTTGCCGCCAACGACAAGACCAGCAACCAAGGCGCCATCTGGGACCCGGTGCGCGCCAACTCAATACTCCTTTTTATATTGAGACATGTTTCCCAGTCCTAAGGATTAAGTATATCCGACAACATCTGGATCCTTGCTTCCCAGTCTTCTCGGTTCTTGCGCTTTCTCCACTAGCCGTACACATGTCCAATAGTGTCAAGGTCATCCCTCACACAAATCTCTCAGCTCTCGATGGTCTGCTCCAGCCCCAGTGCCTGCCATTGTGCGGAACATATCTAAAAATCTCCTGCGCTTACTTGATACCATAGACTCTCTTTTGTTACTGTTGTCATCTGCACACATTCTTTGTTCATGTTTGGTGTGGTTCAGGAGAACCTCCAATGCTGGTATAGGCCTCATACTGTTGTGGTGCATGGCATGTGCAGAGGCGCCCTTTCATTTTGCAATATTCTCTGCTGACCACATCATGTTTTGGGCAGGTGTCAGTCAGGCCAAGATAGGCATATATCAAAACATTCTGGAATGCTAGGCCGCGCTGCATGTTATTCTTGCGCGCAAGGCTTTTGCAGGGTGCAACAATATTGTGGGATGCTTCTTTGCCTGACAGTTTCATATTGACTGGCAGGAGTGCTGTGTGATTGTAACAAATAATGGCCAGGGAGGAGCGCTGCCCAAGGTGGAGGATAGGGGCTCTGATCTGGACGGCTCCTCATACTTGGCTCTTGGGAAGGGCGCCAACTCTGCGCCAGACAGTCAAAAGCCCGGAGGTGAGGGGGCACTCCCTTTGCATGCCAGATGATCAAAGCACAATTCCCACAACTGACCTCCATCAATCACTGCTGTATGCTCCCTGCCTCATGCTGTTGACAAGTGAACAGGCGTAAAACTATCTTGTTATTGAGGAGGCAATTCCCAATTGCATCAATAAGCCATTGCCCTAGCGCAGAGCAAAGAGCACAGTCTCTCCAAGACCGATGCACTGTTTATTTCTCATGATTACCAAGGAGTCTGGCAGTTGATTTGGTCTGGCTTGGCTCTGGCAAGCCCAACGAGGTCAGAACACGTTTTGTAGACCTCATCTGCAGTTGTGCAGAACCGCTCCATGCCTCTCCAGAAATATGATCAGCGTGTTGCGATGATTTGTCATGGGATGACTGTGCAGGCCGGCGGCCGGCGGCGGCATTTGAGCCGGCAGAGTGGCTGGAATATGGTGGCCGGTGGGGCACCACTGTGGCGGCACCGGCCAGGCAGGACTGGTTTGCGCGCGCGGAAAACCCGGTGTCCAGGACGTGGCTTCAGCAGGTGGCTGCCTGTGCCCAAAATGTCCAAACCCATTACACATTCTGGAGTTCGCCTCATGAATCTATGCTCCTTTCATTCCTTGCTGCAGGAAACACTGCCCTGCTCGAGCTCAAAATCTTTGCAAGACCTGACATTTGCCTGAGAGGGACCCATCTTTCAATGAATGCTTTGGTTCTCATTGCCCTGCCTGGGCTCAAGGTGCCTGAATTTGATGCGAAAGAGAAGCAAACTTTGAGATCTCTCGAGCAAAGAGGATCCGCGCCAATGGTCTTGTGGATGTGCGATGCCCACATTTTATACCATGTCTTACTGTAGAGGCTTCTCTGGTCAGCGCACAATATTAAACACACAATATTGTTGTTATTGTTATTACATTTGAGAGACCTTTTGGGAGCCACCTGAGGCTCATTGGTCTTGTAGGCAGTGTCACTGCCCATCTACATGTCACAAATTTCTTAAGTGTCTGCATTCCGTCAGGATTGTGGCAATCCTATTATCCTTCTACTCCTGAATATTGCACATGATCCATGTCAGACAAGAGAATTTGGTTTCCAAGCAAAGAGAATGTGGTGCAGGTGCTGTTTCCTCTGGCGCCGGGCATCGAGTCCATCTATGAGCCAGCCTTGGAGGAAGTAGAGGAAGCGCTGGAGGGGGCGCGCGAAAACATGGAGCACATGCAGGTGTGCTAATAAGGGTGACGTACGAATTAGTCATAGCTTAACACCTATCGCTCCCATTCTGAGCTAACGTACCTAATCTTACTCGGTTGTTCAGTATATAGGTATAATGTCAGCTGGTCCAATCCATGTGCAGGCCAGCTGCAGACCCAGAGTCATCCCCAGAGTCAAACGTTTGCTTGCTGGTTGCATGCTGGTCTGATGCATTTGGTGGTATGAGCGCATGTTTGGCCATCCAATCTCTTGCCAGCTAATCGTGTTCATCGGCAGGTCAACAGTGCATTCAAGTACATATTGTGTGGTTGCTGTGTGCATGCATTTCTGATGCAACATGTGGCCCCCTTTTGTTGCGCAGGAGGAGGTACGCCGTGAGGCAGATGAGGTGCAGCGGAGGGTGGAGAGGTGGGTCAAGGGGGATAAAAAGTAGAAATCGGTGGAAATAACAGAAATATCAGGCATTTGGAGCGCAATTGCAAGTTCTGTGAACGCCCAGTCACTAGGACGTAATGAGTAGGGGGTAGCAGTCACTCAGGGGGAGTGACTAAGAGAGAATTCTTCTTGTTACTCCCCCTGGCAATAGCTGCACGAGATATTGTCAGATGAGATCTTGTGCCAGGACTTTGTCGAGTGCCCGCACTTGTGCGAGATATCAGGTGCAGCCTTCCGTTTTGGGCAGCTGCATCTGCTCGCAAGGACCTCAGTTTCACTTTCATTTTTGAGGTGGGGGGATGCCTCCTCATATGGAAAATTGCTGCTCAAATCTCACAATTGTGCAATGCATGCCAGTTCAAGCAGGAGGTTTTCCCTGTGCAAGATAAGCTGCAGAACAGTATATGTGCGGCATGATCCGATGTCAAATCACACATTCTTTTGGAATCAAACGGATGGTTGACATCATGATCAGAGACATGCACAATGAATGTGGAAGAGTCTTAGGAAGCACACAAGCCTAGATTCACACGTGTAATTCCAGCACACACTTGCAGATATCTATATCCCACATCCAGGATTTGAACATGGCGAAAGGAAAAAGGGCAACAAGAGTCAGGAAAGTTCCAGAAGGCCGCTGGAAGCTTCAGACACATCCATCCTCAAATTCACGAAATCCCCAGTGAAGCTTACCACTAACACTATTCAAGCAAGTTGTTGCAGCAATGTGTGATATGGAAAATCCGCGCCCCAACATTACCAAACTTATTGTGCAAGATGGCAGAGCCCTCCGGCCAATGCTGATCTCCCCTTGGTATTTACGGGGCATGCATGCAGGGCCACTTCTGCACGGCCCCTAACTTGAAGCCCAGTTCTGCCAGGGTGCCAGTTTTACGACACATGCATCCTCAACTCACAAAAGGCCTTTGATACTATATACTGTTGAGCAAAGTTACTGCACCAAAATGTTGCAGGCAAGAACCTCCGCCCACTGTCACCCAAAGTCCCATACAGATGGCAGGTGCAAGCTATCCTGGTGGCTTGTAGGACGTGCATGCGCATGCATGGCGACCTCAGCATGGCCCCTCACTTGAAGGTCAGGTCTGCCAGGGTTGCAGCCGCCTCCTGGGCTTTGGCGCTCCCCTCGGCAGCAGATGCACCCTGCTGGATGGCGTGGAATGAGGCTGTCCCGTTGGTGGTCACCTCGTGCAGAGCAAAGTGCCTCGAGTAGGCATCCATCACAGCTGCGCCACATGTCACTAATATCAGTACTATAACTACTATTCCTACTAATACTACACGCTTTTTTGCCAGAGGCAAGGTGCATACACACGTGCACTGGTCAAAACATCTCACATGCACACAGGGCGACTCCAGGGCAGTGAAGTAATCTTGCATGCACAAGCACATCTACCAGAGCCATTTGCTGACATTGTGCTTCACAAACAATCCCATGAAGTGCTGTAGGAAGAACTCTGCACTAATGGCATTGCAGGGGCATCCCTTACCATGGATGTTGCCGCCAGAGTCCTTGTATAGTGCTCCCCTGCGCAAGTGCAGAAAAGAACGTGCGTGAACATTATTGGGGGAGGATCTCGATGATGCAGATACCTCTTCTGGATAGCGTTTCAATAATGATATGAGAGACTGGAGTGGAATGCCCAAAATTGCTGATCTGCTCAAGTATAGGCGGCTCGGATGGTTTGATCACGTGGCAAGGATGAAGGAAGACAGGCTGCCAATGCAACTGTTATTTGATATTGTACAAGGATCTGAGAGAAAAGGCAGGCCTGTCAAATCCTGGATTGATTGCGCGAGGGATGACCTGGATCCCATGGGATTGACATGCCATCGTTGGAGAAAATGCCAAGACTGGGAAGGCTGGAAGGGAATGATTGAGAGGTTGCTGCAACGCACCTAATAACTGAGGGCAGGAATAAGCTTGCAATAAAAAAATATTCTGCTCACCATTGCCTCAGCGCACGCCGATTGAAATACATTGTAGGTGACTTGACACAAGCAGATGCATCCGACTGCAACCATGTAAGACGGGAGATGCCTTGACATGTGGGCAAGGCAAGCGCCACAGCATGGGTGAACAGCTGCATTGAGCAGTCCAGATGGCTCACAGGAGTCATAGGACTGCTGTGAGCAATCTGGCTCACAGGTTATCAGGGGCAATCACCCTCATCTGAGTTTGAGTCGAACACAGGAGGCAGTGCAAGAACTGTGAAGACTGGAGAGCAATAATTCCAGGTGTTGCTTGACGTACCTAGTCCTTGAGGACTGGAAAACGTGTGATTATAATAATAATAATAATAATAGTAATAATAACAGGAGGCAGCTGCGCACCAGACAGCCTCAAAGAGCTCAGCCAGCATGTTCTTGGCAGCCTGCTCCTCCTGCTTGGGGAAGCACTTTCCAGTGAAGGCGATCTTGTTCCAGCCCAGCTTCCTGGCGCCCTCAGCACAGAAGTCCCGCATTACCTGCAGCAGAGACAGCATCTGCTTATTTTTTCACAGCTGCAACTCCAATAGCTGTAAATTAAAATTGCGATTTGTACACAGTTGCCACAGTGACATTGGAGTGAGCATACTGGACAACCAGGAAATAATGCAGAGTCTGAGAAACAGCATCCATGCCTTGTGGACAAGGTTTCAGCTTATGGGGCAGAATGAACTGAGCCATGCTTGTCGCGTCAAGAACTTGAATGTCGCAGGGAAGAAGCAGGGAATGCATGCAGTAGTGACGCAAGTGATTCTCACATTCACCACATGCATGAATCAATTTAGCCTGACTATCATGCAGCCATGCTCCTCGGGTCTCCCGTCCATACAAAAGTGATGTGCAACAAGCAATTCATGGTCGCATCTGCAGGGAAGACGGGCTCTTATTGCTTGCAATCAACCATGCATCTGCAAGGAGGAACTGCTGCATACAATGCATGCATGCCATGCATGCACCAAGGGGATGCATGTGAGCTAACCATTGTGGTGCGGCGGTCGGTGAGGATGTCAGTGGATGCCTTGGGCAGGGAGTTGTACACAAGGTCACTGACCACCAGATGCATGGCCGCATCTCCTGCAGAAACATCACTGCTTGTCAGCCCAGGGTTTCTTGAAATGGCGTCCTGAAGCCAATAAGGCTCTTAACAAACGAACAGGGCATTTAGGTGGCGCATATACTGAGGGTGCCCCACCAATTGGCTTCAAAAAGTTTTTTCACCAGTACAGGAAGCCGAGTTTTCTCCCTTTCCAGCAGATATATCCCCAAACCCTGATTGCAGGAGAAGTTTTCTGATGACTCCAGAGTTTATCTACTTTTGTGACTTCATCTGCAGTGTCCTATGATCTTGCAGAGCCAATGCATGGTTGCGTGCAGGTCATGGCACGCAAGCAGTTGCTGGGACAAGATCTGGGTGCCTGGCAGTGCAAAGATGTGCAGAAGGTAGAGGCTGGAGCTTGCCTATCCAGGCCAGCCTGTAGTTGTTGATCTCGCCAGCAGAGGGGTGCATGAAAGCCTGCAATGCAGGCCAATCCAGAAACTAAATAGAAAAGAAATGCAGAAACAATTTCAAACTTTTCAGAACGAGCCCCGGGGACCTGCCAATGCAGCGTTTCAGGTATGCTCTCCAGAAACTCACTCTGCTCCACACCTCACTAACCAAGCCCCTCTTGGACACCTGAGGGCTGCAATACCAATGGCCCAAACCAGCTGCAATTTATGGTATTCATTCATTCTTCCCGCACCTGCCTGAGCAGCCACTTGTCCCGAAATTCATACCTGCAGGAATGCAAATTATCTTCAAACGATGGAGCAGGCTTGTATGGCAGACATCAAATACTGAGAGGCTTCAATTCATATCGAGCTGCCTTGCAAAAGCTTTAGAAGGACACCCAGAAGAAATTTTTACTGATCTGCAATCAAGTGTTCTTGTTTGTGATTGTTGTGCTTACCCCAGATCCTTTTCGACCTTCTTGAGGTCTTCATCGGTTGGGCCGATAGCCATCGCTGCAAGCACTGCTTGGGATGGCTGTTTTGCAGGACTAGTCCCCAAAGCCCACTCCTGCACATCACTAGGAAGATCACGTTGCAAGCCTTGCAGCAGCCTAGAGGATGTCACGTCAAGAGCCCCAGTGGATCCAGAAGGGAAGAACACATGCAACCTCTTGTTTGCCACTGGAGGAGGCCACTGGAGGAGGGTGGCCTCCTCGAGCCAGATTCGTTAGCATAGGGCATCACCCCGGGTGCACAAAAGGTAGACTTTGCATCAAGTGCATGCCATGGCAGAGCCAGCCTGGAGCATGACCTGCGCAGTGAGTGGGGCCCATCTACTCTGCTGGCATTGCAAAACTTTATATAGTGTGCACAGAGCTATTCTTTGTTTCAGGCATTGTGGTGAGCCGCACTTGAATCCAATACCGGTGACCGCCGCAGGACCTTCTCTATTATGTATCAGTTCGACAGCGGTGCTCATGTGGCCCACCACTTGATCATCCGAGGATGGCGCCGCTCCCTGCTGCCAATTCTCAATCAAATGGCTTTCTCTTTTCCGTCTGATGTCCGGACCACCAGGGAAGCCAGCCCGGGATTCAGCCCTTCCCCGGATGCAAATGTGCACCGTGCGACACATGTACAGCGTTGCTGCTTGGTTGAGCACTAGTGTAGTTCTTTCCAAGTGCAGATGCCGCTTATGCATCATACATATGATATGCATGGCAGTTGCAGAACTTCTTGAAGGCTGCTGGGTGCATGCATGATGCTTGGGCCAGCTCAGGTGTTTACATGTAGTTCAGGGCCTTGGCAACATGACATCAGCACGATGCACAATGTGAGCAGGCAAAATGTCCCACTGCCGTGCCTGCATCTGCACGGCAGTAAGACACTTATGTGGGCTATAGCTAGCCCTAGCTAGCATGTGACTCCCAAAACAGGTGGCATGCAACCAGGCACCTGAGAATATCCCGTACTGCCGGGGAACGGTGTCCCGGATCTGAAAAAGTGACTTTCGCCGCAAAAGGGCGCGTTTCGCCGGTTGAGGACAGTTTTGTAGAGGATTAAACTGCCAGGCAGAACAATGCGTATCCTCGCGTCAGACTTTTACACTTTCTCCACTTTCGTCCACCATAACCGCACGCACGACCTGGGAGAGATTGGCGACTTCTTCTTGTGGACAAAGAATAAGCTGGCGTATTGCGTTCCGAGCGCGGTCGCTGGCGGCAGAAGCAAAAGACGCGTTGGGAGGCAGCTGATGCGCATCAGCTACAGATAGGTCACAGCCCTGAAAGAATACAGCATGACAGACTACAGCTCGATACTGGACATCAGCCGGTACCCCTCAGTCGCGCTGATTGATGTGCAACCTGGCATGGCCAAGGCGGACAACGTGGGAACCACCTTCAATTTGACGGACCACCATCTGCTCCCCTTTGCATTCAAGGAGCCGCGGGTGCGCCTGCGCTGATTCTTTACTTGGTTGCTGCATGCGTGTTGGGTTTCTGGCATTGTTTGTATGGTAGTTGCCAGCGTGGGACACCTCGGTGATGTTCGGTCGATGTACTGCCTTCGGTGGCACCTGGTCTGTCAAGGCTTGTTTAGGGAGGGCACGACTCGTGTGTCGTGTCTGACACTTTCATTGCAAGTTTGCGCTTACTTGAGGCGGCCAAGGGCTCTTTCCGGCCCCGTTGTCCCAGTTCTTGCGGACCCATCGGGTTGCATTGGGACTCCGTTCTGGTGCCATGCACGCCCCTCGCGGCCTGCAACCGCCTATGAATGGTTGCTGAGTCTGTAATAAATCCAAAGATGGCGTCTTTGCGGGAAAATCCACTCAGGAAAGCTCACTCTGGCGCCGGGCTTGCGCAGGGAAGCCGGGTAGAAGGTGCGCAAGACAGCACAGCACCTCAGACGATTACCACGGGGACGCGGGACAGCCTGAGCGAGGGGGACAAGGCAGCCAACAATAAGAGCCCCAGGAGCACTCTGGAGGGCCCCATGCTGTCCACCAGCACCCTGATCAGCGCGCAGCAGCTGGCCGAGGCGCGCGGGATGCGGGGTTCCAACGACTGGCGTAGGGACTACCAGGCGGACGACCTGGACGACGAGGATGACGAGGGAGACTTTGAGGACGACGATACGGCCTCGGGAGCTCACCGGGACCACGAGAGCGCGTCTGGTGCAGAGGAGAGCAACCTGCGTCGCTCTGCTCGCAACCACGGCACTGACAGCCGCAGGGTGAGTGACCTGGGGGTTCCTCGACCCTTACAGACCACCCCCTGTCTCCATATTGTCCTTCTATAGCCAGCCAACTATTTGGGAGCTCGTTTGCTTGCATGCTGCCACAGCACCTGGGTGTCGATTGCAGCCCTCAGAGACGAAGTGTGGACTTGGGGGCCTGAGGCCTGCACAGCCAGCAAGTACTCCGACACCATGCAGTGCGCTGCACAGCCCTGCTCTGCTCATGCCAGATGGTTACACCATGTAAGTGGAGTGGAGTGCTGGGCTCTTGACCTGGCAATCCTGTGCGCGCGTGCAGTCCAACGAGAAGCGCAAGGTGGGCCGCCCCATCATCTACTGCGGGGACCCGGACTCGCCCGACCTGACGCCGCAGGAGCGCCGCCGCATCCGCCGCCGCATTGCCAACCGCGAGTCGGCCCGCCGCGTGCGCGCCAAGCGCCAGGACCTCCTGGAGGACATGTCGATCAAGGCGAGCCCCCCTTACCTTCTCAGATATCCCTCATGCCACTTCATGTCTCCTGTTCCCCTTCCATTCCACATGTGTCCGCTCCTTTGACAAGTTGCATTGACCCCCAATACCTCCATGTTGCCAAGACTCGCTTCTTGGGGAAAATGCTGTGAGCGAGATGGAAGTGGTACGATTCAAATGGCGTGAGAATGAAAGTCAAAGCCCAGCTGATGAGGGGCGCTGTGTGCAGGTGAGGGAACTTGAGGAGCAGAATGCGGCGCTGATGCAGCGAGCTTTGTCGGTGGAGGGCAAGCACGCCAACATGCTGGATCAGGTGTCGCAGATCAGCCACTGCCTGCAGGCGAAGACTGCCGAGAATGAGCGGCTCATGTCCGAGCTGGACCAGATGCGGCAGAACCTCTCGGTGAGCCCTGTCACCTTTGAATGCACCCCGATCGTCTGGTAGTCCACGCTCAGCGTCCTCTCTGCTTCGAACTAGCGACCTCAAGCAACGCAGCCAACTGATTGTGCATATGCTTGAGGCAGACATCTGCTCCTCAGCTAAGGCAGTGCAGCTGCGCGTGCCCCTCTGTTGTCAAGATGGTGTCATCTGTTTGAGTCTATCTTGATGAGGTTTGGTTTGCGAGGGAGCATCCACTTTGCTGTGGAAGAGTATTGCGTGCGCAGATGTAGCGCTACAGTGGTGGCCTCTGAGGCCTGTGGCGCACAACGTTGGAGACAGCAATTATAGGGGGCTTGACGTCAGCCTGTGCTGGCGTGCAGGTCGGCAGCAGCAGCTCGATGGACTTGGACATGCTGAGGGAGGCATGCGGCAACTACAGCTTCCGGCTGACTGCCGTCGAGTCCGGCCCGCAGCAGCCGCCGCAGCAGCCGCAGCCGGTGCTGCCGCAGACCATCAGCAGCGGCTTCGCCGGGTCCGCCTTTGGCGCCGCTGCCGGACTGCCGCTCGACCCTCTGCCCGCTGCTGTGCCTCGGCCTGTGGTGAACAGCGGTGCGTGCAGCCTCCAATGTCTACTAATGGCCTGTCTGTCTGACAGAATGTGTAAGATTGTTGTGCATCGTTGCAAACAAATGCCTCAGCAGAATATGAAGCAGCTTCTGGGCTCTTGTGCGAGAGCAGATTTTCTGATGCGAGAACAAGGACCGAGGTGTGAGATATAAAAAGCAGTTCCATGGTGTTGTTCCAGGTTGGGTCCTTTCATTGTATATCAGGTACCTTTGTGTCCCTTGTGGCTCTGTCACCAGCATGTTCCCTATGAGAGTGCCTGACGAGAAAGTCCTTTGCGTGCACAGGCGCCACTCTGCCGCCATCTGAGGACATTCCGTCGCTGCCGCACCCGGCGCGCATGCTGTCCAAGGAGCTGTCACTGGGCCAAGTGGCTGCCCTGTCCATGGACCGCAGCCTCAGCGAATTCCTGAAGGGGGTCACCTGCTTCTGAGCGCCTTGCCAGCAATTGCCTGGCAGCTGCCGCCAGCCTCCACGTACCAACTGAAGGACACACCAGCGGGCATGATGCCACAAAGATCACACGCAAATGCCTTGCTACTGGTTTAGTCACACGCAGATGCACGCTGCTTGTTATGAAGTCAGGGAGGATGATGTATGGAAGGCTAGTCGGGCAGTGATGCCCTGGTGTGCATCTCTTGAGCACTAGGAGTCAGCTTTCGTGGATAGCCGCACAGCAACAAGTTGCACAGAGAATAGTGAGCATGCGCAGTCGTGTTCCAATCGTGTTGGAGAAGATCTGCTAGGTCATCGTAGCACAAGAAATCACGAAGGTGCCAATAGCCCGAGGCAGAGGAATCCTATCATAAGGGCGTTCCAAATCGGGTACAGATGCACAGGAAGATACAACAGGGATTACGTCATTATGCAATGGCTATTTCACACAAGGCTGAGGGGGTCGTTTTCACGCGGCCGGGGCACAGCGAAGGATTTCCTCGAGCGGGTGCTAGCCTGCATATCTTGAGCTTTGAATGCATGTTTATGCAGCCTTTCGCAGGTCTGGGACGTGAAACGATCCAGATGATGTGCACTGAGCGCAAGGGCAGTACGTTTTATGATTCGGGTGAAATATATCGGAGATGACACCTGTGTCGGTTTCTTCAGTTCATAACGTCTTTTCAAAGAGGAAGGGCACTTGGTTATTGGGAGATATCTTGGGTCACGTCTGAGAGGCTGTGAGGGATCAAGGTCTCAATCAGCATACCCACCCTGATAGCTGCAGCGTACTATGCAGATCACTTTACATGTTCAAGCCAACTGCAGCATTGAACATCCGTTCGCCTGCTTTAAAGCATCGAAGACTGGTATGAAAGCATTGGATTTATGCATGACGATGGCAGCATTTAGGGGTTGACAAGACTCTAAAAGCCCTGCATTGAACTTGCTTGCGCATGGTGGCATCAGTATTTGGAGAAGGGGCAAATGTGCTCTGGGGATTATGTCGTGACCTGTTTTTGCGTCCTACGCTTGCGTGGCGCTGGGATTTTTGTCTATCAAAATGCCGCTTGGGATTGCATGATTCATTGCATTTTTAGGTGCTATGCTTTTACGAGCAGGGTCATTAGGTGGGGATGCACATGCATGCTGTATTGCTGTCTCCGTTTACATGAGAGCTCCGCTCCACAGGAATTTGTCTTTATTGAGATTTGTAGTGGACATCACGTCTTGTTCACCACCTCTTCAAGTTGTAATGCATAATGTTCAGAGTGGTACACAATATTTTGCGTGGCCCAGAGTCACATTCAACGTGACACATAGCAACACATGTCTGGCGCTCTGTCCTCGTTCCGGCTCATCCCACAGCAAAAATTTGGGTTGCTGAGCAAGTTTTTGCGAGCGCCTCATTTATCAACCGATGATTTGTTCTGATGTGTTTAGTTGTCATTCAGCAGCAGCACTCCACTGTTCAAATTCTGTGCATTCTCCCTGTTTTAAACTCTGCACAAGTTGCAGACCACTTGGGCAATCAATCGTTACAATAATGTACGCAAGGCAGCCCCTCTCCTATCTTCTGGCGCTCGCTCTGCCTTGATGTCTGCATACCTCTTTCTCTAACGATGGCCTGGCTTCACATGCAAAGCATGCATGCATATGCACCTCCAAAACAAGTGTCTTTTCTCAGTCTGTCGGTCGCCCCGGGGCCTACATGCTAGCAGGGGCCAAGCGCTTGCTGTGGCAGGAAACACCTGCATGCATCAGCATCTTCTCAGCAAGTCAACTTTGGGATTTGCAATACATTTGAGCTTGTCATGCACAAAGTGCTACAAAGAATACATCTACTGACCTTTATGAGCAAAGAAGCGCACCTGACTCTGGGCCCATTTGCTCACGGCAAGGGGAGAAAAATAGTGTAGGAGAGTCTAATGTAGGGTTCTAATCTATAATTTGCTCACGGCTCCTCAAGGTCTCTTCAGCAGAGTATTACAGCAAACGCCAGGCCCTGAATTGAATTACTGCATCCAGAGATGCAAGATTTTGCACAAGCGGCTGGCAAGCTCTGAGCGCCAGATCAGGCGTCCTTGCGCTGCCGTTTTATTTGGACAATCCCCTTGGCCTGCGCTCTCTCTGCTTCCCTTTTGCCAGCACCTGTTCACACACAAGACATGATTAAGTCACCTGCCGTAATATAGAAACCACACGGCGTTGGCTTGAAACATTCCCTGCAGCCTGACATAGTCATTCTCTGCTGATCATGCCACAGCAATTTTCTTGTACCTTACACACTCTTGAAAGATGCTCTTTGTCCAAGTCTCGATTCTGTCAGTCCAGGTCTGCGTCCAAGTCTCGAGAGTTCAAAGCGAACACTGCATGACAGCTTGCCATGCACAGTGGGCACTACAGTCATTTGCCTCAATAATACGTGCCTGCATAGATGGAGGTATCGAGGGCCTGCCCAAAATCATACTTGCTTTCCATCTGAGCGGCAGCCTGTGCCCTGAGGACAGCTCCTCTCGCCTCTGCTTGGGTCACTATCCTTTCCTTCTGCTGGAGGCTATCTGCACAGACAATCAAAATTCTCAACTCAACACAAATTTCTGTCAATCGTATCTGGCAGAGATGTCTTCTGCAGGTCGTCAGCAGGTTAGCAGTGTGCCTCCCTCAGCAGCTTTAGTTTGTGAAATTTATATATCTCGGAGCAAAGATCGAAGGAGAGGGCCAATACACAAGCACACCTGCCGGCGACTGGTGCTTGATCTTCTTGCGCTGCTGCCGCGCAGCCTCCTCTGCAGCTTCCTCCTCTGCCTGCTTCTTGGCGGCTTCCTCAGCCGCCGCTCGTTCCCTCTGCAAACCAAGATTACACGTTTTATTCATCTGGGCTGAGCCAATGCCTGGTTTTTTGTGAAGACAGTGGTTCACTGTCACGGCAACAGAGCGCACACCTCCTTTTGCTCCTCACGCGCTCTGCTGATGTCTTTAGAGGCCTCCATCAGTGAGGGACCGCCATCAAACCTGCATTGAAAGCAGGTGATCAGTAATTGCATACCAATGCACTGGGCATGGCATGCAATCATCTGTGTAGGTGTGCACAAGAAAGTACAGACAAGGTGGGGATGCAGGTTGGAGTTGACTAAGTCGCGCACCCCCTAGCTTGCAGTGCCTCGTAACTGACAGCATCTGGTGGCCTTTTGGGGTGCTGCTGTGCCTTTGCGCTGGCAGGTAACTTCCCAGGTAACAAGAAGTCGAGGTCGGACTCGTCAGAACTGGGCTCCCCAGCATCCTGATTGTGTTCTTCCTGTGACATTCCTCTTTCTCACTCGACTGCGAGAGGCAGCCTGATTGTGACCAGCAAACAGTAAAATGGCAAGGTCACGCCAGATGCTTGCAGAGTGAAGCAATCTCCTAGTGGATAACTTGCTTCCGGTGAGATACTTTCACTCGACTTAATGTAGATCTGCTCCTTCTATGTGTCAACCTCGGAAGTTGGTGATGCTTGTACCCTCTTGACGGGTAATTACACTTATCTTCACCAAGTCTCCTAGAGAAATAAGTCGTGAATATATAAGAATGATGTTGGACGCTTTTGGCTTTTGGTCGAGGTAAAGAGACAGGTGCGCGCTTTTGCAAGCCACAAAGCCAAAAGCGACCGCGTGCGCAAGCACTCCGGCAACGGGCGTTCCATCCCATGAGCATCCCAGGTTCAGATGGGACGTATGATGGGACGTGTGATGGGATGCTGAAGGGATGTGCTGAGAGGGGGTTTGGGATGTGCTGATGGGACGTCCCATCACGGTCCCATGTGCGTCCCTCTTGGGACAACATGGGACGTGCTGTATAGATGGGACTTGCATGGGACGTGTGTCATGTGCTGACAATGGGATGCCATGGGACGCTGTTTTTTAATTTTTTTTTCTGAATTGTGCTGCATATTGCACTGCATCCCCAATAGGAATACTGTCTCTTCTAGTAGTGCATGCATGAGCAGGCAAGAGCATTGCATGCAGACCGCAACAGCGTCTTGGTGAACGTTAAACGTTGGGATGCGCATGTATACATGATGTCCTGTCGGCGTCATTGTGACATCTCACAAAGTCTAGTCCACATTTTCACAATTTCCATTTATGCTCAGTTGTCGCCTGGATGACGTCACATTCACTTGAATGTGACTGGATTTATGGAAGGGGATCTAATAGAGCAGTGAACATGGGCCGAGTTGGCTGGTTGCAGGAATGCTAGCGCATGGTGCCGAGTGTTGGTTATTAAAACAGGATTCGCACAAGACGACCCCATGCTTGTCAATGCAAGAAGACCGCAAAACAGAATGGGAAGATTTACATATTGCACATGTACGATCTCAAGCATTACATATCATGCTGCACCGTCACCGTCACGCAACACGGTGTTGCCCATCACCATGGTGCACGGATCACACTTCACTTGTTCATAAGCTCACAGATTGTGGTATCCAGCAAAAGTCAAAAGCCTGAGGTACAAATCCTATTACTTGCATACTATCATGATTGCTTGCCAGCCACAAGTTAGACCCATTGGTAGTGATGACTGTGCTTTATTTCAGTCTCAAATGGCATCCCGCAGGTGTCTTTGGTGGCTCCTTGCCTCTGAGTCAGGGAATTCACCCGACACAAAGCTGCTGTACAAACCGCGGTCATTGTTACGTTTCTGCAATGTCGCCCTGGCTCACCCACTCCACATCGGTGTCTGCATATTTTTGTTTTAACAAGCCCTGCAATGCTTGTGGCCCCGTCACACTGTGACACACAGTAGTAGGAGGCAGCGCATCTTGTAAGCGAGCCCCCAGGCCCCTGAACATCCATTAGCGCTGAAAGCTGCGAGTCTCTGCTTGTCTCTGCAAGCTGCCACATATGTAGCGTGCCATCGTACTCTCTTCTCCTCACTGCTCCTTGACACCAGCCCCTGTGTTAGCGCCTCTACTCAGCGCAGCGCACACCCCTGATGCACTCTTGAGACAGCCCAGGGCTTCTTTAATGCTCTGCATCAATTAAGTACAGGTACCTCTACGAAGGTGAATTGGATATGAATATATCCAAATAAGCAATACTAATGCCTGAACTCTAGATCAACATGGTCTACCGCTGCGCCAAATCTACAGCCTCTACTGCCTATGAATATATCTAAATGAGCAATACAAAACCCTGAACTCAAGTTCACATGGTCTACAGCTGCGCCAAACCTACAGCCTCTGTTATTTGAGCAGGTCAGTCAAATCTGCGAGCAGAGAAGTAAATGACACACGAGACACCCGAAAGAAGTCTGCAAGAGTGCAAACACATTAATGTGGCGGGGCCTCCTCACCGGCATCCGAGGCTGGCTGCGGCTGCGGGTCGTGGCAGGACATTCCGGGCAGGTGCTGCTGCCCGGGGTGGGCAACCTGGGCCGCGCACTGCTGCAGGTGGTGCTGCCACTGCTGAACCATCATCGCCTGCTGCATCGCGCTCTGCATTTGCGCCGGGTCCAACGCCTGCGCATGTGCCTGCAACTGCTCCTGCGCACAACCAACCCAACTCCCTCATGCACTGCCTCAGGACCAAAACAGTGGCGTGGGTTCTGGTTGCCTGAGTGAAGGGTGCATCTATCGATTCTCAAATCGTCAGCGAGCCATGCACCAACACACAACTGCGGATGATAGATCCCAGCACCCTCCTACTGTCTTTGTGTTCCCTTGTCCCTGTCCGCTGTCTGCCTGTCTGCGCTCTCTCCTGTGCAAGAAAAGGTCCAAAGCACCCCTGCTGGATAAATTCTGACCTGCTATTGCCCTCTGCACAGCACGTGCTTCTGCCTCCATGCAGCTCTCAACACCGATACGAGAAATCCCGTGGCTTCAAATTTGCCCCTTGTCGCACCTGTACTGCCAGATTGCTATTGGCTGGCAGGAATCTGGCCTGCTCAGCACGACAGAGGAAACAAGCCGCTGATGTTCTAAGTCCAGTCTGTCATCAAATATGTGCCCCACCTTGCCGTTCATGTTGCCCATGAGCTGCAGCAGCACTTGCGGCAGGCCCGGGAATGACAGCGGCGGCGCGGCGGCCGGTGCGGCCGGGGCTGCGGCAGGAACGCCGCGTGACAGCAGCGCCCGGATGCTCCACTGGACCTCCTCCGGCAGGTTCTTGACCGCGCCCATCGCAGTGAAGCACTGCAGCGCCGTCTGCAACCGCAGACCAGGCCTTAAGCATTGCCTGTTGTCATGCATGCCCGCATGCATGGATGAATAACAGTCAACTCGTTGTCCAACCTCTGCCAGGATGCCCACAAGGCTCATTAGCTTACAGCCACACGAGTCCTGCTGCATATGCATTTCACGTTGACTTTGAGCAAGAGCTGTCTGCATTATGATCACCAGCTCACAAGCGTGTGAGCAGCCTCGCATTATGTTGTGAATGTCCATGAGCCATATGCCAAGAATGTACCTGCAGTTGGCGGATGTATTCTGCGGCAGATCTAAGGAAGGCTGCCTGGTCCTCCTTCTCTTTCTGGGGCACCACCACCTCTCGCAGCGTCACAATTCTGCACCAAGCAGGATGCTGTATTACTATTGGGGTGTTGCTGTAACACCACATGCATTCATTTGAGACTAAGTCACAGCAATTTCTCGTGCTGTTCTTTTGAGCAAGAAGCCTGCAGGAGGTCACACCTCTTCAATCTGAGGCATCTTTTAAGGACAGACTCATGCACAGCTCTCCCAGCAAAATCCTACTGATCCTTTGCTCGCAGATGGAGTGTTATTGGGGCCTTGGAACAGGAGAGCTTGGAAAGGCAGGGCAAACTGCAATGGTGGTCCTGTGCGCACCCTTCATGGATGCGATCTCGCCGTCGCTTCTCTGTGGCGCTGTGCTTCTCCTTGGATCTGGAGCTCCCTTCTGCCGAGGTTGCCCTGGCACTGCTGGGCTGAGTGACCTGCCCAAGAGCTGGGCTAGCAGCTGCTGCTTGATCATCCGTTGAAGTCCCCGGCTTACTGCCCAAAATTTGGCTGTGAGCAGAACAGCAAGCGTTCACATATTATTCCAATACACAGCCTTGCGATAGATGGCTTTCTGACAGACTTACGGACTCACAGATAACTTGGCTCGATGTCACCTGATCCTACAAAGACCGCCGACAGAAAAGACAGAAAACCTTGCATGAGCTCTGCCAGGTTTTGGACATGCCTCGCAATGTTTTTTTCTGTTGCATGGTCCACTACATCCTTCCAAGAACACTACAGGCGACAACACGTGGACTTCACGTGCAGTGACCGTTCTCACGTTCTGTCTCGTGGGGATGCCCGTCACTCACTTCGAACATTTCAGTGTAAACTTCGTCAAAATATACCTGAGGGGGATCGCAGCCAGCTCGCCCAAATCGGTATTTGGGGCTGACATCAGGGCAACTCCTTCCTTGTTGGAGGTTGGCAGCAAATTTCGCTGCTGTCCCTCGCTCACAGCTTCAGAAACTTACAAAGTTACTAATGACAACGATCTAGAGAGTATTTGTCGGTTCTCAGGCGACACAGGCGCGACAACAGCACCAACATCCAACACCGTCCGTCCCACGTGCCAGACTGGGCAGACCGGGTTTCCGCACACAGATCTGCATCATGCCTGCGCTCGAGCTTTCACCTTCAGCGACAAGGTCACATAGAGTCTCTCAAAGGACTCGTTGGCGCGTTTGGTAGAGAAAAGGAGGGCAAAACAGGCCCGGTACACCAATGCACTCATCATCGCCCCCTGTCAAATCCCTGTTGTGTCTAAACCCTGACGTTTCCATCTCGGCCTGCTTTCCTTTTGATGGGCCTGTGGAAACCTTCCTGTTGATACCACATCACAGAGTGAATAGACATATATTAATTTGATCAACGGAGAAGGGAGTCCCTAAGGCTCCCTGGCAAATTCCTCTAACTCTGCGATCTCTGGGACAGCAACCTACCAAAATGTACCGAGCCTGCAACCTGGGTCAGAAGCCTCCGTAATAGAACAAACGAAATCTCAGCCAACACCGTTCGAGATTGTTCCTGCGGCGAGCACGCGAACTGACATGGCTAGCGGCAACCACAGCCTAGAAGGTGACATGGCCGCATAGTGTTGCTTCAACATATGCTGCAAGATCGAATGAGACATTTTTTCCCAAATTTTAGATCCATGCCAGGCTCGCAAATCTCGTTTAAGGCCTAGATGGTGGGCAATATTTCTTATCTTTTGGCAAGAGTGGACGCTTACTAGTCATTGTAGCCTCCGCCCATCAGCCCACGTCCTCGCTCTTGAATGTGCATTGGACCTCTTCAACAGACATCCTGGTTTTCTAAAATGGTCTAGGCATGGTCTCAGCTCCTTCTTGCTGGCAAAGCATGTCCACGTTCAGGCAGCTGCAGAGGGTGATGGCTCCTGTGTGAGGGCGTTCAGGTGCACCTGCAGAGGAGGAGGTGCCTCTGGTCGACACAGGCGTTCCTGCAGCGCCAGAGGGAGACGTGGAGATCGGCAGGCAGGATTCTGCGAAGAGGCAGCCGCGTACAAAGCTGGGGCTGCTGCCCTTGGTGGCGCTCATCTTCTATGAGGTCTCTGGCGGCCCCTTCGGCACAGAAGTGAGTTCAATTCACCTGAATCAAGCTCTTGTAGTGCATTTTGGTAATAATTTCTCAGAAGACATGCAGGGTTCTATCAGCGCAAGTGTGCATCCAGCGAGAATGGTTGTGTACCATCTACAAGAGAGAGGCCTATTGGCGGTCGTCATGGGGTCAGACAGCCCATGGTCATCATGGCCCTTTGCAACAAAGTATGCATGGGACAATTCAGTTTTGCAAGTCGCATCACGAGGGTGTGATCAACCTGGGGAGGCTGGTTTGTACTCTTGATCCGCAAATACACCCTTGTGATGCGGCATCGGGAATATTATGCAATTCTTCATGCGAAATTTTATAGATCAAACCTCTGCACTGATCTGCTTGCAGCCAATATCCTCGCCTTATGCCCTGCGCCTTTTTTCAAGCGTCATCATCATGTGCAAGCTTTGTCTTCCTGAATTTCATTTGGTTCATCAACTGCAGGACGCCGTCACATCTGCGGGGCCGCTGATTGCTCTGCTGGGTTTCCTGATCCTGCCCTTTGTGTGGAGCGTGCCAGAGGCCCTGGTCACCGCTGAGCTGGCCACAGCCTTCCCCGAAGACAGCGGGTGCGCCCTACAATTCACTCCAATCCTGCCGAGATCCAGAACCTAATGTTCTGACATGCATACCGCGCAATGAGCCTCGTGGCAGCGCATGCGCACCCAGAAAGATGCCTACGCAAAAGTGTCAGCTGTCACATTGCTTGTGCCATGTTGAACATGCCAACCGTCGGCCTGCAGAAACCCGCACCATCCACAGTCCTGCACTCCTCAATTTTCCCTCGTTGCATTGCCTCACAGACGTTTCCATCCGGCCCTGCGCTTGCACCGGTCGGGGTGATTGCATGGCAGGGAAGGAGGATGCCCACCTCAGCCCGGTCCGTCTTCACTCGCACATCCTCTCAGAAACTTGAGCGTTTTGGGTACCATGCATGCTGGCGCTTGATGCCGGCGGCTGCGCGTGCAGGTACGTGGCGTGGGTGACGGCTGCGTTCGGCCCCTTCTGGGGCTTCCAAGAGGGTTGGTGGAGCTGGCTGTCCGGCGTCACTGACAACAGCGTCTACCCCGTCCTCTTCCTCTCCTACCTCGACGCCGTCGTGCCAGGTGCGCCGTGCAGCCTGCGCTGCCGGCAGGTTGTTGACTTTGGTGTCAGGGAGCAGGTACAATTAATATCGAATGTTGCAGTAGCATGCCTTACTGCTGGGCATGACTCTACGCGTGTGGAATTTACCTACCAAGACATATCTGGAAGTCACAAGACCCCATATTTACAAGTCTTTGTTGAGTTGAAATTAATAAATAACTCTGGGATATCTGTGCGAGCCACCAATGGAAGGAACCTTCTTCTAGGGAAGAATGCATCGCTCTGGCATATCAACGTAATGCCACACCAAAAAACCCTGACATAGGCGACCCCTGGCGCAGGGTTGCTGCAGGGGTGGTCGCGCCCATGCAGCCTCTTCGCAGTCTCCATCCTGCTCTCCTACCTCAACTATCGTGGCCTGACCATTGTGGGCCGCGTGGCCATCGGCATGACGCTTTTCATCGTGCTCACGTTCCTGGTGCTCATTGGGCTGTCCATCCCGCGGCTGCACCCCGCCAACTGGCTCATCGTGGACCTGGGCACCGTTGAGTGGCGCCCCTTCATCAACGTCATGTTCTGGTGGGTGCACCCTGTCACTGCCCCTTCTCTAATGGCGCCGCATGCAGTTGTAAGTCTTACGAACGGAAGTGTGTGATTGCATATTAGTCTGCAGCACTTGTCTCTTTTCTGGAGGGCTTTGGGGTCTCGTTGTCAGCGCTCCTTCATGAGCCAATTGTGCTCTACAGTTGGCAAATTGCTGCATGCATGATGTGCTGATCGGTGCTTTGCTTGCTCAGCAAAGATTTCTTTGCTGATTCGTGGTGTTGCTGCATGCCCCAAATTGAATGCCATAATTTAATTGTTTAGGCAAGCATGTCTAAGAAAACACCATCCTGACGGCAAGCCTCCTCACTTGTCATGCGCAGTTGGGGCACCCTTCCACAAGCGCTTGTTGGCCGTTGCTTTGTGAATTTTCGAGGATACAGGCCAGTGTCTGAGTCAGCAAAGTCTCTGTCTCGGTACTCACATATTCTATGGGCTCGCCCATGCATGACAATTTGACGCGCTCATTGGGGTAGATGCCTGGCAGACAGTCTGGCTCAAACAAGGTGCTCTAAAAAGTAGAGTGGCCTTACTGCTACGATCTTCTGAGACTCGACAGTTATTTGCTTTGCACGCTGCAGGAACCTGAATTACTGGGACTCGGTGAGCACGCTTGCGGGCGAGGTGGCGAGCCCCGGCAAGACCTTTCCCCGCGCGCTGCTGATGGCGGTGGGCTTAGTCATCTTCATGTACGTGGCCCCCCTGGCCGCCTGCTTAGGCGTCATGTCCGAGGCCGGTGATTGGAAATTGGGCTTCTTCGCAACCGTCGCGCAGCGCGTCGGCGGCAACTGGCTCGCCTGGTGGATGCTCGCGGCCGCCGCGGTGCGTTTTTGCTCCTGTGATTTACCATTTATTGCGCACCTGATTGGGCATACTTGTGGGAGATTGCAATGCTTGCAGCAGGTGGCGCCATCATTCATTGTGTCAGAAGTGCACGGAATTGCACCAGCATAAGAACTAATTTCATGAACTACAGATCCCAACTGCTAATGCAGGGACATCCTTGTATCTGCACTGTTATCTCCATTGGCAGTTCAGCTATGCATATCATAAAAAACGCATTGCTGAAGGAATACATGGCTCTTAGTCCACCACATGCGCATGGTGGTGCGCGCAGACATGTTGCAGACCATTGTAAAAGTATCTACTGATGTGTGAATGCGCAAATGTCTCCTGAGCGCAGGTGAGCCAGATCGGGCAGTTTGAGGCGGAGATGAGCAGCGACTCCTTCCAGCTGCTGGGCATGGCCGAGCGCGGATTCCTGCCGGCCTGTCTCGCGCGGCGTTCCCGGCACGGCACCCCCACCCTTGCCATCATACTCTCCTCCGTCGGCATCTGCACGCTCTCCATGTTTGACTTCCGCCAGGTCAGCGCCAACTCAGCAGAATTTGAGTCTGCTTATACCGTACTGGTCACTCTAAACCCCGCACTCCCAGCGGTGCAGGGAACATTGGAATGCAACATTTAGGGTCTCCCTGGCATTTCATCACCAGGGGCTTGCTCTATTGGATTGGGCTCGTCAAGAGCTTTCTGAATCTGGTCTCAAAGTTGTCATGGATATATATTGGAGATAGGGTCAACCTCTTTTGGGAACAAACATTCATTTTCTGCGGGGTTTACAATGACCAGTACGGTATACTGCCCCAGATCCCACCGCTCATCAGTGCTTTATAGAGCAGCGCAAGCTCAGCATTGCAGTCTGCATGCATCTGCATAAGGGGATTCAAAAGGACCTCACTTTACTCCTATTGATGCGACCCCCCCTAGGGCAGATGCAAACCCCACCCCATAGTGCAGGACCAAGCACGGCTAAGTGCAGGCAGCAAGCAGAGTCTGCTAGGAGTCTAACACCATCCCAAGCAAGCCTCAGGGCAAGCAGCAAGCACAGTCTATGCTAGGATTCACCCCACCGGAGCAGAATCAAGCATGTATGGGAGCTTGTACATATCAGGTGGGACATCTGCGGTGAGGGGTGGATTTCGCATGTAGCCATAGGAGTCAAGGCAGGGGAGGCTCTGACCACAGGATACACAAGCATCGCCGGTGCCTCAAATTGCCCAGACTGCAAAACTCATAAGCGAGACTTATTCCCCACCGCAGGTCTCCCATCTGTGTCCTGGGGGCTCTACTGAAAGTCAACTGCTTGTGTCTTAAATTCACAGCCCCTGGGCTCACAGAGGAGTGGCATAAATTTAGAGATTTTGAATCTGGCACTCTTAGGTTCATGTGCAATTTTGCATTTCTCTTCCTCTATCCTACCCTTGCAGAAGCCCTTCCCAAATTGCAATCCTCTGACAGCTATTGTCCTTAGACTCATGTTTTATTTAATCATCATTGTCATGATTCCCTTTTCCCGCTCATGGGCAGATCGTGGAGCTGCTGAACATTGTGTACTGCCTGGCGGAGCTGACGGAGTTTGCCGCCTTCATCCATCTGCGCGTAGCTGCCCCGCACCTGCGCCGCCCCTTCCGCATCTGCCTGCCCACCTGGGGCTGCGTCCTCATGCTGACACCTGCCACCATGCTGCTGCTGACTCTCATCGTGCAGCCCATCCTGGACCTTGACCTCATGGTGAGCTTTCAAAATTATAAATCTCTTTGATGAGTTTTATTTCTTCTCTTGGCTCTAGGTGACTACAAGGGGCTTGGCATGCAGAAGATTTTTCTCTAAAAGGGTGAGATTTTCAAACTCCAAGGCTTCCAAGGGTGATGATGTCCTTTTTGCAAATGTAAAAGTCCTGTTCAATCTATATGGTATTGCAGAGCAGTGCTGATGTGATTTAGTGATTTGGACATGAGATAGTTCCTCACAGCTCCCCATAAAAGACCGGCTGCAATTCGTCGTGTGCGCGCAGGTGATGGGGTGGACAGCTGGCGCCATAGTGGTGGGCGCAGTCATGTACCCCACGCTGCGCCTGATGCGCAGCAAGAAGTGGTGCCGCTTCGTGGGGCAGGACCCCCACGAGTACAAGGTCAGCAATCTTTACCCGTTGATCTCTTGCTCTCAATAAGAAGCACTTGGCCTGTTTTGGGATTGTTCCAGAGCAACACCCACAATGCAGCGCGCACCTGCTTTCCCTCGGGCGCTGTTATGGCCAGAGCGGCGGCACAGCTGGGAAGGACGGTCTTGTGGCATCAGTTCTTCCCAAGGTGTTACTGGTCATTTGGAAGTCTGTCTTGTGATTTATGCATGCGAGGGCCTCAATCACGTAAGGTTGAGAGGCACAAACCTTTGCACATTGCACACTCTTGAATGGAATTGAGGCATGCTTATTGTGTCAGCCTCTCTCCGCACAGCGTGTGTGTCTGATCTCCGTCTGACAAGTGTGGGCAATATTCCATGCAGGTGGCGCTGCGCGGGGGCATCCCCCAGAGCCCCAGCATAACCAGCTTTGCTGCAGTCTACGGCGCTCTCAGCGATGATGAGGCAGACAGCGCTGCCCAGCGGGCAGCCTTTGGGCCGCCCAACGGGCAGGCGGCTGCGCAGCCGTCTAGCGGTATTTTATAGCAACGCCCGCGCGCCCACGCATCCTGAATATGGCTGGTCCCTTGGATTCTAGGAATGGTTCATGCCATTGGATGCGCTGGGATTTGCATCAGGCAGTCAATAAACGCTAGGTGCTGCACCTGATCATGACGAAGGGGTTCAAAGGATGCAGAAGGCGTCTCCCACCAAGTTTTGGAGTGGGGCCGGGGTACTAGGTCACCATTTGTGATCAGCATGCATGTTCGCAACGTTGCTGTGTTGGACGAAATAGAATGAGGAGGGGCAAAGTGGAGTGTGTAGGGATTGACAAGCATAAAGCTTTTAATTCTCTGATGATTAATCCATGATTCAAAAAGCCCTCATTGGGTCATGTTGAGAGTGAGAGATTGTCAGGTCGCCAGCATGCAGTCATGGGCATTGACCGAAGGATTGCCTAGACACAAGAATTGGTGTTCTCGCATCCAATTGTGCCGCATAGGCGGGCGATCTGGTGAAATGCATGTATGTAATATTGCTTTGTTTTGAGAGAAGAGAGATGCAAGAATATACAAGGCAATTCGGCGCCAAACTTGAAGTGGGGAAAAAGGGCTGCCTCGCGGTGTATATGCTAGTGACATGAAAGACACCTCCGGCCCAGGAGCACGACAAACCACATTGCATACACGCGGTCAAGTGAGGCTCAAACAGCGGCGATGCATACCTAGCACCTAGCACCTTGGTTTTGCAAATTGCACTTTTCAAGTGAAGCCCACACACGATAACGGCATATGGAAAGCAGCAGGTTGCCATGGCCAATATGATTCTCTCCTGGCCAATTTACAATGTGATCTTTTCGAGGACATACATGCACGCATTGTGTTGCACATGTCACAGCAACATTGTCACTAGATGTGGCCTGGCTTTCTAGAACGTGCTTCTGCATGAAGCTCTAAGCTTCAAGAGTTGCAAAGTCACATGGGCTGTCCAATGACTTGGAAATGCATACCCTGACATCCTACCTTGAGAACTCAGTGAACGCTCAACATTCAGGCAATCACGGCTTGCGCGCATGCTGCACCAACAGATACAAGAAGAACAGCGCTGCAGTGATGCCCACTACAAGGAAGAAGTTGCGCTTCTTCTTGGGATCATCAAACACCTGCAAGAACATTGCCAAGCATCGTGAACACCAGGCCTACCATTCAATTCATTCACTTCTCGCTGGCATTGACAGCGTCCAATGTAAGCCTACAAAGCAGCTGCCGGTTTGGCTCTTTTAACCTATGTTTTTCCTGAAAGCCGGACGTCACAAAACAGAACTTACGGCCATTTGCACACGGGCTGCATTCCCTGTGCTCTCAATCAAACAGAGGGCTCACCCTCTTGAACCGGGTTGCTGCTGCTCCCAGGCCAATTTGCACGCCACCCATGCTGCTGCCCTGTACAGCGCAACAGATAAATCAGTCAATTGAATTATATTTCAATTTCAGCAAAAATTTGTGCTGGCTGTTTGGTGTGTCAAGACTCATCCGCCTCCAGCAGGGCGGATCCCATTTTGCTTCTATGCGGTATCCAGTTAGATTGAAAAAGCCATAAGACGCTTTTCTGCTCCAGCGATCTGCTGCAGGCCCACGACTATACATGGAGGGACATAAGGAGCAGCATGTCACTGCCTTGCTGGAAGCATATGCCTGGCTAGCTTGTTCGGCTCTTGAGGCACCAGTCGATGGGTTGTGGCAATATTTTGACAGGGGCAAAAGGGATGCAAGGCGATGTTTTCCTCACCAGATTGTCCAGCGTGCGATTCTGGGAGGAGACCTCAGAGTTGATGTTGTTGGTCACCTGCAGAGCACACATATGGAGGACTCAGAATAGGCAGATTCTTGCATGAGTTAGCAAGACACTCTAATAATCAATAATGTTATGAATGGTCTCCAGAGAGTTTGGGCTTGCAAGAGAGCTGGACCTGACGCAGAAAGCTGGTCTTCTCTGCCAGAGAATTAATGTCCTGGTCATTGTCTCGCTCCAGGGACTCTGGGTCCACTCTTGGGTCTGCCTGTGGTGTAGAATGCGACAAGAGATTAGTATCATAGACCAAAACATGCCAGAAATGTAATCAGCACTTTTTGAACGTCGATCCTGTGCACTTTTCTGCGACAATGGTGATACATAAAGTCACCAAAGGTAGGAAGCAACAAGAGGAGCTGTTGCACGCAGAGGCTCACCGCAGATGTTCCCGAACCGAACAAGGGACTACGCCTGTCTCTGCGAGAAGATCAGAATGTCAGCAGCGGTGGAACAGGACTGTCTAATGGATCAAGCAAATGAATTTCCAGATAATCTGTACGACGTTTCATTGCAAGAAGTGCACTCTGATCTCGAAGCACAAATCATACTTCAATCTTCTTGGTGCACAAAGCGACAGAATAATCACAGGGGTGAGAGATGTCCCACCTTGCTGTCGAAGTCATCGAGCTGGTCACAGCATCGAACAGTGCCAAGAAGTCGATGGAATCTTTGCAAATATGCGGAAAACAACAAGCAAATGTTCAGCACGATCTGCCAACTGTAACGTATGAACTCCTCTGTTTCAATGACAGTTATTGTAGATTCAGAGGACACTGTATACTCGCACGATGTTTGTGCGATGGTTGCAAAGCTTTGATGATTCTATAGCCTTATTTTTGCCTATTCTGTTTGCTTAGAAATGTTGAGATCCAGGCGAATCCCTCGAGGCTTGCATGCAGACTTGCCAAAATTGACACCTGCATGCTTGACAGGCTGACAGGACAACCGCCGATTACATGCCCCAACCAAAATTCTGGTGTCGACGTCAACACGGCAATTGGCCGCTCACACTCAACATCGCTCGGACATGAATACAGGGGATCAGTGTCCACTGATAGCTCAGGCCACCCAGTCCCATGCATTCACTCGAGTCAACTGTGAGCTCACGGTGACAAACTACTTCCTCCCCCGCTTCTTCTTCCCTTTCGGTGCCTTAGAAGCAGCCCGCCTGCCGCTGACAGCTTCTGCAGTTTTGAGCTCCTGCTGCATGTGCAACTTGACCAGACCCTCACAAATACAGTGTCTTTCCCTCTTCTCCGGCACCTCTTCAGCTGTTGGCGCCTTTGCCACAGAGGGTGGATCATGGCTGTAGTCTATTGCAGCAGCCGACCCGTCCGGCAGCTGCAGCGCTGCTGGCGCAAGATCATCCACAATCCTCTGCTGCTCTTCATCCAGCAGAGACCTGCGCAGCACATGTCCTAGAAACAATTTGAAAACACTTACAAAATTCAGAAAACACAAAATTTCACATTTATCGGCCCATGCGCTGCAGATTAGATTAAATCCATTTGGGTGAACTTCAACCCTCATCTGATCAGAATAGGCGTCCTCTGTCTACATGCAGGCTTATCCTGCTAAAGAGGTGTCTCACATGCACCTCTGGATGCTTCATCCAAATAAAGATGGGCATTGCGGGCTGATGCAAAAGACGCCCGGCTCCAAACTGGATTTCTCTTGCATCACATATAGATGACTCACCTAAAGATGCCTTCCCAGTCCAGACTCTGCGCCTGCGCGAGACTGCGCACGCCTCTCAGATGCGGCTGCAACCAAGACACCACATCAGCTGCCAGCGACGCGTCCGAGAGATCTGGCAGCGCGGCAGCTGCCTGCACCTTCTGCTCCAAATTTGGACCGCTGTCCTGCTCTGCATAACTGCCCACCGCTGCTGTGCCAGAATCAGATGCAGAATATGTGTTCTGATGATCTGAGCTGTCATGCACAGTCTGAGTTGCTGCCTGGGCTTGCATTGGTTCCTGTAGATGCTCTGTGGAGAATTTACGAAGCCAAGTCACCCGCTGTCGGAAGGTCACCGCCTGATCTGGCAGCTTCAGCGCAGCTAGGGGGCCGGTAACACTGCCGCAGAGTGCTTCTATGAGAACAGGCAACGCCTGCTCGTCGGACACCTCCATGGGCTTTTCCTGCGCGCCAAGAAGACAAATATATAACATGAGTCTTTTGCCCTTGCACTGTCTCACCACATCCTGTGTGTGACTGAGCATGCAGACATCTTGCTCTGGATCAACCACTACTGCTGCAATACGCAGGCTGCAAGAGAGCTTGCACCACATGAAGGAAGTTGCACTGTGGTGAAGAAGGGGATAATTACCCCTGCCCCCAAAGAAGAAGAGCCCGGCAATGTCTGATAACTGTCTTGTCATGATCATTCTTCGTAATTTGTCCGATATCATAACTCCGAGGGGCTCAAACCTCCAGAATGATCTCCCCAATGCAGCGCTGGCGGCGGCCGGCGACGGCTTTCGCGCCGGGCGCCCAGAAGACGCGCGCGCGGCTGCGCAGAAGCTGCGGGGCAGCTTCCTCCAGCGCGGCGGCGTCCAGCGGGGCAGCCAGCGAGATGCTGTCGCTGCGGCCGCCACCGCGCAATCCCCCCGCTGCCGCCACCGCCAGCAGGTCCTCCCCGGCGAGAGGATCCCCCGCTCCCGGCAGCCGCACGCTCCCGCCGTTCGCCATCATGTACCCTGGACGGTTTCTGCGCATGAGGGCGAAAGAAAAATTTCAAGGTGGAGTATTTGTTTTTGTGGGCATGGTGTGCTTCCAGATGTGGCAAATTGCTGGCAAAATGCCTTCAAAGGTCGATGGCCTCCACACAGCGGGCATGAGCTGGGCAGTAGAGCAGTTGAAGCAGGAACCGACTGATCTTGTAACACACACAGATGGACTTCTCCGGAAGAAGTGCTTGACGCAATCCATGTGACTCTGCAGCAAAGTTCGCCTGTGCAGCCCATGCCTGCTACATTCGCCTGGCACCGACGAGGCTTCCTAATGCCGCATAATGGCGCGGCAATGCTAACAACATGCTATTAAGTGGCTTTCACCCTGCACAACACACTTTATTCTGACCTAGATTGCAGAGTGGTAGAGCAGATGTCAAGAAACTGTGTGATACACGGTCGACAGAGTGCAGGACCTGTTGCCGCGGCTCTGCCGCTGCGCGATGCGCTCGGGGTACGCGACGGCTATCAAAACGCCGGGCAGCGCAGTGGACAGCTGTGACTCGATGACGGCGCGAAATGTGCCAACCTCCGCCTCCTGCCTGGCTGCCTGATCTGGCGCAGGTGCTGGCTTGTCCTGATCAGGCACAGGCGCTGACCTTGCCTGATCAGGTGAAAGCTGCGCTGCGCTGCCGCCATTCTGCTGTACACCTGGCGGTGGTGTATTCTCTGCAGCCTCTTCGCTTTGCTTGGGATCTGCTTTAAGCGCCGTTGCTGGTGTGCCTGCTTTCAAACAAATGACAAGTCTCATTCCTCATTCCTCAACTCTCCCATAAGGTGACCTCTTGTGAAGGGGCCACTGGAAGTCCCTGCAAAAACCTTGGGTGTATCTCGAAGACCTGCACTCAAAGCCAAGATCATGAGGATGGATGCAATCAAAGCCGCTCAGCTGCATCGTCACCGCAGGTGAGTTTGCTTGCAACACTAGCAGCATTCGCACCGGGATTTGGTAGAGTGTCAGCAAGGGTGTCTCGCTCGTTTGCCAGTCCCTGCAGCAGCCGCTCTGCTGCCTTAAGGATGGGGGCCAGGGCCGCCTGTAGAGCTGCAGCAACACGGCCAGCAATTAATCAACAAAAAAAGCACGACCCAACCCAAAGAAGAAGAGTCATATTTAATAGGTGGTGCTTGCTTGTGACCTTGGGCCAAGAGGGACGCCTAGGCATTGCTGGAGGTCAGATGCCTGTAGTATTCAGGAGACCAAGAAAAGCGCCTGTCGAGCAGCAAATCAAGCAAGTGTTGTCAAATGTCTGCGGCAAGTGTGAAAACTTACAGCCACTCGCTTCTTGGTTCTTCTTTCCAGGAGGTCCTCTGCACATACAGGCAACTTTCCCTTCGAATATTTGACACTCGCAGCACATTGATTGAACTGGAATGCTCCAGGTGTCCAAAGAACAGGGGGTATTTAGACGCTATCACCGTACCACTCTTCTGTAATTTCTACACGTCTAAGGGAAAGAGGAATCCCACCAGGGCTGCCGGCCGGGTCCAGGAGAATGCGCACACGCGGCCACACATTGGCAGTGGCAGCCGAAGTGGGTCCGCGCAGAAAGTCTCCCTCGCTGATCAGCGCTGCGAGCATGCAGCCCAGCGGCTCGCATCGCAGCCGCGCTGATGTCAGCACCATTCGCGCCAGCCTCGGGTGCTCCCCAAGCGCCGCCATGCTCCGACCTGGTTGGGCAACATCGCCTGGTCAGCAGTTCTACCGCTGATGTCAGCGCCAGCCGAGGGTGCTCAGCCAGTAGTTGTTTCAAAGCGATCTGCCTTTGCAACTGTTTATTAGCCAAGCACTTGGGACTCTGCGAATTGTTTACACCTGCGCCAGGTGTATGATGTATCGCATACTTACCAAAAGGCTCTGACAGGATATTTTTGCATCATTCACTGTTCAGCTGATGCTGAAAAGTAAGATGCAGCAAGACACTGGGCCTGATATCGTCCAGGATGATTATGACGTCCTCTTGCGTTGATGCGGCAGGAACGCACCCTCAGGAGTGGTGCGGCCGTTGGCGTCGACCGCGCCCAGGCTTTGTAGTAAGGCGCCCGCCCTCTCAAGTCCCTCAGCCGGTGGAGCATCGAGCCACTCCAAATCAGGCACCACACCATCCTGCATAGCAAATGTCTTATATACTATTGTCTTGAGTGTGTATTACAACCGCTCTGCTGTACCAGGAAATGGCCTTTCATGTACCAGGATATTGTTATTGAGGCGGGCTCCCGTGAGGGTAATATGGTATGTGATCGGCAGCGCAAGGGACTACAAAGTTTTCAAAATCTTTCAACAGACGTCCTTTAAGAGCAATGCTGTTGTTCACACCGTGCCACCAGAGACACTGACGCACACATGGCAACAATGCACTCCTCAAAACCGAGGTCATGACATGGTTCAGTTTAGATATTGAATAGATACATGGAGTTTCAAGCAGAGGAAAGCCCATTAGGCGCACAGGCTGGTCAACGTACACTGGGGAACTAAGAGCTGGTTCACTTGAGCCCATGACACAGTACAGTGTAAATTTGAACAACTATAGTGAAGAAAATGAAAAAGGAAACATTTTGAATAGGAGGAGGCTGATTAGGCGCACAGGCTGGTCCTCCCGCCAGGACGCCAGCTGGAGCGCTAAGGGCGCCAGGTCAGCAGATAGGATCTCCGGCGGCGATGCCTCCGCCAGCTTTGCATGCGCGGCCTCCGACCACAGCCGATAGCAGACGCCCGGGCCGGTCCGGCCTGAAAATACCGCAAGTAATACAGGTTGAGATTTCTCCACCATGATTTGTGCTGATGTAGGCATAAACAATGCTGAGCGATTCAGGCACAATGCTGCTCCTCTAGCAGAAGAACAAATTGAGCTTCCTCCATCACAATTTGTGCTCAAGTAAACATGGACAATGGTGTGCATATGAGGCACAATGCTGCTCTCAGAAGAAGAAAAGGTTGAGAAATCTCCATTATAACTTGTGCTGATATAGGCATGGGCAACGCTGTGCGTATCAGGCACAATGCTGCTCCTCAAGCAGAAGAACAAGACTGGCAATGGTTACTTGAGAAAACATCCCACCACCCTGCAGGGACCGACACTGCAAAACACTACCCGTCTGCAGCCAAGAGTCTTCTGTCCTCGTCGTACAGGAATTGATCTCTTCGATGGTAGCGGAGCAGGGTACAGACAGGATGATGTCAGTACATACCATGGGTATTGCAGACCATAGCCCCATCTGGGCCCCGGCTGGCCGGGAGCGGAATAAATACTGAGCACCGTGCCCACAGTTGATTGCGTCTTGTTTGGATCTGGCCCGTCCAATAAGGGGCAGGACTGTGGCAGCCGTCACATGCAGCTTGTCTGCAGGACGCACCTTGCCTCTTGGCAGAAACAGCGTGTACTAATACTAATACTAATACTAATACTGATACTAATACTGATACTGATACTAATACTAATACTAACACTAATACTAATAGCCCCACCTGCACGGCCGCGGCGCTGGTCTGCGGAGGCGAGCGAGGCCGCCACCGTGGCGAGCCTGGTTAGGCCGGAGGCAATGTCCTGAACAGGCACACGAGCCAGGCCGCTGTCTACCACGGCGCGCACTCCCTCGATCGTCAGGCTGCTCTCCGCTATGCTCGTCGCCAGCACCACCCTTCTGGCGCCTGCATCTTCAAATTTCATAGTTAGATACGGAGCACCATTCTCCCAATAAGTTTTTCAAGAATCCTTTACAAGACCAGCTGTGCAACCTGACTGGCCTTTTGCCTTTTCATACGTGCAGGTGCTGTTGTGCACCCCTGTGGCCATGTGCATGTCATCATATGTCAGATCCCTCACGCATTTGTGTAACATACTGGCCAGAGCACCACAATCTAAGACACTGGAGAGCGTGGCAGGGAATCCGCAACGCCGCGCTACAAGCAAGACTGTCAAGAGTTGATTACTGATCTTACTGACTAATGAGAAATTGTGGATGAGTCACCTTCGGGGTCCAACCGTATGGCGGCGTCCTGTTGGGCAAGGGGCAGCGCGCCGTACAGGGGGAGGACCCGCACTGATTTGGCTACGCGCTCCACCAATGCCTGCTGCGTCCGCCGGATCTCGGCCGCGCCTGCGAGGAGAACCCATGAGTGTATCCGTCAGGACAGCAGGAGCCCCGGTTTCCCTTCTACAAGTAACCATGCAGCATCAGCGTGAACAGCACTGACTGTGTCATCTGCTGTCGTATTACTGATACTTGTGCTGCGTTGAAGAAACAGACGGGGAAGAATCCACAAGTAAATGCTCCTCCATAGATAGTTTTCAGAAGCCAGACACATCAAGATGTAAGCACCAGCAGCTTTAATGCACAAGTCAGGGTCACCGCATGCAATCATTCTCAAAATATAATGCGACAAAATGCTAGCATTACTGGCGAAAAATAAACTGCGATAAAAATGCAATAAAATGATTTAGGAACATTTTTGCCATTGTTTTATTGGGTGAAACGTGCAATGAAGTGCTATAAAATGCTCGCATTCTGTTAAATGTCGCATTAATCGCATTATCGCATGCGGTGACCCTGGCATTCATAAGCGCCTTTGTGATCACACCTGGGAGAAAGACCAGCACGTCCCCTGACGGCGACTCTTTGAGCGCCGTCATCACAGCAGCCGCCGCCGCCTTCTCCAGATCCATGTGCTCCCTGCCTGCAATGAGTGACAGAACAAATTCACCCTCGGCATGCAGGCAACTCCTTGCAAACAGGGAAAGGCAGCCATTTAACGCAGTGAGGGGGTCGGGCTCATGAGCCGTGTGAATGGAAGAATACAAGGGAAGTACACACAAGAGCATGCAAAGCTATTTACAAACCCCACAAACAGCTAAGCCTGGCAAAGACATTAACAGAAGAAGCCAAAAAATGGAAGGATTCTTCCCAGATTTCTCACATCTCTGTAGCAGGTCAGGCTGGCACTCCAGTGGACTGCATTTCTCTGAGGGTGCTTTGCAGGGCATGTATTGCAGGGCGTGATCAACAGGAATCTTTACACAAGTGGTGCCCGCAGCGGCCGCGCGGCCAATCAACTCAATTGACAAAAAAAAGTTTGACCGATTCGCTTCCTGCATGCCTTGGTATTCTGCTGAACGGTGCTCCATCACCATCATCGACCCCAAAGTTCCAGGGATATATGATACAGGTAATCCTGGGTGCCAAGTGATCCCAAAGGCCGAATTGCCAACAAGGAATGGTGATTGTGGACTGGTTAGAGCCAGTGCGCACCGGGCGCCCCGAGGTATTTGGTCCTGACAGGGAACATGCGCCCCTCACAGGTCAGCAGCCGACAGCCGCCCGCAGGATCTGCTTCTGATGTGGACTGCTCTGAACTGCTTCCAGATTCTGCTGCTTCGCTGTCAGCAAGCCCCGAGCCATTTTGCGACGCTTGTGTTGTGCGCGCTGAGCTGGACATGATGCGCACAAGGCGCTCCGCCAGGTCATCGCCCAGCGTCGCTGACATCACTACCAGCCTACATACAAAAGTACTCATTTGCCATTCTCTCTGGCAAATGATTGAAAGCAGGCAGTCAGCATGCCTCACTCTTTTTATTGGCACAAGGATCCTGCAGCACCCGATTGCTTCCTGACGCGTCTCAACACATCCTATTATTGGTAGCCTGCATTACACCATAATGTCTAGTTACATGGTACCAATATGCTCAGCCTTCAAAGTCACAGGAAGAGGAAACAGGAGAAAATGTACCTCAAATCTGGCCGAAGCCTCTTCTGGCAGTCCAAGCAGAGCGCCAGTGCCAGGTCAACCTCCACGCTGCGTTCATGAAATTCGTCCAGTATCACTGCTGCAACTCCCTTGAGCGCCCTGTCCTGTTTCATGCCGCCCGCTTCCTCAGAACCCACAAAATGCTATTGCTGTCATGGGACACCTAGCGGTTGCATTACAGGCACAGCAATCCTCTCTTTGGAAGACCCTCATTCCAGGATTTCTGTCTCGACCAAAAAGGCCATTATTCCAGGCATACTTGTTTGCAGAGGTCCCTATGCTGGAGACAAATGCCTCAAAGACTTTACATGTGCTGTGCGAGTTGGGAATCCTCCCAAGAGCGCCCCCTTGACAGCCTGTCCTTGCATCCCTGCCCTTTCTACCTGGTGCTTTTATTTTCACAGGTGAAGTGTCCATGGCACTGAGTTTGAATTAATGATTTATACAGCCCTCTGAGATTATAAGGGTGCTCACCCGCTGCAGGCGGCGCAGCAGGACGCCGGTGGTGATGACCTCAACGCGCGCGTTTGGGCCCACGCGCCGCTCGAGCCGCGTCCGGTATCCGACGGCGTCCCCTACGCGCTCGCCCAGATTGGCCGCCAATCGCACCGCCGCCGCGCGCGCCGCCAGCCGACGCGGCTCCAGCACCTGATCAGGCACCGGCACCTCAGTCAAAATCAGGCTCTAGGCTGTAGAACGCCTGAAGCGCACAGGTGCCAGAGGTGCTGGGCAGCCATTATGACCTAGGCATTCAATACCCGGCGCCTGGTCAGGCACCAAACTCATCGGTCCAAATTTGGCTGCTCCAGTGCCAAAATTGTGTAAAGCAAGTATTGTGATGCGCACGGGCACTGCTACATGTGGCATGTATCAACATGGGTGCAAAGAGCATGTCATGCATGAAGGCGGCCGCACCAGGATGCGCTGCTTTGGGCCCAGCCAGGGGGAGCCGTGAAGTAGGGGCGCCAATGGGACGACGGTGGTTTTGCCGGTGCCGGGAGGAGCGCGCAGCACCAGATTTGGTGCCTGCTCCAGGCTGTCTACCAACGCAGGCAGCACCTCTCCGATGGGCAGTTCACTCGCCAACTCGGCCAGCATATCTTCGGGACAAAGCACCTCTTCGATCTGTGCAGCTGGGTCACCTGCACATGCATGACACAGGACTGAGCTTCGCAGGATTCCTATGAAATTGTCTAGATGAGCCACAGGCTCCATTCAAATTGATTTGATGCTTGTGTTGATCTGATGCTGAACACCGAGAACCATGGCAATGAGATCAGGACCTCACCTGCAACGGCAGAAGGCTGCAGGATTCTAAGATGACATCGTCTGTTCTGAAGCACATTCTGAGGCAAACCGTGGCGACGACTTGATCTCCCTCGCCGTCCTAGATAAGCCACATGTCTGCCATGCAGAGTGCCTCCACGCTTGCGTGGCTGGCAGCTGAGGCATGGGCTCTTCCAAAGTTTGATATTGAATACCGAATTCATTTCACGTTATTAAATAGAAGAGACAATCAGAATTTCACTGTTGCCGAGCAGATCCATCTGCGGTGCACATGGTTTTCAGTGCCCCTCTTCTATATTACTCTCAATGAACCTGCAGAAATCCTTCTCCATATTTTTTTCGGTGCTTTCTGGTCCGTGATCTGTCGTCCTCTGTTGTCGAAAATCCAAGGATTTGGGCACGTGACGACGTGCTCCCCCCTCGTAAGATGGCGTTGCCTGCTGGGAACGAGGATTTTCTCAGAGCGTTTTTGCTGGCATTCCCTGCATGCCCTGGCCTGCAGGCGCTGCTTGACCTGCAGTGAGCAAGCATGACGGACAGGAGAGCATTCACGCTGCAGCCTCTGGTGGAGGCTGGAGTCTTTGAGCCCGGGGAGAACGTGCTGAGTTGCTCTGTGGGTGGAGTTGAATATTTTGCAGGTTGGCCCCTCGGTGCTCCTAGCGTGGCCCAGACAACATGGGAACCAGCAGCAACCAGCCACTCAAAAAGCTGGGGCCTTGCTGTGCCTTCTTTGGGCTGCTCGGTTGTCCAATGCCTCTGGCCTCTGGGGCTAGTGTCATGGCCATGACATGATTGTATTGCACATGGCCACACACTTGGCCTCAATTGCTCATCACAGAAGCTTTGGGCATGGCAGTGTGATGTCCCAGAGGCCCCAGTGGGCACTAGCACGCCCGGACCCTGCCTTGAAAGCTCTCATGCCCTAGGGACTGCCTGAATATGTTGCCCGGCTCCGTGGTGCTCACCAGAGGCTCTGTGCACCCGCAGACTTGGGACCGGCGGGCGAGATTATATTCGAGGGACAGTTTTTCAAGAGCCCTTCCGCATTCTCGGTGTTTGTCAAACGGAAGGTGCGTAGGGGAGCACCTGTTTGCGTGCCTCCTGTCCCCTTTTCGCAGCTGCTCGGGAAAGCAGATGTGGGCTGAACCCGGGGCCTTGATGCCACGCAGGTCAATCCATCGAGGAAAGCAGATGACGGGTGGACCAGTTGCAAGTACAGAGGTGCGTGTGGTGCCTCGAGGAAGACGGTGCTCACTGGGTATATTGGGCTCTTTCAATGGGCATGTGCTATCTTCAGAGGTGCCACTAGGAACTTGGATGGTTCCCTGCATGTGAAGAGGGACACTTCTATTGCATTTGGAGGCTGAGCACAGGCACGCTGCATGGCTTTTGCAGGTGAGCTGCTGAGCATCTACAGGCCCCAGTTGGAGAATCTGCTGGGGGGCGACGGCAGATCGGGCATCACAGCCTCACCTCTGCGCAGCCACACGACAGCCAAAGCCCGCAAGAAGCGGACGGCCAGGAAAGAAGCGGAGTCGGACTACGAGGAAAGCAGCTACGATGACGGGATGGAACCATCCGTGGGCCCGGGCATGGACTACAGCGGCAGGCTCAGCCCGGGCCCCTACGAAGGCAACGGCTACGGCGATGCCTTTACGACTACATCGGCGCCGTCCCCCCGACGCACACGGGGCCGTTCGAGGAACGTGGTGAAGATGGAGGACGATGGCATGCTGGATGAGGAGGTGGATGGAGGCCAGCAGAACAGGAGGCAGTGGCACCAGCAGCAGGCCATCGCGCAGCACGCGCACGCCATGCTGTCGCAGACCTACAACCCGCAAATGACGGCCTACACCTTTGTGCAGTGCGAGAACCCAGACTGCACCAAGTGGAGGAAGGTCCCAGTCTCCACTGTGGACCCCCATGGCCGCTGGGTGTGCGCCATGAACCCAGACCCAAGGTGTGTTGTCTCCGTCAACATTGCCGTGCAGTTGATATGACATTTACATGCTTCTCAGAGGAGGTATTGAGCTTGGGGTACGGTGCCTTCTTTTTGCCTGTGCGTCATTCCGAAAACAAGCGCATGCACGTGGCTGCCTGTGCTTCCTCACATGTCAGGGAAGTGCATTCTGCTCGTTGCTAAGCATACGCTAGAAGGATGGAGCAATGCCAGAGCCAAGATCACCGCTGCTTACCGAGGCTTGCAGACATGAGCAGCGCATGTCGTGCAAGATTTTGCTCAGGCTGACTCTTACCTGCAAAAATCGCTTGTGCACACTGCAAGCCTCCGACCGCACGCCGAACGGCTCTTCTGCTTGGGTTTTTCCTTGCAGAAAGCTCCCTGACCGGCTCTCTTTTGTAAAATTCTCCTGAAATTTTAGAACACGTAGCCTGATCGGGCGCGCGTCGATGTCTGCGCAGGTACAGCCAGTGCGGCGTGCCGCAGCAGTTTACGGACGAGGAGATCGACGGACAGCTGGCGCAGACGGAGCACAGCCGCCACCTGGCAGTCTGCCGCCGGCCGCCGCTGGGGATCTGCACGGAGGTCGAGTTTGAGGAGGACCTGTACGCCTTCCTCTCCCAGCGCGGCGAGGCCGAACTCGCCAACGACCTCCGCAACAAGCGTATCAACTGGTGAGCGGCAAATTCTCCCTGCAAAGCCTAGAAATACTCGCTTGAAGGGGTGGCTCGGTGCGTCAAAGCCCTTTGGCCAAGCTCACCAACAAATTCTGGCAATAAGTGCATCAACTGGTGCGCGGCTATACTCTGTGCCTTTCATATACTCTGCTGCACCCATTTAAGGGCATGGCTCAGTGCGCCACATCACTTTGGCACAACAAGCTCATCAGCTGGTGCGCAGCATGGGCCTTTTGAGGCCCTCGACTTCCATCAAGATTGATGTGAGTAGAAGGCCCCAAAAGGCACATGGGCCCCACTTCTCTCCGGCTTTGCTCTAAAACACCTGAGCACTGACGAGGTGCACTGTCCATGCCATGAGCAAGGATCAAGTGTTGGCTGCTTTGGCATTGGATTCTGTCTCCTTTGAGAATTTCATGTGTTCTGCGTGTGTGCAGCAATAACCTGCCCATCGACATCTTTGGGCTGTACCGGGAGGTCGTACGCCACGGCGGCTTTGTGGACAACGAGCGCTACGACGACTACAACCGCTGGACCGGGGGCATCAACTTCGGCGGCAAGGTGCGCAGCACCTGTTTTTCTGTGTCCTGTGCGAGACGTCAGGCTTGGCCCCCACCAGTAACAGGAGAGTCTCTTCCTGAAAGCTGTTTCGTTTACTGCATGGCAGCAACTTCAGAACAATCGTTAGGACGAGCATCCTGTGTCTGATGGTGTCCAAGCGCAAGCTGCAGCTCTTGGTTGGCTGCTATCAAGATAGCACTGGTTGCTCATGCTCCTGGCCTTTCAAACTCCCCATCATTTGACAGGCACTGCTTATGCCTGATGTAATACTGATCCTGTGCTGTTCGTAGTCAGACGGTTTGTCTGCAGCCAGACCTGCTAATGCCTCTGTCTATCAGCCTGCACGCATTAGCTTGACATAGCCAGGGACAGGCACTCTGCGTGCATGCCATGCTCATGCTATCCCCTGCACCGTCCTGTAGCTTCAAGACTTGCCAGTTTATATATTGAGGGATGTTGCCCCGGCTAACCGGGGGCCGGTACAAACACTGAGTACCATGCCCATGGTTGAATGGGTCTTGCATGGATCTGGCGAGCCCGTCAAGGGCTATGATATTTGGTAGCCTTTACTGCAGCTTGTCTGCAGACGCACGTTCCCTCTGACAGCAAAAGCGTGTATGAATGAATTGTTGAGGCATGTGCACGCATGTGGCGGGAGCAGGTCTTTCCGCGCATGAAGAACTACACGCCGTACAACCGCGCGACGAGCGTGGGCAATCAGCTACTGAACAACTACCGCAAGTTCCTGTTGGCGTACGAGGTCTGCCACCGCTGCAAGGACCTCGCCGGACCCATCCCTACACCCTCCGCCACCAATGAGGCACGCATCCTTCACAGACCCTGCTTAATTGATTGGGGGCGACCGCAAGGATCGGGGTCTTGGAAATGGATTGGAGCACATGAGGGACGCCCGTGTGAAGAAATCCTTGTTGGAAGTATCCAAGCAATGAATGCTCAATTTGCAGCAAAGTCTCGGAATAAGCAAATTGTGGGTGGATCTAAGTGACGTGACACCACGCAATTGGTTTTTGCTCGGTCAAAAGACCATCTGAGATGGGCAGGCAGATATATCTTTATGCTTCCATCCACAGTATCTGCAAGGGTTGGCTGTGGATGTCTTTGTGGACTGTGCATAACGCCCTTTATTGGCCTGGCGGCTGGTGATGGAAGTGATTAGTTTCGGCAATCGGAGGCTTTCATGCTGGGGCTGACCACTTTATCAGCACCAGCCACACCAATGAGTATCTCTAGGACGTGTCAAGAGAGAAGACTGCTGGTGTGCATTGACGACGAGCAAGAATTGGAAAAGCCTGGAATGCGCTGTGAGTTGTCTTTGTGTGCGCGCAGCCGACGCATTCGGACGCGTTGGCGGTGCTTGCTGACGTGGCGGGCAGCGCGCGCGAAGAGATGGAAGTCGCGGGGCAGCTGCAGGTGCGCGCCTGTATAAAACCGCATCCTCATCTGGTTGACAGCCTCCCTGGTGCCTTGCATGATACCGCATCAAAGCAGGTTGACAGGGTGCTGGAGGAGCTCAAGAATGCTGCAACCACCTTTGCGCCATTCCTGACCGATCTTATTCCCTGTCAGACTGCTTGGCATGCACAGCTCTGTACCTGCGCCTGGTCGCACGCAACAGCTTCTCCCTGACCTCCACCCAGCTGCGTAACTTGAGTCCCTTGGGAAAGACCAGGGTGCACAACTTGGGCTGAGCGCCTGTTCTGGCTCGCAGCTACACTCACCGGAGCCGGCCAAGGCGCCGCCGCAGCGGGCGCGGTCCAAGCGCGGCGCTGAGAGCTTTGGAGAGGATGACGGCGGCCCGGCCAACGGCAGGAAACGCTCCAGGGTGAGAATCAATGTGAAGCCAAGCCCAGAACATCTAATACAGGACACAGCCCCGTACATGCATTGACACCCGCCATGTACTGTTAATTACTGCGGCAACATGCAGAAACATGTTTGGGCCGCAGTGCAGGGTTGATCTGAACGTGTAGGTGCCGGGCTAAGTCCTTCTCATGCTGTTTTACGCAAGCATGAGCCTGCCTGCATCCTTACCCCTCTTGCAATGTCTCCCTGCGACATTTACGCTATTGCACTCCAAAGGGATCGTGCCTGCTCAGACTTTGGGGGTTTCCCATGCATGTAGGACGCATTGGGATACTGTACACTAAAGGTGCACATTTGACACAGGTTGCGGAGGTGGCAAAGGGCCTCGACAACGACGCTTCGGTGCGCTTTGTTCCGGCACTGCGCAAGATCGAGTTTGGATCGGGGAGGTACACCCCCGGAGCCGTGCTCCTGGCGCAGGACCCCGTCGACCTCAGCAGGCGAGCATCTGGCCTCATATTCCATTCTCAGCGTCTTCTGCTCCTAGCGTTTGTGTCACCCTTCTCGAGCATCAGAACATGCACCTATTTTCTGAACGCCGCAGCCATAGCAGAAGATCAATTTATTCTACCGCTTCCTCACGCCGAGATCCCAACACGGGTAGTGCACCTCACCAGATGCCCAGCATCCCTGCAGGAATCATATCTTAGAATATTTTGTCCCCCATTATCTGGGCCGGCTGAGCACCATCATCTGGCACCTCACAGGCAGCCCAAAGATTTTCTTCCTGCCATCCAGTGCAATGTGCCAGGCAGCAACCGGCATTGCAGGGACCATGTCTTAGGAAGGTCGGCTTTGTTTTTTGTCAGTCAAGGGGAGGTCTAAATGTGCCCTAATGATGGCATCTCACTGGCAAAGACCTTCCTGTGCACAATTGCATGAGATGCAACCTTTCCTGCGCAGGCATTGGCCGGTGGTGGTGGCGGCTGTCGCGGATCTACCGCGCGGCGTGGCCGGCGGCGGCTGCGCGTCGGCTCCCGGTGTCGGCTTCCCGCTGGCTCTCGCTGACGTCAGCGCCAAGTGCAAGCCCGAGGAAGCCTACCCTGCACTCGTCATGGGCACGCAGGTACAGCGGCGTTGCCTCTCTCACAGGGCTTTCCTTCATATCACTTTATTAAGATGATTAAAAAGTTCTCAAGTCTAGAGCAAAAGCCTGTAAGTCTCCTGTCATTGCTGTGAGAAGGTGCAGGGTCCGTGACTCTTGTGCTCAGGAGAGAAAGGAGTCTGCTATACACATTTGTCTCACGTCTGCTTAAACAAGAGGGGCTTGCTTGCTACCATGGTGGCCGTGGCTAGCCACAGGAGGCAAACAGAGATGCCAGCAGGGCTTCTGCAGTGGCAGAGAGGTCCATATGTGGTCCTCAAAGGTGTTTGTGCTTGAGAAACTAAAACATGCAGTCATAAAATTATAATAATATCATAATCTATTGAATCGATGATAATCTATAATATCATGAAAAAATTATACGCACAAGAACATGACATGTGCGGGCACATGCGCGCAGATGATGGGCTGGGTGGAGACGGGCTCCTGCCGCCGCTACAGCCAGTCGGCCGGTGACTCAGCGCTTGCCTCGCTGCCGCCGCCAGACGCCGGCCGCGGCGCGCAGCCGCAGGCGATCCCCGGCAGTGACGCGCACCTCAACTTTTTGTGCGCGAAAGCGCTCAAGTTCGCCTCGCAGTACTCCTCCTGCGCCGACCCCCAGCAGGTGGGTGGTTGACTCGTTTTCAAGGGCGATAGCCCAGGGGCGTGACATAGCGCAGCGCTTGCGTAGCGCTGTGAATGCTGCTACATACTTTTCTCTCCCAACTGCTAGATCATCCTCATTCTGTGCACCGTCTCTGATCCTTACTGATCCTGTGCGTGCAGGCGATAGCGCGGGGCCTGACGCAGGCGGCAGGAACGGCGCTGGTGGCGGGCCGGCTGCTGGAACTGGAGGCACGGCTGCCGGCGGACGGCAGCGTGTGCACCTCATCCTTCGGCGTCTGGCAGTCCTGGCGCAGAGCCGTCTCGCGCGCCGACACCGTCAACGAACTCGTGCCGCAGGTGCGTGCATGGGGTCGGTGTTGCTATGCATGTGCCTTGCAGCTCTGAAGGCACATCAGGCTGTCTTGCCCGTCGGATCGTGTGAAGGGCAGGAAAGGAGTTTTGGAGGTGGAGCCAGCCATTGTGGGTCCCTGTTGCGCAAGGTTGGCGCACGCCACACCAGCTGCTTGCATTGGGCAGTGCTTCATATTTTGGGCAGTGCCTCAGGGTCCAGAGGCACCCACGTTTTGGGCAGTGCTTCACATTTTGGGCAGTGCTTACAGGGTTCTGCAAAGTGACAAAAAACTATTTCGAGGTCAGTTTTCTCAGGGTGGCGTGTGCTGAGCAGGTGCTGGCTCTGGCGCACCAGTTGAATCCGGCGGTGCTGCGGCGCGGCGCGGGGGATTCTCTGTGGGACGAGTTGCGCTTCCTGCTCGACATGCAGCCAGCCGAGCCCCCCACCCTCGACTCAGTCTCCGCGCAGGTGCTTTTCTAATTACATTACTCGAGGACTGGCCCCGGCTGGCGGGGTCCGGTTAAAACACTCAGCACCGTGCCCACAATTGATGGGGTCTTGCTTGGATCTGGCCCGTCCAACAAGGGAAGTTTTCTTGGCAGCCTTATACTGCAGCTTGTCTGCAGGACGTTGGTTCTTGGCAGGAAAAGCGTGTAACAATGATATATTAAATAATTGAGAACAGTCTGGCGGCTCGCTGACGACATTTGCACAGCATCACTTTTGCCAGCTTGGCTGCAAGGCCGCACTCACAGTGCACCAGGAAACTCGGGGTGTTTCGGCATTCAAGGAAAACTGAGATTATATGTTGTGTTGCGCAGAGCCAGGCGGGCGGCGCTGCTGGCCCCAGCGTGCTGAGCGTGGACGACGCGGTCAGCGCTCTCACAGACGCCGTCGAATGGACGCGCATTGGCCACTTCTCCCTGCCAGGTGCCCGCATCTAGGCCTCATTTAATTTTAGTTTTAAAGGTACTGGCTTTCAGGGTTTAGGGTTGCGTTGATACCCTAGAAGAAAATTTAAAAAAAATTATTCTGCTGGGGCTCTCAGCTGTGCAAGAGATTTCGGGCATCAAGTGCTGTTGAGCTCAGTATATGGCGATGAAATTGTGCGAGTCATTGGCTGACAATGCAGCAGCAAGCTGTGACATGTGAACCTTCGTCGGCTACGAAGCTGTAGCACTTGGCACATTGCATTTAGCTTGATCAAGTAGCCAGGCAGAGCCCGTGGGGCAACATGAGAGGAGGCCTTTTGCCTGGACACCTTCGCTTCCCCCACACGGGAAGGCCACCCGACGGGGCCTCCACTTATTCCCCTAGCTTGCCGATCGAGATTTTCCACTGCTAAAATTGCCGAGTAACGCCTATTTCTGATCGCAGCGGCGAGCTCGCTGCCAACTCCTGGCGCGCAGGCGCCGCGGCTGCGCAACGGGATGAAGCCGCAGCGCGAGCCGCTCAAGCACGCGCCACTCAATGCAGCCTACGACGACAGCCGCGCGGTGAGTCACTCCTCACATCATCACCATATCATTCCCACTTCCCCTCGCCAATTGGGCATGCTTTCGCCATCACCTTTTGTTGTAGACATGGCCTGAAACGGTTCTTGACATCCTACACCCTCCGTATTCGCTGAATCTGCTAGAGGGTGGGTTGAGATTTGCTTGACGGCAGGGGAGCAGGTGGCAGTCCTTTTCTGCGTAGGGTTGTATTGCAATTACCCAAGTATTTCTTTAGAGTCTTGTTGACTTGAGAGCGCGCAGCATTCTGATAGGGAAGCCGGGGAGCACTGCATGCCGGTACATGAGCTGGGTTCAGGCCGTCTCATTGCTAATTTGGGGTGTGACCCCAATGACAAAAGAGACTCGCAACAGTAGAGCCAACAGCATGCTGCCGGCCTGAGCAGGTGAGCCCATCGAGTCCGGGCGGCCACGGCTCGGGGTTGCCGCCGGCGCACCGGCGCGTTATGCGCGAAGCCGAGCCGGCCAACTCGGGCCACTCCGGGCACACGCCGCGCGCGCAGCCGCTGCGGCCAGACGACACCAGCGCCGGAGCACAGCGCAGCGCATTCAGCGACTTCCAGCAGGTGCTTTGCATGCGCGTGCCCCTGTGTCTGCAGGTGCTATATTCAGTACGCAATTCACGAGGCTCTGGAAATTCGGGAGGGTTGAAGGTCGACAGTATGTCTAAAGGCCCCTTGGCATCACTTCTGGTCCTCGACTGAATGAAGAGTTGCAACTTGTCAGCAGCAGGTTTGAGCGTGGCAGCTGCATGTATTAGACTTCCCTGTATCCTCTAAGATGCATGCTGGTCATCAGGCAAACTTTTTTGTACGTCACAGGGCGGCGCCGAGGCGGCAAGGCTGGCAGTGCCCCGGGGAGCGCGCGGCGGCGGCGGCACGAGTCGGCTGCAGCCGGTCAGCCGCGACGCTTCTTTTGGCTCCGGCGCCTCACGCGAGCCGGCCGCCTCACCGCCCTCGCGGCTGGCGCCCCTCGGCCGGGACCTGCGCAGCGGCAGCTTCAAGTTCGCGCAGGTTGCCTGCTCTAGCGCACCCACTTACCTCAAAGCCGTACCCCACGAGTCCAAAGATCATCTCATGAAACCTTAAGCCACAATCTAATGAGAGGTTTTCTTTGCAGGATTCAGTAGCAACCAGTGTGGTATCAGGTGAAGGATGACACACGCGCAAGGTCAGATTCCGATTTGGATGTCCCATACGCAGGTGCTGCCGCATGACGGGATGGACGAGGGGGGGGAACACACGCGGCCGGCGGAGACCCCCCGCTATCCGGGGGAGCGGCGCGGGGGGACCCACGACCCCTTCCGCAAGGAGCTGCTGGCCGACGTGGCGCTCGACCCGTACAATGCAGGTCCGCAGTTTCAAATTTAAACAAAACAGAGGATCGCCGTGCTCGCTACGGCGCCTCTGCAATACTACTCCACACTGTGTTGCTGATGTTGAGGCCCAACACCGGTCACAGTAAATATACTTACTAGGGTGGCAGTACTCCTGGGTTAGTGGGTACACCCTTTGAGCTAGTTTGGAGTGGTTGTGCTGGGGGAAAACCTGTGCTCAGGCTGGTGTTTGGACTGCCACTTCTGCTCAGATCACATGCGCTATATGATTTGTGGAGTACCGCAAAAGCCGAGCAGTCCACAGTCTGTGCCATAGGCCATTATTTAGTCTTGTGGCTTTTGTTTTCTGTTCGTTTCATACGCTCAGCGTCACCACAGTGGCTCCGTCATCTCTAATGCAATTTTTTTGGGTCTGTAGGGACGGCTGAGCAGCACGCCTCTTTTGGCGGGGAGCTGGTGGGAGGGAACGATACGGACGACGACCCGCCAGCTGTCAATATGCATGCTGACGTGGACATCGACGGCGACGCCAGCGGCGCGGCCGGCGGCAGCGGAGATAACGGCCAGGTCAGCATGCCACATCAGCGCCAATGTCTCATGCTGATTCGTGCTTTTCTACCCCTCAAGATCTTCTCGAGGTTGTTTGAAATCGAGTGATTTATAAATTTCCTTGATAGAGCTCTGTCGTGCAGTTCTTATTGTTTGTCCGGTGTCTTGCCGCTACATATCAGGACCTTGCCTGCTTGTGCAATGCTGTGCAGCCTGGTGCTGGGCTGTGCCATTGTCACAGTGAGAATGATAGATTTAAAATCAGCTGCATGCCAGGCGGAAAGCGCAAGTTCTGATGGAGGAGCCAGCACAACTCTCTCTACCAAGAACGCAACGAAACATTTGCTGACAGTTTTTATATGGCTTGTCGCAGGGTGGAGCAGCAAAGCCGGACAGCTTTTCGACGGGCAGCGCATATCCCAGGGAGACGGAGGGTGAGGAACTCGGGGGACCCATCCGGCCAGATGACGCTGCCGAGGGGGAGGGACCCCCCAGCGGTGGCGCTGATGGGCCCCTTGGCGGTGGCGTTAAATCAGACGCCACAACGGCCACAGCAGAGGCGGTAGCGCCGAATCGCCAATTGCCCCTCATGCGGGAGGTCTAAATCCCTGATGATTGCTTACTAATTGCAAGGAGAGCTCTGACTCAATTGAGGTGCTGCGATGGTCCTGCTGTTTCACACGCGTCCTGAGAATGCCTGCAAGATACAGTGCTTGTCCCCGCTGTGCTGTGTATTCCTCTGGTCTTCAGTGACCAGGTGACCTTCAGGCGGGGCTCATTTTAACAGCTCCTTTGGATCTAGAATAATGGTGGTGCATGGCTTGTTTTGTCCACCAAAGCAGCCGCCGCGTCCGCAGGCTTTGCAGGTGTTGCCTCACAGATGAGCGCTTCTGGGTTCTAGGGGAACAGCGGTCAGCAGTGCTCTGCATCCCAAGCTTCTCTTTTGACAAAGAGACCTCTTTGGAGAGAGCAACTCCTTGCCGAAAGAGGTGCCTAGAGACATCTGATGCAAGATACACCACCAATAGATAGACTCGCTGCCACATGCCTTGTTTGCTCCTAAGGTCACATATCTCTGATATGCTAGCAAGAGTCGCCTCGTAGCTAGCTAGCTATAGCACTATGGGTGTTCTGACTCATGCATAGGTGTTTTACAAAATTGCTGCTTGATAGCATGTCGGGTTATAGCACTGCCAACTGATATCAAACATTCCTGATGGATTATATCACGAGGTTGCTGCAGAAGCGCCGTCGCGCCGTGCGCATCTGACTTGTTAGGTGATACTTACTACCGGTATATGTGAGTGATCGCGTACTCATATGTTGTGAGGGTTTTGACATGTCTGGTTGCTATTTGATGATTTCCTCGGGGTTCTTCCGTGTGAGTAGGGGCTATTTTTATTCTATCAATATTGTGCTCTTTGAAAATAGGATGCACGTTGAACAGTGATCACAGTGCTCAAGAGTTGGCAAGTATCAATATTACAAGTCACAGGCTCTTTCAGCTTCCACATCTTGCGAAAGTTTGTTTTGCAGCAAGACAGACTGGCCAATTCAGATTGTTCCTTCAATCCCCAATTGGATTCGACTGACCAGCAAATGCTTGAGACTTGTCTGTCTTACCAGTGAATTTCAAAAGGATGTCGTACACACAGAAACAGGGGCTAAAAATGCAGTGCCATGCACATGAGACCTTCATTTCAGTCCTAAGAGTTTGTTATGCAGATCACATACCGTAGGTACATCGCTGAGCCCAATATGTCCTTTCAAGTAGGGAATCGCGATCCGCAGCTGCCGCCATTTTTCAGGCTGTGGTGTTTTGGCAGATTCCCAGAGTCCCAGAGCAAATCCCCTGCCCTACAAGGGGTATTGCATTGACATTCATGATCAAAAAAAAACGTGAGTGTCTTTCACAGCATCTCAGATTCAGAAAGCAGGCACGTCCGGGCAGTTTCTAGTGCCCATTCTGGGCAGCTGGGTTGCCCGCTGCGAGCAGCAGCTGTGCCACCGGGGGCTTGTAGGGCGAAATACAGAGCGCGTCTGCGAGGTATGCAGCCCAGAGAGCGGCAGGCAATAACAAGATCCCCACCAGGGCCAGCGCGATCCAGATCTGGGAAAAGCAGCACACTCAAGGTCAGCAGCCAGATTGGACGCCAAAGCCTTGTTCTTGGCAGGGCCCAATTGAGTAGTTGTCGGCCCCTTCTCTACCATGCGAGTAGGAAGACAGGTGCAGGACTGCAAGTTGCTCTGTTAACCGTAGGTGCACACCCCGGCAAAAGCACTGTTAGTGCCTACCAGCTTGTGCTTTCAAGAGCCATGTGTTCAAGACACCTGTATCAGTGGAGCTGCAGAGTTCATTGTTACAAGACATGTTAATGGATTGCCGGGAGCTATAAAGTGAGGGTGCGCACATCTGGCTTGCTGACGACCTTGGAGCAGCCGCAGCCGTTGCTGGGCACATACCGCCAGAAGCCTCCGCTGCCCGCAGGTATGCAGCAGCACACGCACTCACTGCAGTCACACACCCGGTACTCTCACTCATCTTAATGATCTCGATGAACTGCTTCTAGGCATTCAAGCAACCACATGCCTGGTGCGAAGATCCGGCAGAGGCTATCCTGTGACGCACAACATGCCACACGCACGGATTTTGTGCCCTACTGGGTGACTGCTAAACACAGTGCTCCTTTATGCTGCTTTATGAGGCCCACACAAGCGTACACAGCTGCTAGTGACACAGCTGCCAGTGACGGCTGCACAACAGATATGCAACAGCAACAGCACACGCACTCACTGCACCCCACACCCAGTCATCTTCTCAGCTCAGTTCTGCCCATGTCCTATCTCTCAAAGCTCAAGCGTCTGAGTGCCCCTTTGCCCGAGCCAGGCCTGCCTTTAACACATCCCTGCTATTCTAGAGGCCATCTGGGGGAATTGGGGAACAATGACCAGGGGAAAGCATCTGAGTGAATTGATTCTAGTCCTTCAAGCAACCACCCGTCTGATGTGAAAGTCAGACAAAGGCAATCCTGTGCCACACAACATGCAACAATCTTTCTGCCCTCAAGAGTCACTGCAAAAATTCATGTTCCCTATGCTCTCTTGAGTGGGCTTTACGAGGCCCGCCCAAGTTGACACAGCTGTTGGTGACATACGGTCTACTTGACTGTGGAACAAATTTGAGAGGATTGTCATATAGGACTCACTTGCACTGTCCAGTCAGGCCCTGGGCTTCGCAGGTCTGAGGAGCAGAGTGTGCGCCGTGGGATTCTGTCCGAGGATCTGTCCCCGATCCACCACCGCCGGGGGGACCCGGGGAAACGGCGGTGGCCGGGGGCTGCGCGCCGATCAGGTCTTGAATCTGCGTTGACTGAGCTGGCGCTGAGCTGGCGTCCCCCGCCGGCTTCGGCCCTGGCGCCAGACTTGGCGCATGCCCATCTGTGCACATAGCAAATCTCAGCCTTAGTGACTGGCCAAAGGGTTCCAGAAAACTCAACCAGCAGCACCGTCTTCTCTCCTCTGTGCCTCCTGATCCTAGAAAGCACAGATGTGTAGCAGTGCGTCCTACAGGTCAAACGATGCCTGATCATAGCACTTGCCCAACGCTTTGCATTCTTTCCGCACGTTTGACAGGCCGCCCATCGCTGCATGCTCCTGTAATTCAAATATAAAGTGACTTGGTGCAAGGGAAAGCTTGTCTGAAGCCTTACATGGGGCCGGTGCTATGGCAGCCCAGGCAATGAGCTGAGAGAAGGACACCGCCGTAGAATTGGCAACCACTGGCGCCGGCGCAGGGGCCGGCGCGCTCGAATTTGAAGTTGAATTCGGAAGGGAGCTCCGCCGCCAGCGCGCGGTGGAGTTGACGGCCAGCGGTGGCGGAGGGGGGGACGCCGGTGGCGGCGGCGGCGGGGGGACTGTCGCCAAATCAGCCCCTGCACTGTCTGTGCCAAGAGCTGCGTCTGAAGAATCTGCTAATGTTGCATCCAAAACCGCGGGAGAGACCGGTGCCTCAAAGCTGCGGAACAGGCCTGGTCGAGGGAATCCAAAAGTGCCCTGCAACGAATGCACAAAATACCTTCAGTGCTAGACGAATGGGCACCAGGAGATCATTTGTACTACAATCACTTTGGCTCTTACTGGCTTCGTGTCCAGAAAGAGGACAGTGGCTTTCTGCTGGGTCCTTCCTGCTCTTCTCCCCTTTTCTTGTGAGGACCTATCTACTGGATGGTGTTCGGAAGCTGTCAGGGAAGGTGCTCGACCATTGAGTTCTCTAGTAAAGCAGCAGATCACAAGCAATCCTGCGTCTACATGTCCAATTCGTGGAACCTGAGGGAAGCCAGCAGGCGGAGCTTGCAAAGTGAGTCAGCCAACCACTGCTGGTTAGGGTACCACATAACGGAAGTCCATGCAAACATCATTGTGTGATCCCACAAAAGAGTTATAGTAAGTTGAATTTCAAAGAGCTATACTGTATTGCAACATAGCATTTCCATTCAGTGGAAGGGACGAGGCGCCACGCAGTATCACCTGCTGCAGAGTCTGAGACAGGCGCAGTCCGGGCGGGATCACCCCTATGCCGGCACCGTTATTGATCAGGATTTGTGCTTCGCACCCGTGGTCCCTTAAGAATGCCGCAAAACAAGCGACAAGGACGACTTGGACGAGCTTACATTGACCAGGCCTTAGACAACCTTTGTTAGTCATATCCAAGGCAGCTCAGATTGCAGTCCATGCATTGTCAGCTTGTCAGTCGGAACTATGTTCTTGCTCTTCCTCTGATGCCTTTTGATCTCTTCCATCCGTCTGCCAATTTTAACTTCAGAAACGTGCCGATGATTTGGTTCCCTGCTTTGGTAGGTTTCGACCCCGGCTCCCAATTTAGTAGGTTTCGCTGGATGTTTGAATCTATCTGAGCCGGTTTCAAATAGGCTGTTTGGCCTTCTTCCGTTTCTTCGACTCCAATGATCAGGTAGCTAGTTCCACTTAGATCGACAGCAGGGCACGGGACCTCGTTCGATCATATCTGGAAAGCACCTGAAGGCCGGTGCTCTGATGCTTGATTTCATTTGAGTCATCTGGGGGACTGGACCGGCAAATCCTGCCAAGCATGAAATAATGAATTGCGATGCGCCGAATTTCGTTTAGACATGGCGGTCGCCATGCTGATAATATGATACGACACTCCAAACCGTGCAGGCCATCGCGGGAAGTGCATCATGGTAGTGATGTGCACACTATGCTGTTATCATGATTTGATGACAAGATTTAAGCATCATGCAGAAATTATAGAAATTTCATGATACTGCGATCCTGTTGTCCTCACAGTGGCGCAAGTGCATTGCATGGCGACAGGGCAAAGCAGTCATGACTTTCTGTGCAGCATGCGGTGGCGTGATTCCATGCAGCGATGCCATGTGACGGCATTGAATGTATGCTAGCAACACCTTATTTTATCGGCTAATTCATAAACAGCAGTTTGTATCAGCGCTACGCATTGAACCTCATTCAGGAATCAAGTACGAAAATGAATGATCATTCTCTGGAACAGGCTGGGCCACCCCAGACTATAGCTAGAAGCTGAATTTGCCATATCAAGCGAATAAATCTACAGGCTTGATCCCTGTAAGAGCCTCTGCCTTTCAAGTCTAAATTCGTCACGCGGCATGAAGTTCCCCTCAAGTTGCTTTCCTGTTCACCTGCGCACAAGCATCGGCACCACAAGCAATGGTTAGGTTACTTCTGGCTTTATCATGCCTCCTTGGAGGTTGACTGTGTGCAGAATACAGCATACTGCATTTATGGCTTGGTTGGAACCACTATTGCGTCTTTTGTTCTCATCATTAAAGACATCATAATGCAAGAGCAGCCGTTCCTCTCACGAAGGCCTGCTACTAACACTGCCTGGCATCAAATGGCGTTTTCATACTCAGGATAGAACACAGATCGGCCCCAACAAGATACCAATTTTCAACTTCAAAAGTACTGCATGTCATCAGGCCGGTCACCCACCAAACTGCAGCATGTTGCACAGTCGCCCGGCAGCACAGCTTGCGCCGATTTTGCAGTGTCTGGCAGTTTGCTCACGCCGGATCATGGCTGTAACGCGCAAGATACACTCCAAGGCTGCCTGTGTCAGCTGGCATGGTGTTTGTTGTGATGTGGATCAGTCGAGGAGAGGCCGCCGGCCACTTTTGTTCGGGCGAAGGCCCAGCCGCTGCGCCATGGCCTCACTGCCATGCACCTGCACAGCACCACACAGAATTGTTAAATTCATTACACGCTTCTCCTGCTAAGAGGCAAGGTGCGTCCCCGCAGACAAGCTGCAGTTGAAGGCCGCAAAAATCCTACCCCTTGTTGGGCTCGCCAGATCCAAGCAAGACCCAATCATGGGGGGGCACGGTGCTCAGTATTTATATTGCCCCCGCAGCCGGGACCACATATAACGCCCCCATATAAATACGCGCAGACTTGCAACACCAAGATCCCACGGATAACATCAGGCAGAGCTGCTGCATCAGTGCATAGACCCGTGACAAGCGCGCTCGTAGATATTACGGAACAAGCCGCATAACACAGCCGGCTCTGGGATGATGCCAGATATGGGTCAAACTGAGTATAGATGAGAGGGCCTTTGGAATCCAGTAACAATGCACCCCTTGATTTCTAATCTACCACATACTGGCAACGAGGATCCAAAATTGCGCCCCCGGGTTCCAGGTCACTGGGCAGTACTAGGTTTTGGGACTGCTGGGAATTTTGAGAAGGCCATTTTTGGTTCAAGATTAAATTCAAAGTAAAAAAGGAGGCTGCACCTGCAGCGCGTAGCGCAGGTCGTGGCGGCCGGCGGCTCGCAGCTGCTCGTGCGTGGGCATGCGCGCGCGGAAGCTTCGCGGCAGCTGCTGCAGAAACTCCGCCAACGCCGCTGCCGCCACGTCAGCGTCGCGCATCGCCGCGCGTTCCCTACGCTGTGTTTTGAAGCCCAGCCGCTCTGCAACCGCATGGAAGCCGCCTGCATGCGCAGCAAGAAAAAAGATGGAATCTTTCGTACATCCCATACCTTTTCATGAAGCCCCTTTTCTGCTCTTGTTCAGGGTTGCGAATGCCAACCTTCTGACATGGCACTCTATATTGAGACACACACGTTCATCTATTAGCAAGACTAATCATGGCGGCGATTATGAACTCAAATTGTCGGCTGATTGGCACAATATCTGCAGTAGCTGCGCCCAAAGGTGCCTTTCCTCGAATTTTCGGAACTTTGAAAATTGAGGGGCTTCCCCTGCGGAGATCATGCAGTCCCAACATGCTCATTGGCGGTCCAGTGGGTCCATCAGGATCTTCGATTCTTTTAGGTGGCTGTGAGCTCACCGGCTTTTCTGATGGCATTAAACAGATCTTGCCGATTTGCGTCGGCCAGCGTGGCGGGTGCCGGCATGGTCCCGCGGGGCATTCCCTGCTCCTTGACAAACGCCTCAATTTCGAATCTGAGCTTGCGCGGCTCGCGCAGGCTCTGGAAACGCGGCCACGCCGACGGCCGCTCCAGCATTTCCCCGACCTGACAAAACAGCAGGGGGAAGTATAAGAATAAAAGAAACCCTACACCCTGAAGGAAAATAAATACAAAGTTATTTTTAATAGTTGCCTTTGTTTGGAATGCCCCCTTGAGGTCGATGACATGCTGCATGTTGAGGTATCTGCCGAGTCTGTCCGGCTGACTGGTCTAGATGTGTGCAGTGGCTCAAGCTTCTCGACCATGCTCTGCTCAACACGCCGTTACCAATTGGACTCTCCCCACTTCGTGATACTTGCTACAGTACTGGATGCCAGAACGCCCTGTTGGAGTTCTACCAAGACTGGAAAGGATAGTTTGCCATGCAAACATGCATGTCCCAATCAAATGATTAGATTTGAGGCAGCATGAGTGGCTGAGAGTGAACGCCCCCCCACCATGCGGTAGCCCCTTGCGTGGTGCACTTCCCGACGCCCTAAAGCCGAAAAAAGATTACTGCAAAGCTAAGAACCCGCTAATACCCAGAGTGTCACAGTTCGGCCCAAATGGCTGGTTTTCAGACCTAGTAGGATCATCTGGTACCGACCTGCGCCTAGTCTAGTCTGTATAGTCACTGACCCGTGACACAGAGGACTAAACAGCAATGGTGCATGAGGAGCAAGAGAGCAATAGCCACCCCACCATGCGGTAGCCGCCATAGTACTGAATGGCGTGGTGCAGATCGAAGCGCGCAGCCGAAAGCATGGCAGTTCGAGAGGGCATCACTCGGTCCGCCTCGTCCTCAACTACCAGGAAGCTGCCCTCGTCATCCAGTGCCACCTGCGCGCACATGCGCTTACTTGTGGCTTACGTAACCATCTCCTGAGACCAGGCATCCGCATGGTGACAACAAGCTATGTCACGACATCCACAAGTAGGACTGGACCTGAGTGTGCTCCAATTTGGGCTCGCAACAGTACCGGACAATCCAAAGGGGATCCCCATCAGCACCATATTCGCCTCATCCAGGACCAATGAGCACAGACTAATTGTAGAACCGTTGCAGGACAACTCAAGGAATACTGCAGTACACATGAAATTTAGTGACCCCCGTTTATTTCAGGGAAGAGGAATACGCATCAAGCTGCTCTGCTGCAGTATCATGCAAGCTGCTGTTGGGTCAAAAGGAGCAAAGCAGGGCGTGCCTTTTGAGGGCGGATGGGCTCGTCCCATTGAGTGCGCGCCGTGACTAAATTGTAATAATAGGTGCCCCCAGTCGCCTCGTCCTGTAGCGCAACCCACTGCCCCGCCACAAACTGCGACAGCTCCTGCGGTAGACCGCCATGCACTACCATCAGTCCCTCATATCACATTAAAATGCTCAGCGGGGCTGTTATTGAAAGAAATATTCCTCAGCTCTTGCTACGCCCAGGCAGTACGAAGAGCTTTGCAGAGAGAACTGGCATGTGAGAAGCAAAGGAGGCACCAGGGATTATTGCAGAAGACATGAGAGCACCTTCTTCGTTCTGCTCTGTCGGTGCTGGCCACTCGTGCAAATCAAGTGCACCCCAAAGCGTGAACACATTTAAGAATGAAACTACTGTGCCAAACCGGAGACTGGATGAGCAGCGCACCTCGTCCAGATTGTCGGTGGAGTCCCAGAAGCCGACCGGCCGGCGGCGGCTGCGCAGTCCGAGGCGCTGCGCGACCGCCAGAGATCCGCCGGCCGCCCGGATCGCGCGCACGATGTCGGCCCGGCCGGCCGCCTGCAGCACCGCGCGCGTCGGCATTGCCGGGGACGGCTGATCGGGCGCGGCAGCAGCAGCAGCGGCCAGATCTGGCACCGCCACTGCCGGTGCCTCATTTGGCGCAAGTGCCGCCGGTGCCTGATCAGACGATCCAAGACTCGGCTCTGCCTCGTCGGCTGCCGCAACCCCGGCTAGAAATTCCTGCGTCAGTCGAGATGCAAATCTTACTGACGCCGACACTTGCGAGGTCTGTACTTAGCGTATGGATGCAGGAAGATGCTGGCAGCACCTATCGTGATGACACTGCAATGACTGCCCAATAGTTGCTCTAGCGCACTTTTCATCAGAAACAATAGTGTGCAGCTCGTCTGAGACTGCGCAGTCTTGAATGGCTGTGCTTGCTTCCTGCCTTTGCTTGTATCCAAGCCATGGGTACCACGGTCAAAAATTTCATGCCGCTTTGGTCCATGCAAGAGGGTAAATGTGGTTTACACAAGGCTTCCAAGTAGCAAAAGAAGAGTACCTGTAGGAGCGGCTCTAAAAATTCCAGGGCAGCCTGCTGGCAGCCCAGATCCAGCAGGCCGTAAGGGGGGTCCACAAGCACAAGGCGCTGCTTCGCATCTGCGCTGCGCACGATGCCCTCCACGTACGGAATCTGGTGGTGCTCGGGCCCGTAACCGTGGTCCGGATCGCTGTTGACCACCAGGAGGTTCGGCGGGCTCAGCTCGCAATCCCCAGGGTACAACACCTGCGCCATTGGATGCTTTTGCTCAACGTGCAGGTAGATTTTCGGCAAGAACCACATGCAGCGTACCCTGCCGATGATGGAATGATGCAATGAGACGGATACTGCGCAGGTGCACGCAGATGGAAAGCATGTCCTGGACCTCCCAGAAGTAAAAGATAGATGATGCTCTGCACCTCTTCAACAACGCCCACGTGCTTCTGCCTGCGTGCGGTTCTGACCGTGTAGCCGACGAGTTTGGAAGGTGCCCCTAATACTTGAGTTCTGCCTGCAGCTTTGTTCGCCTCCTGCGATGGCTTTTGACCTGCAAGGTGACAGACGCATTTTGGCTTGTTCAGAAGTGCCCCATCACCTACCCTGCATCGATTAACCGATTCATCGATATTCATCAATCTCATATTCTGCTAATCACACTTCGTAGCGGAGGAATGTCTTACAGCGAACGATGGATGGCTTTATGCTCCTAGTGAAACGCCGCAAGTGCACTGTTTTGCATCCAGCATTGCAAATCTTCGCAGTACCTGTCGGCCATATCATGGGCTTCAAGTCAATGCACGAAATGTGTGGACAATGTCCATGGACATCTTCTGTGAAACAGAATGAGACGGGCAGGTGCATGCATCTGAGAAGCTGCGTTTACTACACTTCCCCTGGCCCCTGGGCTGTAGATATCGTACTCACCCCCTGACCGTAGGGTTCTTGGTTTGCCAGCAGCAATTAAGATTGCATAAACAAAACATTGATACTCATTGCGAAAACGAAGATATGACTTTCTATCCGATCGATATAATTTTGGACGTCGATCACCACTGATCAATGGTTTATCGCAGTGTTCACTTTCCAGTTACGATTGTCCTAGTACAAATACTTGGGAAGTGATTCGTTGTGTGCGTGAGATTTCGATCTTAATCGGAACCAACTAACACTCGTGGTCTCGACCTCACTAAGAACAAAATTTAAGCGCTGTGTAAATTTATTTTCCTTACTAAATAATGAGCCAAGACGGCTTGGAAGACACGACAGGAATCACCCTGTTCTCGAAGCAGACGAAAAAGCGGCGCAGGAAGGAGAAAGAAATAGGCGACGCTGCCCAAAAGCCACCTCCTGGAACAGAAAACGACAGCAAGAGTCTCGAGCAGAACACCGCTGCCCTTGGTGCAGAGACAGCCGCAAATGATGAGGCTGCTGAGAGGCAGGCGCCAGCGAGCAGCAGCGGCCAGGAGGCCCCTGTGACCTTCAGGAGCCTGGGCATCTCAGAGTGGCTTGACAGGTGCCGCACCCTTTGCTGCACAGACCTTGCAGCAGAGCAAGGAAGACAACCAACACAATTGTAGCCTTGCATGCATTCGTCACACATACGCTCACCACCTGCGTGACATGCAGGTCATTGACGCAGCTTCCTGCATCCTGGCACACACATGTCCGGCTCTAGAATGTCTCTTTTTTAGGGAAGGCTATCACATTGTGACAACCCTCAAATTCCCCGGTTTTGTCCCCCTGCGCAGGGTCTGCAAATCGCTGGGAATGGTGCGCCCGACGCAGGTGCAGCGCGGCTGCATCCCGGCCATCCTCGGTGGCCGGGACGTTCTTGGGACCGCGCACACTGGCAGCGGAAAAACCGCCGCTTTTGCGCTGCCCATATTACAGCGACTCGCGCGAGAACCTTATGGCATTTTCGCCCTCGTGCTTACGCCAACCAGGTGAGAGGGTGCTGCGTGGGACAGTCATCATGATGTTAGCTGATGTAAACCAGTTTGCGCTGCCCTCTCGCGAGCCGTATTGGCATCTTCGCCCTCGGCTCACGCGCACCAGGTGAATGGCGGCTGCATGGGAGCGTGGTGTGGGTCACTTTGCATTGCACCAGGCGCCCAAATGGCTTGGGGACGGGATGCCAGGGTGCAGGTTTGCTCACATGCAGACAGATCAGCCCGCACACGCAGTAGCACCACACGCAGGGTAGAATTCTTGAGGATTCTGTTGGAGAATGTGCATTATTGCTGGGAGATGGCAATACTAGAATGGTTTAGTAACACTAACTGGATCCTCATTGAAGCATGCGCATGTGGGTGCAGGGAGTTGGCGATGCAGCTGGCGGACCAGTTCAGGGCACTCGGCTCCGGCATGTCCCTCACGGTGCGCGCCCCTCCCAGGCAATACACCCTTTTCTGATTCCCTGCACCACTTGCATGCAAACCCCACCTGCAAGATTCGGGGTAAACAAATATGGGGGATGAGACACCGCCCCCTCTTGATGAATGGCACAGCAGAGGGATGCTTGTTCTGATCCCTTTTGCTTCAACACCTACATGCCGAGAGCATTTTGCCTGCACTGCAACATGGCACATATTCACAGCGATCGCCCTAGAGCGAGCACGAACACCTGGGCGGATAGTTGCCACTTTGTCTTTAGAAGACTGCTAAGGGCTTTGACTTGCATGTTTCTGGACCTTGGTGTTGATAGTGACCTCTAGTCTGAGCATCTCCCAAGATCCAAAAGAGTGGTGCTCGGAGATCGGGTTGACTAAATATACGGGGACCAGCTCTCCCTTGAGATTTGAATACAGGTGTGACAGACGATTGATTTGGTGCAGGATGCGGTGGTGATTGGTGGGCTGGACATGCAGAGCCAGGCAAAGGCTTTGGCGCAGCGGCCGCACATCGTTGTCGCCACCCCTGGGCGGCTGAGGGTGAGCCACCCCTGGGATCCACCCCAGGTTTCTCTTAGCTTGCCGCTCTATGGACTTTTTAATGCTATGGTGAAGTGCAGTCGCACTCCTGCACTTGCACTGGGAGCCTGTCATTCATATTGTGCTTCAATGCACTCATTGATGGTCCTTCTGATGAGTGCTGGAGGCTGCTCTTGTGTGAGGACCTTGCACTGTCACTGTACATGGAGACTCACAAGACTTTTGGCCCTTGTAGCTCGACGGCTTTCCCTTTAAGCGTATGAATCTTTGGCTTTATGAGAATGCAGCGGAGCTATAATGGACGATCTCTTTGTGTGTTTCCATGCACCATGACATCGGCAGTATCCACCCTGTGTTCAATCACTCCTTCTACATAACACCAGGTACTAAGTATTTTTTGATCGGTGATCACCAATTGACCTCTGGGTGGGGCCCTCTAAAAAACTCTTAACCTGAGACTCGTCACCCCTGAACTGAGGGGCGTGACGCGCGCAGGATCTGCTGAGCGCGCACGCTGACCTGGCGGAGGGCTTCAATCGCGTGGCGTTCCTGGTCCTGGACGAGGCGGACCGCCTGCTTGAGCCCACGTTCGAATCCGAGCTGCGAGTCATCGCGAGTCACCTGCCAGCTCAGCGCCAGACGCTGCTTTTCTCCGCCACCCTCACCCGGAGTCTCGCCACCCTGCAGGCATCAGCCCTGCGCGACGCCTTTTTGTTCCAGGCAGGTTCTTCTGCCTTTTCAATGGGATATTTCTGGGGCTTTTGCTTGTGTTTTGCACGTCAACTTGAAGTGAATCAATTTAGAAAATGCCCCATTCCATACTCCGAATCTGGAGACTTTTTAACGTTTTGGCAAAAATCTTGAACCTCCTCTGTTGCGTCAGCCCTGCGCGACGCCTTTCTGTTCCAGATACATCCAAATTTACGGCATGCCATTTAGGCATACCTTCTCTGCATGCAAACCAAATTTACTTGGAGGTTTGGCCAGGCCAGCACCTTATTTTTGTATGTGAGGGCTACTCGAGATCCAGAACATAATCCATGCGTGAACAGCGTTCCTCTGCAGCTGGTGGCCCTGTACTAGGAGAAGTGCAGGAACCCAAATTGGTGTAAAATAGTGAGTAGTGCGGAAAGTATGTTCGTTGCTGTGTGGCGCTGGTGAGATGTGCTGGCAGAGCCTCAGGCATTTGATGGTCCTGTGTGGCTGAGTAATCTTGATGATGTCTGCAGGCATATGAGGGGCTGGAAACAGCAGTGAACCTGCGAGAGGACTACCTCTTCATCCCTGCCAAGGTAACACTTGCCCTCGCATCAGCTGATTGCAATAGGGCCTATGCAAATCCGGATCACAGCCCCATTCGATGCATGCCAGGCACCCTGCTTTGGAGAATCTTGCAGGCCTTTAAGGAAACGGCATCTTGTTATTTTTGGTCACGCATGGGAAATGCTATATTTGCAGGGCCTTTGCATGCGTTGGCCAAAGGACAATGTTCAGCTCATTCCCTTTTGCAAGCACATGGTAATACATGCACATGATCGGTGACCTGGCTCCGGGAAAATGTGTTTCTAATTTGTGGTCACTCTAAACCCCGCACCCCCAGTTTAGGGTGACCAGTAAGGTAATCTGGTCAAGAAAATTCATAAATAAAAATTTTGTCATTTTCAAATTCATAACATGATAGATTTTGTCCAGGTGCGGGAGCTGTACCTGGTGCACGTGCTGGAGTCCTTGGAGGAGTTCTGTATCCGCAGCGCGATAGTTTTCTGCTCTACCTGCCGCGGCTGCCACCTGCTTTCTCTGCTGCTGGCAGAGCTGGGCGTCGCCTCTGTAGCGCTGCATTCCCACCTCACGCAAGGGCGCCGCTTGGCTGCATTACATAGGTGCGCACCCCTTTCTCTATTCTAGGGAGTCGAGTTATTCCAGGGACCTGAAGAGGGTTGGCTTTTCTTCTGTTTGAATTTCTTGTGGGGTTAGGGTTTAGGCCACACCTTTCCGCACTACATCAATGCGCGCCCTTTTTCTTTTCTCGGGGGACATATTCTATTCTTGGGGGATATCTTTTAAGTTCAGGATCTGAGGGGTTTGTGTTTTTAGACGTAAAATCTGCCTATTGGGGTGTTGCCTCTGTTGCCCTGCACTCGCACCTCACACAAGGGCGCCGGATGACTGCATTACATGTGTGCGCACCCCTTGTTGTGTCCAGGGTGTTGAGGGGATTGATACCCTATAGATAGGTTTTGCAATGTTTGCTGTGATAATGTCTGCCTCTTCATGTCTTGCATGAAAGCAGCCGTCGGATTGTTTGAACTTGCCGGATGTAGGGCCTTATCCGCAAGCTACCGCAATCCCTCTGCCGATCTCCTCGTTGCTTTGTGGGTCATGATAGCTTGTCAAGAGGCTCTCTTGCACCTGTACTTTTTCACAATGTGACACCGCATCTTGCGTCTCAAGGTCTCTGTCAAGTGGCCAAGCCCGGTATGTGGGACGGAGTACGTGAGCAGCACTTCATCCTTCCCGTCTCACCTCACAATGAGAATCCCAGCCTTTAACCACTTTTGTGGCTGCAAATATTTAATAGTAGCTCATGTTTGTGGCCACATTTGCTTCCAGTAAGCATCCCTGTAAGAAGTACTGTTCTTGACAGGGAATTGTGCCGCGCAGGTTCAAGTCGGGGGGCGTGCCCATTCTGCTGGCGACGGACGTGGCGAGCCGGGGCCTGGACATTCCCACAGTGGACCTCGTTGTGAATTATGAGCTGCCCTCTCTGCCGCGCGATTACGTGCACCGCGTCGGCCGAACCGCGCGCGCCGGCCGCGGCGGCTGGGCGCTCAGCCTCGTCACGCAGGTGCGGGCAGGGAATATAGGGTCGGAGGGTGGATGGTAGGGTGGAATACTAGGGTCTGAGGGTGGTCAACGCAATACATTTTGCAAGGCGTGGTGCGGCCGGGGCGCTCAGCCCGGTCACACAGGTGCTGGCAGCTTCAAGGGAAATAAAGGGTCAGAGGGTGATAATCCATTGGCTTGGTAGGGTTTGAGGGTGGTTAATCAGGTCATCAATGCAAGGACGCTCAGCCTCGTCACGCATATGCACAGCAATGCCCCCTGACAGGAGCTCGGGATTCCCTCAAGATGTTCCTGGGATTGTAGGCATCAGTGTTGGATGCGGTGGACGTCATGCATATATGGCAGGGCACTGGGGTGGGCAGGAAGCCATAGAGCTGGTACCTGCCGGCAAAATGCAGTTGCAGTCAATTGCACGACGAACAGTGAGTGAATTAAGCAGATGCAATGCGCTGCACATTACAAGTTGTTACGGCGAGACAGCACCGGTGCTGTCTCATGAATATCACACGCGGTAGCAGCGCACAGTGAGGGGTAGGCTATGCAGAAGTGCTCTTCTAAGAGCCATCTCTCCCCTTGACTTGCAAATCGAGAGTTATGTTGAGCAGGAAGCAGCAGCTGGGCAGGCCTTCATGCAGTGTATCAATTATATGATAACAGTGTTGGCAAACCCAAAGCCCAAAGACCAGTGTATTTGCTTGCTAATGTGCAAGCGCGTCTGTGTGTGCAGTATGACGTGGAGTTGGTGCAGCACATAGAGAGCTTGATTGGGCACCAGCTGCGAGAGTTCACTCTGGACGAGGCCCAGGTGCTCAAGGGGATCACAAGGGTGTATTCGGCAAAGCGCTCGGTGGCAGTGAAAGCTCTGGAGGATGAGTCACGCGACGACAAACACCGCCAGCTCATCAGGCGCAAAAGCGGTCCCAAGAAAGCCAAGAAAGTAAAGGGAGGCACTGATTAGCTTGTCATTGACATAATGAATTTGCTATCGGCCATTCTACTTGTCTCAGCTTGCTTCATTTGCGGAGACCTTTTGAATTCATAATTTTGTTTGCTGTGTGGATTCCAGAGTCTCATTTTCAATGCACAAACATCGTGCAATCATTGTCACAGTGTTTACGGCATCAGTGTCTGCTGTTTGTGGTCATGCAGGTTTTGGAAGGAATGCAGAGGTCTCGTTTGTAAAGTTGGTTACACTGGTTTGTCCTTTCGAGACTCTGTCAGCATGATCTGTGAGCTTTGATAACATGTTTTAGTCCCAAACTGGCGCCTAAACCCATCTGTGCCTAATCAGAATACATGCATGCCCTTCAATCACGATGGCCTCCCTTGTGAGCATCAGCAACAGGGACTCCTGGCACTCCAGATTGAACACAAGCCCACAAGAAACATGCGCAACCCTTGAGAACAATATTTACAAGCAGTCACCCGATGGAAGAGACCGACCAAGACTGACACATGTGCAGCTGCAGCAGATCTTGGAAATTAGCACGTTGCAGATCAACATGGCAGAGCGCAGGCATCGACACCCAATCAGGTCAGTGAATGCGGGTCCGGGCGTCAAACTTCCAGTCAGCAGAACATCCCAACAGAACGACATCCTGAACGCGCCCAGCCAGTCTCACAGCAGCAGCAGCCAAACACGCCTCCAACTCCCTCATACCGCAGGGGTCCCAATCTTGTGAAATGAGGAGCTGGACACCCTGCATGTCCTACCGTCCATCTCTGGTCAGGCGTGACAGCCTCCCGGGAGATCCACCCCCCGAGGTTGGGGTCAGCCCACGCATGCAGTCACGCCTTAGGGTCCACCCCAAGGCGTGCATCCCAGGATGGATCCTCACAATTCACCCCAGGATCCACCCCCGGAGAATCCACCCCCGGGGGGGAAATTTCCCCGGTCAGGTCCCCCCTGCTCAGTACTTCGGGGGGACCCACTGCTCCTTGGGGTCGACGCGGGCGAAGCCGGCGCCGGAGGAGTGGATGCCGCAGGAGTCGCCGTCGTGGGTGTATTGCTCCGCGTACTCGCCGCTGCGCCGCCGGCCAAGCTTGTTGTCAAACACGCTGAACCATGCGTAGTAGCCGCCCTGCAGCAGAGAACACTTGTTAGTGATGTCACTACTCATCTATAATATGGTGTTCCTGCCATAAAGGCAAAGCCTGCGGATAGGTTTCAAGTAAAGGTCGCCACATGCCCCTATTTCTTGTTGTCGAATATATGAAACCAGGTCTAGTAGCCGCCATACAGCAGACAAAATTCGATATTACTGTTGCAATTGCAATTTTGTCACGCGCTGTTGCTGCCGCAATAGGCCAGGTGCGTCCGCGGACGATCTGCTGGTAAGGAGTGTTACAAGCTTTGCGTTAGCAAAGCAATCGCAGCAGAGCTGAGGATGCCTTTGCTGCAGGTGCAACACCTCCAGGGTTGCATATGGCAATGGCCGCCCAGCATTGTCATTTGCAGCCGATTGGGCCGCCGGCATGCGGGTTGAATTTGACATCAAGTACGGGCGCGCACCTTGAGGCCGACGATGTTGGTGTAGCCCTCTTCGTCAAGCGCCATGAGGGCATCCATTGTGTAGGTGCGCCCGTCGCTGCACCCGATCAGCAGCTTCGCCTCAGTGTCCGGGAAACGCTTCTTCACCTGCGCACATTTTGAATTACTTCAATAGGTGCAGCACGCTGGAGCTAATAAGCTTACCGGTGGGCTTGTGCCTCCACATCAGCTATTGAAGACTGCCTGGGGCGTGCAATTCCAGCGAAAGATTTCTTTGAGCCGGATCGCAGCCTGACAGGTCTCAAGGCAGGGTCCTAACGCTGAGGCTTCAAGGCATCAAGCATGCAGCTGCCAGCGGGCTAAATTTCTCCTCAGGTGGATCTGCACGGAGGCCAAACCTTCCCAGCCAGTGTTGCATTCCCACGACCACTTCCAACAGTCCTAGCACTTTGTGATCCTCAAATTACCACTCACTGCTGCCACGCAAGACAGTGGGAATGGCCAAGTTTGTCCCGAAAAACTCTCCTGGATTGCTACAGCTTTTGCAGATTTGCCTTGGCAAAATTAGAGCATCACTGTTAATGCTGTGCACACCATGGACACACTTTGCACTCAAAGCACGATGATCAGTGCACCTTGTGGGGCACGCAATTCGTAAAGACCACAGTGAAAAGAATACATAAATCAGCGTACCTGCTCGATCCAGTCTGGGTTGTCCTCCTTGATGACCACTTTCTTGTTCTGCTCGGGGTCGAACACTTTCTTGGACTTCTTCATGGGGATGCTGACCGACCCCTTCACTTTGCCCACCTCGTCGTACTCGACAGCAGTCCTCACGTCCAGATAGGTGTAGCCCTCCTCAGAGTACAGCACCTGGATAACACAGCGCAACAGGGATGGGTTGGAGCGCAGTAGAGGGTTTCCTGGCTAGCTCTGGACGATCGGATATGTGTATACGCATATAAGGGTGCAGCTGTGCCGCGTCAGAAGTCGCGCAATATTCGAAAGCAGAGAGGCAGCCGGCATCTGTAGTTAACAGTGGAGTAGCAGGCAAGCAGGATGCCACTGTAAAGGCTTCTCAACAGTAAACCATCAAGAGACCGGTGTCCCTTATGTGCACAATACTTGACTAAGGGGTTCACCCTGGCCTCCTCCACGGTTGCCACTCCCTTCTCAGGGAACTCCTCCTTCACCTCTGCGCATGCGCCCAAGGGATGTCAGGACACCACATGCAATTTGTTCCGTGCTTGCAACGGTGGCACTAATCTCCCAATATTTTCATACTACCCTCCCTCCTTGATAACAACTCAAAAGCACCATGCAAAGCAAGCAGAAGTACCCGCAATGAACTCCGGATTGGGCCACTCCCGGACGAAGGCCTGGACAGTTGCATTCTGACGCCTCTGCTGGGCCCTCAGAGTTCTAAACGCAACTCTACTTCCAGTGAAGGCACTTCTGCATGGCAGGGTCACCCTGCCAGTGTGACCAGCGCTCAGGCTGCCTCGCAGTGCTTGAGACATCGGCAAGTGTTCGCTATCACGCACTTGCCCCTTTGATACGATCGACACAGCAGAGTCCCGAATGCTATGCGGGATACAGCACACCGTTTCTGCTGATGGAAATCGAGCTACCAATTCCAGAATGTTCCTGCTCCTCTGGGCCACAAAAGATCAGGTGCCGTAACCGGTTACGCACCTCGGACAGCTTCGCAGCTGTGGAGGAAACTGCTGGCACCATCATGGGCAAGAGCGGAAAGCCACTAATATACTGTACACTCAGTGTACTACACTGATACCTTTGTACACTGATCAAATTTTGATGCATCCGTCCCTGAGTAGTATCAGTGTACATTATGAAATGAGCTTGATGAGCTTGTATGTGCACCTGTTTGTTGATTGCAGTATTACTACGCAGGGATCTCTACGTAGTGATCATGATTATGTATACCGTATGTGACAGCGCTAGCGGTGCTGGAATGCAACACCGATCTCAAATATATCCCTGAGTCACGCCTCCTACTGTAGCTTTCCACTCACCAGCCCATAGCAAGCTTGTGAAGGTTTAAATTTGTTGCCATAAGACTACATATTCAACGAGGGTGGCACCAGCAGCCTCTGGTCTAATTATATATTGGCTGAGATAGGCCGTCTGATCTGCATGTGTGCCACTCAATACATCAATCAATGTGCAAGGGACAATCTAAGCATTATCATTAGGAAGGCAAAACATATTCCGGAGGATCCAAGCTATGAGTATGACAGTACCTCGCAGCATTCATTATGTTGTAGAGTCCTAGCGCAAACAAGATCTCGGTTCCACACGTTTGAAGCGTTTGAAAACCCGGATCAGATCCAGATCAGGTCCAGTGGATCTTCATCCAGTCTTGTAAGATCCCACATGCCTGCTAAGTGATGGTAGTATGGAATCCATAGAGAGCTCTGCAGAGGAATGAAAGCCGCTGCTCTAACAAATGATGGCTTAAGGACGAAATAAAGGCGATGAATGATCTTTTGAGTTCTGGAATTGTATTACTGGTGCCGACCTGTGACAGCTGCAATTGCTGCAGCTGCATTCACTCATTGATTTCATTTGCGCTGTCATACCCGTTGCTGAGTGTGCTACTGCCCAGGCGCCGAATCTGAGCATCCCCAGATGGGCTGTGCAGATCAGCCTGCACCCGCTGCCTCTCCTGGAAAGCCACCAGACCCAGCCTCAGCAGCAACTTCTCACATTGCCCCACATTGTAACAGCACCAAGAAATCAGGCGAAATGCTACACCTGATGAACAGCCCCCTCTCTCCTGAAGAGAACACCCTTTGTAGAAGTGAATCATGTTTCCTATTAGAGGCCTCGCACAAGTCACAATGAGAGTCACAGATATCTCAAGCAAGCATTACTTTATACGCACCGGGGGAAAGGCGGCCGCCGCAACGCCGCCGGCCGGCCCGGCCGTCAGCGGCGAGTCCGGCAGCGGCGCGCTCGGCTGCCGCCGTGCGGCCGGCGCCATTACGGCCGGCCCGGGCCCATCTGTATCCGTAAAAGCCGTAACGGTGCGCCGCGCTTGCTCCAGTGTGTGCATCGGCGAGTCCTGCCCGCCATCGGCCGCCTGCTCAAACGGCGACCGCCCTGCGCAGCACCGACGCATGGGTTCCTTGCAATACAGTGTTAGTGGTAAAATGCATCAAGTCTCCCCGCACACACAGGTGATGGAGGTGTTTCGGTGACTAGAAAACCCGCTTACACGGCTTGCTGCAATTTTGTGAATTGAAATGACATTGAGATAGCAAACTGGAATCCTTCCTGGTGGCGCTGGTGGCTTGGGCACTGACCTGCCTATAGAAGCTAGCCTCAAAATCTTCAACGCAAGTGAAATGGCATGTCACCAGTGTTGGTTCCTCTCAGGGCCCTGGGGGCATCGGCGGATGCAGGACCCAGCTCATGCAGAGTCTAACATTGAACCGTGACCGGATTTCCAGCATTTGAAGCCAGCGAGAGTGCCGCCTCACCGGTGCTGGTGCCTGCAGTGCTGAGTGCCAGGAAGGGCATGTGCGCGCGCTGTCTGAACTCCTGACACAGCAATGACTCGCGGCCAGAACCCAGCGACGACGAAGGCCCGGCTTCATTCAGCGCCGCTCGACCGAAGTACGAAGACGGCCCCTCTGCAAGCAAAACATCCATCCATTGAATTCCTTGCATAGCAGTACACAGGCATTCTCTGAAAGGCCTGCATCCGGTTAGATATGGCACAGGTGTCTGTATGAAAGACACGTGCGAAGAACGCCCCCCTGTTCCCCTCAAGAGGACAGTAGTGAACATGGGATACAGTGACTGCCAAAACATGTGTGCATGCGGCATTTGCATCAAAATGTCTAAAACAAGAAGAGCAGAACGGTCCAAGCAAGCAGTTTCAGGTACACAATCAAAAATTTGCGAGGGCGTGGGTTGTTGCATTTTGAAGTATGCAGGCTGCATGGATGATCACCCGCAGTCATAACGTTATCACATTTTTACGAATGAGAGCATTGTGTTCATACAAAAAGAAAGACAACAGACCCAAGCACCTGGACAATCCTGCAACAATCCAAAATAGAGGCGGCATGGCTCACCCTCACCTCCTATCTCCAAGCTATGATGGGCTGAGAGGCTCCCTGAGGCGATTTCCTCTCCTGCAGCTGGGCCTTCAAGCCAGGACACACCTGCGTGCATCAGGTGGGAATTGAGGGAAGGAATATGCAGGGTGACCACGTGGGGCATGACAATTGGATACTGCAAGAACCACAAAAGTGAAGTGACGATGGGTACTTCGCAAGAGGAGGAGCTTCACTCAGCCCGAGCTCCATGAACAAATTGTAGCCTTGGCTCGCTGTCCTCCATATCTCCTGAGAATTTTGAGGCATGTGAATTTTTGTCAGTAAGAAGGAGTCTCAATCCCCCACATGGCTTCAATGTAGTTGTCAGCAACGCACCGATGCTCGATGATGACGCCATCACCCCGGCAGCCATGCTGATTTCATCCCCGTTGCGGATGCTCCACTGCCGGCCAAGCACCGCCATGCGAGCAGCTTCCAGGCTGCCTCCGGCCAGCTTCCCTTCCTGTGCAAATATATTCAAACCTAAAACATCTATCACCCTTGGGAGGGATTTATTGGAACAGGGCTTACTCTGAAACGTATCCTCATACAATTTCCACCGATGCTGTACAACGAAAACATGTGCTTAGATCCGCTGAGAGCCTTGTGCTTCAGCTTTGGTGACATTCTGCAATGTTCTTGTGGTGGCAACCCCAAAGCGCCTTCAACATGCATGCATCTCTTACATTTCTCACATTGCACAATTTCAACCTGGAAAATACAACGATAGATGCACTGCTCTGAACGCACCAGGGCGCGCGCTTGCATGAGCGGGTCAAGGGCGGGCACGTCTGCAGCCGGGTTCCCTCTGCCGGGGCCCCCCGCCTCAAAGAGGGGGTCCGCAGTGGCGTGGCCCATCGGCGTGCCGGCCTCTGCGCTGTGCGCGATCGGCCATCCAGCTGCTACATCAGCCGCCAGGTCCGCCAGCACGGCATGCCGCGCAGCTACCAAAGAATCCAGCGCCGAATCCTGCGGACGGTCGGCAACAGTCAGTTCTCACGTGACTGCATAATTAGAAAAGGGACACTGGAAGTTGATGGAATGACTGGAGTCCTGTCCAAATGCCACAAGAATATAGAAATGAATCTGTTAAGATTGAAGTGTGCCACAGAAACAAAGCGCCAGATCTTGAGCCTAGCAGCTGATCACTGCTTGCACAGCGATCTTTAACACCTTCCCCTTCAATATGCTTCTGACATGCTGCTGCCTGATGCTTCTGATACTCATCGCACGATGAAAAGGCGCTACTGCTTCAGCTGGTGGGAGTGGGCTCAATACACCCACCTGGCGAGGCGCGACTTCCAGCTCCGGTGCGGTTGACCCCAGAGTGGCGGCGTCCTGGGGTGAGCCCACTGGGGTGTCCCTCATCAGCGCCCTGGCCGCCTGCAGCGACGGCGCGCGCGCCATCATCAACCCCTGCGCACGAATCACCAACCCCTGACCCTCAGCACTCGGGGGGATCTACTCTAGTAGTCATCCTAAAACCCGCAACCTCATCGGTGCGGGAAATCTTTCACAGCAACATTTAGGGGTCCTCCTGACATCAAATATACCACGGCCATGCTCCATTGGATTGGGCTTGTCGAGAGCTTTCCGAATCTGCTCTCAAGATAATCATAGACTCTATATTTTGGGAGATACGGTCTTATTTATCCACCCTTTTTGGCCAACAATAATTATTTATTGCGGGTTTTAGAATGACTACTACAGCATATCTAACATCTATATCTGACTGTTCTTTTCTCCCTGATTGTCAATTTGATTACTTTGAGACCACCAGTACTGTTCTTGTCTCACAGTTCGCAGTCTGCACACTAAGCACTGTCTCCACACAGCTGCATGTTCAGGGCTCCTCACATTGCCTCGTCTACTTCTCTTCTCCTCTGCAGGGATGACTCACGGGTTGCGTGCTTGCTTTGTGTGCTGCAGCATTACTAACTATATCTAACACAGATCCCACTGCAGCACTGCTGTCCCATGTCAGAGACAGAAAAACCTCCATTACTCGTGCAACATAGCGTGCTCATGCGGGAGAAGTCAGAGCCGTAGTCATTTTCAGCTGCTGCTATTCTCATTTCACAAGCCAGTGCCGTCCTCTTACCCTTTTTGGTGCCATTCAGCCTGCACTTGGTGCCAGCTAGACACTGGGGTTGAATCCCTTTGACAAGACTTCAGAAGCATGACTGGCGAGACCCATCCTTAATCAGGAGTTCAGAGGCAATAAATGTCAAGAAATTCACCTCTGCCATGCTGGCAGCTGCTGGGCTGTTTGGCTGCTCGCTGGCGCTGTCCCTGCGGTAAGACACCGCATCCGACAGCCGGCCAATGAATGGCAAAGGGGGCGCCACCTGGCTCGCCTGCCGCCGCAACTCCTGCCTGCTCACCCCTGCGTACATCATGAAAATCTCAGACTTGAATCCCTGATATCCCTGACGTCAGGAAAACCTTCCGAGGCAATCTGTGCCCCAGAAAGATGATCAAAAACATGAAGGACAGCTGACATGCTCTCAGGGACGGGATAATTAGCATATTACTCTGATGACACAGCAGAGACAGGCTTGGTCGCTGTGGTGTGTCAAGCTCTGCTTAGACGGTGGACTTGAATAACTACTCATGGTGTGGACATGCATCAACTACTCATCGAGTGAAGTGAGTAATAGTGGGGACTGCCTACGCGAAGCACAATCATGACGCTGTCCTGTTGCAGATCAGGGCAGTGCAAAACATACAGCACACAACACACACCAGACACCAGTGAAATGACAGAGAACATCGCAAGTCAGGATCGAGTGGTGAGCACACCTGAAAGGCTGCCATGGCGCAGCGGCGGGGGAGAGGCCCCCCGGTCGGCATCGGCCATGTCATGCGCAGAGTCCTGACGGTCGAGCGGGGGGTCCAGGCCCCCCGGCGCGGAGGCAACGCCGCCCACCGTCAGCTCCGCCATCTCCTCCTCCATGGCCTGCGCACAAAGATTGCTGGCTTGCCTGAATATCCCGAGCCTAGAGAACTAGATTCCCTGTCACAGCGCGCCTCAGCACAAATGCAGTCTGACATATTTACCAAATGACAAACGCCAGGCGCACAAATCTCACTGCACCTGAAGGTTCTGCGCAGAGTCCTGCCGCTCGGTCATAGCGGGCGGCCGCGGCTGGTAGTTTGCCGAGTCCATGCGCTCAACTAATCCCATCGGACGCGCATCTGCGGCCGCCGCCGCCACGGCCGCCGCGTGCCGCTCGGCCAGATCGGCGTCGCTGTCCCGCTCCGAGAAGGACGCCTGCTCCGACGCGGCGCTCTCCAGGCCTGGGGGTGACAACAGGGGTGGTCAAATCAAGCGCCAGGGGTGTATCATGCTAGGGTCAGGGTTGCGGTGGAATTGTGTGATGCAGGGCCGCCCGGGTGCGCCAGGGGATGGGGCTCGGCTTGCAGGCAATATGCCTCCTAAGAGACCTTTGGGGTGTGTGCAAGGGGCGTGTGCAAAAGTCCTTTGGACAGGATGACCTGAATGTCAGGCACTGGGCCAAAATAGCAGATCTAATCAGAAAATGTGACTGTCTGGACTGTCAGGCTGAAAGTGTGAGTACTGATATCGCAATTCCAGTGGGTGAGGCACACCAAGCACTCGCTGTTGCGGTGAGGTGCATGTGCTCATCACCAAGAAAGCTGAGCGCAAGCGCTTGACACGACTGATGCAGTAGCGGAAAACCAAAACATTGCTCCGATGTTGGACTGCTTGAGTGACATCTGGTGGGGCATTGTGGTACCTGGTGAAGGAAGAGATTCCCCTGGGACACCATCTCCTGGAGATTGGCCCATATGCATTATGCCTGTCAACACACCACATTGCACATTGAGTATGTACATGGTCACTGCAGCCCAAAATACCCATGCCTTGACCTGACCCATGCCACTTTCATCCGATAGCAGCAACTCGGGGTCCACCTTTTACACCCTTAATAAATGCTACTGATGTCAAAAAGGGGGAAGAGTGAGGCTGTCAATTGGCAGGATGATGTACCGACACCATCAAAGCAAAGTACTGATCGTCAAGGACTAGGGCGGGTGTTACCAGTGCAGAGAAAAGTCTCTCAGCCAGAACCCTTCACAGCACCTAGCTCCGGACTCCTTTTGAAGTTCTGGATATCAATATCAGGGTAGGGTCGGTGCTCGTCACTGGTATGCATCAAGCCCAATGGTCTTCGGTAAAAGGTCGCTCTATCCTGTGCTGAGAGCACATAAAGTAGCAATGAAGGATAAGACACGGTGAAAAGATTTTTTCCCAATGGATTTCTTTCATGCGCTGAACAAATTCCTACCGTTCTTTTGACTTCTCCATTGTAAGCCTAAGCTGGCTTGCATGACTGGAGACCCAAAGGGAACGCGCCGAACGGATATCCATCTCTGTGTCGTTGGTGGATAAACAGCTAAGTGCACGGCGGCTTGAAGTCGATTAATCTCTTTCGATCTGCACCATCGAACGCTAAAATGTCTGCAGCAAAGATGTCTGGGGTGCCCACGGTCTCATCACAGAAGGTGCGTGCTGCAGTGACCCGCTCTCGGACTTGTTGAGAACAATGCTTTTACTAGAGGTTTCTAGAAGGGTTTCAGATATCGAGCAAACCGCAGGTATAGCCTGTTCTGAAAGCACCACTATCATAATAGTAATACATGTCGTTTTCTAAAGTAATGCGTCAAGAAAGCATTCTCTGCAAAGCTTACTTCTTTTCATCCCAGGTGTCCTACCATGGTGGCTCATAGTTCAGTGGTCCAGAAGCATCAAATGCATGTGAACGCAATACCTGTATCAATGCTGCCTTTTGAAAGATTCGCTTGGTATCAATATGCAGGCGTCTGCGATGTCTGGACGCAGTGCCTTCCTCGCTGGAAAGCCTCTGGTGCCTTTGGCCCAGGCCAAGTTCCAGAGGGGTGGCAGGAGAGTCCATGTGGTAAGCCTTTACTTTGTTTCCACAAGTATTGCTGTTGGGATGCAATATTTTCCCGTTCGCTTCGTGTATGCGTCAACAAGTGGAGCATCAGCATCTAGCTTCGGTCATGGTGGTCATGGCTTTTGCTGCACCTCATCCCACATCCTTGCCACTGTCCAGGTTCTCTCCTCCGCAAAGGAGATTATCTTTGACAACGAGTCACGGAGGAAGATGCAGATCGGCATCAACAAACTAGCAGATGCAGTGGGAGTGACCCTCGGCCCCAGGGGTGAGCGTCCAATGTCTCTATAGTCTTTTGTTTGCAGATGAGCTTTTTGATTCTTGCTAGTATAATACCTTCGATGGCATGCACTAGGAAGGCACACGCGAATTTTTAAGGAGCATTGAGGTTGATATTTGCTCGAGAACCGCACCTGCAGGAGAGGGCATTCTGGTCTTATCATGAAGTGGCGTTTAGGCACGATGTGAAGCCTCAGCTGAAAAGATGAGTGGGATGAGACCATGGTAATTGAGCATGAGGGCGGCGGACTTTGCAGGGAGGAACGTGGTGTTGGAGCAGTCATATGGCATGCCCCAGGTCATCAACGATGGAGTGTCCATCGCTCGTGCCATCGAGCTTGAGGACCCTATCGAGAATGCAGGGGCCCAGCTTATCAAGGAGGTGCGACAGCAATCAACAAATATTGAAATTTGGAGATCAGATTCAACTCTGGCCTCGAAGTCCTCAAAATGATGTGGGCACAGCCATGGATTTGCCGATGAAGCCTTTCTTCAAGCCTTTCTTCTGGCTGTCATGTTTTGGAAGCAGGAAGCAGAAGAAGTGTACTGTGCCACTTGCACACTGCCAAATCATGACCATGATTCACTGGAGCACTTGGGCAGGAGGCCCATCTTGCATGGCAGGGGAGGGACCTTATCCTGTGAAACCTGACAGACAAAATGCATGCTTGTTTGTGAAGCTGCCCTAAGCAGGCACGGCACCTTCTGCGCAGGTAGCTGGCAGGACGAACGACGCAGCGGGTGACGGCACCACCACAGCCTCTGTGCTGGCGCGGGAGATGATCCACTATGGGCTGCAGGTGCGTGCCAACCTATCTCAGATCAGCATTGGCAGTGCCTGTCCCAAATGTGACACCCTTAACTCACAGGGGCTAGAATGCTGTATATTCAGCTTGTCATGCGCTGGTGATCAATACTCTTCGTGTGGAACTCGCTGATCTTTCTTCATGCCTTTCTAATTTGCCGAACATGTCTGATCACTGGTGGGAGACGCGCCCCAGATGCAAACCCCTCTATGTGCAGGGGTAAGGGGTGAGGCTTGCTGCATCTCGGCCTTCCACTCTCATCAGTGATCAACATGTTCTTGGCTTCCTTGCTGGCAGAATGGGCGCAGCATATCTTCCTTTGAAGGAATTCCATTGACGAAGCATCGCAGGGGGTCACTAATGCCTGTGGCACCTGTGCAGGCGGTGACGGCGGGCTCGAATCCCATAACGCTGAAGAAGGGCATTGACAAGACGTGCGACTTCCTGGTGGCGAAGCTCAAGGAGGTTTCGCGCCCGGTCAAGGGTACCGAGGACATCAAGGTGCGTTGCATCTACATCTGGAAAGTCAGAGCCCCTTGGCGGCTTGTAGTTTGAGGGAGCTGGGTGGAACAAGTGGTCGCAGGCTGTTCTGTCTGTTGGGAGCAGCGGTAAGGCAGAGTAACCAAAGCACGTGGTTTCTCATCGCACATATGGGGCAGCTGCTCCTGCTGGTATGGCTGTCTCGGTCGCTGTGTGCGAGTGCGAATGCGCACAAGTCATGTGTCCTTTGCATTCTCAGCTTCCTTGATGTTGGTATCTGCTAGACAACAAGCCCTGACACAGGCCACTTTCCATCTTCCAATTCTCCCGCCTTTTGCATTCTGCCAGGCCATGCAGGCCGTTGGCTAGGACAGTGCGCGCCTTGCAAACTTTGTCCTTCTTACATTAGCAGCATGCGTTTTGCACAGAGCGCGCATTTGACTTCACCTGTGTTCCCTTACGCGCAGAGCGTGGCGAGCATTTCTGCAGGCAATGACGTGGCGATCGGGGCGCTGATTGCGGACGCTCTGGAGAAGGTGGGAGCCGACGGCGTTCTCTCCATCGAGACAGGGAACGGCCTTGAGACCACCGTGGAGGTGCAGGAGGGCATGCAGGTCGACCGCGGCTACGTCTCACCCCAATTCATCACCAACCAGGTGCGCTGGACCCCACTCTTGCTCATTATTATTATCATTATTATAATTATTGTTACAGGTCGGCAAACCCAAAGCCAGAGGCCATAGGGCGTATACTCCTCATACAGACAGGAAGTGGGGAATGCCTGCAAATGCTGTGTCTGGTGGGGGGTCATGATGTGTTTTCATTTCGCTAGTATTGGTGACTCTCATCTTCAAAGTGTCAATATCAAGCTTGCTGTCCCCTGTTTGAGCCCCTTTCTTAAAGTACAACAATACCTGGGGCGTGGGGCATCGATTAAATGTGGCTCTCGAAGAAAGAAGAATGACAGCCCTTCTGCCCCATCCATGCATGGCCGACCGCCCTGTGTCCGTTTGTTCAGACCTGCCTGGGCGCAAAGTCAATCCTTACGCATCTATTTAGCGCGTTTCCTTACTGCGCGCAGGAGAAGATGCTGGTGGAGTATGAGAACGCCCGCATCCTGATCACGGACCAGAAGCTGGAGACCATCAAGGACATCCTGCCCGTGCTGGAGCAGGTCACGCGCGTCAACCAGCCCCTCGTCATCATCGCAGAGGACGTCACCGGTACGATTCTTGGCTTCTGCTGTTTCTGTTCTTTCTTTTTGTGTTTCATGATGATGTCAATTGGAACGATCACCTTTCAGCAGATTCCCCTGCTCTTGCCTACATTTGCATGCATTGCAGCAACACTGGACTGCAGCGTATAAAGCTATGCTTGCAATTTTAGGCCTCACCTCAAAACCATGTTTTTGGCTGGTGCTCTTTGAAATCTTGACGTCATTTTGCTCCTGGCTGTTGTTAGAAATTCCCATGGTGCTGCTCAGGTTTATGGCTTATGTCAATGACCTGGCTGTTCTGGCTCCTGGCTAACTCATTGCACATGCGCAGGCGAGGCGCTGGCCACTCTGGTGGTGAACAAGCTGCGCGGCGTGCTCAATGCGGTCGCCATCAAGGCGCCCGGCTTTGGCGAGCGGCGCAAGTCGCTGCTGCAGGACATTGCCATCGTGACTGGCGCTGAATACGTTGCCAAGGACCTGGGCATGAAGGTGGAGACCACCGGCATCGAGTCCCTGGGCACTGCTCGCAAGGTGAGCCTTGCTTTCTGCGTTCCTTTAACCCCACTTTTAACCTTCTCTGCACATCAAATATTCTACCCGCAGCACCCAAGAGAGTATGCATTCTTCTTAAACATCTAGGGATATGTTTGGACTTGAGATCGCTGCGCCCGTGTACAAATTTAAATATGGTACTCAGTTCTCTGGCAGATAGCTGCGTGCGGGAGTCGATTTATGAGAAGATCCCGCAGCAGGGCATGGGGAAACAAGTCTGTCAAGTGTGGCTGCTCAATTCTCTTCTTGTTGAAGCTAGCATCACCCCAACCCTCAGGCTTAATACGCTGGTGAGCCTGGATCTGCAAGAGGAGAACTGAGCGCACAAGGTGACAGGGGAGTTTCCCCACGCCACCCTCCTGCAGCAGAGGACCTGTGTCATACTGGCACACTTAAACTTGAGCTTACAGTACAATTTATGTGACATGCGTGCGCATGCATGCCTGCAGATCACAATCGGCAACAACTGGTGCACGATCGTGGCGGACGCGGCGAACAGGGAAGAGATCGCTCTGCGCATCGCCCAGATCAAGAAAGAGCTCTCAGAGACGGACTCGGTGTATGACACCGAGAAGCTGTCCGAGCGCATCGCCAAACTGGCGGGCGGTGTGGCTGTCATCAAGGTGAGCGCGAGAGCTGCAGCCAGCCTTCTCTGCAATGCATAAAAATTCTTTATATTTGTCCTGGCCGAAGTCTCAGGGCGTGCCCTTTGAGCATAAGCTATCTTGCATTGGTTTCTGATGCGCATGTAACCAGGTCTGGGCAGGATCAATCAAGTACGGCAGTTATTTGTCTTGATGTCTTGTGTCTTGCATGCGGATAGCTCAAATGGGCCTCCGGCTTTTCATATCTTCCTACATGCTATGCGCTTGTCCGCATGCACTATGCAAAAGGTCCAAGGCGAGAATGAAGCATAAAGTAGCCGCGATCCCTCTTGAGCTGGCAGCGCTTGAGACCTGCAAGATCGTGCAGCTGACTGAGGCAGTGGTTGCACGCCCAGTATTGGGCATTATAAAAGTTTGTACAATGTACTGGCTTATTCTGGTCCCTGGCTGGCGGGGGCCAGTACAAATACTGAACACCGTGCCCACGGTTTATGGGTTTTTGCTTGGATCTGGCGAATGCATCAGGGAGAGGATTTTGGAAGCCTAACATGCAGCTTTTCTGCAGACGACCTTGCCACTGGCAGGAAAAGCGTAAAAGGAATGTATCTGGAGGAGTCTTCCACTAAATTCTGTTGGGGTTGTTTCTCGCAGGTGGGAGCTGCGACAGAGGTTGAGCTGGAGGACAGGCAGCTGCGGATCGAGGACGCCAAGAATGCCACATTCGCGGCGGTCGAGGAGGGCATTGTGCCGGGGGGCGGCGCGGCTCTGCTGCATCTCTCCGAGTTCCTGCCCAAGTTCAGGGACACCCTAACAGACGGTGCGCGCCTCCTATCATCTCTGGAATCTCACACTCTTTTGGCAGCAAAGATGCAGAACAGCACTACATGTGAAGAATGGAGTGCACCTGAGGATCATAAAAGCGCTGTATGAGATTCACAATGGTCGACTTGCCGCCGCCAGAAGCGCCCACCAAGGCAAACTTCTGCCCCCGGCCTTAGAATCACTGGGTTGCTTTGAGGCTGTTGCCGTTGGTGGGCCTTGTCATGTGTCCTGCCCAAGTTCAGGGACAGCCCCACAGACGGGGCGCATATATATCTGGTTTCAGGTTGTTCAGATTGCGTCACTCAGATACTAGATTGCACAGATGCCTTGGATGGTGCTCACCATTGCTGTGGACCAGTGTCCCTACCACAAGAAATATGAAGGGATAGCACCTCTCTTCAGATGGCCTTCTATGCAAGCCTCCATTGGAGCATGCATAGAAGATGTGGTTTGCTTTTGTGCCTGAGCATGCTCTGTTTTGCTGGGTGGGCTCTGAGTGGTCTGATCACAGCTGCATTGATTAGAGCGCTCTAAGCTCACCTAGCCGAATGGTGCAGATGCATCCAGGTTGCTGTAATTTCCTGTTGCCCGTCGTTTCAAAGGTCAGTTGGGGCCCCCTTTTTGTGCGCTGGCAGGGAGGCCTGCTGACACATTTCTGGGCGTCAGTCCAGGCACGCACTTCCTGAAGCCCTACCTCTGCAAGCATGCCGCTGCAGAGCTTGGCCAGTTCCCAACATAGGCCCTCTCCACACTTGGGGAATTCGGGACATCATCAGAGCAGTGTCAAATCCTTGCAGAGATGTAAAATAGAGATTGAACTCAATTTTATCGTGCTCGCAGGCGAGGAGAAGCTGGGATGTGACATCGTGGGCAAGGCTTTGCGCGCGCCAGTGCGGCTGATTGCGTCCAACGCTGGGGTGGAGGGTGACGTCATCATCGAGAAGCTGCTGGGGCAGCCCTTTGAGATCGGCTACAACGCGGTGCGCCCCCTTGATTGGTGATTGCTAGGACTGTGAGGGTCCTTTTTGCTGGGTTTCCCTTCATTCCTTGTGTCTGTGTCCGCTCTGAGCATGGTGACTGCACAGACTTTGGGCTTGTGAGACCGAGAAGCGCATTCTGCAGGCATCGCTTGCTACAGCTATTCTTTGGTACATGACTCCATGCATGTCCTTGTCATGTAAAGTTCTTGAGTGGGCTCTTGTGCATGCAGACCATCTGTCTGCAAGCATCCTCTTGAAGCGGAACGCCACTCTTATGTGAGAAGAGGGGCCTAAGGGTATTATATCCACATATTGAGCATTTCCCCTGTCCCTACTGCGCAGATGGAGGACCGGATAGAGGATCTGATGGTGGCGGGTGTTCTGGATCCTGCCAAGGTGACTCGCAGCGGACTCCAAAACGCATGCGGCATCGCCGGAATCATGCTCACCACACAGGCACGCACCCCACTTCAAATGCCCCTCTGCTGCTTGTTTTTTTAGTCTTCACCCGTCATTTGATTGAGGTTAGTGCAAGACCTGCAAGGCAGTGCGAGACAGCTGTCGATTTCACAGCCGCTGCAGTCTGAGCCGACAGCGCTCTGGACTGACAGAGACAGTGGCCTGTGTGCGTGGAACGCCTGGATCGCCAGATGCCATGACGCTGCTTGAAGCATGCTCAGCACTGTGCTGGGATTGACAGCACGCTGGGCACGCTTTCATGAGCGGAGTGACATCAAGCAGCTCTTAATTTCCTAGAGTTAGGCAGAACCAGCTCGATGTCCTGTTGAGGATAGCACATGGCACTTTTGCGCATTTCTGGCGGGCAGTGTCCACGCACATCACGTGCTCCTGAGCAATTTTGAGGCTTCTGAACACAGCGTACTGACAATTTTTCTGGTGCGTCCTGCAGGCGATCATGGTGGAGAAGAGGGACCCAGCCAGGGCGGCGGCAATGGCCAACCCAGTGAACAACCCCGGCTTTGGCGCCAGCGGCATGCCCGCCGGCCTCACCATGTGAGCGTAGCTGCCGCGCAGCTACCACGCAGCTACCGCGCAGCTGCAAATGCACCCCGTTATCCCAGCAGAAGCAGCATTGCACACTCTCCTTGTGGAATACAGCCAGCCCCTCGCTAGCATACTTCTTGGACGCTACAATGCAACTCAAGCGGCATGACAGCATGTGCTTTTGAGGCAATGAGGCGCAGCCGAGCTTTACAAGTAGCTTAGCAAGGCGGGGAGCTGGGCAGCTTGCCTAGACAGGCTGACGGGCATGTGCGCCAGTGCCTGACCAGAGGCGATGTGCCTTTCAAGAAAGGGTATAGAGACGAGTCCTTCTGTTCATCACGGGGGCTCAAACAAGTCTTCTTGCTTTCCATCGACAGACTACCAACCCTGTGTCTAGCACCCATTTTTGCTCCAAACTTGCTGCGAAGCCATCACAGGCAATCTAAAAATAGCATGCAATCCGAATTCGTGGCGGATTGCTTTCTGCCTGAAGATGATCCCGCAATATGGAACTTAAACCCGGACTGATCAATATTGCAAGGATCCAAACGTATGCTAACCGGCCGGCGCCGCGGTGGAGATGTAACATTTCTAGGATATTATGCAAGATCTTCATATTCTTAGTTCTTCATGCATAAAGTGCAGGGAGACCATTTGCACCGGTGGCGCCTTGTGACAGGGCGGGCCATAGCAGCAGAGGCCGCACTTACATCCGCTGTGCTTGATCTCCAGCGCAGGTGTTTGCATTCAGTGACGATGTTGCTCCATGTCTGGAACACTCCCGTGTCCTACCGTTACACGACTAATGCGGTTGCAGCACCGGCGCTGGCATGGATGTTTGCACCAGCTCTGTCACAAAATTTGAATCATTAAGTCTCATCAAGACTTTAGAGGCATTGAACCAAGGCTAAAATTTGCATCTTCAGAGACAGAAACGGCGAGTTGTCAACAGAGACTGGCTGGCATGCCATTATCAAGATCATCTTGTGTTGGGGGTGGGGGGATGGGTAAGAGGCATCTCACGAACGCATGCAATGCCGACAACGCTCCGAGGGCATCCACGTCCGAGAATGGTACAAGTGCTTTCCTGTCCAAGTGCTCTGTGTACGGCTTGATGATGCTCGCTAGTCCCTTCCCAGCGCCTTTCTCCATGGATGCGACGCTTCGTTGCACTGTCGCCATTCTATGGCTGTCGACATGCATGTCCTTTGTTTCGGGAAGTCCGTCACCTCCGCCACCTCCCCCGCCCCCTCCCCTCGCTCCTTTGAATGTCTCGACAGGTGACCTCCTTATTTGCTGATGAGAGTGGAACACATGGTTGCCGAAAGAGAACTGCAGGGCTGTGCTTCTTGCATAATAAGTTGGCTGGCGAGGGCTCGCAACGACCACTCCCCTGTGCCCCACATTCTTCTGAAACAAAAAACCTTATATCACCGTTCCTGTCTGCAGCTATGTGCACAAACATCCGGAGCCAGTTCTACTCGGTCTGCCCGGAGTTCATCGAGCGCTGTGTGTACGAACCTCCTCAGACCGGAAATCTCCACCCTGTAGCGTTTCCCCTGTGCAGTACTAAACGAGCAGCAGTCTCAATGAAAACAGTGATCTTGGCTCGAACTGCTCGTATTACCGCAGTGTCGCAAACCTCGGCACTGATCAGCTCTGATCGATGCCCTCAGTCATCTCCAGGGCACTCGAAGAGAGTCTGAGGCTGCTGCCTTGTTTGCAGGACTGATGGCAGGTCGGGCAATCTGACAACAGCCACAGTGGTTGACATGGAAACAGAAGAGAAGTCTGTTGCACCCAAGCCATCACCGCAGTGAGTCTTTCTGTCCCCCATGCAAATGCCTGTTGTCCTTGAAAGTGCTTGCTTTTCTTGCCCAAGACTATGTTGACTGCGAGAGTGCTTGGACCTGCTGGTGTTTGCAAGAATAATAGGAGGGAATAGAAGTGAGCAGCCTGTTCTTCTAGTAAAGGCATGATTCCTTCTGAGCTTCCACTGGCGCTGAATTTCGTGGTGCAGGTGCTGCTCCTGCCTGAAGGACTACATGGTCAACGTGAGGCATTTCTCTCGAGTACTTTTTGTCTGCCGCTCTCTCGCGTGCTCCTGTCTGACCTTTGCCTGCCTGCATTGCTGCAGTTATGAAGTGATGCCGTGTCTTTACAAATGCTCAGCACTGCATTTGAAGTATCCTGGCAGTGTGGTGTGCAATCATACTTTGGGCAATTTAAGGAAGGTGCCTTTGGCATGCTTGACCTCTGCCTCCTTAATCACGCTCCAGGCTTCATCAGGGCGTCTATAGCTTATTCCAATCTATTATGGGCAAGCTGCTCAAATAAGTTCTTGTCTAGGCAGCGTGCAGCATCGAGTGCCACTAAATTTCTAGTGCTTCACAACCCCTGGAATATGATGTGGCAGGGTTGCCGCTGCGATGGGAACGATGAGGCCAGCAGCCGGAGCATCGGCATCCCTCCAGGAGGCCTCAAAGCAGGTGAATCTCACTTCTGTACCCTAATTTATCCCTGTCTCCTTCCTATTTAAAACCCTGTTGCACACCTGCTTTCCCTGCTTGGTGCGTCTGGGTCATGGGTTCATTATGTAATTATTTTGCAATGCATCTTTCGCAAAGCAGTGCTGTGCCTTATGTCCCGGCCCTCAAACAGCACGCATGTCTGCACTTCTCTGTAAATTTGTCACGCTTTCATGCTGTCATCTCGCAGTACCAGTCCTTTGAACGGCTGTCAGCGCAGTTTGCAGGTTCAAAGAAACCAAAAAGCAGTTCTCGGTGACACTGTTGATGTGTCTTTTCTTGCGAGACGGCCACTTGGTACCGTACGTCTTGCACTTGTGCTGCCTGCATCACTGCATTTAATCTTCAACCTGAAAATTGTCATGCCTTCAGTTGAATAGCCAGATCACATGATTACCGATCCATCAAATGGCTGTGCAGGTCATCTGACATGACTTCCGTGTGCTGTTTGCAGCGGTTGTGTACATGGCTGCTGCCTGCAAGCTGCCGCTGAGTCTGGACACGGCTTATGAGACATGCCCTGCCGATCCGGCTGTCGCTGCTAGAGGTCCTGCAAAGGCCAAGGCACCTGCGCCGGACAGCGCCTGATCTGGCGCCTTTTTGTCAAAATTAAATTTGTATGTAGAATTATACACGGAGTCATTGTGTGTGCAATTCTACAAGCGGCAAAGGGGCCAGCCCATGTGACTGCTCTGAGAACTATTTATTGTGCAACCCCGCTACCGCCAGGGGACTCTAAATGAACTTGATTTAGAGGCCTCTGGCACTGCATCTACTAGCAGAGCAACTACTGAGGAAAATTGCGTTTGGTATACTTCTGCAAGAAGCGCACTGGCACTTGCATCAGAGATGTTGCGAATTCGATTCACGGGTGAGACTCTCTTCTTTGGAAGGACCTACGATGTGGCATGTTTTGTCCGATTCAGGTGCAGGAAAATTTTTATTATTATGACACGCTGTTCTTGCCAGAGGCATGGTGCGTCTGTAGACGATCTGAAGGTGAAGTCTAGGCAAAGTAATGTCTCATGATGAGGCAGTATCAATGATGCCCTGCAGGTTGTTGACGTGCGCCTGAATTCACCGGTGTCACAAGGGTGACCTGTTGCAAGCAAAGGCATGAATCTGTCATCGTTTGTTAGTGCGCGTTCAGTGTCAGCGTCGCAGTGTGCTGCATGTAGACTTGGCCGGAGTCACATATTTCAAGTATCTATTTTAAGTTGAGCGAGTTGGCACTTGTGGCGTGCATGCAACGGGTGATTGTGCATTGGGCATGCAATGTGTTATCTGTGGCAAGGTGTGGCCTTGGTTACAGTCAGTGCTTGCATTGCGTGATCTTGATCTCAAGACCAAACCTTAAAGAGGCAATCCGACAAAAATATGGCGATGATTACATAATCATTGGGACGGTTTCACGACAGGACAAATTTTGTGGGAATGTGTCGCCCGCCAACCACAATGCCATACCCATTTCAAGTTTCACAGAAAACCAAGTCTACTTGGGCCCTCTTATCAAGTCAGGGATTTCGAGGTCCTAATTTGAACCGATCAGTGATTCCCATGCTCCCTTCCGAGACACCAAAATTAAGATATGTGGGCGCCCGTGCTGCTGGCAGCGAGCCCATCAGGATTATTCAAAGCGGTTATAAAGACAGAGTCAAAGACTTCTGGCAGGGACGAAGCGAAGTGTACGATGTCAACAATAGCTTCCACCCACCTCTGTGTGCCCATCTGGTTGGGCTAGCAAACCCATTCCCGGGATCTGCAGTCCTCGACATTGCGACGGGCACGGGATCCGTTGCATTTGCCGCAGCAGACGCCGTCGGGCCCAGCGGGCGTGTGGTAGGGGTGGACATCACTGACACGATGCTTCAGCAGGTATGCTGATCAAGCCCCTTTCGGTTGCTGCAAGTCGCCATAATTATACTCTTCACGCTGGGACACTCCCTTGACGCATTGCAAACGGTTGGTAGGTGTCATATCGAGACTCCAATTCGCGATCACTGTTCGTTCACAGGCTCAAGCCAAGGCAGATGCCCTTGCTGCGACCAACGTGAAGTTTCAGCTCGCTGACGCAGAAGCTGTATCCTGCCCGCAACAGTCCTTCGATTATATATTGTGCTCCAATGGCATGGCGTACCTCCAAAACGTCCCAGCGGCAGTCAAGAGGTTTCACAGCTGGCTGAGACCTGGTGGGAAGCTGTGCTTCAACAATCCGCAGGTATGCAGCATTGCAGAGCCGCGCAACGAATATATCCAATCTTGCCTACTGCATTTTTGAGGAGATTCAGGCTCTGCGCATGGATGCTGATTCAGCATGGCAGGAAATCAGTCACGCTGCTTTCATGGGGTTGCTGTCAGAGAAAGTGCCGCTGTGAACACAAATCCACCTTCTAAGCGCAGACGGTTGCATAAGTTCCTTGACTGTGGGTCCAATTCAGACCTCAAAATTGATCCCGACGCAGAGAAGCTTACTTGCTGTGTCAACAAGAGTCCCATGGGTCATCTTCACATTGTGATCAGGATTCCTTGTTGACAGGCGCGGGACAACGTTTCTTGCTGCACTGGGCTGGCTACAATTAGACACTTTTTTTTAGTAGACAGGTCCATCTCCTAAGCGTGGGCCGCTGCTTGGACTGCTAAAAGGCTCCCTCAGCATAGTATTCCGCCAAATTCTCAAAACTGTGCACAGCTTGAGTGCTTAATTTTTCAAACTATTTGTGACAGGCGCCCATGATTCCGCTGACGGCCACGCTGGTCTCAGTTTGCGCGGAGAAGTTCGGAGTTGCGCCTGAGGACGCAGGGGCGGCCCTGGGGAGCGAGGCCAGGATCAGAGCAGCCTTGGGGGCGGCTGGCTTCAAGAGCATCGAGGTGAGCGCCTGAAATATCCACCTGCAGGGGTGAGCCAGTCCTCCAGGGCAGATCAAGGCTGAGCGCAGGGCAACAGAGGAGTGCCTGTCGCTCACAGATGATCACATGTATTTGATGAGTATGTACATTGGTGTGCCAGCTGTGAATTGCAGGAGCTCTCTCTTGAGCGCCAGAAACATCCTTGCAACACAAAAACGTTGGTCCAAGAAGAATCAGGGGTTGTCATGCCAAGGGGTTTTTTCCAGGATTGGGCAGAAAGTTCTAGGCTTTGGCCCCTTTAATCAAGTTTTCCATTCTGCCAGCCTAGACAAAATTCAAAACTCTGCGCTCGCACAGAGGCAGAGGCACAAGGATGTGCTGTATTCACACCCCTGGACCTTCCAGGGGCGCTGTCAAATTTCAAGCAGATTTATCCCAATTTCTTTCAAAATTCCAATCAGAAGTATATCAGTTTATTCAAATACCAATTGGTGTGACGCAGGTGACAGGCACACAGGAGGTGAAGGTTTTTGAGGACACAACTCCGGAAAAATTCGCAGAAAGCATTTTCGGAATGATGGAGCGTTTTCCGGCCGCGCCGCTGAGTCAGCTGCTGTGTCAGCAGCAGATTAGTGAGCTGCGGGCGGATTACATGATCGCAGCTGTGCCTCAGGCAGAAACAATGCCTCGACGGGACGGCGGGATTGTGAACGAATTTGTCATGCTGTGGGCTGTGGCCACAGTTTGACTGCAATTTTAGCAGACACCTTCAAATGGCCAGTGCGCACGTTGACAGTATCAGGATCTCAGTGCCAACGCAGCTCTGTGTGATATTTCTTTTGGCTTTTTCTGTTCACTTGGCTTCTTTTTCTTTTCTGTTGGGGAATGAGGCAGGGGAATGCCAGAATTGAACTGGTGTGCTTGAATGTCAAAGGAGTGAGATGAAGTAGTTTCCATGGGCCTTTGCCAGCCCACAGGGTATTGCCTGTGGGGGTAGCCTTATGCCACCTAGATTGGCATTTTTTGGCGGAACTTTTCAGTTACATGTATCAAACAGCACGGCCTGTGCACTGGCATTATACTAGTGAAGCAGATTTTCAATATCAGGTAGGTGCTGAGTCAAATATTGTGTCTGCACAATATAGTCTGTGCAGAAATGGGATGCCAACCTTGGCCATTACCAACAGAGTTGCCTTGTACAAGATGCTCAGGGATCACAGTTGCCAAAGCAACAAATATGGGCAGAATGTGTGTCCATTCCGGAGCTTGCAGGTGCAAGCTCCACCTTTTTTTGCAGGTTGCAAGAAATCTTGCCATGAAAATTTCATCACGTGCAAACAACGCAAATATGTACATAGATAATAATGCTCCCATTCCCGATAATTCCTGTAAAAAGCCAGCTCAATTTGAACAGTTCAAACAGAATTCTCAGATCTGATATCTGACTCCAGAGCAGTTGCTTTTGGGGAGCCTCAAACGCTCTGCGGTCCGGTCATGCCACAGGGGTCATTAATGGCACCCCCATTTGTCGAGTTGGTGCATGCGGATGCCTTCAGCAGCCGATACCCTGCGCATGCCAGGGGGAAAACCCTCAAGGTCATGATAAAAGAAACTCTACAAGATGAAAGAAGACCCAGTACTGCACCCTGAGATCCCTTGGCAACTGTTCTGCACATCTGTCCTTGGCGGGATGCGTAGCGGAAACAAAGTGTTACCTAATGAGGCGACACGGGTGAGTCAGCACTTACTAAGATAACTCAGTACTGAATGGGGTGAATCAGCCTTTGTAAAAACAGCAAGGCGGCGGCGACTCACCGGCGATGATCTCTGCCCGGGGGTGGCCGAAGTTGGAGGCCAGGTTCAGGAAGCGCTGGGCGCATCCACACCCCTGCGCAGGGGGGGGCGAAATACCCTTAGCCCTGCCCAAACCCTCAGCCAACTGCTTTCACCTGCTTTTGATGCACTGTCATTTGCTTTTGTTGTTGTGGGTGAATACAAAGGTGCAAGCGCAGCAGCAAGCAGGCTGCAGAGAGTGGACAAGCGGGCTTCAGGGAAGAGGCTCTAGGGAAGGATGATTGGCATTGGAAGTGCTGGGCTGAACTTGTGGGAGAGATTGGGGGGCGCAGAGGCAGCTCACATTCTGCAGGAAGGGCCTGGCAATAACGCAGCACCTGCACAGAACCACACAATTGCTAAGTAGTGCCAGCACTGGATCTTTTCTTCTATGCACCCCTTCACACCTGTTGCACTTCCCCTCGGGAAGGCATTCCTGCCATGATGCATGTGCGGGAGACGATCTGGCAGGTCACAGTACTAAACTCACAAGGGCGGTACCAAGCAGGGCAACTGAGGGTCTAAAAAGTCCAAAAGCAGGCAACTTCTCGGAAAGAATTCCCATATTGTTGCCAAGCTGCAATGGAGTGTCTAATATCACCCAATTACAGTGCACAGAAGTGACCGCAAACCGTTTGTTTGTTTTTAACAACCTTAGTGATTTGAGTTCGAGTCTCAAAATCTGAAGGGACTTACGAGGGTGGGGGGGCCGCGTGGGTGGCAACCTCGTTGGCGACGCCGGCGTCTGACAACGCCGCGATACGGCGGTACTCTGCCAAAGTTGGCCCCGTCACAAACTCATAGCATGGCGAGTCGGTCGCCGTTATGCTCTGCCCAATTCCCACGCAGCCGCCTGCGCGCACACCATCACACACTTTGAGTCATGGTCACCTGTGCAAATTGCTGCAAGAGCCGTGGCTTTTACGGCTTCTTACTGCAAGTTTGATCAGCTTGAAGTGTCAATTTGGCAGTCCCATGTGCGTAATGCGCACACCATCTTCCCAGGACAGACCTCTCTTTATTCATGTGCAGTATGCTGCTGCTTTTGCCTGAAGCAGCTTGCAAGGTCTGAGTCTGAGTCGGAGTTTGAGCGGACAAGGGAAGAATGATGCTGGGCACATGAGAACTAACAGCTGATGTCATGCCCAAATCTTCCTGGAATTCGCAAGACAGCGTTGCAGCTGCAAGATTGCATGCAGCTCGAAGGACACTCAGTTTCTTAATGCTGTCAAAGCATGACATCATGCAATATGAAGAATTCCCCAAGCATCAGAATTTTATCTGTGTCCCAGTGGGGTCTCTTACTATCTTGAGGCCCCAAAAGCTCTTCTCACCTTGCAGCAGTTGGCGGCTGTGTGCATGTACTGTAAGGAGCAGAGACACTTGAATTGCCAGGCACAGAATTGTGACACTGGCCATCGTGGATGCCTTGGTCTTCAGCATTGCGAGGCAGCGTTATGAAACCTGCGCATAGCACAGCAGGTTTAGGCAGACCCTTCGGTATCTACGGGCTTGCTGGTCGCTTTATCGCATGCTTTATACGAAAGTAGTCCTTTCCCTCGGTCCCCGTTGTGTGGATGAAGGCACTGATCTAGAGGCATTCCGCGTGCCAAGTCAGTCTGAACGAAATATGGAGACACCACACACAATCCAAATCGCCGCAACTATAAAAGAAAACACACTTTTTTGGTTCATGAAGCTTTTATATGCAGTTATGATCCTGTATCGTCTTTGGTGGAGGCACCTGGCAGGCTTGGAGGGCGGTCTTCTGAGCTGCCCTGATAAAAGAAGAACTCACAAATGTGCTGCAAATAACAGTTAAAAGTGTATTCCTCTGCACACTTTGGACGACAGTCTCCCTTTCAAGTCGAGCCGGTCAAGCTGGCGCTAAATAGGGTCGGGCGAAGTTGGTGGCGCAAAGATGGCCCGTGCAGACTTCGCCGTTTTACGGGTTGATATGATGCTGATAATCTTATGAAATTTACCAGTGCTGCCAGGACGCGAGTGCTTCGGGCAGCCAGATTTCCCGTGGAGTTGTTGTCTTTCCGGCACGTGGCAGGATCCACGTGCTGCTGACGTGGAATTATGGCTCGATCGTCACACAATGTCACTCGTTCATCAAACTTGAATCAACTCTGGTGAAAATGCTGGAGATTTGAAACTCTGACACAGAAAAGAGTGTAAATGCCACAGCAAGCAAACGTCCAATCTCCATCCGAGAGTCAGTGGCTGCTGCATTAATGCAATATTGGCTATAGCTACATAGTATACTAGCAAATGATTCATTGAATGTTCTCAGGTGAACACAATGCACGTTCCAAGAACACTGAGAGATCCGAGTGTTTATCAGCAATGTTCACACCACGATCGTTGCCAACATCCCACGACTACAACCGTAAACAAATAACCATGCGAAACTAGCGCTGCACGCACACCTAGAAACAAGGATGGCAGGTCCATTGGAAAAGCACGTTCTTAGTCCCCAAAAAACCACCAGAACTTCCTCATTGGAAAAGGTAAATTTGCGAATGCTTTAAAGTGAATGCAAAAGTGGCCATGCAAATTTTGCCAAACCAAGCGAAATGGAGCGGCAACCTGTCCTGCTAGCCTGCTCAGGTGGCAATTTTAGCAGGTGTCACAGACCAGATCTAGATTACAGATATCTCTCTATTGAGGGGTACTCCCAGTGCATGGCACAGCTGTCAGAATGCACAGCTGTCACCAGTGTTGTCCAATCAGATGCCCAGTCAGCAGTAATTTAAATGATTACCCTTGAACAGATGTTAACGAGAGAATTATGAGAGCCAGAGCATGCAGTCCAGTTTGGTCCAGCCAGAAGACCATAAGCACCCAGCCCTGACTGTCAAGTGCAAGCGCTTGTAATAGCAGGCCTGGCACAGATCGCGCGCATTTTGCGACAGCTTCGGCCGGTGGGGAGCGGCAGTCGGCCGCAGCGATTGCTGCTGCGGCAGCGCATTACGTGCAGCGACTGCCGGTGTGGTGTTAGCAAGCACTGATGTAACCGCGGCGGCTGCGGCATCGGTCGGGGGATCCGAGGGGAACCGTGAGGCCACATGTGGGCCTCCGTGGGTGAAGCGGCAGCTTCGTTAGTAGCTCCCAAGAACTTCCTCGTGCACTGCAAACAAACCTATCTGCAAAATCCCTTATACTCAGCGCCTATCACGATGGCAATGTCCTGCAGCAGCGATTCGCGCCGCTCGCCAAAGCCGGGCGCCTTGATGGCGACCGCGTTGAACATGCCGCGCAGCTTGTTCACCACTGAAGTCGCCAGCGCCTCGCCTGCGCATGTGCAATGAGTCAACCAGGAGCCAGAACAGCCAGGTAATGGACATAAGCCATAAATTTGAGCAGGCACCATGGGAATTTTAAATAATAGCCTGGAGCAAAATGGCGTCAAAGTTCCAATGGGCACCAGCCAAAAAACTGGATTTGATCAATGGATCTCATGAGGTGTCGCCTAAAAACTGCAAGCATACGCTGCAGTCCGGTGTTGCTGCAATGCATGCAAAAGGGGCAAGAGCAGGGAAATCTGCTGAAAGGTGATTGTACCAAATGACATCATCATAAAACACAAAAAGAAAGAACAAAAACAGCAGAAGGCAAGAATCGTACCAGTGACGTCCTCAGTGATGATGACGAGGGCTGGTTGACGCGCATGACCTGCTCCAGGATATACCTTTCTCACTCCGTACAAAATGTACACAATAAATAATGATGCCTTATGGCCTTTAGCTTTGGGTTTGCCGCCTGTAATAAAAATAATAATAACAGTGTAAATAATAATGATAACCCTAACTTCCTGTCATACTCACGTGGCACCAGGGCACAATTGGAGTCTCTGCGCGTCATCGCCAAGAACCTCATTGTCACATCTTAGGCCCTTTGCGGCAAGGCTTTGCCTCCATTTTTGCACTTCAAACCTTGGAGTTCAAAGCATCCACACAATACTAGTGGAAAACTGTAACTGTAAGCAATAAAGATACGGTATATCATTAGCAGTGTCGTGCACGACACCCGTACGAGACCCACGAAAAAGGCCGAACAGCTCGGCACCCACGCACAAAATAAGCCGTGAAGAGTGGATTTTTACTGAGAAGAAGGTGAACGACTAGTGATGGAGCTCAGGTGCGTATTCAAATACTGATGCAGGGTACTTGGTCCTACAGCACCCTAAGCGCCTTCCGAGTCTTATGATTGCTCTTAAATTTACAAGTGTGCCTTATCCTTGTTGCCAGGCACTCAGCCCCCTGGAATGCAATTGTTATCTGCAGCATTTATATCGCTTTGGCCGCATTCTCTGCAGACGCTGCGGGTGAGTCTGCTCATCAGAAAGATACCTGCGTCACGGGCTTCGTCATATCCGATGTTGTGAGTCTACGCATTTTCCCCCTGCCAGCCCCCTTATGCAATGCTTCAAATCTCTCATATGCTCAGGTGTTTCAAAGAGCGCCACAGGAGTGCCTGCGTACCTTGCGGAGTTTGTCCCGACGCTGCTGAACGAGACAGAGAGCGTGCTCAACGGTTTACTACCGGCCAGCAAAGCTGAGGTCAGTGCAAAGGCAGCTAAAGAAGATGAACGTATTGCTCGGCTAGAATTTCGCCTGGAGCACATCGAGGTGAGCAGTATGAACCACCTTCTGTGCCCTAATACTCTAAAATGTACATCCTCACTGACCCCTGCCTCAAAATGGACAGCAACCTGCACAGCGCCAATCGCACTCAAAGCACTGAATGGATGAGCAAGATCCTCTGGTCAATTTTCAGGATGGCACGGGAGCAATAGGCATCGGCACCACTGGAGCAAGAGGTACAGACTTCACCTGATTTGCAGGCCTTCATCACCAAAAAATTGAGCCTCTGTTTCGCATTGTACATGCATCCACTAGGTGTGGGTGTGAGGCTGAGATCAATTGCCAGACTGAAGAATTCTTGCATCGAAATCACTGCAGAGGTAACAACTCGTCATTTATTCATCTGCTGCATTTTTTTCAGGCAGCGATGGGTCGAATGGCTTGACTGGCGAGGATGGTCCAACAGGCCCAACAGGTGGGCGCTTGCGCATGCTATGCTGCTTAACATCACATCTGTCAAATGCAAGGAGTGTCCAGTGCCAGCCGAGATTGACTGGATTTGCTGGAGACACTTTATGGTGATTGTTGGACAGAGCTCAATGCCTAGCAAATATCCACCTAAGCACTGCGGCCCCCACACAGCACAATACCACTCTGCTCTGAGCAGAGCATATGCATTTCTGATGCCCTGATGCCCCACACAGTATGATGTATTGTAGTGCTGGCTGTCTTATCGTTCTTGTCAGCTGCAGCGATGTGATTGATTACTTGTGCTACTGGGCCGAAGATTTTGTATATGTCACACCATGTTTGGCAGCCCATCCTCAGCCTGCGCGCTCGTCCTGCCGATTATGTCAGCTTCACACTCGGATCTTACCAGCCACAGCAATGTCCAATGCAATCCACCCTTCTGCTGCCTGCAGGGTTTGGTCTGGGTGGGCCCACCGGTCCCATGGGCCTCAAGGGCGACACCGGAGACACCGGAAAAGGAAGCACTGGCGACACAGGCCTCAAGGGAGATAAGGGCGACACTGGCAGTTCCGGAGACAAGGGTGATACCGGCTTGAGGGGAGATGCTGGCCCCTCTGGGCCTACGGGCCCATCCGGTCCTACAGGCCCTGCAGGTGATCACCTCTCCGGTTGCACTCGCGTATGTTGGCTGGCATACTGTTGAACTTAGACTGAAGCACTGGAAAGCCTCCCGCCTCCGGGCCAGGCAAGATGGGCGTTGTTGCCTTACGCAAGCCAAGGATTGCGGTTTGAAAATTCCATCTGGTCAAGCAAGGTGACTCGAGTAGCCCTGCATGCCAAGCTCAGGTGGTAGTGGATGACGGTTTTCTTGCCGACACAAGCATGACTCTTGTCAAAAGTAACAGGGCTACAGTCCAGTGATATGGCCAGTTACTCACAGCAAAGCTAGTGAACTGCTTTATGCTGCCAAAGTGTAGGAAACATGATGGGAAAACTGTCTTCGCACTGCAGGCTGCAGCTCGCCGATTCGGATAGGCACAGGCAAGCAGTGCTGTGCGACCGGCCAATGCCTGAGGCCAACCCTGAACTCAGCCCCGCCTTCTGGGACTTGCACCACTCCCAGTGACCCAGTCTGCATCTCCCCAACTGATGGCGCCTGTGCGGTTGGTACCCCGTGCACTCGGACCGGCGTCCCCGCGTTCCCCAGCGGCCAGTGTGATTCGAATGGGCAGTGCAGTGCGTTCCTTCTCAAAGGCATGGTAGTGAAGCGGTCATCACACTGAATGGCATGATAGTCAAGAGGGTCATCAATGGAATGCCATGATGACACTTTTAGTCACTAAGCACGGGATAAAGGCATCTCAGTCTCAAGTCATCTCTCCCTGGTCCTTGACAAAACCGCATGCATGCAAATGGGATCCAGCTGCTTTGAGATGCAACACTCAAAGCATGTGCCATGTGAAATGATGACAACCCATCTTTAGATTTTCACAAAGGGCCAATTGTGAGAAAACTGACAGTAGTGTTCTTGTCAGCCCAAGTCAGTTACATGCACGCCTCACATGGTTGCAGCACTCAAGGACTGGGAACGGGCACACCGTTATCTCTATCTGAAGAGCAGCATTCCCTCGATGGGGTCAAAGAATGATGGGTCTTGTGAAGCGCAGACTGTCCAGTTAACCAATGCCAGGCAAACGACCAGTCGTGCAACACTATCACAACACCAGCTTGCGGCATGAGCCAGAGTTCCTGTGCCGGCACCTCAACAACGTGCTCCACCAGCACTTTTAGCGGAGGCCAGTGCGATGGCTTCGGCAACTGCTGTGCGCCTCTGACCCTCTCAACTCCGCTTGCCTGTGGCAAACACGCCGTCATCATATCTTGCCCATTCCTGCAGTTACAAACATTAAACTGAGGACAAGAGACATTTAGGAAGGCTTGTACATACTTGACAGCACTTGCCCTTCAAAATGTTCAAAAAGCTCGGGCGGGTAGCCAGATCAGGTTCCTCTAATGAAGTCTTAGCATAGCCTCCTGCCGGGCAGCACGCGCAACCCAATGGCTTCCTTTGCAACATTAGTCTTCAAGCTCTTAAGGTAATATTCTCCGTGGTGTGCTGCAGTTTGTGGAGCGGCTTCTGGCACGTGCATAGCAGCTGGCAATCCCCCAACCTGCGTCCAATCCAACAGCGCGAGCTGCATCAACGCAGACTCCACCTGCAATGTGGCGCCAGCACAGGCCTGTACCTCCAGCAGTGTTGGCGCCGAAAACCCTGGCACCTGCAGCACTACCCTCCCAGGACAATGTGGTATGATTCCCTTTTGCGTCCCTTGATGCTGCCTGCGCCGGCATCTCCCGGCGGCTTCCTGTATTTTGTAGGTTCAGAAAATTTAGGAATTCTTAGACTTCAACCTTCAACCCTAAATAAAGGCTTGCGCCGTTCCCTTGTGAACAAAGAGATATCATGATCTCACTCCCTGCCTTTCACACGCGGTCATTCTGCGCAGAGATCATGAGGCAACTCTCCGCACTGCATCAGCTCCGGGCACAATCTCATGAGTAATATTGTATCCACTCAGACCGCAGCGCCCATCTATGCATGCATGCTGACACCCCATGTGCTGCCACTGCAGCCGTCACTGTGGATTACGCGCAGATCCCAAATGTGGTCCTCGCTGAAAGCGCTTTTAGATCGGTGTCCGGTGTCACGACGGCGCAGTGCGGCCAACTGTGCAATAGCTACGGCGCGCGCTGCCATAGCTTTGTCGACATCAATGGAGACTTTTGCCAACTGGCTGGTGGACTTCCTCCTGGCCAAGCACCCAACACTTTCCAGTTCTCGAGCGGGGGCACATCAGGAATCCAGACGGTCAACGGTTTTGCCACCATCCAACAAGGCCTCGCGGTCGGCGCCGCCGGGAACTTGCTCACCTCCACGACAGGCAGCACCGTCACGCTTTGTCCCACACTGTGCATCGGCGCTTGCACCTTTGCCGCTTTCGACAGTGCTGGCAACGCCAACTCTTGTAAGACCTACAGCGGCACTGTCAGCAGCGCTAGCATAGTGAGCACCGCAACATCGTTCTTCAAGGCCAACGTCCAGTACACCTGACACTTGCCTGCAATATGCACTGTTGCCTAGTGATGTAATGAAGGGGAAAGCCTAGACACTTGATCTTTGTGATAGGGTGTTGGGAATATTGCCAAAGAGATGACAAGTGCTGTTCATGTGAGGAAGGGAGGAGGCGGCTATGTAGCCAAATGGCAGCAATCATCTCTAGCCTGCTGCTATTAAGTCGTGATCAGAGTGGGTTTTTCAATGTGCAAAAACGTGTGCCAATCCATATGTGCTACTACAGTCCGGTCACATGAAAGCATGTGTCAGGTCTGACATGAAGGCTGGGTGAATTCAGCATCTGAGGATTGACCTAGATCTTTGGAGTTGGGTTGGCAAAGTGGAAGGTGGAACAAGAGCAGCAGCTGTGGAAATTGGAGAGCACTTTCAATGACGCCTCTGCGAAGAGTGGAAGCACGCAGAAAGATGCATTGGCAGGAGTGGCTGGCATTGAGGGACAGTACGCATGTATTTCTCAGCATGAGAGATGTGCTAGATCTGCATGTCATGCATGGCAATTGGCGCCACTAGAAAGTAATGTCATGGAAGCGCAGACAAAATTGCTATGTTTGTTCGTGCCATTGCACAAAGTACGGCCGGCATATGCGCGATGCCAAAATTTGCCCTTTTATATTCTTTAAGGTGTACTTCAAGTTGCTGCTCATGGGTGACTCACTATCGTGTATGTATTGATGGCATGGCAAATTGAGTCTTCTCAAATGCATCCAATGTCAGGTTGATGATGACGAGAGGCCCAGCCTCTGAGCATGTTGCACAAAGCCGCACTACCTAATGTTGATTCTTTGTTTTTTTTTGAACAATTCGGGTTCGGGCTACCTTCGGTGATTCTCATTATCCCTGTGGTTTGCCATACGTCACAGTAATAATCGATACCAAAATGTGCCCTTCAATTTTTTTGAAAGGAGTACTTCAAGTTGCCGCTCATGAGTGACTCATTATCTTATATGTATTGATGGCATGGCAAATTATGTCTTCTCAAATGCATCCGGTGACAGGTTGATGATGACGAGAGGCCCAGCCTCTCGGCATGTTGCACAAAGCTGCACTACCTAGTGTTGATTCTTAGATTGATTTTTTTTGAACAATTCGGGTTCGGGTTACCTTCGGTGACTCTCATTATCCTTGTGATATGCCATGCGTTACAAGTTATAATTAATTAGTTGCAACAAATTGGCTTCAAGAAATTAATCCATATGGGGCTTTCCACCTCTTGCCTTTGATGTCACATTTTCATCAGACCTTGAATCAACTCTGGGGAAAACGCTGGAGGTTTAAACACTGAAACATGAAATTGTGTCACTGCCACAGCAAGCAAACGCCCAATCTCCATCCGAGACTCAGTGGCTGCGCATGCTGCATTGGCTATAGCTACTAGCAAATAATTCATTAAATGTTCTCAGGTGAACCCAATGCACATTCCAAGAACACCGAGAGATCCAAGTGTTAATCAGCAATGCTCACAACACGGTCGTTGCAAACATCCCACGACTACAGCCGTAAACATATAAGCATGCGAGACTGGCGCTGCACGCACACCCAGAAACAAGGATGGCAGGTCCAATGAAAAAACACGTTCTTAGACCCCAAAAAAACCACTAGAACTTCTAGTGAAGTTCCTCATCAGAAGACACAAAGCGAATGCAAAGGCGGCCATGAGGATTGTGCCGAACCAAGCGAAGTGAAGCGGCAACCTGTCCTGCTAGCCTGCTCGGGTGGCAATGTCAGCAGGTGTTACAGACAAATCTAGATTACAGATATCTCTCCATTGAGGGGTACTCCCAGTGCATGGCACAGCTGTCAGAATGCACAGCTGTCACCAGTGTTGTCCAATCAGATGCCCAGTCAGCAGTAATCCAAAAGGTTACCCTTGGACAGAGGTCAACGAGAGGATTACGAGAGCCAGAGCATGTAGTCCAGTGTGGTCCAGCCAGAAGACCATAACCACCCAGCCCTGACTGTCAAGTGCAACCGCTTTGTAATAGCAGGCCTGGCACAGAGCGCGCGCACTTGCGACAGCACTGGCCGGTGCGGAGCGGCAGTCGGCCGCCGCGACTGCTGCTGCGGCAGCGCATTACTTGCAGCGACTGCCATCCTACTGCTTGGGGCACTCCAATGTCATTCTGCTGCAAGTGATTACAGAAAGATAGTAAACTCAGGTAGCTGGATCGGCGGGCGTGCGGGCGTCGGCGCGGGCGCGCGCGCGGCTGCCAGTGTGGTGTTAGCAAGCGATGATGTAACCACGGCGGCTGCGGCATCGGTTGGGGGACCCGGGGGAACCAGGGGGCTGCCGCTTCACCCACGGAGGCCCACCTGTGGCCCCCAAAAGGTGGGCCTCCGTGGGTGACGCGGCAGCTTCATTAGCAGCTCCCGACAACTTCCTCGTGCACTGCAAACAAACTTATCTGCAGCATCCCCTGTATTCCATGATGCTAAGCAGCTCAGGAAGCTGGGTTGGGGGGTGCGGCGGCGAGCGTGGAAGTGGCGAGAGTGTTGGTGACGGCGGCGGCAGCGGCGTCGGAGGGGCGCGGCTGCGGCGGGGGGACCGGGGGGCCCGGGTGGGCTCCGGTGGCGCCCAGGGTGTGCAGTGAGTTTGCGAGCTGCCGGAAGAGGTCCCCCGTGATCTGCACACCCCAGCACTTCAACTTCAAAAAGACAGGTTTTTCCGAGTCTGGTGTGATGGAGCAGAAGTGGTGCGCAGGCGGGAGTGCATTGGAAGAGTCTCCTCCGAGTGACAGGATCGCACACACTGAGCACTGCTCATGAGCAATCTGGAGCCATGCTCAGCCCAAGACAGGCTGTTGCCTGCGCTTGTCAAACAGCATGCTCGCTCGATTCCCGGACCCACAAAGGTGTGCCCCACAGAAATATACCCCTGGACTGCACATGTAATCTACTGCATCTCTGAGCACATGCCGCTTGGCAATGAATCACAACACATGGTCCCCGCTGATGTGGCAAGGCAATGCGTCTGGCATGGGGCGTGCCTTGTCAACAGGGATGTCGTTGTAGTCGTATCCGAAGGGCGCCTCAATCTCAACGCCGATTTCCTCAAAGCCCAGCAGCTCGTAGCCGACCACAACACACACTATCAAATTCCTGTGCGCGGCAGCTCAACAGAATGAGTCATCAGCAAATGTCGCTGTGCTGCCTCTGCAAGCCTTCAGCACAACAGGTCAGGACGAGCCAAGCCATCATTGTGGGTACTGCCATGATCTGTGGTTCTACCAGTTTTGATCAGGCGGCAGGCCAGCTGAGGGTTGGAAGGGTGTGGGCTGGTATTTTCACCAATCAAAGACCACAGTAATCGGTCAATCCTTAGATGAGAGACTGCCTTCTTCAGCTGACAGTGACACTACCAGTCAGCACCAGGATACTCAACCTAAGCTCAAGCATGGGACGGAGTGCAAGTGCAGCGTTGCTTGAGAATCAGACATGGAGAGAGTTGCAGGATGTCTGGAGCGCACCACCAGCTGAGGGAGACCACAAATGCAAAGGGCAGCCCCAGAAGCCACAGCACCATGAATGACCTGCGCATGCATGCAGAAACAAACTCAAATCATATTCTATATAATGTAATGATTGGCCCCGGCTGGCGGGGGGCCGTACAAATACTGAGCACCGTGCCCACGGTTGATTGGGTCTTGCTTGGATCTGGCG
>JADEYI010000201.1_pt1 | contig 107519 bp, 84 predicted proteins | sample 8542331 | NCBI WGS metagenome assembly JADEYI01 (sample SAMN16510988, study PRJNA670497) | mine drainage metagenome | isolation source: biofilm near Copperflume 1 | place: Germany: Marsberg coppermine Kilianstollen | collected 2018-02
TGGTCAAGACCCCATTCATAATCGGATTGGAATTTTGTTTGGGTAATAATTTGTTTGGTGAGTTCGGCAAATTCGGGCGAACCTGGGGCGGGATATTGTTGGGCAAACAATTCTTTCGGAAAGCCGCCAAAGTCGTGGATAGTGCGCGGGCGCTCCATCGCAGTTACAAAAGTGCCCTCGGTAAGCCAGTGCGCAGAGATAGTGAGAATTGCTTTTGGTTTGGGAAGTTGCTTACCCATGGCAACCCACCGTTGCGTATATTCATTATGCTCGATTGCATTCATGGGACTGCCGTGGCCGATAAAGAGGGCTGGCATTTTTTCGCTTGACGAAACATTTCCAATCGTATTTCTTAATTTATTGATCGCTGACATAGTTTGGATTTGATCAGAAACTAAAGGCGGTAAATTAACTCTTCATTTTAATCAATGGTAAGAAGGGATTTATGATTCTAAGGTTTCCTCCAATGAGCTGACCATGCTGCATGACTTCACTGTAGAGTGTTCTGCTAAAGGAGAAGAAATAATAAGGCTGTCAAAAATAGTGTACCCGTATCGTTCAAGAATGTGAAGGGAATTACCTAAAGTTGAAGGTGTGATGCCTTGCATCTCACAGGATTCCATGAGGCTCTTGGCATACAACAAGGCTTGGGCTTTTGTAAGTTTAAATTCCTTCAAACAAACGTTAATATTTTCAGCTATAATTTGAGTATTGATCAGGGGCTTGCTTTGAAGAAGGGTTTTAGAGACCGAGAATTTTGGACTTACTTTTTCCAAGATGTAAAGACAAATGTTTGAATCGACAAAAAATTTATCGGGCATTGGCTTCCTCGCGGTCGAACTTAAAATTACTCATGTCCACTTGAATCGTTTTCAAGAAAGCCAAAGCTTTTTCAAAACCAATATTTTTTTTTGGGACTTTTTTTTCGAACTATTTTGGTGTAGCGTTTTTTGTTTATGATTCGGCCTTGTGCCAACAGGTTTTTTAGCTTTGGTATCCATACAAAATCAATTTCATTTAAAGATACTAAATTACAATTATTGATTGACCATCGCAAAAATGAAATTTCTTTTATAGAATTGAGGACAAATAAATGACACAGGATCTTTCCTTTCAATTTGACCCAAAAGAAACTCTATTCGGGGAGTTGGTTATTCCTGTGCCCATCGACAAGCTTTTTACCTACCGTGTTCCGGCTGCCTTGAATAGTCAGATTAAGGTAGGGCAGCGGGCAATCGTTCAATTTGGAGCGAAAAAAATACAGACAGGCATTATTGTTCATCTTCATAACCAACCACCGGTTGACTACGAGGCAAAATATATCTTGGAATTGCTGGACGAAATAGAAATTATCTATGACCAGCAATTCAAATTGTATGAATGGATGGCGAGTTATTATATGTGTACGCTAGGCGAAGTAATTAACGCAGCCTTGCCTTCTGGTCTTAAACTGTCAAGCGAATCGATGGTACAGCTCGACCCGCGCTTCGACCTGGAGACTTCGGCATTTGATTTTTCTGAAAAAGAAAGAATGGTGCTGCAGCGATTGAAACAAGAGTCACTTAATTATACCGCCATCGTTAATCTTACTGGGTCTAAGGCAATTTATCATTTGTTGAAGTCGTTAGCTTCAAAAGAAGCAATTATCATTTTTGAGCAAGTCAAGGAAAAATTTAGGCCCAAAACGGAAAAGCGGCTAAGGTTGACGAGTGAATTTTCATCAAAAAAAAAGATAGAAATTTTATTTGAAACAATCTCTAAAAAGCCAAAACAAGAGGCTGCGCTGTTAAAATACTTGCAAACTATTCCAGTATTCGCTGACCCTTCGTTGAACGAAAAAGGAATGCCGAAATCAAAATTGGTTGACGGGGATATTTCCGCAGGTGTGATCGGTACATTAGTAAAAAACAGGATTCTTGAGGAGTTTGAGGTCACTGTGCCACGGTTCGGATTTGAAGAACCCAAGCACGAACATTCCGTTTTGTTAAGCGAGATTCAGGAAGAAGTCCGCAATTCTATTCTAAAGATATTTGAAGAAAAAAATACAGCCTTGCTGCATGGTGTAACGGGCAGCGGAAAAACTGAAATTTACATCGACCTGATCAAGCGGGCACTTGAGGGCGGTAGCCAAGTGTTGTATTTGTTGCCTGAGATTGCGCTAACCACGCAAATTGTTTTGCGATTAAAAAAAATATTTGGCGGTGCTTTGGGCGTGTACCATTCCAAATTTTCGGATAATGAACGAGTGGAGGTTTGGAATGGTGTGCTCACAGGAAAATTCAAATTTGTGGTGGGCGTACGCTCTTCTGTTTTTTTGCCTTTCGATAATTTAGGACTGATCATCGTGGATGAGGAACATGACCCTTCGTATAAACAGCACGACCCAGCACCGCGCTATCATGCACGCGATGTAGCGCTTTTGATGGCGCAATCGCATAATGCGAAAGTGATTTTAGGAAGTGCTACGCCCTCAGTGGAATCCTATTATCAGGCCTTGAAGGATAAATTTGGTCTGGTTACATTAACCACTCGGTTTGGTGCCGCTACGCTCCCGGAAATTTCCTTTGCCGATATGGCACAGGAGAAGAAACGAATGACCAACAAGGGAGAGTTTTCTTTGTTGTTGTTAAATGAAATTAAAGAAACAACCACTAAGAAGGAACAAGTTATTTTGTTTCAAAACCGAAGAGGATATTCACCCATGGTGCAGTGCGAAGATTGTGGCTGGGTGCCCAAATGTATTAATTGCGCAGTGAGCCTTACCTATCATCAATTTCGCCATGCTTTGGTTTGCCATTATTGCGGCTATCGGGAGGAGTTGCCGCGTGAATGTCCGCAATGTTCTTCAAAGCGGATTCTTACTCTTGGCTATGGCACAGAAAAACTAGAAGAGGAATTAAAACTTCATTTCCCGGAAATCAAAACCCATCGGATGGACTTGGATACGACCCGAACCAAGTCAGGCTATGAAGATATCATTACAGGCTTTGAGAGCGGTGAGACCGATGTGTTGGTGGGAACACAAATGGTAACCAAAGGCCTTGATTTTGATAGGGTAAATTTGGTTGGCGTGTTTGATGCAGACCGACTCATGCACTTTCCCGATTTCCGTTCGTACGAACGTGCTTTTCAATTGATTACACAGGTCAGTGGCCGATCGGGTAGGAGAGAGAAGCGAGGCAAAGTGGTGATCCAGACCTCTAATCCAAAGCATAAACTTTTTTCTTATGTCGTTGAGAATAGAGGAACAGATTTTTTAAAAGATGAATTGGCCGATCGGCAACAACACGCGTATCCTCCTTTTTCCCGATTGATTGAAATTATATGCAAACATTCGAACAAAAAAATAGTTGCCGAGGCTTCAGAAAAATATACGGCAGTTATAAAATCAAAAATCAAATCAGTGAAGATACTCGGCCCTGGCGAACCAATGATTTCAAAAATTAGAAATGAGTTTTTGATGCATATACTTTTAAAAATCCCCCGACAACAAGGTGGCCTTTCTGAAATCAAGCAGATTCTTATCATGGAGGCCAACAAGTTGCATCAAGACAAAGTATATCGGAATGTAAAAATCGTTTTTGATGTAGATCCGGTTTAATTTAGTGGCATGAAAATTTTGTTAATAGAGGATGAGAAAGAACTAGCCGAAAGCATTGTACATTATTTGAATGGCTCTGATTATCGATGCGAAGTAGCTTTTGATTTTAATTCGGCTTCTGAAAAAATAGCACTTTATCAATACGATTGTGTGCTGCTGGATATTTCCCTACCTGGTGGAAATGGGCTTGCCCTTTTGCGTGAGCTCAAGGGGAAAAACAAAAAAGAAGGCGTGATTATTATCTCTGCCAAAAATTCGCTGGATGACAAAATTGAAGGATTGGAAATCGGTGCTGACGATTATTTACCGAAGCCGTTTCACCTGGCGGAATTGGGGGCGCGCATCAAGGCGTTGATTCGTAGAAATAATTTTGATGGATCAAACATCCTTCCTATAGGCGATCTTATTTTAGATATTGAAAATAAATCGGTGAAAGTTTTTGATCAAAAGGTAGAATTGACAAAGAGTGAATTTGAACTCTTAATGTTTTTGATCTCCAATAAGAACAAAGTTATTTCCAAAGACGCTATTGGGGAACACCTTTCTGGCGATGATGCCGATCGGTTCAGTAATTTTGACTTTATTTACTCGCACATCAAGAACCTGAAAAAAAAATTAGCAGAGTCGGGGAGTTCCGATTATATTAAGACGGTGTACGGCCTGGGTTATAAATTTGAAATTTAATGCGGTTGCTCAACCGAACCATATTAAGCTATCTCATCTACTCGGTGTTGGTGTTCCTCATCGTTACTCCGATTTTTTATTCCGTCATATCCCGGATTTTTATCAAAGAGGTGGACGAAACATTGCTGTTGAAAAAAAACGAAATTCAATTTCGGACTCAACGGATAAAATCAGAAGATGATTTGCGGGTTTGGGAAAACTTAGACGAAGATATTCGCATTGAACCACTGACGGGTGGTCTTATCTACGACAGTATCTATTACACTTCGCGTTACGACAGTCTTTCAAAAGAAATCGAGCCTTATCGAGTGCTTTCGACCGTTATTGAGATTGAAAACAAATCCTATCATTTAACGATTTTTATTTCCCTTCTCGAAAGCAAGGACCTCGTTAGGGTACTTTCAATCACTCAGGCCGTGGTGCTTTTTGTGTTGCTTGTAGGCTTGCTCTTCATCAATTGGAGATTATCCAAAACGATTTGGAAACCTTTCTATCATACACTTGATGAGTTAAAGAAATTTGATGTAGAAAAAACAGGACAGTTGAGGTTGGGGGAAGCCAAGGTAAGGGAGTTTAAGGATTTGAATGAGGCACTGAAATTGCTTTCTGAGCGAAGCTACAGAGCATTTATTAACCAAAAGGAATTTACCGAAAATGCCGCTCATGAAATGCAAACTCCGCTGGCCGTTTTTAAATCCAAACTGGAGTTGCTAATGCAAACCAATCCAACCGAAGAGCAAGCGAAATTAATGGAATCACTCAATGAGTCCACCTCCCGATTGGCACGACTCAATCGGGCTTTGCTTTTGCTTTCAAAAATTGACAATCGCCAATTTATTGAGGCCGAATCTGTGGATGTGACGAAGCTGACAGAAAAGATAGTAGACCAAAATCAACATGAGCTAGCTGCAAAAGGGTTGACCATCCAAGTCGATCGGAAAAGTGATTTGATTGTGAAATTCAATGCTACGCTTATTGAAGTGATGCTCTCCAATTTGATTTCTAATGCGCTGCGATACAGCACAGAAAAAGGTCTAGTCAAAATTGAAATTGCTGACTTACAGTGGGGGATTTCAAATCACGGAAGTCCACTCAGTTTTCCAAGCGAAAAAATTTTTGAACGATTTCAAAAAGGCAATACGCAGGTATCAAGCACTGGCTTGGGGCTGGCCATTGTAAAGAAGATTGTGGATACGAATGGGTCAACTATTCACTATCAATATAAAGAACAGCTTCATTCCTTCCATGTTCGTTTCTAAAAATCCCAATTCTCTCCAGAATCGCTGGTTTTATTTGAGCTATCACTGAAAATCTAATAAAATAGAAAAATGTGTTTGGCCATTTTTGTAATCGTTTGGTTCTAAGCTAAATCTGTATTGATTGATGCGAATGAAATCGTTAAGGGAGCAAAAACGGAATTGAATGAAGAAATTACCAGCCGCTATCCGCAAGAAATTGACTAATAGCTATGCTGAATACAAAGTAAAAGACGAAAATTGCAGCGGAAGGAGTCATTACCCCTGAAACCGAGGTGAGAAAAGATGGTAAATCCTTTAATTTTATTTTCGATAGTAATGGGAAACTATTAAAGAAAAAAAGAATTAAACCGCCAAGTCGGGAATGGAATTGCAACCTAAATTGTCAAAGAGAGTACAACCAAAAACAGCTTATATATGAAAAAAATCCATTATTTATTTTTTGTGCTGATTACAGCGCACGCAAGCTTTGCCCAATCGGGTTTTCATTTGATAAAAAAAACGGTGATTGGGGGTGAGGGAGGCTGGGATTACCTAAGCGCTGATGCTAAAAATCAACGACTTTATGTTTCACACGGTACTCAGGTGGAAGTGCTTAATTCAAAGACTCATGAGAAAGTGGGCACTATCACGGGGTTGAAGGGTGTCCATGGCGCGATTGCTGTGGCCGAAACCGGTAGAGGTGTTACGACCAATGGCAGAAGCAACTCAGTCACAATTTTTGATTTGAAAACGTTAAAGCCAATTGTTGAATTGCCGACTGGCAAAAACCCTGATGCACTGATCTACGATAGGTTCTCTAAGCGTGTCTTCGTGTTTAATCATAGTGATGTGACGGTAACCGCAATTGACTTGGCCGGTGGTAAAGTAGCGGGCACAGTAGATGTCGGAGGGACCGCTCTGGAGGCCGGAGCATCTGACGAGAATGGAACCATTTTTGTTAACCTGGAAGATGCCAGTGAGATTGTTGCCTTTGATGCCAAGACCTTGGCCATTAAAGATAAATGGAAAATTGCCCCAGGGGAAGAACCAACGGGTCTGGCCATTGATATCAAAAACCATCGGTTGTTTGCTTCATGCCACAATGAATTGATGATGGTGATTGATTCAAAGACAGGGAAAGTAGTTGCCCAAGTGCCTATTGGCAAACACGTGGATGGGGTGGTGTTTGATGATGAATTGAAAATGGCATTTAGTTCAAACGGTGAAGGATCGATCACGGTAGTGAAAGAGGTTTCTCCGAATGAATTTAAAGTAGTTGAAACCATAAAAACAGAACCTGGCGCAAGAACGATAGGGCTGGATTCAAAAATCCATCATGTATTTGTGTCTACCGCTCAGTATGGCGAAACTCCGGCTGCCACCACGGAGAACCCGCACCCACGCCCTAAAGTGGTGCCAGGTACTTTCATGGTGCTGGAGTACGGAATGAAATAAGCTGGGGTTAAAAATTTAGATCATCTAACTTGAATTTAAGTTCAATTTTTACAAAATTTTGACTTGAATTCAAGTCAATGAATATTGACCGCCTTTTTACGTTTCAAGCTTCCCTGCTCAAAACCGTGGATGACAGGTTTCCGATCCCTGTTAAGATCAACCCGATAGTGGAAGTCTGCACGAAACGTTTTTCTTGAATCAAGAGAGAAACGCTGGGCACAAAGTCTCCTTGCCGCCTTCAGGCGATTTTTTTGTAGATAAGAAATGGATATTTGAAATTGGCGGAAGTGCCAAGGGAGAAGCGCAGATCAAGTCTATTCGCAATAGCTACTTAGTGTTGGATGGGATTGAAACGGGCTACCAAAATAGAATACCCTTATGGATCTTTGGATTGAGAGGAAATAAAAAAGCCGGAGGTGACTCCGGCTTAATTCTAATGTGAATAAATTTTAGTTATGCGGCTTTCTTAATTCTCTCCAATTTAATTTCTTTCCTGCCTGCAATTTCGATAACGCCTATTTTATCCAGTAGCCGAATTACAATGTACGTGGGATCAATTTCATGCCAGCGGATTCCACCAAAGTTGGCGCGTGAGCCATATTTATGATGATTGTTGTGATAGCTTTCGCCCATCATCAGGAAATCCACCGGTAAAAAATTCTTTGAAGTGTCACCGACTTCAAAATTGCGGTAGCCATATACGTGGGCAAACCAATTGATGATGGCACCATGGATAGGGCTCATCAAAAAGTGGATTGGCAGCAACAGCCATAACCACCAGTACGTGGCAAACTGCCAGTAAAACGCAACATAAAGCGCACTCCAAAACAGGCGTGACGGCCATGAGCGAGCGAATTTGTCGAATGAGTCCCAGCGAGGTACACCTTCAGTGAACCGTTTTTCCACTTGAATTTTTTCATTCGAAATGCTGGAATAAATGGTCTTTGTTTTCCACATCATTTTCCAGATGCTTTCATCATATTTTGGCGAATGCGGATCATTTTCAGTATCGGCAAAGGCGTGGTGCATGCGGTGCATGGTGCCATAGCCAAAAGGGCTCAAATAGTTTGACCCTTGAAAAATCCAGGTAAGCACAAAAAACACTTTTTCGGTGAATTTATTCATCGTAAATGCCTTGTGGGCAGCGTAGCGGTGAAGGAAAAATGTCTGAAAAAACAGCGATAAGTACCAGTGCGCTACAAAAAAGATCAAAATACCTTTCATAAATAGATTTAATTCAAAATGGTTATAGAATACAAAACCCCACCTGAGGGTTCAATATAATTGTAAGACAATGATGGATTGATTTTGTGACATTTCTAAAGAAAATAGTTAGAAAAATAAAAAAAACGCCCTTTTTAGATAATTAGAAGGTAATTGAGCCGGAATTCCCCTACCGCACCTTCAGTTCTTCAAGTTTGTTTTTCTCAGTCTGGAGTTCCCGTGCCAGCTTGGTCTGCTTGTCAAGCGCCTTATGCTTGTAGTCTTCAAATTCCTTGGTGACAAGATCCGCAATGACAATTTTTTCATTAGTAGTAGTTTGGAGCAACTTCATCCGGGCAGCCATGGCACTGCCCGCCAACAGAAGACAGGCAAAGATGACAGTGACCAGAATAAGGAATACGTTCTTTTTGAACCCTATGCCGAGTACCGAAATGTGCGTGCTGTCATGTACCACCGTAGCGGCTGCCGCTCGCTCATTCGATAAAGTGAGTTGGTTGGCCTGGAGGTCAGCTTTCAACTGCGCGATGGTTTGCTGGTTTTGGGCAATCGCCAGTTTCTTTTCTTTCACCGAGTCCATGATGATTTTCCATGTGCCATCCAATACATATTCTTTGATCACTTTATAATCCTGATAGGTTTCGGCTTTCGCCTTCATAGACGTATAGCGTTCTTGCAGCGAAGCACTTTTATCATCTGCGGCAGCAGGCACGGATTGGGCAAAAGAAAATGTGGAGAGTAATAGACAAATTGGAAAAAGCAGTCGAACCATCGTTTTTTTTTACCACGAAGTTACTTCATCAGCAGGGTGAATCCAACCCGTTTAGTATAAGTGGCCATATAATCCGTTCAGCGAAAGGTGAAGCAGATAAATGGATGCATGGTAGTTGTAAGTGTATAGTAGGATAGACGATTATTTTTGTCGGTTTCTTTGAAATCGAACAATGCTTATATTGGATGGCAATATGACATATAGCTTATAGCCAACTATTAGCGGCAAGGCGGTTAGCCAACTGGACAGATGAAATCGAACCTGAACAAGACAGAATTTAAAAGAAGACTGACGGAACTGACTTCAATGGAAAAACCTTTTTATCTCCTGACACCTTTCAATTTTTCAGGGAAACCATTCAGCGGGATATTTGACGACTCTAAATTTGGTTTGACAAAAAATTCCTTTTGGACACATGTTAAGGCAATTGAAATCAAAGGGGAATATCGACAGTCTGATAACAATACAACCGAAGTTATTTACACCGTTGGAATCTCAAGGTTTTTTCGGATTTTCTCATTTATGTTTTTCGGATTAGCACTTATCGGATTTAACACAATTCTCTTTTTCAACTGGGACAAAGTTCCGATATCCGTGTTCATGACCGTTAACGGTTTCCTCATTTTTGCTTGTCTATGGGTTTTGCTTGTTAATTGGATAACCTCAAAAATTATGAATCAAAGATTTCAACAAGAGTTTGAAATAGGAATTGAAGACGAATGGGAAAAGCTAGCTGGCAGTAGCGTATAGAGATAGCGACTCATTTAAATATAACGGACTGAGGAAACTCAGCCCATAACAAAAGTATCCTACATGCTGGCGCTAGCAGTTGATGCATAGTTTAGTTTTTTTTAATTTCGTTTCTGCGCAGGGGACAAGATGAAGCTTTTGTGATTCCAGCACGCAATAAATACGGGTCGTTGGCCATTTGTTATGAAGAGTTATATTCTTATTTTCTTTCTCGGACTTACAGCAATTTCTCGTGGACAGTCGATCGTGAACATTCAAAAGAGATTGAGCCTTTTGAACAATGCTGAAAAAATAGAATATGACACGACTGGGTTTTCAGTACTTCCAAAGTTTAAGTTCTTCTGTACTTCTGATATGGTTATCATTGAAAAAGACTCAACAGAAAGGATTGTTCCCTCTGAGACTAAAGGCTCTTGGAAATATTATTCCGTCATAGATCTGAATAATGATGGACTGAATGATTTAATTTATTCTGGACCATGCAATCCATACGACCAGACAGGCATTTTCATCAACGATGGAAAAAAACTTCAATTTGTTTATGATTTTCCTGGAGCGATTATCTCAATTGATAAAAATGACTCGCGAACAATTATCAATAGCCTAAAAAAGGCTTGTTGCTGCGACTCAGATTACGACTTTACTGAAATTGTAATTAATAAAGGTTCGTCAAGCGCGACAACAAATCGAATTACGTATGCGGTGATACCCCCAACAAGTTTCAAGAATCTTGAACAAGTAAAAGTAAAAGGGATACTAAGACGAACTCCAAAACAAGATGACGCGAACAAAAAAGACCAATGTTCTAACAGGATATTTAAAGGGAATCATTGGTTGCTCGTTGACAAAGCGACAGACGCTATTAAACTTGATCAATCTGGAGAATGGAGTCTGGTTCTGTATAAAAGGAATAAGGACGAATCAATAATAGGCTGGATCAAGATTGAGTGAATAAACGGCCTACAACAATGCTTATGCCAGTTGCTGGTTGCTGGTGAAGTGTTTAATTGAAGTTTAGTTTTCTTAATTTCTTTTTCTGGGACAAAGACGCGCTTCGAAAACCCGCATCCGTAAGCGCGAGCCGGTTAAGCGCGCCTCCATGAGAGAAGCCAAAGAATTAAGGGAATGGCGTTGCTTTAGATTTTTTTCAAAGCAAGGGCAGCTAAAGTTTCACCAATCGCTAGCGATGAGGTGGCCGCTGGAGAAGGGGCATTGCACACGTTGATTACATTTTTGTTTTCCAGAATTAAAAAGTCGTCTACTAATCCGCCATCGCGGCTACACGCCTGAGCCCGTACACCCGCTCCACCTGTGGTTAGGTCGCTCTCCTGAATTTCAGGAATTAGCTTTTGCAGGGCTTTGGTGAATGCCGCCTTGGAGAAAGAACGGTACATTTCACCCAGGCCTGTGCGCCAATATTTTGCCGCTACTTTTTGGAAGCCTGGCCACGCGAGTGATTCCGCCAACTCTGAAAGATTGATGTCAGATTTTTTATACCCTTCGCGTTTAAAAGCGAGCACCGCATTGGGTCCGGCCTCCACACCGCCTTTGGCCATGCGTGTAAAGTGAACTCCAAGAAATGGGAAGTTAGGGTCGGGTACAGGATAGATTAAATTTTTTACCAGGTATTCTTTTTCTTTTTTGAGTTTGAAATATTCTCCCCGGAAGGGAATGATTTTCACATCGATTTGCGTAACGGTAAGCCTTGCTACTTTATCGGAGTATAATCCGGCACAATTGATGACGAGTTTTGTTTGATAATTGGATTTATCGGTAATGATTTCTAAATGATTGGTTTTGTTTTGAATAGAGGTGACGCGTTCACCTAAGTGGATAGTCGCCCCATGCTTTCGCAAAACCTCCCCATATTTCATTGAAACTTTGGTGTAATCCACAATGCCCGTTTGGGGAACAAATATTCCCTCAATGCCATTGACGTGTGGTTCATAATCTTTCAATTCTTCTTTTGAAAGTCTTTTTAGATTCTCCAAGCCATTTTGCTCCCCGCGAGAAAAGAGATTCTGTAGTAATTGCAATTCATTTTCTTCCGTAGCCACAACGATTTTTCCGCAAAGGTCAAAAGGGATTTCATGTTCCTTACAGAAATTGATCAGCAGATGATAACCCCGGATGCAGTTCAGGGCTTTTAAGCTCCCGGGTTTATAGTAAAGGCCGGAGTGGATTACGCCACTGTTATTGCCGGTTTGGTGTTTGGCTAATTCACTTTCTTTTTCAATCAATAAAATCCGTAAGGCGGAGTTGGCTTTTTGAATTTGCAAGGCTGTGGCTAAACCGACAATACCACCACCGATAATGATTACGTCATTCATAACAAATTGTTGGGTTTGATTTTTGGATTCTAGTTGTTGATGCCGGATTCTTGATTCTCGATGCTGAGTCCTTGTCCGTAACCAGAGTCAAGTAACTAAAAAAATCAATTAAGCTTTAATCTGGCGGATCCGCACGTTCAGGGTTTGCTCGACAATCACCAAGTGATTTGCCGGGATCATCGTCCAGTTGGGGTCGTCTGAAAGTTTTTCTGAAACAACCAGTACGGCATGGTCATCATCTTCAGCCGCTTCCATCCGGGTGATGCCATCTTCCACTACGTAACGGCTGCCTTCAGAGTGGTAAAGGGTCAGCGGTTCTTCCTTTGGATCAGTACAGTATCGCGTAGCCACTAAGAACAACCCATTAGTGATGACCATATTCAGGTAGGCTGGCTCTGTGATGCCGTGATCGGCCATCATTTTCTTTAACTCAGAAAAGGTGTGCTCAAAGGCATCAGCAATAGCTTCTGGGCTAAGGCTCTTATGTTCAGTAAAAAGTTTGTTAAGCAAAAAGGCGAAAATATGTTCGGAGTCTGTCTGGCCTTTAATCCAATTGTATAATTCATCGGAGAGCGGGTTTCGGATGTGGCGTTTGATTTTCCCGAAGTCCTCAACGCCACCGTTATGGGCCATCAGCAGGTTTTTATAATGAAAAGGGTGGCAGTTGCTTTCACTCACATCACCTACGCTTGCCGCTCGTACGTGGGCCACTAAGCAGTCGGTTTGGATTTTTGGAGCCAGGTTGCGCAAGTTTCGGTTATTCCAGGCTGGATTCACCGAAACATACGTGATGGGCTCATAGTTTAATTCCGGCACATACCACCCAATACCAAAGCCATCGCCATTTAGTGGTTCCTCAATCTCACGAGCATGAAAGCTTTGGTTTATCAATGAGTTTTTAGGCTGATAGAGTAATTTATCTATAATAATAGGAGTGCCCTTGTAGGCCATTAATCTGCACATAGGCTTATTTTTTGAAAATATACCAAAAAAGGTACTGGAATTTTATTGTTGATAAGATTTTCATTCAGGAAAACCAGTGTCTTTTGCTAATACATCGTTTTGGAGCAAAAGCTTGAAGGTTGATTACCTTCTGGAGCTTGCAAAAAGAGTGACATCTTTAGGTAAAACTATTTAATGTGGGAAAATGGTCGTTTTTTAATATTTTTGAAATTGTCTCTTTTATAACTTTGAAGCCTTTTCCATTAGCCCCGTGAAAAATAATTTCATAATAACTGCATTTGTCTTTCTTACTGGTGCATCTTTTGGCCAATCCCAAAATTACCAGACCTATACCTTGTTTATGTATAGTTTCACCAAGTTTGTTCAGTGGCCACCGGATGTAAGCAACGGGGATTTTGAAATTACAGTTTTAGGTGAGTCTCCCGTTTTTTCTGAATTGAAAACGATGGCCGAAAAGAAAAAAATTGGTAGCCGGCCCATTCACGTTACCAAGATCAATTCGCTTTCAGAATTTACGAAGAGCCACATCTTGTTTGTCTCCCCAGACTGGCAGGCCAAATATCCAGATGTTGTAGCGAAAGTAGGTGATGCGCCCGTGCTCTTAGTGACTGAGCTGGCACCTGCCAACAATAAAGGCAGCATTAATTTTGTGAATAATAAGGAAGGCAGATTGGCCTTTGAACTGAATACTGTAGATATGGCCAAGCACCATCTAAAAGCATCGGCTGAACTAACCCGATTGGCCATTTTAAATTGAATTAACTTTTATGGGAAAAAACAAACTATTGAATTTCAAGCTCAGATTGACCATTGGCAATAAAATTTTTGGAGGGTTCACGATCCTCATTGTTTTATTTGCTATCAATGCGACCATCATCTTTCTTACCGTCAACACCATTGACAATAAGGTGGCTCTTTCTTCGCAAGTGGTTACCCCATCGAAAGATGCAATTAATGAATTAGTGACCCTTGTCCATCGGTCGCGGATGCTCATTACGAACTGGGTTTTTTTGCAAACCAACGATGAAGATAAAAAAGCCCTTAAGTTTATTATCTCTCATGAATATCCGGTTTTAAAGGAGCGAATTCAAAAATTGATGAAAAATTGGGATGCAGATAGTACTTCCTCAACCTTTAAGAAAGATAGCTCTCAGCGCGTGATGATGAACAAGGCTTTTGGCAAATATGATTCTTTGCTGAAAGGTGCCACCGATAATATTATTAATACGTTGCGAACCTTTGATGATTATGAAGATCCAACCACGAAATTATTATCTGGTGATTACATCGATCAAGTGGTCATTCCTGAATCCAACAAAATTATTACAGGCCTTTCAGCCATAAAAAAGAGACAAGAAGACCTTGCAGAAAAGACTTCCACGGCACTCGTGGTATCTACCGGAAACCTTAGGACCATTACAATTGTATTAGGCCTTGCTATTATCGTTATTGGATTTTTGAGTGCTTCCTTATTGGTGAGAACCATCACCCGTCCAATTAATTATATTAAAGATGTAGTGGTAAAATTAGGCCGTGGCGAATTGGTGGACGACAAACAAACGAAATTTAGTAATGATGAAATTGGTGAGATGGCGGCTGCCACGGATAGCTTAGTTGCGGGCCTTAAGGCGACCACCAGTTTTGCGGAAAATATAGGAAACGGGAAATACGATTCTGAATTTAGCCCGTTGAGCAATCATGATGTACTGGGTAATGCGCTGTTGAACATGCGAAGCAATTTGGCACGCGTAGCTGAGGATGATAAAAAAAGGAATTGGACGACTGAAGGATTGGCAAAATTTGGTGAGCTACTTCGTGCCAATAACAATGATCTGCAAAAATTAACTGATGAGATCGTAGGCAGTCTGGTAAGGTATTTAAAGGCCAACCAAGGTGCTTTGTACATTATTGACGATACTTCAGAGGAGGAAGAACAAACCATGTCCATGGCTTCGTGTTATGCGTGGAACAAAAAGAAATTTATTAACCAAAAAGTTCATTTGGGGGAAGGCCTTTCCGGACAAGCCTGGCAGGAAGGCGATATCATTTACATTACGGACGTCCCTCAAAACTATATCCGCATTACTTCTGGCTTAGGAGATGCTAATCCCAATGCCGTTTTGATTGTGCCCTTAAAAGTAAATGACCAAATCTTTGGGGTGGTTGAGATTGCATCTTTTGGCGTATTTAAAGATTATGAAATTGAATTTGTAAAACGAATCGCTGAAAGCATTGCTTCTACAATTTCTTCTGTTAAAGTGAATGCGAGAACACAACGGCTTTTAGGGGAATCACAGCAAATGACGGAAGAAATGCGAGCCCAAGAAGAGGAAATGCGCCAGAATATGGAAGAACTTCAAGCTACGCAGGAGGAGATGCAGCGCAGTCAACTTGAATCCAGTGCGGCTATGGAGGTAATGAATAACACTGCCGCTATGGCCGATTTTGATGCGGAAGGAAATATCCTTAGTGCTAACCCTAATTATCTGAAGCTTTTTGGCTATGCGATGGATGAAATCAAAGGTGAGCAACATAAAATTTTTGCGCTTCGCGATGACCGCAATAGTGAAACGTATAGGAAGTTTTGGAAGGATATTGCCTCGGGCACAGCCCAGCGTGGGGAATTTAGACGCCTGACTAAATTTGGAAAGGAGTTGTGGGTGTATGGACAATACAACCCAATTTTAAACAAAGATGGACAAGTAACGAAAGTCACCGAAATCATCCTTGATATTAGCCACTTAAAAGGTTAGTTTGTACTCAACAGGCTATAAACGCAAAAAGACCCATCCGCCTGAGGGGTCTTTTTGTTACCTAAACTATGAGAGAATTTACTCTACTTAAGGTTACGATCATTTCGTACATATTGTGGGTTAATGTCAGTATCTGGGGGAAAATCCATCGCCTTTAGGCGAAGACTTTAGTTTGATATTTTTGTGCATGCAGAATTATCGAAAAAGCTCCCACACTACCTATGATTGTAAGTACCATATTGTTTGGATAACGAAATATCCATATCGATAACAAAAATTTGTTTGATCAAGCGAACTATACAACTTTCCCGCATCATAATACTTTAGCCAAGAAGTTAGCAATCCTGCTTCTGCAGAAATATAAAAACCCTTGGGTTCGGACTTTTTCCATGGGTAATATTTACAACCCAACTGCTCTGAAAGTGTCATTAATTTTGAACTTGGGTCTACAACCTTGCCGCCCGGGTTCACATTACCACTTACCCTTGTGAAATTGATGAAATCTAAAGCGAATGTAAACGCAAAATGAGATGAAACAAACCGATCATATTTCATTGAAACCCCTGGCCCAGATGATGCAACAGAATTCAACGAATTATAAGCTATACCTAGTTGTGGGCCAAATATTATCCTTCTTTGCGCTTGTGCCCATGACGATAAGAATATCATGAAAGTAATAACCCATCCAGCCGCTAACTTAGCTTTCACCAAACTCATTCTGCTATGGCCTAATGTTAGAATGCATTGATACAAAATAGTTCCAGTTTTTGTTTCAGCGATTGCGTTAAAACTTCACAATGCGGGCAAGATCCCAACCGCCCATCGTCTCAACAAAGTAGGGGCAGTAATGGTTGTCATTGGCTATTTTATTGCGAACGTTTACTATGTTATTGATGCTTAACGAATACTACCAAGGAATAACTTTATTGTCTCTAAAAAATTTTCCTGTCGGAATCGCACGTTCCGAGGCCAACCAAACGGCGGTATTTGTTCCTTGCGATACGGTTCTTGGTGCCGACCTTCCGCCCATGTCGGTTTTTACCCAACCCGGGTCGAATGCATTCACGGAAATGCTTCGATTGCTAAGCTCATGAGCAAGATGCCTTGTGATAGCACCGAGTAGTGACTTGGATACACAATAAGCGGGTGACCATCCGCCAACTGGGTCGCTCATGCTTCCGCCCTGACTTGAGGTCATAATGATCCGGCCTCCGTTAGACATGATCGATTGAAATTGTTTAGTCACCGCGAGTTGTGCGAACGCATTGGACTGTAATGTTTTTTCAAAAACCGTTGAATCATTTCTCAGTAATGAATGATCTTCTTTCAATAGAATCGCTGCGTTGTTAATGAGCACATCTACTTTACTAAAATCGGTTTTCACTTTTCCAAAAGCCTGTAAAATGCTTTCTTCATTCATGATATCGAGCATCAAAAAATGAACCGTCAGATTTTCTGCCTTTAGTTTACTTTGAGCCTCGCGCCCTTTTTCTTGATCGCGCGCGGTAAGTATAACCTGATGACCAAGCTTGGCCAACTGTCGCACAATCTCAAACCCAATTCCTTTATTGGCTCCGGTGACTAACATTACTTTACTTTCCATACTTTTTTAAAAATCAAGTTGCTTATCAGGTTTTAAATCCTCGTTGTCTCATGGCCTCAAAGACAACAACAGCTGTGGCGTTGGAAACATTCATACTGTCAATCTTCCCTTGCATCGGAATGATGATGTTGGCATCCGAATTTTTAGTCCAAATTTCTGAAAGACCAGTGGCTTCTGTCCCCATCACGATAGCGCACGGTTGAGTGAAATCGGTTTGGTGATAGGGCTTGGCGGCTTGTAGCGAAGTACAAAATATTTTTATATCATTTTTCTTTAACCATTCAATGGTCGCTTCGGAGGTAGCGGCCGCGAGTTGGTTGGTGAACACGCAACCCACACTTGAGCGAATTACATTCGGATTATAAAAATCAGTTTGTGGGTCACAAATGATCACCGCATCGGCAGCAGCAGCATCGGCTGTACGTAAGATGGCGCCTAAGTTTCCAGGCTTTTCCACGCCTTCAAGCACGAGTATCAACGGGTTTTTCCGCAGTTTAATTTGGGAAAGGAGATGTGGTTTTTGTTCGGCTACGGCAATTACCCCTCCGGTGCTTTCCCGTACCGCTATTTTGTCAAATACTTCTTTCGACACAGGAACAATTAATTTTTCCTCCTTAAGAATAGTTGGGATTTCATCCAGGTTGGTGATTTCATCGCAAAAGAAAATGTTCCCGATTTTGTATCCTGCTTCCACGGCCAAACCAATTTCCTTTTTACCCTCGATGATGAAAAGTTGTTGCTTCCTCCGTTCACGCGGCTTTTCCAGGGCCATCAGGCTTTTTACTTTAGGATTTTGGGTGCTGGTGATTCTGAAGTGCATGGGGCTAAGGTAACAGTTATCCGTTAATCGTTAGTACTATTTGATTTTGATCAATTTCCGTACGCATTCGGGTGCATTTCAATTTGACGCTTAACGGTCTAATCCCCCACCCAATTTCTCAATTCGATCACACCACTCGTCTGCAACACTCTCCCCAGGGAGAGTGTTGAACAGCCTTACGTTAACGCAGAAACTCTTTGGGTGGGGGAGTGCGTATTTTTGAAATAGACCCTACGCATTCCCCTTACTACTTAACTACATATCGAGTAACTTTTTTCTTATCTTTATTCTTACAAACAACCAAAATCAAAACTATGAAGAAGTTATTATTTGTGATATCGGCCTTGGTTACAATCCAAGCTAGGTCCCAGGGATTTGAAGGTACGATTAAGTGGTCTATGAAAATGGAGGTTACCGATCCCAAACTGAAAGCCCAAATGGCGGAAAGCCAGCAAAAAATGAATGATCCCGCTGCCCAGGCTAAGATGAAGGAAATGCAAGATAGGATGAATGACCCCCAAATGAAGGCCATGATGGAGGCGAACCCTGCCATGAAGGCTCAAATGGAAAAGGTGATGAAGATGCAACAGGGCGGGGGTGGAGACATGAGCAGTGTGATGCCTAAAGGAATGATGATTAAAATCAAAGGCAGTAATACCCTAACCACGATGGATGGAGGAATGATGACTGGTGATATTTTGCACACCCAAGATAAAAATGTGCGGCTTAATAGGGAAAACAAAACGTATTCAGTCATGCCCGAAGGTAAAAGGTCTGGCCAAGCCAACGCAAGCGAACCAACGGTCACCAAGACTTCCGAAACCATGAAAATAGTGGGCTATAATTGCACAAAATACATTGTGACGATGAATGAACACGGACAAACGATTACCTCTAATTTATGGGCGACTACTGACATCAAAGACATCGATCTAAAAGCAATAGCAAAACAACAGATGGAGCGTGGTCAGTCGATGTCTTTCGAAGGGGTTGATGGAATTCCATTGCGAATTGAGACAATGACACCCCAAGGGCAAATGACGATGGAAGTAACTGAAATCAAGCGCGAGGCGTTGGATGCTTCAACTTTTGTTATTCCAGCCGACTACAAAGAAACGCAAGGAATGTTTGGCGGCCCTCGGTAAGTTAGAGCACTAAATTATTTATGAGCCGATACAACTTGAAGGTTTATCGGCTCTTCTTTTTCAGTTTCTTTATAGCCCAGTATTTTCATCATACTTTCGCTGGTTTGCTCATCGGCAAAAAGTTCGGTAGAAATTTCGCCATCTTCATTCCGGTAAATAAGCACATGCTTAGGTGCAGGGATCAGGCAATGCTGAATACCACCATTGCCACCCAGCGATTCTTGATAGGCACCTGTATGAAAGAAACCGATGAACAGTTTCTCTTCATCGTTGATCATGGGTAAAAAAACTTCCCCCGTGTGGGCTTCGCTATTGTAGTAATCTTGACTGTCGCAGGTCAAGCCGCCAATGTTTACTTTGTGATATGGGTCATCCCATTTATTGACGGAAAGCAAAATGTATTTCTGGTTCAAACCCCAAACATCGGGCAAATGGGTGATGAAGGAACCATCAATCATGTACCAAAGCTCTTTATCGTTTTGTAATTTTTGATCCACCACCGAATACAAAATCGCTCCACTTTCTGCCACGGTGAAACTTCCAAACTCCGTAAATATATTAGGTACGGGTACGTTATTCTTTTCACAAATCCATTTTACATTCTCCACAATCTGCTCGATCATGTACTTATAATCGTAATGGAAAGTCAGCGACTGTTTCACAGGGAAGCCCCCACCGATATCAATGGAGTCTAGTGAATCGCAAATTTTCTTCATCTCACAGTACTTGAAAATAAAGCGGCTCAGTTCACTCCAGTAATAGGCGGTGTCCTTGATACCTGTGTTGATGAAAAAATGCAACATCTTCAACGAAGCTTTGCTGCTCGTCTGTATTTTTTCTTTGTATAACGTGTTAATATCGCCATAGCGGATGCCCAAGCGCGAAGTATAGAATTCAAATTTGGGCTCTTCGTCAGCCGCCACCCGGATACCCACTTGATAGGGTTTGCTTACATTTTTTTCATAATGATCAATCTCACTTAGGTTATCAAGAATGGGGATGCAGTTGAAACTTTCGTTGAGCAAGTCGGTGATGTACTCCTTGTATTTGGGCATCTTAAACCCGTTGCATAAAACGAAGGTGTCTTTCGAAATTTTCCCGCGCTCATAAAGTGTCCGCACAATGGGGATGTCAAAAGCAGAGGAGGTTTCAATGTGAATGTCATTGTTCAACGCTTCTTCCAGCACAAAATCATAATGCGAAGACTTGGTGCAATAGCAATAGGTGTATTTGCCATTGTATTTGAAACGCTCCATGGCATTGGTAAAAGCCGACTGGGCGAAACGGATGTTCTCGCTTATCCGCGGCAAATAGGTGAGGCGTAACGGTGTTCCGTACTGGTTTATAATGTCCATCAGGGGCACATCGTTGAATAAAAGCTCGTGCTCACGCACTTTAAATTCCCGTTGGGGAAATTCAAAGGTTTGTTCAATCAACTCACGGTAACTCTTCATTCTTTATCGTTAATAGTTAATGGTTATCCGTTGTTTGTAAGGCCGATTAACCCCAATTAACAATTAAGAATAAACCAAGCCGCAATATTCTAATAATTTTGCCATCTTTGCAAAAGAAAACTTGCAATGCCCAGTCGCTTTTTCTTTATAATTTTTGCTGCCGCCCACGCGCTCCCCGACTTCTAAGTTTCGGGCGGGTTTCTGTCAACTTTTCTTGTATTCATCATTGTTTAATTTGTTTTAATTCCTGTTTTGTGAAAGAGATAAAAATCATCGAAGTAAAATCCGAAATCGGAGCCGGAACCCGCGGTGCAAGCCTTGGTGTCGAGGCAATTAAGATTGCTAGCCTGGATCTAAAGTCCGATCTGTTTAAAAAGCACCATTCCGTTGAAGTGGAAAATGTAAACGAAATGCTTTATGACGGCACGGAGCAAACCTTCGCCAAATTTATTGATGGAGTGTTGATGATGGAAGAACGCGTTTGCCTGGAAGTGTATGAGCAACTGTATGACGACTTCTTTCCCCTTATTGTGGCGGGCGATCACTCTACGGCCTACGGTACAATTGCCGGGATAAAAAAAGCCTATCCCAAAAAGCGCCTTGGCGTGATCTGGATTGATGCCCACGCTGATTTGGATACCCCGTTTACTACGGCTTCTGGCGATATGAATGGAATGCCGCTTGCCATGGCGTTTGATATTGATAATTTGGAGAATAAAGTAAACGACCCCCGTGGCGAAACCGTTGATTATTGGGAACAAATCAAAAATGTGGGTATTCCTGGTGCCAAAATAAATCCAGAAGACCTGGTGTGCGTAGCGGTGCGTGACATGGAAAAGGCAGAGAATTATTTCATCAATAAATTCAATATCAACTTCATTGAAGTGGAAGATATTAGAAAGAAGGGTGCGGCAGCGATGGCTAGCCACGCGTTGGGAATGCTGGATCATTGCGACCTAATTTATGTTTCCTTTGATGTGGATAGTATCGACAGCCGTTTTTCTACTGGCACGGGAACCCCTGTGTCCAATGGACTTACTGTAGAAGAAGCAAAGACGCTTTGTGCTGAGCTTTGCAAAGACCCCAAAGTATGTGCCTTTGAAATTGCAGAAGTGAACCCTACCCTAGATACCGAAAACCGGATGGCCGAAGGGGCGTTTGAAATTTTGGATGCTTCCGCAAAATCATTAGCTACGCGACCTGTGTTGGTGGTGTGAAATAGAAATATTTATCAAGAAAAGTGAAAAATAGAATGCCATATATGATTCGTTTGCCGAAAGGGTGGCTTCCTGTTTTGTTAAGCTTCTTTATTTTCTTTGCGATTGCGCCACCTACGTCAGGCCAGCAAAGAATGCCGACAATAACGGAACAACGGGATGTATGCAGACCCGCCAGGCTTCCATTATTTTCTTATGCCAGAATCAGCACGGCTGGTCTAAGTTATTGTCATCCTTTTTCCAACAAATTTTTCTCCGCTAACAAATCGTACTCGACCTTAATCCGTATTCGATTAGAAAGATTGGATGAACAGCTACTAAAACGCAACCCCGCTGTCTTTTACTTGGAGTCCGTTAGCCGTCCTCGCTCAGACGAGGACTTGCTTCTATCTTATCTGGGATAATCCTTGTCCCAAGCCAGTACCTGGCTTTTTATTTCACAATTTTTTACCAGATGTCTCCTTTGCTTGGACGACCTGTTTCTTATTAGAATAAACATGAAAACTTTCAAAAAAGCATTACGGATTGTGATGTTATCCTTTATCATTATTTTAGCCGCAGCGGGCGCGGCATGATAGGCGCATTTTTACCCAATTTCCGTACTCAGTATATGGACAAAGAAATTAGAATTGAGCAAGTAGATAAGAAAAGTGAAGAAAGTAAGGATGATCAGGAAGAGAAAAATGAATAGCGAAGGCGTTTTTAATTTCCTTAATTTCATAAAAATCAAATACCTTTAGCGCACAGGAATGATCCATCGAACATTGTTACTATGCAATCAATTAATTTTTAAAACCATTTTTAAATCGCCTATGAAAACTATTTTCTTATTGCTCTTAACATCTTCTGCAGTATTTGCTCAAGTCCGGATCAATCCGGTTATAAAAAATTATGGTGGAATTTTCGATATCCCTTATGCGGAAGAAAAGCCAGACCCCACGCTTGACTATAAAATAATTATCGAAGTGGAGCGCCTCATTGAATATCCGGATTCCGTGAATTGGGCGCTCAACAATGTGGCGCGATTGCTCAACCTCCATGTGATGGCAGGGGTGAAACCGGAAAAATTACATGTTGTGCTGGTGATCCACGCAGGTGCAGCATTCATCGTTATGAACAATGAAGCGTACAAAGCGAGATACAAAGTAAATAATCCGAACCTGATCTTGTTTGATGAATTGGAAAAGGCAGGCGTGAAGATGGTGGTGTGTGGACAATCGTTAATTGCCCGGAAAATCGATCGGATGAAATTGGTACCTCAGGTTAAAATAGCTTCATCGATGCTGACTACCTTAACCTCATACCAGTTGAAAGGCTATGCGGTGTTGAAGTTTTGAATTAGCGCTCGAAAATCACAAGATATTTTACCCTTTAGTCCTGATGTTATTTTACTCATTAAATTCTTTTGGGTATTCCACAGTTCCACTCACCCCTAGAAGCCCATGTTCGATCAGTTCTATGGCCATGCAGTTTTCTTTAGGAACATCAAAAGGTAAATCAATTCCGAAGGTGTCGGCACGTAAATAGCCAAACTTTGGATAGTAGTTTTCGTGGCCTAACAAAATAATTGACTTGTACCCCAGTTCCTTAGCTTTTTCATGGGCTTCTTCGATTAACTTTTTCCCAATTCCCATCTCTTGAAATTCTGGCATGACAGACACGGGAGCGAGCGCCAACGATTCAAATTCAGTTTGGTTATTTTTTACTTTAATCCTGGTCAACAAGATATGGCCTATGATTTTGCCATCCGATAGCGCCACCATTGAGAGCTCGGGAATAAAGGAAGTCGATTTTCGCAATCGATCCACCAGGAAGTGTTCTTTGTGATCACTGAGTTTTTCTTTTTGGAATGCGCTTTCAATTAATTCAGAAACTACTTTGTAGTCGAGCGGTTTTTCTTGCCGTACTTCAATTTTCATCTATATATTTTTTTGCTCCCGCTTGAGGAAATATGGCATAGGACTTTCTCCTATGCCAAAATGTATGGCAAGTTAAATAATCTAATCTTTATACACTCCCATATGGAACTACTGATGCCCACTTTAAATTACTAATTAATGAATACCCTTGTGATTATTGGCAGGTGTTTTATGATTTTCTTCATCCTACTTGCAATTTTATTTTTTGACATTATTTCCGCTTTAGGTTCAGGAATTTATAGGATAATAAATTGGCCTTTTCGAAATCTTTTCTTGTCTGAAGGTATTACAATCGTTGGCCGCAAGAAGTTTTAATCTATTTGGGATTGATTTTTCCTCTTGCCCATCGTTAAATTATCCATCATCTTTATGCTTTCGCAAAAATGAAAGCATTCCTTCAAGAATTGGCTGAAGAGATTTTTAACAGTCATGCTGATCTTTCTAAAGTCACGGTGGTGTTTCCTAACCGAAGGGCAGCGCTATACTTTCGCAAATATTTGGGCGAGCTGATCACCAAACCTGTTTTCTCTCCCAAACTCTTGACCTTCGAGGATTTTGTTTCCGGCTTATCTTCTTTGCAGGTGCCGGATAAGCTGGAATTGGTGTATCGGTTGCATCAATCCTATAAAAAGACGATGGGTGCGGAAGCCGAGCCTTTCGACCAATTTTTTATGTGGGGCGAAATGCTGCTTCGCGATTTTGATGAGGCAGACCGGTATTTGATCGATGCCAAAATGCTGTTTGCCGACCTCAGTAATTTAAAAGCCCTTGATGCCGGTCTCGATTATCTTTCCGAAGAGCAACTGACTTTTCTTAAGAACTTCTGGCAAGGTTTTGATGCCGACTTGTCGGTGAACAAGAAAAAGTTTTTGGATGTATGGAAAAAGCTTTTTCCGCTTTATCGGGATTTTAATGAAAAGCTTACTCATGAAGGGCTCGCCTACGAAGGGCGATTGCACCGAAGGGTGGCAGAAGAATTGCTTTCGGGTAATGTTAAACTTCCTTATGAAGCGAAGGAGTACCCGCTATTGTGGTTTGCCGGTTTTAATGCTCTTACTACTGCCGAAGAAAGGATTATTTCTTTTGCTGTAAATCAAGGCGTGGCCACCGTGCGTTGGGATACCGATCAATATTATCTTAACGATCAAAGACAAGAGGCGGGGGTTTTCTTTCGCATGCTTCGTCAACATTTGATATTAGGAAAAACCTTTTCTGCAGATTCCCCAGGCAACTTCCGGCAACCGAAAGCGATTCATTTGTTGAGCGCAGCCCAACCGATGGGTCAGGTGAAGGCACTAGCCGAGCTGCTTTCCAATGAAATAGCAAAAGGTTTGGTGCCCGAAGAAACGGTGATCGTGCTTCCCGATGAGAAACTGCTCACGCCCGTGTTGTATGCCATTGCACCGATCGTTAAAAAATTCAATGTAACAATGGGCTTTCCGTTTGTCAGCACACCTGTTTATAACCTGATTGAATTGCTGATTGAATTACAGATTGCTGCGCGAAAGGATTATTTTAATTTTCATCAGGTACAATCTGTTTTGTCTCATCCGTATGTGGTGGCAGCTAGCCCTGCCGCGGTACTAGCAAAGCAGAAAGAAATCACAAAACACAATTGGGTGTCAGTACCAAAAGACTTTTTGGCCTCAGAAGTGAAATTGCATTCCTTGCTATTTAATACCACCGAAATAATCACAAATTATTTGCTTGAAGTATTAGATGAGGTAATCGCATTTCCCTCCTTAAATGATGTGGACAAGGAATATATTTTGCGGGGCATCCGGCTGCTTAACCGCCTTCATGCAGTTTGGGATCATACGCCAGAAGAAGTGCCCAACAATTCAAGAACTTCCAATAAACTGAAATCATTCTTGCGCTTATTTCGACAGTATGCACGAGGAGAAAAAATTCCATTTGCCGGAGAGCCTTTGAAAGGACTTCAGGTGATGGGCGTTTTGGAAAGTCGCAACCTTGATTTTAAGAATGTTTTCATTTTGTCGTTGAACGAAGGGGTATACCCTTCTGCTGCCAGTCAGAGTTCGTATGTTCCGTACAGTATCCGTAAAACGTATGGATTGCCTACGCCCGAACATCAGGGCGCTATCTATGCCTATCTTTTTTATCGGGTCATACAGCGGTCGCAAAATGTCTTTCTTCTTTATAATTCCGAGCCGGATGTGCTGGGGCAAGGCGAGATGAGCCGCTACTTGCAACAGCTTGTCTATGAGAGCGGCTTGACGATAAAGCAACAGGTTCTCCATAACCCGGTTCAGCCGCGGCAAGTAGAACCTATTGTCGTTCACAAGGAGAAGAACGTGTTGCAAGCGTTGGCGAAGCTCAATGAAGGAACTACGCACTCAAGAGGGCTTTCACCTTCTGCCCTCAACACCTATTTGGAGTGCAAATTGAAATTTTATTTTCAATATGTAGAACGAATTCGTGAAGCAAAAAAAGTGGAAGAGGAAATTGATCCGCGTGTACTTGGTAACTTTCTTCATGCGGTGATGGAAAAATATTACCGACAGGTTCTTGAAATAAAAAAAAGCAAGACCGTAGATGCTAGCGACTTTGACGGATTGGATAAACGCGTCAACAAACTGATCGATGCTGCCTTCATCGCGGAATACCATTTAGACCCAAGTAGCCCGGTCATTTATGAGGGCCAACGTGTGGTGGTACGCGAGGTGGTGAAAAGCTTTGCGAATAGAATTTTAGCTTTCGATAAGGGAAATACTCCTTTTGCCATTGAAGCCATTGAACAAAAAGGATGGGTATATACCATTAAGATTATACATGAGCCTGGCTTTGTTACACTTGGCGGAACCATTGACCGTGTGGACAAGCATAACGATGAGGTGCGCGTGGTGGATTATAAAACTGGCAAAGACGACCTTGAATTTAAGAATGTAGCTTCTCTTTTTGAACGTGGCAAAAAAAGAAATAAGGCCGCATTTCAAACATTTTTGTACGCCTTAATTTACAACGCAAATAATCCGTCTGGTGGATTGCGAATTGTGCCGGGCCTACTTAACCGTGCCAATTTATATTCGGATGATTTTCGATTCGGACTTAAAATGGACAAAGCGTATTTAAGCGATGCCGTGCCGCTGCTACCCGAATTTGAAAGCTATCTTAAAATTCTATTAGAAGAAATTTTTAACCCGGACGAAGTTTTCGACCAGACTGATAATGAGGAGGCGTGCATGATTTGTCCTTTTAGTGGGATTTGCTATCGTTAATACCTTTCGGGATTAAATAAAGAAACGTCTAAACTTAGATTTTCTTCATTCACTATCTCAGCCATCAACTTTCCTGTGCCGGGGCCTAAACTGATGCCCAACATCGAATGCCCGGTGGCCAGTATCAGATTTTTATATTTCTTCGTGCGACCAATGTAAGGCAACCCATCCGGTGAACAGGGGCGGAGGCCGTGCCAGACATCTTCCTTCAAGGGCATAGCGACTTTTATGTCCGGATAATAGTGGGGGATGGAATCCACAATTCCTTTCACTCTTTTCATATTGATGGAATGATCCACTCCGGTGATTTCCATCGTTCCCCCAAAACGAAGCGAATTGCCCATGGGCGTTACGGCTACACGAGGTTCAAGGAAAATGGAAGGGATGCGTGTGTTCCTTTCAACGTTCGGCAATGTGAAACTATACCCTTTGCCCGCTTGCATAGGCACATTCAGATTTAATTTTTTAGCTACTTTTCCTGACCACGAACCGGTGGCGATGATCACTTGATCAAATGAAAATTCACCCTTCTCGGTAATGACCGATTTGATATTATCATTGGCAATTTCAAAATCAGTTACCGCTGTGTTGGTTTGAAAAACTACGCCATTTGTTTTTAAGAATTGTATCAGTTGATTGACTAAGACTTGTGGTGTGATATGGGCATCACCGGGAAAATAAACACCGCCTCGCACATTTACTTTTACGTCAGGTTCCAGTTGTTGTACTTCCTCGGCCGATAAAATTCTTGCTTCAATGCCATTACGGTTTGCCATTTCAGCAGTTTCGCTTTCTTCGTGCTCCGTTTCTTTGGTTTTATAAAGCATGAGCAATCCTCGTTCATGAAATCCAAAATCAAAAGACAAATCTTTGGTGAGTTGCTGGTACATGGCCTTACTCAGCAAGCTGAGCTCTTTCAATGCCACAGCCGATTTTTCAACGTGGGCTTTATTGGCGCTTCTATAAAAAAGAAGTCCCCATTTGAAGAGGTCAGTGTCCCATTGTGGTTTTACATAAAATGGGCTGGATGAATTAAACATCCAGCGAATGCCTTTGGAGATCATGCCAGGAGCTGCCAGTGGGATGAGATGGCTCGGCACAATCATGCCCGCATTGCCGAAGGAACAGCCGTCTTTTAAGTTACGTTGATCAATCAACGTAACTTGATGTCCTGATTTTTGCAAATAATAAGCTGAACTTAGCCCGATGATTCCGCTGCCAATAATTCCAATTTTGCTCATGATTCATGATTCTCTATAATGGATTCTGGAGACGGCTCGTTGATCTGGCTGACATTACTATAGGCAACATGCAAAGCTCGATTAGTATTTACTCTGAACGGCCTTATCTTGCTCCCTTTTCTTTTTCTTTAGGTCTTTGATGAACTTGACCCAGTTGAGCGGATTGAGGAATGGATTGTAGAGCGGATGGAATTTGTCGCCCAGCGAATTGGAATATTGATTGATATAATACCGGTAGTTTGCATTGCCATCCATAGGCGTAGTACGAACCATGAGCGCCAGCAATTCGGCATTCATATTCTTGGGATCAATGCCCGTATCATCCAAGGGAACATTCAGCGCCAAGATGGCTTCTTTAAATAACTCTTCGGTGGGCATGGTCACCACTACCTCTTTTAGAAAGGTTACGTCTGTGGTCATTTCAAAAATCACCGAGGTGAACTCTTTTGCATCTGGCGCCACCACATAGGTTTGGCGTTTATAGCCCACGGAGCTGATCAATACGGTATCGCCAATCAACAACGGCAGTGAAAAGAACCCATTGTTAAGGGAAGTCGTGCCGCGTCCGGCTTTGGGCACATAAAAGTTTACCCCGGGAAGAAAGGCACCGGTGGTATCAGTAACAATACCTGAAAGTTGGATCACACGCTTATTGGCCTGAGCCGATGCATTCTCAGCACCGAAAAGCAAGCAAATAGCATAAAAAGCAATTAGTAAATGTCTCTTTTTCACACGGAGGCTTTGTAACGGACAAAGGTAAGGATTGGATTGATACGAGCCTAAAGATTTAGTCATCCGTTTTTGTGATCTGTTGGGTTGAGATGATCGCGAGCCGGAATTAGTTTTAGCATTTTTATCTATTTTTCGCAGGGTTTTGAAGTTTTTGTAATTTGCCTTCATGCGATTAAAGCATTTCAACATTGATTTTGGAGCACAAATATTTCTGGCCTGCAGCGACACCTCACGTTTGCGCATCCTGCATTTGATTATGACCAATGGAGAAATGTGTATCACCGACCTTGAAAATATCCTGGAGTTTACACAGACAAAAACCTCTCGCCACCTTATCTACCTTAAAAATTCGGGCATTCTTACTACTCGCAAATACAATCAATGGATGTTTTATCAAATCAAAGACGAAGTGTTTGATATCGTTCAACAAGTTCTTCAATTTTTAAGACGTGATCCAGAATTGCAAAAAGACCAACAAATTTTTCTCACCATGTATACTAATCGTGAATTGTCGTTGAATAAACTGAAAATAAAACCGTTGGGGCAACCTTGAAATTCGTTAGTGGTTATTTGTTATTCGTTTAAAATCCAATTTAAATATACACCAATGATTGAAACCGATATCCCAATGACTATTAACCGATAACGAATAACGGACAACGAAGGAATGAAAAAGTACAAATGCCTTTTATTTGATCTCGACCACACGCTGTGGGACTATGAAACGAACTCGCGTGAAGCCTTGTCGGAGCTGTATGCGCAGTTTGAATTACGGAAAAGAGGAATTGAGAATGAATCGGACTTTCTCCAAACATTTTATACGATAAATAATGAGCTTTGGGATAAATACGATCGCGGATTAATCCATCGTGACTTAATCCGGAAAGAACGCTTTCATCGGATTTTACAGGCTCACGGTGTGGATGACTATGCCATGTCGCTTAACATTTCCGATGAATACCTGGAGCATTCTCCAAAAAAAAGAAATTTGATGGATGGATGTAAAGAAACCCTCGATTATCTTTTACCCAAATACCCAATGGTGATTGTGACCAACGGTTTTGACGAAATCCAGTCTATGAAACTTTCGTCTTCTGGAATTGAACATTACTTTAAAGATGTGGTAACTTCAGCGCGGGCTGGATATAAAAAACCGGCCAAAGAAATCTTTGAATTTGCTTTGCGCGAAAACAAAATAACAGCAGATGAGGCGATCATGATTGGCGACAACTTATTGACCGACATCGCAGGGGCTCAAAATGCCATGGTGGATACGGTGTTTTTCAATCCGAATAGAATTGAACATCAATCCACGGTTGATTATGAAATTGCATCACTTGCTGAGCTAATGAACTTTCTTTAAGCCTTTATTTGTTAATTTTGAGCTACTAATTTTCGAATTTTTAAATTTAATCAGCAATCTATATGTCTAACGGTTTTTTCAAAGTGCCCACACCCCGCAATGAAACAGTACTCTCCTATGCTCCCGGCAGCAAAGAAAGGGATCTTCTAAAAAAAGCAATTGAAGAAGCAAGGGCTTATGAGTCGGATATACCCATGTACATTGGCGCAGAAGAAGTGCGCACGGGAAACAAAAAGAAATTAAATCCGCCTCATGACCATAAGCATGTGCTGGGGCATTACCATGCGGGCGACAAAAGTCATGTAGAGCAGGCGATCAACGCAGCCATGGCGGCTAAAGAATTGTGGGGAAATTTAAGTTGGGAGAACCGCGCCAGCATCTTTCTGAAAGCAGCTGACTTATTGGCCGGCCCATACCGTTATAAAATTAATGCCGCCACCATGCTGGGGCAATCAAAAAGTGCCTATCAGGCAGAGATTGATTCGGCTTGCGAGCTGATTGATTTTATCCGCTTCAATGTGGCATTTATGAGTGAGATCTATAACGATCAGCCCATTTCATCACCGGGAGTTTGGAATAGAGTTGAATACCGTCCGCTGGAAGGATTTACGTTTGCACTTACCCCTTTTAATTTTACCGCCATTGCCGGAAACCTCCCCACCAGTATGGCGATGATGGGCAACACGGTGGTGTGGAAACCCAGCAATACCCAGATTTACGCGGCCAATGTGATTATGCAGGTATTGAAAGAAGCAGGCTTACCCGATGGGGTGATCAACTTGATTTATGTCAGTGGCCCCGAGGCAGCCGATGTGATTTTCACCCACAAAGATTTTGGAGGGATCCAATTTACAGGAAGCACGGGCGTATTCAACAGCATGTGGAAAACAATCGGAGCAAATATCAGCAGGTATAAATCCTATCCACGCATCGTAGGCGAAACGGGTGGGAAGGATTTTGTGATCGCACATAAAAGCGCTGATCCAAAAGAAATTTCTACGGCTCTGGTACGCGGCTCTTTTGAATTTCAGGGGCAAAAATGCTCAGCGGCCTCGCGTGCTTATGTTCCGTCCAACCTATGGGAGGAAGTAAAGAAAAATATGCTGGCCGATTTGAAAGACATAAAGATGGGCGGAGTGGAAGATTTTAGAAACTTCGTGAATGCCGTGATTGATGAGAAAGCATTTGACGCTATTACCGGCTACATTGAGAAAGCAAGACAAAACTCACTGAACGAAATTATGGCAGGGGGCAAGTATGATAAGTCCAAAGGCTATTTTGTGGAGCCTACGGTAATTGTTACCAAAGATGCCTCATCCATTACCATGTGCGAGGAAATTTTTGGGCCGGTGTTGACCATCTATGTTTACCATGCTGAGAATTTTGAAGAAACCCTGGAATTGGTTGATCAAACCTCGCCCTATGCACTTACCGGTGCTGTGCTTTCACGTGACCGATATGCTGTGGAATTGGCCACAAAAAAGTTGACTAACAGCGCAGGCAATTTCTACATTAATGATAAGCCCACGGGTGCCGTAGTTGGCCAGCAGCCTTTCGGTGGCGCCAGGGGTAGCGGCACCAACGACAAAGCAGGAGCAAAGGCAAATCTGATGCGCTGGGTTTCTATGCGTACCATCAAAGAAACGTTCCTTCCAGCCACAGATTATCGTTATCCGTTTTTGGAGAAGGAGTAGTTGGCAATATTTAATCTGAGCAATATTTAATCTATCTTGCTCAGGTTAAAGTCATATCAAACTTGAGGGCTTTCTGGTTACTATCTGTTTGTTGTCTATTTGGGCTGCCGCACTGTTCAGCTCAGTCCCACACTATTGACAGTCTCAAAAATAAAGTTGAAGTCGCAACAGGAAAAAACCGGGTAGATGCATTAAACGACTATGCGTATGCGCTAATGTCTTATGACGTAGATAGATCAAAGGCGGTTTCCGAAGAGGCTTACCAGCTTGGACAGAAACTTAACTACCAGAAAGGAATCGCGATAGCACTCACTAACAAAGGGATCATCGAATACAGTTTGGGGAATGACACCCTTGCCAAAATCACTTTTCAGAAAGCAGGGAAGTATTTTGAAGAAATTGATGAGAAGGGATTCAAAGGCCGAACCTTGGTCTGGCTCGGCTATATCAATCAAAGTTTAGGCCGACTCGATTCTGCCTCTTTCTACTACGACCGGTCTTATCAATTATTGAAAGACAGTACTAACCCATCTCATCTGTCTTTTCTGTATTTGCACTTGGCCGATTTTCAAAAAATAAAAAATGATCCGGTTAAACAATTGAACTATCTCCAGCGTTGCTGGACTATAAGAACGCTGTTGAATAATAAATTCTCTTTAGTGTGGTGTGGCGCTAGCCTCGCTGCCTATTACACAGAACACGGTTCCTACCAAAAGGCATTGTCTTATTTGGACTTGGTCGAAAAAAAACTTGGTAAGGACACATTAAATAATGAAGAGTTCATCATTATCTGCAAGCAACGCGGGGCAGCCCTAACTAACTTAGGCGAACACAAAAAAGCGATTGGCTTATTTTCAAAAGTGAAACGATTTTATGAGCACAATCCTTTTCCTTTAGATCAGGTTCGCGTGTTAATAGAAATAGGCTATGTGCAGGCGGAGGTATCCAACTTTGAAACCAGTCTGAAATATTATTTTGAGGCGTTGAAGATTTGCGACCAAAAATCATTTAGGCTTGAAAAGACGCTTCTTTATTTCAGGATAGGTTGGGTGTATTATGTAGTGCGACAGAATTCACTATCCGGACGATATGCCAATAAAACATTGAAATCGGCTACCCAAAATAACCAGAATTTTGAAAGAGCCTCAGCCCTTAATTTGCTGGGCTTGCTGGCTGACCGGTTGAATAAAAGTGAGGCTGCCTTTAAGTATTTTAAAGAAGCCCTGGCCCTACGCGAAAAAAATAACGAACGAATAGGCATTTCGAGCACGTTACTGAATTTAGGGATTCACTTCGAAAACCTTGGACAATACGCCTTGGCAGAAGACTATGAACTGAAGAGCCTTACGCTGGAAGAAAAACTTGATCACGCTATTGGAATTTGCTACGCTTGCCAAAGTCTGGGCCAATTGTATGTGAAGAGCAAAAAATTGGACAAGGCTCACTTCTATTTGAACAAAGCCGAAGTGCTAGCCAAAAGAATTCAGGCAGAAGATGTGGTATTGGATATTTATCGAAACAAAAGAGATTTGTACACTTCATTGAAAGCTTACCCGGCAGCGCTTCAATACGCTTTGTTGTATGAACATTTGCGCGATTCAATTTTCAACGTTGGCTTAAGTAATAGAATCATTACCCTGCAGCACGACTATGAACTGGATAAACTTGACGATGAAATAGCTTTGCTTACTAAAGACAGGCAGTTACAACAGATAAAATTGACAGTGCAAGAGCAGGAGATCTCTGAACAACGATTGATAATCATTGTTGTTACCGTGCTGCTGATTCTTATTAGCGGTGGCACCTACGCGGTACTCCGGTTTTATAGGAAAGTGCGCCAACTCAATCGAGAAGTTTCAGAACAGAATGAAGAGATATCCGCCCAGTCGGAAGAACTCCGTGAAGCCAACGATGTGTTGGGTAAACTCAACCGCGAAATTTCAGAACAAAAAGAAGAAATACAAGCCCAGGCAGAGGAGCTAAGAGAAAGCAACGAAGCTATTTCCGAAGCTAATCTGCGCTTAGAGGAAAAAGTAAAAGCCAGGACATCGGAGCTAAAAGAAGCATACACCGAGCTTGATACCTTTTTTTATCGTTCTTCCCACGATTTCAGAAGACCATTGACCACCTTTATGGGATTGGCAGAAGTGGCGAAAATCATGGTGAAAGATAGTGCGGCTTTGGAATTATTCGAAAAGGTAAATGAAACCGCCCGAAGCCTGGACAAAATGTTGTCAAAGTTGCAATCTATTAGTGTGGCCGGTGGTCAGGAGCTGATCTATAGTGAGGTAATGATGGAGCAGATTTTCCAAATTGAACTTGACAATTTTAAAGAGGAGATTATTCAAAAATCGATTCGGGTATCTGTGGAGGTAAAATTAGGACTTCCCTTTTTATCTTATCCGGCTTTGGTGAAGTTTATTGCGCAAAATTTGCTGGAGAATGCGATTGCGTTTTGCGCGGCAGAAGGCGCATTGATCTCAATTAAAGCCTATGAAAATAAAGGTGACGTAGTTATCGAAGTTGCCGACAATGGACAAGGAATTGATTGGGCATACCTTCCCCGCGTATTTGAAATGTACTTTCGCGCCAACGACCGAAGCAAAGGCAATGGCCTTGGCTTGTATATTGTAAAAAAAATGGTTGAAAAACTAAATGGACGTGTTGAATTAAAAAGTGAAGTATTTAAAGGCACAACTGTGCTTGTTTTTATTCCCAATAACTTTATTCAGTGAATTAACACTTTGGGCTATTCCCTAAAATTGTAGTGGTGGGCGAATTTCATAAACAAGCCAGCTAAGGATTCTGATTCTCCGTGTCTTTTGATGAAGTAAAAATTGCGCTCAAGGTTCAATCCTTTAACATCAAGGATAACCAATTCTTTACTCCGCAGTTCTTTTATTATAGAATGAATAGAAAGAAAGGCCATACAGTCAGAATGTTGTAAATACGATTTTATGCTTTCCGTACTGCCCAGTTGCATTTCGTTTTGAAGCGCGCCTATTTTTATGCCGAACGGCTTTAGTGCAAACGCAATAACCTCTCTTGTGCCGGATCCAGGTTCTCTTAAGAGCAAGGGAATTTTCTTCAGATCGGCTAGTTTAATCGTTCCTTTTTTTGATAAGGGATTCGCGTAGCGGGCAACAAGTACTAATTCATCCTTTATAAATTCCGTGTATTTAAAAGAATTATTTTTTGACCGCCCTTCAATAATCCCGAAGTCAATTTCCTTGTCTTCTAAGGCTTTCTCAATCTGTTCGGTGTTATTGATTGTCAACGATATTTTTATGTCTTTTATTTTTTTGTGAAAGGCAGCCAACAGGGGAGGCAAAATATACTGGGCTATGGTAGTGCTGGCACCAATTCTTAGTTTGCCACCTTGTGTCTCTTTGTAACTATTGATCTCAAATTCGAGGTTGCGATAAATGGCAAAAAGCTGCTCGGTGTGTTGCAGTAACGTTTCTCCCACTCCCGTCAGTTTTATTTTTGAACCATTGCGCTCAAATAGTTTTACCTTAAAATGGCCTTCAATTTCGTGGATATGCTTAGTTACCGCAGGTTGAGTTATGGATAGCTCTTCAGCTGCCTTCGTGAAATTGAGACGTTTGGCAACAGTATGGAAAACTTTCAAACGAAAATCAAACATGCCCAAAAAGATTGAGGGTTAGATTAACCCTGTTAGCCCCAAAGATAAGATGAAACTATCTTTGAATACACAACCTGCAAGATTTAGTCAACAAGCTTATACCATTTAATATCTTTTAGCAGGGGCCTTCGAAAAGACCGTTGAACGGAGTCTGGCCCATAGTATTTGGCAAGGTAGTCGAGGATTGGTTTTTCGGTTGCGCCCAAATCCCAAAGCTTTTGATTCGCCTGCATCCATCTTATTTTTTCGATCCACGTTTGGCGAGAAAATCTTCCGTTCAAAATAACGCTGCTGGAATGGCATGCTGTACAAGTTACTTTCACTATGGAATAATCACCTTTTGCAATAAGTCCTGTCTCTATGTCCTTGCCATTGATGACCGATTCCGATAGGGCTACTTTTGCTAGCTTGCTAGCCTCAATTTTTTTTGGGCGTAGGTTAGGTAATGAAAAAGCCAAACCTAGAAATAGTGCCATCAATGCGGTGAACACAAAAAGCCATGTGAGCAATTGGGTCGAGCACTTTAATTTCGAAAAGAATTCATTGTCTTTCATTACCGGAGCAGGCTCTTCCATTCTTAAATTACTTTTATCGCAATTCGATGACAAGAATTGTTAAGGTATCCGCCTGAGTTCCAGGCGGGGATAACCATTGGCTGTGTGGTGCCTTTGTTGTCGGTGGCGCGTGCCCATACCTCATAATATCCGGTGTCAGGAAATTTTACCACTGTGTTCCACTGTTGCCAGGCTAATCGGTTCACAGGCATTTTCACTTCACATTCCGTCCAGGTGGCTCCATAGTCTATTGAAATGTGAAGGTGTGAAACGGTCAGGTCTCCTGCCCAGGCATGTCCTCTCAGAGGTAATAATTTGTCTTTGGTTATGATGGCGCCTGTTTTTGGGTAAGTGATCAACGAACGCACCGGCATGGATTCTATGATTTTCCATTGATTTTCGGCTACCTTTTCACCCGGCTGAACCGGATGCTTGGGCATTCGATAGTGATTCATTTTAGCACCGTCATGAATTTTATTTCTCACTGAGATGCGTTGTAGCCACTTCCCAGAAACAGATCCTGGCCATCCACCGATCACGAGGCGAAGGGGATAGCCATGTGCTATGGGAATATCGTTTCCATTTAGCGACCAGGCGAGAAGTGTTTCCTCTTCCAATGCTTTTGAAATAGGCACGCCACGAGAAATAACAACTTTGGTTGGATCTCCGCTTAGGTGGACGTCTTTACCATAATATCCAATGTAAACTGCATCTGATTTTATCCCAACACTCATCAGCACATCCTTTAGCCTCACCCCCGTCCATTGGGCACAGCTCAACGCACCTTCGCCCCATTGGTTTCCGGCTGTGGCAGGATAAAAACCAAAACGACCGTTCCCCCCACATTCAAGGGTTAACTGATACGTGTACGTTTTAAATTTTTCACGTAATTCTTTCAATGTAAACACTTTTTTATCTTTTACCGACTCGCCATCAATGGTCAGCATCCAACTTTTGGTATCGATGGATTCGGGGATTAACCCGTTGTTACGAAGAAACATTTTAGCCACTGGCGTTATGCTATCATCCAGCAAATGAGCCGGAGCATCTATATTCCAAGGTCGTTCATTAAGCTTGATCATTTCTGGATCTTTTTCCTTCATCGAGAAAATTTCCGGATCGGTGAAGGCCAAGGGCAAATAATCATTTGGAATATTTTCTGCATGCGCAACCTTTGTACCTAAAGAAATTGATAAAATCGCTAATAAACTTTGCTTAATGAACTTTCGCCTATCAGGCGTTAAAAGTTCATCCGTTACCTTAGTTTTCTCCTTTGAATCAATGGGCATACTGATGTTATTTATACGAGCAAATTTATCTTCTTTAGTAGGAGGGTGTATATGAGAATTGGTTATGGGAGATAACTATTGGTAATGCGCTTGCAAAACGATAAGTTCAGATATTTGTTTGGAAGTCATTGTAAGCTCACGCACTGAATCTATTTTCTTTTCTACTTGCGATAATCCAGTGCCGGCTTGCGATCGCCAAGGAGTGGTTCGTAGGTGAAGTTTTCTCCTCTTCGTTTTTTCAGTTCTTTCCATGAGTCTTCAATCAGTTTTGGGTTACTGAAGGCATCAATCATTGCACCTGCTAGCGTTTTGGCCGCTACCATCATTCCTTTTGAGCCAATACTTGTCCCTCCCGCTGAGGCCGCCTGCCAGCTGTGTGCTGAAGTGCCGGGCACCCAAGTGGCAGTTACAAGCCCGGCTGTGGGCACCACCCAACTGATGTCGCTTACATCTGTGCTCCCTCCTTTATTGTCATCCGCGCCAAATTTTTCTATTTCGTTCGTTGACTCAAGTACTGGTTTTTGGGAAAAAGTTTGTTGGATTTTTTCCGCGAATTCTTTTTCCAAAGGCGTATAGACATAACCACCTACAGCACTCAAATTATCATACACCGCCTTGGCGAGGGTTTCGTTGGCCATGAGATTATAAACACCTCCCGTTACTTCCGCATCAAACCGTGTTTGTGTGCCGAGGGATGCGCCTTGCGCGGCTTTCGTCACCCAATCCCATGTTGCTTTTACTTCTGTAGGGTCAGGATGGCGAACATAATAGTACGCTTCCGCGAATGCCGGGACTACATTAGGTGCTTCCCCTCCGTGCGTAATTACATAGTGGATTCTTGTGTGCTCGTTCACATGTTCGCGCAACATGTTCACCATCATGTCCATGGCTTCAACCGCATCAAGCGCAGAACGTCCGCGCTCCGGTGAGCCCGCAGCATGAGAGGCCACACCGTAGAACCGAAACTTTCCTGATTTGTTGGCGAGCGAGGAACCATAACTTGCCGAGTTTTTAGCGCCCGGATGCCAGTGAAAAACAACGTCTACATCTTTAAATAATCCATCACGCACTAAATAAACTTTGCCTGATCCACCTTCTTCCGCAGGCGTACCAAAAAATTTAATGGTTCCAGATTTTTTGTTGGCAATTAGCCAGTCTTTTACCGCAATGGCTGCTGCCGAAGAAGCGGTTCCAAACAAATGATGTCCACAGCCATGCCCGGCTTTTTGGCCTGCGATGGGTTTAAATTCTGGCACAGCTTCTTGTGCCAAGCCCGGAAGGGCATCGAATTCTCCCAAAATTCCTATGACGGGTTTTCCTGATCCATAGGTGGCCACAAATGCCGTGGGCATTCCGGCTACACCCGCTTCAATTTGAAAGCCCGCATTTTTCAAAGTTTGCTGCAGGAGCGCAGAACTTTGTGTTTCCTGAAAACCAACTTCGGCAAAGCCCCAGATTTTTTGTGCGACATCGGAGTAGAATTGACTTTTACCGTCAATCGCTTTGAATACTTCGGGCTTTGTTTTTTGGGCTTGTCCTGTTGATGATATGAAAATCAAAAGGGCAATGAGGAGGGTGGAATGTTTCATGTTGAATTAGCTTTGGAGTAAATATAAAGAACGGTTGAGAAGCACAAAGGACGAATTACATGGTTGGTCATTTAAAAACTACTCAGGTTCGTTGTACCATTTCACCTTCCCCGCGAAATACATAAGCGCGCCAACAATTAGGAAGAGGCCCAGGCTACCCAAGAGCAATGAAAAATCCTGTTGCAAAACAATTATGAAAATGAAGGCGTAGAAAATCAACAGGAGGCTGGTAAACAAGATCACTAATTGTCGGCTTTTCAAAAAGGATATCGAATAGAAACTCACTAGGCCAACCGTTGCGACTGTAGCAATCCAATAAGCGACATTGTAGCCAACTTGTTCGGAAAAACTTATCAATAAACTATAATAGATAATCAATGCGGCACCAATCAAAATATATTGAAAAGGATGAATTCTGATTTTTTTCGTAATCTCCACTAGAAAAAGTGCAACAAATGTCAAAATGATTACAAGTTGCCCATATTTTGAAGTGCGAATGCTTTTCTGATATTGATCTACTGGAACAATAAGTTTTACCCCAAATTCTGCACCACTTAATTTGAGTCCATTTTCAGTCCATTGTTGAGAAAATGGCCTATTGAAATGGAGGATCTTCCAGTTAGCCGAAAATCCATTTTCACTGATTTCTCTGCTTTCAGGAAGAAACTCCCCATCAAAACTGGGATCATTCCATTCACCTTTTAACTGTACTGTTGTCGTCTTTCCGGTAGGATTAAAACTTAGCCGCTGACTTCCTTTTAGCTTTAATTTTATGGTCGTTTTATCGGTAAAATCGTGGGCTGATTGCCAGCCAAGTTTTGCGACAATGCCATTGCTGGAAAAATCTAAGACTTCCGCATTGTTAATTTGAAAGTTAGGAGGGTTAATTTCTTTAGATAACTTCCGTACGAAGATTCCTAAATTACTTGAAGGCGCTGTCGTTTTCTCCTTTCCGCCAACAGTAAAAGATGGATTTTCGGTTATCCCACGGAGGTCGGTAATAGAAAAAATCATGGACGCGTCATTCCAAACCACCATTTTTTCATCGATTCCTAAGGTCGTAAAATCCGGCTTGTTAAAGGTTGCATTTATATCCAACAATGAGTTGTAAACTGCGGCATCAAAAATTCCTCGATGCAATACGGTTGGGTTCACAGCACCTGTGATGTCGAGTGTCTCCGGTAACAAGAATAATTTTTCAATGGATTCTTCAATTTCCGTTCCGTCTTTACCATGATCAATTTTTTTTCTCACTTTAAAGGGGATGACAAGAATTGGCCCCGACAAGGTTTGGCTCCCTGACCATTTGTTGGATATTTCCTGCATCACGTCTTCTGCCCGCGATTGCCGTTCATTCATTAGACTTTGTATCCAGGAAGAGGGAATGAGTAAGATTAACACCAAAAATCCGATGGATAGAAGTTTTACGGTAATCGATTCCTTTATCCATACGTTAAGACGTTCAAAAATGTTGAGAGGAGATTGATTTGTTCCCATAGCTAATTAATTTATGTTATTTAAAAGTACTTTTATTTTAAAAGTGAATTTCAAAAAAAATTATTTCCGCTGTTGTTTGATTAATTGTTCCAGCCCATCCAAATGTTTTTTAAAAACCAAGCGACCTCGATCGGTTGCCTTATATTTAGTATTGGGCTTGCGGTCTACGAACGATTTGAAGACAGAAATGTATTTTTCTCGCTCAAGTGCTTTAATATGGGTAGCTAAATTTCCATCCGTAACACCAATAATTTCTTTCAGTGAATTGAAATCGTAAGAGTCATTGGCCACAAGCACCGACATAATTTGCAGGCGCACACTGTGCGCTAAAATTTTGTCTAATAGCTCAAAAGGATTTTTCACCGTTCGTAACGAAAATACATGACGGCCCCATAAACGATGTGCATCAAACCAAACCCTGTGGCCCAAAAAACTAATCCATAGCCAGGGAAGGTCGCGCAGATCAACCCTAATCCGATTTCGATCAAACCCAAATACCTTACTTCCTTAAATGTGCTTCTACTTCCCTGAACTAAGGCAAGTCCATAAAATACTAGACAGGAGGGAGCCGCAATTCCGTAGTACCCCTGGACAATGAGAATGACAATTAGCAAACCACCTGATAATAAAGGAATCAGAAGATCGATGAACAATTGCTTGCTGGCTGGATTCCATATTGAAACACCTAATTTTTTTGCCTTCTTTAAACTCAAAAAATAGCCCGAACCTAAAGAAAGTCCTAAAACGACAATGGCCACTAACAAAAGTTTGCTGACGGCTGAATTTTCATCCTCGTAGTAAAACCGAAAATTGAAGAGTGAATTGGGATCGTAAAGAATGAAATAAACGATTAGGCTTCCGCCTAACGCATACATCCCTGAAATTATTCCCGACAAACCACTTAGGGAAACAAATTTTACAGACCGCTCCATCATCGAACGGATGGAGGCGAGATCTTTTTCATAGTCTTGAGTCTCTTGCATTTAAAAGTACTTTTAAATGCAAAGTAAATGACAAAAACCATATTAAAAAGTTTTTTTTCAAAAAAAATGAAAATAAAAATCAGGGTTGAAGAAGAAATTTGAGGTTTATTTGCAAAACTATCAACGCCTCATTCGACCATATCATCATCGGCCAGGGCTTGGCCGGATCTTGTTTGGCCTTGCAACTGCTAAGGCGGGGGAAAAAAGTCATCGTTTTTGATCAGCCTCAAAATAACCGGGCATCGGCTGTGGCCGCTGGATTGTTTAACCCCGTTACCGGAAAACGGTTAACCAAAGCATGGGAAGCGGACAAAGTCTTTCCTTACCTATTTCAATTTTACGCTGAAGCGGAAGAAAGTTTGGGGCAAAAATTCTTTTACCCTCAACCTATTTACCAGCCCTTTGTTTCCATAGCCGAGCAAAATGATTGGATGGCTCGTAGCGAGAGCCGCGAATTGAAAAAATTTGTTGAAAGGATTTTTACTGAGAGTGTTTATGGAGACCAAACGTATGACGATTTTGGCGGAATATTAATCAATCATACCGGATACCTGAATACCAATTTGTTTATGCAAGGTTTGCGGCTCGTACTCGAAAAGGAGAATGCTTATCAACCTCATTATTTTGACATTTCTCTTCTAAAAATCCGAAACGATAAAGTCAATTACAAAAATTATGAAGGCACCAACATTATCTTTTGTGAAGGGCTTGGATCTTTAAAAAACCCCCTTTTTGGATGGGTTCCAATTATTCCGCTAAAGGGAGAAACCCTCAGTATTTCTATAAAAGAAAAACCAAAAGCTATTTTTAACCGGGGCGTTTACCTTGTACCCAGTGGCAGAGAAAGAGAAGAAGAGTACCTCGCTGGCGCAACGTACCAACCAAATGATCATACTGAGGGTATCTCGACTACGGCAAAAGCAGAATTAGAAGAAAAAATTTCTGCGCTGATTAAAATACCATTCAAAACAAATTTTCAGAATTGGGGTATCCGCCCTTCCACGCGCGATAGAAGACCCGTGTTAGGGGCACACCCACTTTATAAAAATGTTATTGCTTTTAACGGACTAGGTACAAAGGGGGTGAGTTTGGCACCATATTTTTCAGATCTGCTGGCTGATTGGCTCTGTCACGAAGCTGAAATTCCTAGTGAAATAAATATTGCACGTTTTAAAGCGTTATATTCGTAGATTAGTTTGATCATTATTATATTATTTAGTTTGAGATCATTATGAAGAGAGGGTTGTGCCGCTTGACGGGGATTTTGGTTTTGTTATTTGCGTTTTCGCTTCTTAGCGCGCAGCGTGCGTATGAGACTTTTGGCCGCAATCGGGTGCAATACAAGGATTTTGACTGGAAATATCTGAGTTCAGAAAATTTTGATGTCTACTTCTACGGGGAACGTGCCAAGCTGGCACAGGAAGCGCTTCAATACATGGAGTCTGATTTTGATCGGATCACCGATTTACTCGGTTTTTACCCCTATCAAAAAACAAAAGTATTCCTTTACAATTCCATTACCGATCTACAACAAAGCAATGTCGGCCTATATCTGCAGCGCTTCAATGTAAGTGGAGAAACAACATTTATCAAGCCCTATGTGGAAGTTGCTCATCCTGGCAATTTGGACGAATTTAAACGGGAGTTGGTCTTTAAAATGTCCAATTTATTAGTGAATGAAATGATGTTTGGAGGGAGCCTCCGCGAGATGTTCACGAGTTCGGTGCTCCTTAACCTCCCGGATTGGTTCATCGATGGTACGTCCCAATTTGTTGCCTATGGTTGGAATGATGAGATGGACGACTACGTGCGACAGTTGGTGAAAAGTAAAGACGTAAACAAAGCCCTTCGTTTAAAAGGAAAGGAAGCCGCATTAGTGGGCCAATCCATTTGGAATTTTATTGTTGAAAAATACGGTAAAAGTAGCATCAATAACATCCTCAATTATACACGCATTATTCGCAACGAAGAAAAAAGCATCCTCATCACCTTAGGTGTCCCGTTTAAGCAATTGATGCTTGATTGGCGCGACTATTATTTAACGATGGAAAAGAAGGTAGCCCAAAGTTACGTTCCACTTGCCGATTCCACTCAGTTCACTGATCAAAAACGTCATGTGGTTACTTACACCACAGTAAAAATTAGCCCGGATGGCAAGAGTGTAGCGTATGCGGTAAATGACCGTGGTCGATTTACAGTAAAAGTGAAGTCACTTGAAAACGGAAGGGAGTCCATTATTCTTAGGGGAGGCAATAGGGTGATAAAGCAAACCGTTGATTATCGCGTGCCTTTGTTGAGCTGGGCAGATGCCACGACACTGGGTGTAATCGGAGTAAAAAACGGTCAATATATATTTTGGCTTTACGACCTTCGGACAAAAACAAAATTGCCACGGGAGCTTGATAAGTTTAGTAACATCCGCAGTTTTAGTTTTTCTAACAACGGTCGTTTAGTTATTGTGAGTGCCGACTTTGCCGGGCAAAATGATTTGTTTTTATTAAGCAGCCGTAGGGATCGCACCAAACGGCTGACCAACGATGCTTTTGATGACCTTGATCCTGCATTTATCCCCAATTCAAATACCATTGTTTTTAGTTCGAACCGTACCACCGATTCTTTGACAACAGATGAAAAGGCTCTTCAACGATTGTCGCCCTATTATAATTTGTTCCTTTTCAATATAGACACCACCACGAACCGATTAATTCGCGTTACCAATACCTTGAGCAAGGACTATCACGCCCACGCCATTGATGATCATAATTTCTTTTACCTGAGTGACCAGCGTGGCATTGTCAACCTCTTTCGATTCGACACGAAAACGGGTACGTATACACAGGTTTCCAATTTTGATTCCAGCATCAAGGATTACGACATTAATTTCGATAAACGCATTTTAGCCCTGGTCGCAACGCAGGATTTGAGTGAGAATATTTTTATCGACAAGAATTTCAATTTTGAAAAGCAGATTTTCACTCCTCCTACAAGACGAAAAGAAGTGCAATTGGCCAGAACTATAACGGAGCGTAAAAAAAAGATGACTGTCAGGAAGCCAACCACTTTAAAGGACTTAATAAACTCAAGATTGAAGGAGAGAACCGACACGGCTAAAGCGGTTCCACCGAAAACAGTTCCTTCTAAAATTATCCTGCCTAAAGAAATAAAAAGAGATACGCTCATAGTGAAAAAAAATCCCAATGGAGAAATCAGTACCGACAATTATTCTTTTGATGAAGATCCCGCAGTCATACCAAAGAAACCAGCTCAGGCACCTACCAATGTAACAACCACGAAGCCAACTGGAGCACCTTCAGGAAACAAAACCCTGAATACAGACGATTATGTTTTTGAAGAAGAGGCCGTAAAGCAGAAGTTACAACCAAACGAGACTTTCTTGACTCGCTACATGAAAGCTCGGGAGGTGGGGAAAGTAAAGGGCCCATTTACCTACGAGCCTAAATTCAGCTATGATAATTTGGTTTTCACTCCCGTTGTGGATCAGCTGCGGGGAATCAGTTTACGTTTGGAAACCCAAATGAATGACATGCTTGAAAACTTTCGTTTCAACGGTGGAATGATGGTTGCCTTGTCAGATTTTAAGAGTGGAGATGTTTTTGGAGAGATTCAGTACCTTCCCCATCGTGTTGATTTTAGTGCGCGTTTTGATAGAAAGGTGATCTACTGGCAATCTCAAAATCCAGAGATCAGTTCAGGAAACCCTTCGGAAAATCAAAAATATGCTTTCCAGAAAGTGGAGGTGGGTGCTTCTTATCCCATCTCGGTGCGAACAAGGGTGAGCATAAAACCTTTTGTGGGAAGCACCAGTTTTGTTGATCGTGGATCCAGCGTCCCCGGAACTTCCATCGGATTCTATCCCTCGCAATTTCAAGTTTATGCCGGAGGCAGAGTCGAAGCCGTGTATGATAACTCGATTACTACAGGGCTAAATATTATCGAAGGTACCCGAGGTAAAATCAGTGCGGTAAACTATCAGGCAGTGGGAGATAGCAAGAAAAATTTCTCACAGATTTACGTTGATCTTCGCCACTATCAAAAAATTTATAAAGAGATCGTTTTTGCGTTGCGTGGCTATACCGGAACTTTTTTAGGTAATGCCCCTAAAAATTATTTATTAGGTGGGCTTGACAACTGGGTATTCAATAGTACCAACTACACGGGTTCGCAAAACCCGCTTGTGAATGCCTACAATACCTACAATCAAAATTTACTTTTTGCAGAATTTGCTACTGGCTTAAGAGGATTTGACTATGCTTCTCAATATGGAAACAGTGTGGCAATGGCCAATGCAGAGTTGCGGCTTCCCTTAATCCGTGCTCTCTCCAGTGGACCAATTACTTCTAATTTCTTCCGCAATTTACAGTTTACGGGATTTTATGATATTGGCTCAAGTTGGACAGGAGCCGTCCCTCTCGGCAGTTCCAATACTGGCCGTACCCGGGAAGTAATCGCCCCTCCAGGGTTCAAGGCTCAAATAAAGGAATATCTAAACCCGTGGCTCTACAGTTATGGATTCGGATTTCGATCCATGATTTTTGGATATTACATCAAGGCTGATTTGGCTTGGCCAGTTATCAACTATCAAGTGCAGACGCCTCGTGCACTGTTAAGTTTAGGGTTTGATTTTTAGCTTACAGCGCGATATAAAATTTTTAATGTCATCCTCAAAAGTATAGTATGATTAAATCAATGACGGGCTACGGCCAAGTGATCGTCAATTCCAATGAAGCAAACATTGTTATCGAAGTTAAATCGCTGAATTCCAAATTTCTGGATTTGTCCTTGCGGCTTCCCAATAAGTTTTCAGAAAAGGAACTAGAAGTAAGAAATTTAGTCGCTGATCAATTGGAGCGCGGTAAAGTTTCCATAAACATTGATCACCAGCCCAAAGCTGGAATTGGGTTACAGCTTCCATACGATGAAATGCTTTTTGCTTCTCACTATGCTGCATTAAAAAAATTAGCCGACAAAGTAGTAGCTGGATATGAAGGCATTTTTCAGTTGGCCTTACAGGCACCTGGTGTAAAGCAAACTAGCCAAATTGAAACTGCCGATTCCATGGAATGGGAGAAATTCAAAAACCAATTGAAGGAAGCGATTGAATGCTGTAACAAATTTAGGAAAATTGAGGGCGAAACTTTAGGAGGGAAACTGGAAGGTTATATTGCAACCATTCAAAAGGGACTGACTGATATTGAAAAAGTTGACAGTGCCCGAATTGAGAAAATCAGAAATAGGATTAAAGGGAACATAAAGAATTTGTTCGGGCAGGAAGGGATTGATGCCAATCGCCTGGAACAGGAGATGATTTTTTATATCGAAAAGCTCGACATTCAGGAAGAGCGTGTTCGATTGGCCACCCATCTTACTTATTTTTTAACCGTGATGAAAGAAGAAAACTCAAACGGAAAAAAACTTAGTTTCATTGCTCAGGAAATCGGTCGGGAAATCAACACCATAGGGTCAAAAGCCAATGATGCGGCCATGCAAAAATTGGTAGTGGAGATGAAAGACGAGCTGGAGAAAATAAAAGAACAATTAAACAACGTGCTGTAACCTACTGACTACCGTTTTTTATCGCCTGCACATTTAAATATACCGTCACATTATCAGATAGACTAAAACTATTACCTCCCACATGATAGGTTTGGCGATCAAGACTGAATTGACCGGTTAGCAAATATCGACCATTTTCAAGGTTGGCCTTAAACGGAAATGAAATTTCTTTACTTGTGTTCTTAATCGTCAGTGTACCCTCAACTCTCCAAATACCTGATTCTTTGGTTGAGGCTACTTTTGTTGACGTAAACCGGATGACCGGAAAAGCGACAACGTCAAAATAGTCTTCTTTTCGTAAATGACTATCCCGCATTGTGTTTCCCGTGTTAACCGTGATGGAATTAACAGTCATGTCAATAAAACTATTCTCGAAGTTGGTTTCGTCCAAATTCATTTTCCCCATCAAGCCTTCAAACGTGCCTTCAACAGTTAATCCAAAATTTTTGATCTTGAATTTGACAGATTCTTGGTCTAAGAGCGGGGTGTAGGTTTGTATTTGCCCAAGCACTTGAGCGAACAAAAAAAAATAGAAAAGGACTAAGGAAACAGCTTTTTTCATTTTATCTCAGCATGGGAGAACTCTACACTAAATGCTTCGCACCAAATGTGAACGTAGTGGTAATCACCAACGATAGGACTACCCGGCACTATATATTCCTGCTTGCCCCTGGTTGACAATAGTTTTCCCAATCGAATATAATCGCTAGCGTTCTTGTCCTTGCTAAAATAAACTTTTAAGTCAGGGCCACTAGGCGATACAAAAGGATCAAGCACCACGTATTTCGTTCCAGCCTGGTCGTAAACATGCGCTGTTCCCGTAGTGGGTCCATGGCTTACCTCAACAAAATCCCCTTTCTTAATCAGCGAAGCTTTAGTCATATCAAATCCTGAGGTAGTCGCAGAAGCAGTTGGTGTAGCGTTCTCTGGTTTGCAACAGGCTAAGGTGCCAATGATGAAACCTAAAAAAACTGTTTTTGTAGGAATAAGTTTCATGGATTTAAAGTTGGTAGCTAACGCCAGCGCAAAAAAGCAACGATTTATTTCTAAACCGATTATTGGCACTTGGAAATTGTTGCACTTCAGTGGCCGTGGTGTATTCTGTAAACAAAAATTGAGCACCTGCTTTTAATCCCCATTTTTCATTGAGGGAATAGTTGGCATAAAATTCAGAATTGAGGCTTCCTCGGTCGTTGTCGCTAATGAGTAAAATATTGAAAGCGGTTGGCTTCGCATCAGTCATCTTGCCGGAAGGCCCGTTGATGTAATTTCCATTTCGGCTGCCGCCAAAGGAAAAGCCGATAGCGTCAATATTGAACCCAGCTGTAATTTTCTTACTCAATCGATAATCAATGTTGATGCTTACGTTAAGGGAATTCACTTGCGGTGATTTAACCAGAAAAGTATCAATATTGGCAGTAATGGTTTCCTTAAAAATAACGGATGGCCCGGTGCCTCCGGAGGTGAGTTGTGCGGGCGCTGTTTCATAATGTTGATTGGCACCGATGTAAGAAGTAAAGCGGCCACCCAAACCCACTCCAAACTTTTTATGGACTCCAAATCGCCAACGATGAACATAAGCAAGTGCAAATGTACCTTGGTGCTTTGCTACCGCCACCGTGGCATTCACAAAATCATCACTCTTTTTTTTTGTCGACTGAGAATAGACTCCGCAAACATTGCTAGAGCAGATCAATACGAGACAATAGAATTTCATTTTCATGCTTCAGTTCATTAACCCAAATATTTTTTTCACCTATTCACTAAAAAAATTTAGTTCAAAGGTACGAAGAAGATGCGCAGCGAGATGTCGTCCGGCCTACACATTAAGAAAAAAGTAAGAATATAAGCTATGGCTTGATGAATTTTAGACTACCTCCTCCTCCTTCTTGCGGTAGGTTTTTTTCCGCTTCCACTATTTCCTGAAAAAATCAGTCCAATTGAAAATTCAAACCCGGTGAAATCCACTTTCGCATCTTTATAATTGACTTGCATGGTCTGCAACGGCCCCGCCATGTTGCCCCCAATGTAATTTCCCGTGATCGGTATTCTAGAAGAGCCCATCAAGTAGTTCGCTTCCAATGAAATTCCGAATTGGTTTGTTAAATAGAGTGTAAGTTCTGCTCCAAAATGAGTTCCGAACCCCGGATTATTTTGAAACGAAAGGTTAGAATTGGCGACATCCCAATTTTGATATTGGCGTATCGCGCGATCAAAATTTCCGTAGTCTAATTTTTGGGCAAAACCATAAAAGAAAAATCCTCCACCTTTAATATCAAATTGTATCATTTTTCCTTTTAATTGAAAAACTAATTCGGCAGGAACAAGTAAGGTGAAGTTTGGCCCAAGCAAAGGGTCTTTCGTTTGGTAAGGCAACCCAATAATATTCAAGCCCGCCATGCGGTACAAAGAAGCACCAGTCTGTAAGGCAAAGTAGCGACCTAAGTTAACGCCAAGCCCGCGGATTGAAAACGGACTAATGGGCGTGGAAAAATATCCGTTGCGCGGAACAAAATAAGAAAACGAAAGACCTACTTGTTGTGCGTTGGAGACTATTGCCGTTCCAAGGACGAGCATGAACGTAAATAATAAATTTTTCATAATTGCCATTTATCGTTCGAAGATAAAGTGATTCTTTCTATTTTTAAGGAATTCAAATTCATTGCTATGAAGAAACTCTTGGTAATTTCCCTTTCGGTGGTGATGTTGTCATGTGCCAATAAAAACCAGAAAGCGGATCTGCTTATTCTAGGCGGTAAAATTTATACGGATAATGAACGCCAGCCTGAGGTAGAGGCTGTCGCTGTGAAAGATGAAAAAATTCTTTTCGTAGGAACAGTAAAAGAAGCTGAAAATTTTAAAGGAGATAAAACACTGCTCCTCGATCTTGAGGGAAAAACAATGACACCGGGTTTCATTGAAGGGCATGGTCATTTGCTCGGCTTAGGTTTTAGTGAAATGACCTTGAACCTTGAAAATGTAAAAAGCTATGAAGAACTTGTTGGCAAAGTAAAGGAAGCAGTTTCCAAAGTTCAACCAGGCGAATGGATTATTGGTCGGGGCTGGCATCAGGAGAAATGGGATAAAAAGCCAGCGAAAATAGTTAAGGGATTTCAGACCCATGAATTGCTCAGTGGAGTTTCGCCTGATAATCCGGTATTCTTAACTCATGCGAGTGGTCATGCTGGCTTTGCCAATGCAAAGGCCATGCAACTGGCCGGACTTAATCAATTATCAAAAGAGCAGCTTCAAAAAAATTCTTCAGCGGGAGGGGAGATCCTCCGCGATCCACTGGGTAACCCCACGGGCATTTTTATCGAAAGGGCACAATCGCTAATTCAAAAATTTATTCCTAAGGCGTCACCTGAAAAGATTCAAAAGGCAATTGATCTTGCGCAAGCGGCCTGCCTGCGAAACGGAATTACCGAATTTCATGATGCGGGTGCCAGCCGCGAGACTATTCAGTTGTTAAAACAAATGAAGGAAGAGAATAAGTTGACTATTCGTTTATATGAAATGCTCTCGGGGTCAGATCCATCCTTGGTTAAAGATTTTTTTCAACACGGCCCTGAAATAGACTCGACCAGCTGGCTTACCATCCGGTCAGTAAAATTGTATAGTGATGGTGCCTTAGGTTCTCGCGGTGCCTGGTTGTTGGAGCCTTACGCTGATCGTAATGAAACGGTTGGAATGGCAACGATGTCGATGGATACAATTCTGAAGGTTTCGCGTGAAGCGCTAAAGGCAGGGTTTCAAGTTTGTACGCATGCCATTGGCGATCGCGCCAACCGAGAAGTTTTGGATCAATACGAAATTGCTTTCAAAGAAAATCCCGAAAAGGCAAAGGACGCACGCTTTCGTATTGAGCATGCACAACATATCAGTTCGCATGACATTCCGCGTTTTGCAAAACTGGGTGTTATCCCTGCCATGCAGGCAATCCATCTTTCATCCGACCGCCCATGGGCGATTGATCGGCTAGGGGAAAAGAGAATTAAAGAAAGTGCTTACATGTGGCAATCACTTTTAAAATCAGGAGCACATATTGTCAACGGAACTGATGTTCCTGTGGAACCCATTAATCCCATCGCCTGTTTTTTTGCATCGGTTACCCGCCAAACATTGAAAGGGGAACCGAAAGGTGGCTATGAAGCCGAAGAAAAGATGACCCGTGAGCAAGCCTTAAAATCATACACGTTGGATGCGGCCTACGGTGATTTTCAAGAGAATGTGAAAGGTTCGATACAGGTGGGCAAACTTGCCGACTTCACCATTTTATCGAAAGACATCATGACGATTCCTGATGATCAGATTCTTTCTACTGAAGTAGTGATGACCATAGTAGGAGGAAAGATTCTGTTTATAAGAAATTAGAACCTCTCGACTTTATTGTCTAGAAACAAAAAATGCCACGCGGTTAGCGTGGCATTACTTCCAATATTTGAATACGATCTAAATCAATTGAAATCGTTCCTACGGAAGCCACCGGAGCGGGCCGGGCGCTCTTCGCGCGGGCGTGCTTCGTTAACGACTAAGCTCTTTCCCAGAAAATCATGGCCATTGAGTTCGTTGATGGCGGTGCGACCTGAGTTGTCATCGGCCATTTCTACAAAACCAAAGCCGCGGCTGCGCTGCGTTACTTTGTCCATGATGATCTTTGCTGAAGTCACCTCGCCATGTTGTGCGAAAAGTTCCTTCAACTGGTCCTCGGTTGCCTTCCAGGGAATGTTGGCTACATAAATGTTCATTTGTTTTTTAAATTAAGTGATAAATGTTCTTGCTAAATCAATAGGCCGGAGCTGACAATAAACAGGTTGGATTTGAGTACTACCAGGTGGGATTATATCTTTAACAGTTTCAAAGGTAACAATAAATAATCCTAACTTCCAAAAGGGTTTTTTTATAATCGGCACAGCGAAGACATAAAAAGGGACTGTTTTGGCGGCATGGCCTAGGCGAGACACCAGCGAATCACTACGCTTCTAGTATGGCCACCGGGCTGTCGGCAGTCGCCATTCCGCCCACAAACCCACTTCGGGCTCCAACAAATGCCTCCATCCCTTGCCGAAACGAGACCCCGATTCACAAGAGGGTAACTCAGGTCGTCATAATCAAGCTTTCAAACCAAAGAGAACTTCAATTGACAATTTGTAAAAAACTACCAATTGATATGATTTGGAAGGGCTATATTTAAAACACAAATATAAGCACCATGAAGAAATTACTCCTTTTACTGCTGGTTACCATCTGGGTAGCATCAACATTCGCTCAATCTTTCAATGCACGTCCAGGGGGAACCCAAAAGCCTCCCTTACACGGAAAAAACTGGATGGCGATTACAGGAAAACCGCTCGCGGCAACGGCAGGGGCCATCACCTTTCAAAAAGGAGGTAATGCCGTTGATGCCGCTTGTGCAATGCTTGCCGCCACCTGTACCATGTGGGACGTACTAAGCTGGGGAGGAGAAACCCAAGCCCTGATCTACAACCCCAAAACCGGAAAAGTGATAGCCATTAATGCGTTGGGTGTTGCCCCCACTGGCGCCACGCCTGAGTTTTTCAAAAGCAAAGGGTACAATTTCCCCCCCAATTATGGTCCCTTAGCGGCAACCACACCCGGAACAGTGGGCGGACTGACTACTATGTTGGCCGAGTTTGGCACCATGAGTTTAAAAGATGTTTTAGCCCCGGCCATGCAAATGGCTGAAGGTTACCCTATCGAAGCGCAAACCGCCAATTCAATCGAAAGGGGTAAAGAAATGATCAAAAAATGGCCCTATTCAAAAAGTGTTTTTCTTCCACACCTTGGTGAAAAACGGGAAGCTCCCGAAGCGGGCGAAATTTTCAAGCAACTGGATTTGCTGGAAACATTAAAGAAGATGCTTGATGCAGAGCAACAGGCGCTGAAAAAAGGAAAGAATAGAAAGGACGCAATCTATGCGGCTTACGATCGGTTTTACAAAGGCGACATTGCCAAAGAGATTGTCCGTGGCGCACAGGAACAAGGTGGGCTTTTTACCGAAGCAGACCTTGCCAATTGGAAAGTGAAAATTGAAGAGCCACTTTCAGTTAATTATAAAGGCATCGATGTTTATAAAATGCAACAGTGGACACAAGGCCCCGTGATGTTGCAGGCGCTAAACTTATTAGAAAATATTGACCTAAAAAGTATGGGCTACAATTCGGCAAAATACATCCACACCCTTTATCAGGTGATGAACCTTTCTTTTGCCGACCGTGATTTTTATTATGGAGATCCAGCGTTCTCAGCGCAACCCATGAAAGGATTGCTATCGAAAGAATACGCAAAGGAAAGAGTGAAGACCATCAATTGGGAAAGGAACGATACCAAGGTTGGGCCTGGCGATCCTTATCCTTTCGAAGGGAAGGTAAATCCCTATCAGAATTATTTGAAAGAATGGAACCAGGCTTTGAATTGGAATGTGCCTACCCCATTGGACGAAGATTATATGGCCAAGGTGTGGGCGGGAACTACATCGGTTGAAGCAGCCGACAAAGAAGGCTGGGTGGTTTCCATAACTCCAAGTGGTGGTTGGATCCCCGCTTGCATTGCCGGCAAAACAGGCGTAGGCATGAGCCAACGCATGCAAAGTTTTGTCTGCGATCCGAAACTCAATCCTTTCAATGTGGTGGAGCCCGGCAAACGCCCGCGCGTTACCCTCACTCCTTCATTGGCCTTGAAAGATGGAAAACCGTTTTTGTCTTTTGCTGTTCAGGGTGGAGACACCCAGGATCAGAATCTTTTGCAATGTTTTCTCAACATGGTGGAGTTTGGGATGACGGTGCAAGAAGCAGCTGAAGCTCCAAATATCAACACCTACCAATTTTATCTTTCGTTAGGGGATGGCCAGGATGGCCAGGACCGTAAACCGAAACCCGGTTATATCACCATCAACTCAATCACGCCTCCTTACGTGCAAAAGGAGCTAATAAAAATGGGTTATAAACTCAACACGGACGACCGAACTTCAGGCCCGATCAACGCCATCTATTTCGATTGGAAGCACGGCAGCTTCTGGGGCGGATCAAGTAATCATGGCGAAGATTATGGGATTGGATGGTGACGTCAATTTTTATAACTTGTATTAAAATAGAAAGGAAATGGGAACCATTGAATTGAAATCCAATATCCACAAAATTGTCGACTCTATTCAAAGCGAACAACTGCTTCAGTCTGTTTATGATTTTTTGAAGGAAGGAGAAACAACGAATGGCAGACTTTGGGATTCTCTCAACGAAAACCAGAGGCGTGAAGTTATGCTGGCTTTTGAGGAATCCGAAGACGAGGGCAGCTTGATCCATAACAATGACGTTTTCAGGAAATTGAAGTGATAATCAAATGGACAAAACGTGCAGAAGAGAGCTACCTGTCTATATTGAGCTATATTTCGATTGAGTTCGGTAACCAAACGGCAGACATTTTTAAGCAAAAAACTATTGATTTTTAGAGCTACTTTCCAAATTTCCAGAAATAGGCTCGCATGAAATTCCAGAGAAAAATATTAGAGGTTTTCAATTGACAAAGCCCACAAGGGTATTTTATAGGATCAAAGGAGATTCAGTTATTTTGTTGACATTCTTCGATGTGCGACAGAATCCTCTTAAAAAGCCCCAATAATCAGAGGGAAACTACCAAATTACTGAAGATTATGGGATTAGATGGTGAAGGTTAGAAAATGATTCATCCATCACTGTAGCCGAGAGTCCTCTGGAGTGGTGAAAAACTCCAACTTCAAAATAGATAACTTTGAAAAAGGGTAGCGCACAAGAAACCTTTACTATCATTGGAAGTTACATTCCACCCGAGGAGTCTCTTTGACAACCAAACGTCTATACCTGTCATTCATGGAAAATTAAGGTCATTCAAAGTTAACGTCTTGATAAATCCAGGTAGCGTGAACAACTTCGTTCTAAATCCAGCCCGACAGACAATTTCACATGGCCGCTCAACTTCCTGATATAATTTTTTTGCGTGGAGTAAGAAATGATTTATATACCAACCCTTTAGAGTTGTATTGGCATAGGCTTCGTAAAAAACGCCCTGCATTTCATTCATTGGAAGATTGCAAAAGAGGGTATGTGGCAACCTGGGAAATAAAAAACAATCAACTTTTCTTAAAGAGTGTTGAAGGAAACTTTGAGCGAAAGTTTTTCTTCTTCATCAAAAAAATCATGACCTATTCCTTGAAAATCCTATTCCCAAAGGCAGGCAATCGGTTTGTCAAAGCCAACTGGTTTTCGGGAAAGCTGAGAATCCCACAAGGGAAAATGACCCTTTATGATGATGACTATCGTTCAAGATTTGAAAGAGAAATTATTATTAATGTGAACAAAGGAGATATCACCAAAATGGTTACCCTGGATAACATGCAACGGGTTTTGATTGTCAATGCGCAACTACAAAAAAGGAGCAGTGTATAAATTTCTGATGGTGACCCCTCTACATCGATCCTGAAACCAACAGAAGTTCTAGCTCTTCTTTCTCTTTCATATTTATGCCTTTTGAGGCAGGGAGTAACTGAGGTTTTATGTTGGTCACCTGAAGTGTTGGCAAGCTGGGTTGGTGATTGACGTAAATGATTCTCTCTCTTACTACCGTATCAGGTTTGGATGCAATAAACACTGTATCGGTTTTAAGTTTGATCGTTTCGACATACCTAGCGGATGATGGGTGATTTGACCCGGCATACCACGATAGCGCACTACTTACTATGATCAATAATAAAGTGGCATACACAGGGATAGGGGCATTGCCCCAAGAATGTTTTGGCGTGAGGAAGTAGTCTGCCATGTCCTTTTTATTTTTTTTAATATTTGACTGGAATGAAACTGAGTTTCTTTCTTTTTAAAATACTCGTTTAATTTTAATGTGGCGTTGCGAAAGGTTTCATAATCTTCTTCCGAGTTGATATAATCTTTTACGAATAGCCTTTGTTCTTCACTCAATTCTTTAAAGGAATGTTGCTGAAGCAATTGTTCAAATTGTTCGTAATTTTCCATAAGTTTTATTTTTCTAAGACTATCTTGAAATGTTCCAAGGCTAATGCCAGTTTTTTCTTGAGATAAAATAGGCGCGACATTACCGTTCCTTCTGGACAATGGAGGATTTCAGCTATTTCAGAAAAGGGCATTTCCAATTCGTGACGCAAAATGAAAATAGTCCTCGTTTCTTCGTCTTCTTCTTTCAATAAGTAGTCTAATTTCTTTTGAAAGGATTCATGATCTAGCGCGATTGTTACGACTTCATCGATTCTTCTATGACTGTTCGGTTGAAGGATCGAAGACCGAAACGCTTGCTTTCGATATTCATTTTTGCACATATTGTGCGCAACCAAAAAGCACCAGGTTTAGCTCTGATAGAATTTGTAATAGCCCATAGGATTCGGGATTTTCTGGGTTCATTTCGTACGCTTTCCTTAATAGGGGAATCGCTTGTTTTCGTCAATGGGACACCCAAGATTTAGCAATATCGTAAATCAGAAGTTTTGGTCAATAATTTTTTTTAGGAGAGCCTGATCTTCATCCAGCCTGAAGGGTATTTTCTTTAGATGCCTAGATTCAGGCAAGGTTATATCATTTCATACATATTGTGGGTTAATTCGGCAGCTTGCTTTAATGAGATGGTTGATTTGTTGTGGTAAAGCGGCTATAAACGCAAAAAGACCCCTCCGCCTGAGGGGTCTTTTTGTTACCTAAACCTAAACCTATGAGAGAATTTACTCTACTTGGATATTAAAACGGATGAAGGGTTTAGAAGTTGCAAATCTTTTTTTGGAAAATATTTTTTAGGCTCAAATGGCTTTATTTTCGATGTTTTTAATCTCCTTTTAATTTCGTTTTAAACTGCTTCTTAAACTTCTCGACTTTTGGGCGGATCACATATTGGCAATAACCCTGATTCGGGTTGAGCGCAAAATAGTTTTGATGATAATCTTCTGCCGGATAAAAATTAATGAGTGGGCTAATTTCGGTGACAATAGGATTCGCATACACATGCGAAGACTCTAATTGCTTTTTGTACTGTTCGGCTGTTTTTTTCTGCTCTTCATTGCTATAAAAAACAGCAGAACGGTATTGCGTGCCTTCGTCAGCGCCCTGCCGATTGAGTGTTGTCGGGTCATGTGTATTCCAAAATACTTCCAGCAGATCTTCGTAAGACACCACTTTTGGGTCGAAGGTGATCTGGGTTGCTTCAGCATGTCCGGTTAATCCTGAGCAGACTTCGCGATAGGTTGGATTTTTTACTTTCCCTCCTGAATATCCGGAAACCACTTTTGTAATGCCTTTAACATTTAAAAATACCGCTTCTGTGCACCAGAAGCAGCCTGCTGCAAAGGTGGCCGTTTTCAATTCAGTTGATTCCATGTTTTTTTTGGTTTGCGAAAAGCTATTGGCTGCAAATAAAACGGCAGCAACCGTAAGTAGTGTGGTTTTCGTTTTCATAGTTATAAAGTATAAACCCGATAACGAGCAAAACGTTCTGCGAGATGCAGAAAATTTGTCGGCTGATAAACAAATGAGTCAATATTGGCTATAAAACGACTTTAATTGTTGGTCGAGTAATTTCAATCCTTGATGCACCTCACTGAGAAACCACAACCCTTGACCTGACTTTCACTATGATCTTCGCCATCTTCGTCATATAGAAAGTGGTACCATGCTACTGCGTAAGCTTCTTGTGTTGGAGTCCACCATCCACCCACCTTTCCAACAAGATTGAAGTAGCCATTGTTTACACGCATGCCCCAGATAAATCACCGAAACCCGTATTGTTATTTCCATTGCCACTTTTCCCTTCCTTAGTATTATCCCAGCCAAAAGGGTTTTTGAGTTTAGTACCCGCAATACTTTCTCCGCCTATAAAAGAGGTTATTAGGCTCCATTCCAAATCAGTGGGTATGTGCCATCCTTTGGGCACCAAGCCGCGAGGGTCATGTACAGCTCGCCAGTTGTAAAGCTTACCGTACTTCCCTCCATTGGAGAGTTTATTGTTATAATATCACCAAGCTGGGCTTCCAGTGTCAGAAGCCTTTTTTCATCACTTGGACTTTTTGCCAATTTAATTGGATCACCATTTGCGAAATGATCAAATGTTCAAATTATTCACTATCCACCTCTGTCATCCAATTTTAACCGTAACAATACTGTCAGTTATTTGGGCACTTGCTATCATTGGGAATATCACCAGAAGAAGTAATATCTAAAATGGTGAATTGATATCAAATGAACAAAGGTATACAAGGATAGCTTCGTTTGTAAAGTTGAGGGGCTTGATGTAGAGCAAGATAAAACAAATTTCGATAAGAGATTGAGACGGATATTGTAATTTCTGGTGTCGCAGGAATCCTGGGACACTTCAAACTAATGCGGGGATAAGCCCTCAAGAACTAAATTGAAAATTTTGCGATGTCCCTTCACAATTGCTTGATCGGCCTCTTGCTTTTCAAAATTAACGATTCCCAATCTTTTCAAGGCAACCTCATAAAATTCACTCATCGGTTCATTACTAATAAGGGTAATCGGCCTATCTTGATTGACTAGTGCCTTTAGTTCTGTACCGATGAGTAAGCCACTAAGAAAAAAATAGTTTTCCTCAGCACTAAAAAAGCCAAATAAATCATTGGACCGAACGAGAAATGCATTATGCAAAAGATTTTCGCGCAAGCTTTGTGTCACGCCTTGTTCAAAACTAATTAAGCAATTTCCTTCCAATAAATCATTGCTTACTTTAATTGAATTAGAAAGAATGCTTCGGGTTGACAACAGGTTGAAAAATTCACCAGTCATATAGGTTTTGAAGTCCGTTACCTTATTTCCTTTTACGTAAATGTGCTTTGAATGTGTACCTGACAAGACAAAGGTTCTTTCTTCATCAGCGCTATGGTCAACTCCAATCAATTGCGTTTCCTCACCGCGCATGATATCGTTCGGACTCTTCACTCCGGAAACAAGGACAATATCATTTGGAAATTCATCACTCGCCCGAATTATTTTATATTCCAGATCACTTCCATCCATCCGAAAGGGGAGTGTCTTATAGGGTAGCTCTAATAATCCTAACATAGAGGAAGCCATGCCCGAAATGATTAGAGGCACATTTTGTAAAGTAAAGGAAACCTGACCTTCCAATTCTTTAATTTTTGCTTTCAAAAAAGATTGATAAAACGATTCTCTTGAGGTCTCATCAAGTCCAAGTGATTTCCACAGTTTGTGCGTATCGAGAATACCTTGGTTACTGACTACTTCGGCAATTCCCTTTTGCCGGGATAAATCGACAAGCCTCAACCGGAAAGCTGACGTACCCCAATCGCAGCTGATCAAATAGTGCATGGATTAAATTTTAGGAAAAACATTTCCGTTATTATTATTGACTGATGTAACGCATTTCTATGTCATTAACTTAAGGCTCAGGTGGCACCTTCTCTTTGGAGGCTAGCATAAATAAGATTTAAAAGCGTGAAGCGAATGAAAAAAATTTGAACTGCATAAGCACATAGTATACATAAAGACACATGGGTATTTTTCCAGCTGTTTAATTCGTATCCGCGTATCAATGTTTTGGATTAAAAAATTAAACCTTTGTTTAGCGGGGTGAAGCCATAAGAAAGTTATAATTTATGACATTGTTAGGCATTTAATGGTCTCTTAGTGGCTTAGTGTCTTGGTGGAAGATATTGCCATTATAAATTTCTTTGCATGTTGCGTTACTGATTTCAAATATGCATCAGAGATGAGCGGTGATGAACCGATCAACCCGCTGCCCACACCAAAGGCAACCGCTCCGGCTTTTTGGAATTCGGCTATATTCTCGATATTAACGCCTCCGGTAGGCATAAGCGGAATATGTGGAAATGGACCATGAAGATCCTTAAAATAAGCTGGCCCAATGGTGGATGGGAAAACTTTAATGATATCTCCTCCACATTTATAGGCAGTCAAAATCTCTGTCGCGGTAAAGGCACCGGGAATACTGACTGCGCCTCCCCTTTTGGTCTCCTTAATGGTTTCAACGTCCAACGAAGGTGAGATAATAAACTGAGCACCCGCTGCTATGGCTGCCTTGGCGGAGGGAGCATCAAGAACAGTACCTGCTCCTACCAACAATTCTGTGCCAAAGCGTTTCCTTAGCTGGGTAATTGCCGATAAGGGATTTGGCGAGTTAAGGGTAACCTCTACTAATTTTATTCCACCTTCGGTTAATGCTTCAACAATATGCAAAACATCTTCCGGCTGAACGCCCCTGATAATGGCAACAACCTTGTGTTGGAGGATTTGAGAAAGCGTAGTCAAAATTTGTTCAATTCACTTTGCACCTCAGAAACGCTCCAAGGATAGGTATCGGATTTCTCTTCATTTGTTCGCCAATTCAAGGGTTGCAAATTTTCGAGAACAGAGTGCCCTCCTTTTTCCCTAGGTACGATATGATCAATCTCCCAACCAAACTCTGAATTTCTATTTCCATATTCATCCCAAAGCATCAGCCTTCCGCTAATATCAAATGCTTCAAGCTCCATGTAATTCTGGTTTCCACTTGCTTTAGCCCATACTTTGGCAGTCATTTCCCGTCCAAACTCCTTTTCCTTGTCTGTAGTACTTGGTTTTAAGATTTTAATCATATCACATAAGCTCTGTTTTGTTCATTATTTATTTAATAAACGCATTCATGGCTGCGGTAGGTTTGCCGGTATTGTCAAATGCGCCAAGTCCATATCCCTGCCAATTATTATAACACTCAGGCTCCCAATAAAATACACCCAGGCCATTTCCATTCGCAATCAACTTCGTTTTTGCAATAAGGTCAGCCAAAAATGACTTTGCAGCTGCTGGGACATTTACCGGCATCCCCATTTCCACCACCATAACCGATTTATTATATCGTGATATCATGTCGTTCATGTTGGTCAGACATTGTGAATTTACCGAAGGCCAACTGGCCGAACCCCCGTTGGTAAAAGAAGGATACAACGACATACCGATAATATCATACTTAGCCCCACTTGCTTTTAAGCCATCGAACATCCAGCGAAAGAGCGAATTATCATAGCCGTTAGACACGTGAACGATGACTTCTGAAGTATTACTCACTGCCTTTACCGCATTGTACCCTTGCGTAACCAAGGCTGCGAAATTGGTAAACGAATTGCCATTGGTGGAGATTCTTCCATCGGGCCAACACATTCCGTCATTGGTTTCATTTCCAACTTGTACCCAATTGGGGATAACCCCATTCAGTTTAAGCGTATCCATCACACCTTTCGTATAGTTGTAGAGAGCCGTTTGCAAATCGGTAAAGTTCAAGTTTGCCCAAGCAGCAGGCTTGTTCTGGTGTCCAGGGTCTGCCCAGGTATCGCTATAGTGAAGATCAAGGAGTATTCTCATGCCCAGCGCTTTCGCACGCATAGCTTTGACAACTACATCACTCGTATTATTCCAGCCACCCGATGGATTTACCCAAGCTCTTATTCTTATTGAATTAATTCCCAAGCTATTTACAAGAACCATGCAATCTTTTTGGGCGCCAGTGCTATCATAAAATTTAAGGTTGGAAGCTTCCATTTGTGTAAGCCAGCTTACATCAGCACCTTTTGCAAATAAGGAACTACTTGTTACTGGTGTTGGAGTGGTCGTAGTGCCTTGAGCTGGCGTTGGAGTAGATTTGCTACAGCCTAAAGCAATAATTCCTAATGGGATCAACATCAATAATTTCGACACGTTATTCATAGCGCATTTATTTATCTTTCAAGGCAGTTTTTTTGTCCGTTGGTAACATGAGTCTAATTTAAAATGGACTCTATTTTTTTTAGTTCTTCCGATACAAACGCAGGCCCACTCAGGCTTGCTACTGCATCCCGTATTTGGTGGGGCTTACTGGCGCCAATCAATACGGAGGTTATCCGCTTGTCTTTTAATATCCAGGATAACGCCATTTGCGCTAGCGTTTGCCCGCGGTCAACTGCCACTTGATTCAGCCTCTTTATTTTTTCAATCTTCTCTTCGGTAAGATGGCTTTCGGTAAGAAACCCAACCTTTTTCGCCACGCGTGAGTCCATCGGAATTCCGCCTAAATATTTGTCGGTAAGCATCCCTTGCGCCAACGGTGAAAAAGGAATGCATCCTACTCCTTCCTTCTCAAGCAAATCGAGCAATCCCTCTTCTACCCAACGCTCGAACATTGAGTATTTAGGCTGATGAATTATACAGGGCGTGCCCAATTGAAAAAGAATCTTTATGGCCTTTGAAGTCTCAGTAGGTTTATAATTAGATAGCCCGATATACAATGCTTTCCCTTGCCTCACGATAAGATCAAGAGCGGCCATTGTTTCTTCCAGTGGCGTTTCGGGGTCAGGCCGGTGGTGATAGAAAATATCAACGTAATCCAATTGCATCCGTTTCAAACTTTGATCGAGGCTGCTCACCAAATATTTTTTTGAACCCCAATCCCCATAAGGGCCAGCCCACATGGTGTAGCCTGCTTTCGTGGAGATAATCAATTCATCACGATGGGATTTAAAATTATCTTTCAAAATCCTCCCGAAATTTTCTTCGGCAGAGCCGGGTGGTGGCCCATAGTTATTTGCCAGATCGAAGTGGGTGATGCCATGGTCAAAGGCACATTTCAAAATCTCCAAACAATTTTCAAATTTATCCCCATGACCAAAATTATGCCACAAGCCAAGCGAAATGGCCGGCAGCTTCAATCCGCTATGTCCGCACCGGTTGTATGTCATGCTTCCGTAGCGGCTCGGGTTAGGGGTATAGTCCATCCTTGTATTTTTCATTGATTGAAACTGAATATTGACATCAAGCAGTTTGCAATTGTAATATGGTTTATCATTTCAACCTCATCCTTTTTTGTAATGGACTTCACTACAATTTCTTAGTCTTTCCGCAGCCCATTCCGGGCTGACGTCCCGCTGGGGATTGGCCAACATTTCATAACCGACCATAAACTTCTTTACCGTTTCCGAGCGCAACAGGGGCGGATAAAAGTGCATGTGCCAGTGCCACTCCGGATGCCCGCCATCGTTCACCGGGGATTGATGCACCCCTGCCGAATAAGGAAAAGAAATTTCAAAAAGGTTATCGTATTTTATCGTCAGCCGCTTTATCAGGTTGGCCATCGCGTACTTCTCTTCATTTGTAAATTGTAGGAGGTTGGTCACATGCCGTTTACTGACGATCATCGTTTCAAAAGGCCACACTGCCCAAAACGGAACAAGCGCTACAAAGTGTTCATTCTCAAGTATGATTCGTTCCTTTTGCCTAATCTCCAACTGTAGATAATCACTGAGGAGGCTCCTTCCCTTGTCTTGAAAATATTTCTTTTGTTGGTCAGTCTCTTTCATAATTTCGAGCGGCAACGAACTTAGCGACCATATCTGTTCATGCGGATGGGGATTACTGCACCCCATGATCTCGCCCTTGTTTTCAAAAATCTGTATGTATTTAATAATCGGATTGGCGGACAGCTCTTCAAATTCCGCGCACCATACCCGGATCCCCTTTTCGATTTCTTCATTACTTAATTGCGGCAACGTAAGGCTATGATCGGGGGAAAAGCTGATCACCCTACAAATCCCCTTCTCACCTGTGGCTCTTAAAAGCCCGTCAATATTCATACTACCTTCCGGTGTGTCAATCAGTAAAGTCGAATAATCGTTCGTAAACACATTGGAAGAGGGGTACACAGGATTTACGCTTCCATCCGCCCGGGTGTTGCCCGGACACAAATAACATTTGGGATCATAGGACGGACGATCATCTACAGGCAACGTTTCAACTTTCCCTTGCCACGGCCTTTTCGTGCGGTGTGGCGAAACAAGTATCCACTCTCCCGTTAAAAGGTTGAAGCGTGTATGGGTGTGTTCTTTTGCATCAAATACCGACATGTGTGTTATTGGTTATCCGCTCTGTTCCTTGTTCTATTTTTACGATGTAGGCGGAAAGCGTCAGTTGCATATCCGTTTTGTAGGAAGCACTGATTCTGTCGATCATTTCCCCGATGGCATTCTCTTCGATAAGGTTAATGGTGCAGCCCCCGAAACCCCCGCCCATCATCCGTGCACCGACAACCGATGTGTTGCCTTTTACCGAGTTAACCAGGTAGTCCAGCTCCTCACAACTTACCTCATACTCTGTGCTTAAACCGTCATGTGTTTCAAACATCTTTCGGCCCAATCCAAGGATATTGCCCTTTTCCAAATCGTCACAGGCTGAAAGCAACCGCTGGACTTCTTCAACCACATACTTGCACCGTTTATAAATGATTTTGTCTTTAGGCGCCACCAAAGTGTGGAGCATTTCCATTGTTACATCGCGCAAACTATTAACACCCGGGTGCACTTTTTTTATCCAGGCAATGCCCTGCTCGCATTGTTGCCGCCTGGTGTTGTACCCCGTTGCGGAAAGGGAATGCTTCACATTAGAATTGAATAGCACCAACTTGTAGCCTTTCAGTTTTAGTGGTTTGTATTCAAATTCAAGCGAGCGGCAATCCAATTTGATGACGTGGTTTTTTTTACCAAAGACACTGGCAAACTGATCCATTATCCCGCACATCACACCGGCATAAGTATGTTCTGCTTTTTGCGCAATCCGGACCATTTCCATTTTTTCGATCCCGAAAGAAAACAGTTCATTTAACGCAAATACTGTGGCACATTCAACCGCAGCGGAAGAAGATAGCCCTGCACCGATCGGCACATCGCCATACATGGCAAGATTAAATCCCGCAACGGAATATTTCCTCTTCACCAACTGATCAACAACACCGAGTATATAGGTTGTCCAGTTTTCTGTGGGTTGGATAGCAGATAGCGCCACTTCAAAACCTTCATTATAATCGCAGGAAAAAAGATGCACCTGCCCGTCATCCCGTTTGCTTACCGCCACATAGATTGCCTTGTCGATGGAGGCCGGCAACACAAACCCTTCGTTGTAATCGGTATGCTCACCTATGATGTTCACGCGGCCCGGTGACCGCACAATTAGCGGTTCGGATGAAAATTTCTGTTGAAAAATATCGCTTAACTTATTGATCATACTTTGCTTTTCTATTATAAGAAACATCAACCGCCTCCAACTTCATCTCTCCATTTTTCAAATCCTTCCCGGTGGCCGACACTTTTATTTTCCCTGCTTTTGCTCCTGCCTTAAGAACGAGCGTGGCGTTACCCGCTTCGGCTGGCACGCTATCTACACCAATAATAATTTCTGGAAGAAGGGAAATTACAATTGTTACGATTCTTTTTAGCATCACTTGATGAATTATTTATCGGACGATTTTTCGTTATAAAAAAACGCTGGAACGCCACGCACTCCAGGTTTAATTGAAAACAAACCTCCGCTCAAAGGAAATTCTTTCAATTTATCAGCGCTCATCCCCTCACGAGCGGTAGTGATGTAAAGCGTTTCAAGATTCGCTCCGCCAAAAGCACAGGATGTTACATGAGGTGCCGGCACCGTGATTTTTTGCAACAACTCACCTGTGTTAGGATCAAAGCGGGCGACACCATTCCCTCCCCACAGCGCTACCCAGAGTTTTCCTTCGGCATCGATGGTCATCCCATCGGGAGCACCCGAATCTTTTGGAATGCGCACGGCCACTCTACGATTTGAAATTTCACCCGTGGCATCCTTGTAATCAAAAGCTTGCACAGTCAAAGTTGGGGTATCGTTATAATACATGGTCTTCTTATCAGCCGACCATACAATACCATTGGAAATTGTCACGCTGTCCAACATTTGATGGATTGTCTTATCGCCATCGAAACGATAGAGGGAAGCACCTTTTCTTCGGGTATCCAAGGCCAGGGAGCCTACCCAAAATCTTCCAGAAGGATCGCACTTGCCATCGTTGAAGCGCATCTTGCCATCCGGTAAGGGGTTATTTAAAAAAGTGAGCCGACCAGTTTTCGTATCCATCTTATGAATTCCGTTTTGCAAGGCCACCAACGCTCCGCCTCCCTTCACGGGCACCACGGTACCGATTCGTTCGCCCACAAGAAATTGTTTATCTATTTTAGCCTCCGGATCATAGAGGTGAAGCGTCTTCCCTTCAATATCTATCCAATACAATTTTTTCTCAATGGGTTGCCAAATGGAACCCTCGCCTAACATTGTCTTGGCATCAAGTACGATCTCTACCATGTGGTCGCGTTGTAAAGTAAAACCTCCCAAACATACCAAACCTATTGCGGCCGTGAGTAGTCCTATTTTCATTTTATACAAAAGAATTTAAAAAAAAATGGCAAACCTATTTTCTCATTGAGCTTTAGCGATAAACTTCTTATTGATTTCATCAAATACCATCATAAAGTCGTTCGACTTTCCTTGCCGATCGAAAACTGATTCCCATGTGTTCAGGGGCTCCCAGATGGCTGTTCCTTTTCCTTTGCCGTGTGGCAGATTAAATACAATTTCGTTTACCTCTCGCTTCTTTTGCGAATACTCAACAACAATGATGTCTTGTGGATAATGGTCAGAAAGACTTGTTAAATTATTTTTCAAATCTTCCAACGTACCATGCCATTTTGGGTAATACGAAATCCCAATCACATCAAATTGAATATTTCGGGCTATCATGTTATCAAGAAAGAAAACAGCTTCCTCGTGTTGGCCACCTAAAGCGATGTGCAGCATAATGGGAATGGATGGATCGACTTCTTTTACACCTTTGATGCCCGCTTCGATCAATTGGGCAAGGCTATCCAAATTTCCAATATGTCCTTCTGGCCAGATCATGCCGTGATTTATTTCGTTACCGATTTGCACCATGTCTGGAACCGTTCCTTGCGCTTTCAGTGTCTTAATTACTTTTTTGGTATACCGCATAACAGAGTCCTCAAGAAGCGCAAAACCTAATCCTTTCCAAGCTGCAGGCTTGTATTGTTTCTCTGGGTCCGCCCAATAATCACTGTAATGAAAATCGAGAAGCAATTTCATACCGGCAGCCTTCACTCTTTTTGCCATAGCCAACGTGTGGGCAAGATCACAAAATCCTTTTTTAGGCGAGTAACCACTGTCAGCAGCCGGATTGTGAAATATTCTTAAACGCACAAAATTAAACCCATGCGCCTTCAGTATTTCAAGTGCGTCTCCTTCTCTGCCTTTATCGGAAAATTTCAGCCCACGAGCTTCAAGCTGTGGCAAAAAAGAAATATCTGCACCGATCATCCGATCAATTACTGCCTTTGAATGCTTTTTAGAACTGGATACTACAGGGTGTGGAATCCCCGGATGAATAGTATGGACACCCGTGCTTCCGGTTTGCATGCCTTTTGACTTCGCTTCAAATTTTATTTTGTCAATATTTTTTCCGGCCTGAAGGATCACCTGGCATTTACCATGAAATAAGTTGCATTGCCAGAGGCTATCGACCGAATGATGATCGGAAGAATGAATTTGAGGATTGCCATTTCGAGCACTGCTAATTTTTGCATCTCCTGTTACAACGAATTTTATAAGGTTATTAGCATCGGCTACCTCATTGCCTTTATTATCAACCACGTTGATGGTCATGATCGCTTCATCTTTTCCATCGGCTACCATGGTGGTTCGGTTTGGCGTAACCACAATCTCATACGGATTATCTTTCTGTTCGACAGGAGTTTTCTTTTTCAACCAGATGCTCTCTACTTCCAGGTTGAATGGCTCTTTCAACTCAGACGATGGTATACCTGCGCCAATAGTTACTTCTATTCGCTCTGCTTTTGTTAAATCAATTTTGTTCCCTGATCGGTTGACTTTAAATAATAAAGGTTGAAAACCGGGATAAGGCCTTGGCAATAGCAGTGCAGAATCCAAAACAAAACTCTCTATTGGAATCGCTGCATCTTTAAACTCATTTGAAAGAGCGACAAAAGATGAGACGGCCGATCCATCAGAGAAGATTAAAGCAACTTTCGCTTTCAACGTTTTAGTACTAGCCGATCTTGCCCTGATGATCAATTTATCAAAAGAATCCATTTCACCAATTCTCCCTTTAAGCTTGTCAACAAAAGAAAATTGGAACCCCATTATCCGCACACCTGAGAGGTCATTCGTTTTCATACTTAAAATCAGTTGCTCAGGTTTCTCTCCGGTGATGAAATTGGTTTGAAAGCCCTTTCTGAAATTTGGATAACTGCTTATTGCTCTATCATGCGTAGGGTTAAATAATTCCATTCCGCCATTGGGAGCCGCCACGAAAGTCTTCCAGGTTTCACTGTGGTAATTATCCCACGCAAAAGGATTGCCTTTAACATCGCCAGGGAAAGCAACTGCTTCGTTTCCTTTCCTTAGAATGATCTTGTAATTCAATTCTCCAGGAGTAACCAGTTCGGCAGGAATCTCAGCCATGAAATCATAGGCTGACAACTTGGTCATGGGGATAACTTTAAATCGTCCCCACAACTGATTGATTTGCAACTCAACTTTTCCCGTATCAATGCCGACCACTTTGGCGCGAAGAACTATTGGTTTGCCTCCCGTCATCTCACTAAAAGATTGGTGACGTACAACCATTTCCTGGTTCGTTGGTTTTGGGGCAACAAATTCATGCAATGCTATTGATCCCACTTTTTCGTTCTTGCCAGAAAAACTTTTCGTTTTTTCAGTCAACAGATAAGTGCCGGGTAAAACCTGAAATCCCTCGTTCGTTGATTGTGAGGAAAATGAATTTCCTTCGTTCAATCCTTTAACTGAGAAGTCGGCTCCTAGCTCTGGAATTGAAATTTTAATTGGGTTAGGCTGCCATTGAATACGGGTAACTTCTTTGCTTGGTGATGGTCGTTCGAATGGATCACGAATGGAAATGGCATCGGGCATGACCTCAAGACGCCAAACTCCATTTTCAAGCTTATCTAAGAAATAAGCCCCAACGCCACTGTATTTTATAACCGGGGAGCTACCCACACCGGCAAGATGTTGAAGCTTTGAAATGTTGATAGGTATTGTTGCGGTCGAGTTGGAATAATAGAACTCTTCGTCCGAATTCATTTCACTTAATGATCCTTTATAACTGACGCGAAACACATCAAAAACACTATTGGTAGGATACGCGCCATAATTTTTAAGCCTCGGCATTTTATGAAAGACTTTTGAAGCAATGAGCAAACTAATCGCCTTCGAGGGTGTGTAAGCCAAATTCAAGTAATGAGTTTGATACTCTGTATTTGCATACGCAAGCGCCATCGGGTCGTACGCAAACTGGGTAGCCCATTGAAAGCCTGCTTCGCGGAAACTTCTGGCCATAGCCGGATACATAATCGACTGTAACACATCAGCGGCATCAAACTCATAAACCATCAATGCCTTTTTTGAAAACGCGGGAATGGTATCAAAGGGAATTTTATACTTATCAACATGAGGCAAATAATTTCCTTTTAACTCATTACCCGAGACAAGACCTGAAGGATACCATTGAAAACTAAAACCGTCTACCACCGAAGCAGCGACAGCATCCGCATAATAAGGGCCTTGGCTGATATTGTAAAAAAGTGGTTTGCTCCATCCTGTACCTTTGATGGCCGCTGCCAACCGATTGATGTAGTTGGTGACTCCACTTTTTGAACCACCATGGCTGGGCTCATTATTAATCTCCATGGCAATCACATCGGGATCGTCCTTGTAGGCGAGTTTCGTATAAGGATTGATGTGTTTAAAAAATTGCTGAAGGTAATTTTCCTGGGCGGCTATCGCTGAATCGTTGGTGGTCAATTTTCTCCGGCCATAAAATTTTGAAAACCCAGGTGTATTTTCATCTCGTTCTGGATAACCATTTCCCCAAAAGGCGATAGGCGTAATGATTGTCTTGATATTCCTTTTCTTCAATTCGGCCAGAAGGAAATCAAATAATTTCAAGTGGTCATTTTCTAGTAAGTTCCCCTTCACGTCCGAGATCTCATTGTCCCAAACGTGCACCCGAAAAGCATCAAGCCCGAGGCGCGCCATGTGGTAAACATCTTGCTCGATGGCTTTTTCTAAATCCACATTCAAGGCTTTCTGAGCCCTATATGAATAAGCAAAGGGGGTGGTATAATTTACCCCAAAAAAAGCTGCTTCAGAGCCGCTTGCTTTCCAGCGCAGGACGCCATTTGTATCGATATAAATAAGGACATTATCTTTTTTGGATTTACTTCTCTGGGCGACCGAGGCGGTTGAAAAGAAGAATAAAATAATAACTAAAAAGTTGACAACGTATCGCATTTGCTCCGATTAAAGTATGTAAAAAGGTTGTTGATTGCCATAAAGCCGCTTAAAGCTCTTCTTCTTAGTCCTTCTAAAATAAGCCCAAACAAAAGATAAATTCCATAGGCGATAACAGCCCATAAAGGTGAGGGCAAACGTTTGCAAGAAGCTGAACAAATCATACAGAAATAGACAAAAATCAATACTAAATTGGGGGAATTATTACTTATTGCAACAAATTCCACGAACCAACCTCAAGTATGATAGGGTGCAATCTTGAAACGCCTAACTTAGGTTTTTAAAGTAAGTAATTTTTAGAAAGAGGATAGATTTCCATATGATACGCAATTTAGTTCCGTCCCTGATTTTCCTTTTGCTCGTTTCTGGTCAAGTTGCAATTGCTTCTGACTCACTATTCTTCTCCACGCTTTCCATCCGCGATGGTTTGCCTTCCAATATCATCAGTGCCGTAGCCCAAGACAAAAGCAATTTTATTTGGATCGGTACTTCCAACGGAGTCTGCCGGTATGACGGTCATCGTTTTACCGTTTTTAAGAAAGAAGGATCAAATTCCCTTCCGGCCAACGAAATCAGTTCGCTCCTTATTGATGGCGACTTTGTGTGGGTAGGAACCTGGAAAGGCCTTTGCAAAATAAATTCCCTCACTTTCGAAGTCATCCCTGTTGATACAAAGGGTAATAATATTATTAGAACCCTTTGCAAAAGCGATGGGAACGCAATATGGATCGGAACGGCAACCGGCCTTCTCAAATATTCGAAAGAAGGACTTATTGAATACAATACATCCAATAGCAACATCAGCCACAATACAATCCGGGCCATTTTGCCTGATAAATTTGGCAATTTGTGGGTTGGTACCTATGAAAAACTGAACAAACTCACGAACGGGCAAAATTCATTTATCCAGATTGACCTTAAAGGAAACTATAAACCAGAATTAAAAAACAATCTCATCACCGACATTAAACCCAATAAAAGTAACGACTCATTGATTTGGGTAGGTACGGAAACGGGGCTTTGCCAGGTCAATGTTTTTTCGGGACGGTTCCATCAATTCAACGAAAAGAAAATCAAACTTAGCAACGAAGTAATTAAGAATATCTATACGGACGATACCGGAAATTTATGGCTAGGCACGGACTTTGGTTTAAATATTTATAATCCAAAAGATTTCTCCAACAAAGTCATTTTTCATAACCCTCAGTTGCCTTATTCGATCAGCAACAATGTGATCTGGCAAATCATGGAAGATTCTGGTGGGGTAATCTGGTTTGTGACTTCAAATGGATTGAGCCGCCTCAACAAATACAGAAATTACTACGACTTTCACGAAGTATCTTATTTTTCTAACGGCCAGAAAATAGGAAACCAGGTCAGGTCAATGTTAATCACCAGACAAAAAAGCCTTTGGGTCGGAACACAACACGGGGCTCTCCGGGTTGACCTTGCCACAGGAGAAAAAAAAATATTCGATACCGAATCCACTGACGGAAGGCGAATCCTGTTGAACAATATCTATGCGCTGGAGGAGGACGACTATGGCCGGATTTGGATCGGGACAGCCGGAGGCATTAACATTTGGGATGAGGGCAAAAAAAAATTGTATGCCATAACTTCAAATCCAACCAATGGGCTTATCACCAACTACATTTCCAAGTTTACGAAAGGCACCGATGGTTCATTTTGGGTAAGCGCGTGGGAGGGCGGGCTTTTCAAAGTTGTCGGCAATTTCGAAAACGTAAACACCCTTCATTTCGAACTTGTCGGTGATTTTGGGTCTGAAAAAAATGTGTCGGGAGGAAATGCCATTTGGGCAATTGATTACAATGAGTTGTACCGCATAGACTTAAATACGTTTAAAAGCAACCGTATCCAATCGTTTAACCAAATCTCCAATAAGAAAAGCATAAACTGCCTTTACTTTTCAAAAAAGGGAAGCCTTTGGGCGGGCGTTCCAAACGGGCTGATCGAATACAGACCACAGAACGATACTGCAATTTTTCATCCGCTTGTTATCGGAAAGGAAATGGTCTTTGCCAGCATTACTGAAGATGATCACGGCAACATCTGGGGAGCTGCAGGTGGATACATTGTAAAATATCATTTTGCCGCCAGCCAGATTGAAATTTTTCCTCTAGAAAATGATGCCCCCCTAAAAAGTTTTTTCGATGGCTGCTTCGCCAAAACCAGCACTGGTGAAATTCTTTTCGGAGGTGATAACGGTTACATCAGTATCTCATCAACGGTAAAGCCCATGGAGTACAAACCGAATGTGCTTTTTACACTACTCGAAATCAACAACAAACAGATTAATGTGGGTGAAAAAATTAATGGCAAGACCATTCTTTCGCAAGACATTGCCTTCGTTCACGACTTAACGCTTGATTACTCAAACCGATCGATCGCCATTGGGTTTTCGGCCTTGCACTATTGGCTCCCTGAAATGAGTGAGTACAGCTACATGCTTGAAGGCTTCGACAAACAATGGAATTTCGTGTCAGGCAAAAAAAACTTTGTAGTCTATTCCAACTTATCTCCTGGCACCTATCATCTCAAAGTAAAGGGCACAAATAATTATGGGATATGGAGCGATTCAGCTCCCACGCTCACCATTACAGTCAAGCCCCCATTATTTTTAAGTAACGGATTTATCATTTTGTATTGCGTTTTGACGGGATTAATAATTTGGGGTACACTGCGGTTCTATTCGTCAAGGCTTCATTTGCGAAACGAAATGAAACTTATCCGCATGGAGCGGGATCATTCAGAAGAAATTGACTCCATGAAGCAACAATTTTTCACCAACATCTCTCATGAGTTACGCACACCGATCAGCCTTATTCTTCCTTCTATAAGGCAGGTTTTGAAACAAGGCAATCTGGATGCGGAAACGAAAAGCCTAATCGAACTTGCGGAAAAGAATTCAAATAGACTGTTACGTGTAGTCAACCAAATTCTTGATTACCGAAAGCTTGAAAATGAAAGCCTTGAACTAAGGATAACCTCTTTGGAATTGGTAAGTTTTTGCAAAAATGTTTTTTCAATGTTTTCGGATAACGCGGCTAGAAATACGATTAAACTTTCGTTTCATACCGATTTGGAGACATGCCCGATCTGGGCGGATGTTGATAAAGTGGAGACCATACTTTATAATTTGCTCTCCAACGCTTTTAAATTTACTCCGCCACAAGGCGCAATTACTTTTGAAATTAAACTTCACCAAAAAGATGCAGACTTCCCAAAAAGTGCTGTCGAAATCAGCGTAAAAGATTCCGGCATCGGGATAGCAGCAGAAGACCAACCCAAAATATTTGATCGGTTTTACCAAACTGAAAAAGGAAAAAAATTCGACATGGGATCAGGCATTGGCCTCACCATGGTAGCCGAATATACCAAACTGCACCACGGAAAAGTAACCGTAGAAAGTCAGCCGGAAAAGGGCGCCAGTTTCACCATCATCCTTCCGTTGGGAGCCGCCCATTTTCCAATCGATACCGACCACCAAACTGAGTCGCTAAATCTGCTGGCCACTAGGGCCGAAAATCCAAATAGCGAAAATTCAATTTCGTATGTATATGATCTTGATTCCAACAAGCCCTTGGTAATGCTTGTTGAAGACAACCTCGACATGATTGACTTTCTGCGCATTAACTTAAAAGGTAACTATCATTTAATTATTGCAAATGATGGTGAAGAAGCTCTAAGAAAAACCAAAAGTGTGCTGCCCGAAGTTATTGTCAGTGATATTATGATGCCCATAATGGATGGTATTACGTTATGCAAAAAAATCAAAGAGAATCCACGAACTTCACATATTGGCATTGTTCTTCTTACCGCTAAAGATTTAGTATCGCAAAGAATTGAAGGGATCCGTGTCGGGGCCGATGTCTATCTAACAAAGCCTTTTGATGTTGAATTGCTCATTGCGTCTATTGACCATTTGCTAACAAGAAAAAAAGAGCTCTCCAGTTATTTTAAATCAGAAATTTTAACCCACCCTGAACTTCAAAGCACCAGCGAAAATATGGATGATAAGTTCGTGAAAAAAGTGGCCAACATTATAGAAGCCAATATTTCCAATACAGATTTTAATGTTGAAATTCTCAGTCGTGAAATCGGAATGAGTTCAACTCATCTTTACCGAAAATTAAAGTCATTAACGCACCATTCCGCGAAAGACATCATCAAAAAATATAGGCTTAAGAAAGCTTCTCAACTATTGAAAAATAAAGGAGGCAATATATCTGAAATTATGTACGAAGTCGGTTTTTCAAACTTGTCTTATTTCGCTAAATGTTTCAAATCAGAATTTGGTTTTTCTCCAAAAGATTACCAACAAAAAGCAACCAAAAACGCGCTAGAAATAGATATCGGGTTTAAGATTTAAAGAATTGAGGTCAACGATTAGGAAACCTTTAAATGCTCATCCTGTTTTTTTGCCATTCCGAAAAGGAATTCGTGTAACCAATAACATTAAAACTTAATTTTGCTAAAATTAAAAAATCAATATAAAAGCTAAACATTTAGAGCGTAGCGGAAACGTTTGCTAAAAATTGCTATATTTATTACTTATTACCTTAGCCTAAAATGAAATCAAACCAAGTTACCATTAAAGATATTGGCCGCGAACTCGGCATTTCCCCATCCACAGTATCCCGCGCCTTAAAAGACCATCCTGATATCAGCACCGAGACCAAAAAAGCAGTAAATGCATTGGCCGAGAAACTGAACTATCAGCCCAACATCGTGGCGCTTAACTTGCGCCAGCAGAAAACGAATACCATTGGCGTAATCATCCCCGAAATTGTTCACTTCTTTTTTTCCACCGTTATCAGCGGTATTGAAGATGTGGCGTATCAAGCAGGCTACAACGTTATCCTTGCCCAATCCAATGAATCGTATCAGCGCGAAGTAACGGATATGAAAGCGCTCTTCAATAGCCGAGTGGACGGTATGCTGCTCTCACTTTCACGCGAGACAACCAATTTCGACCATATTGAATCCATCATCTCAAAAGGAGTGCCTATTGTTTTTTACGATAGAATGTATGAGAGCCCTACCTCCAGCAAAGTAATCGTTGATGATTACGCGGGTGCCAAAGAGGCTGTTTTACACATGATTGATCAGGGATGCAAAAGAATTGGGCATTTGATGGCTGCACCGAATCTAATGATCAGTATAGATCGCTTTAAAGGCTACGAAGATGCTCTTTTAGAAAGAAAAATGAAAGTGAATAAAGAGTGGGTGACTGAATGTTTTTCTGGAACTTTCGAAGAAGGCAAACGGGCAACAAAAAAATTATTGTCCTTGCCCAATCCCCCTGATGCAATCTTTGCTAACAATGACCCCATGGCAATGGGTGCCATGATGGCAATTAAAGAAAAGGGACTGAAAATACCACAAGATATCGCCATTGTAGGCTTCAGCAATTGGTTCTTTGGTGAAGTTATGGATCCTTCACTTACCAGTGTCGATCAGCCAGGATACGAAATGGGGCAAGAGGCAGCGCGGATGCTCATAAAGCAAATTGAAATGAAAGGTAAAGGAGAACCCATCATTGAAACGAAAATCCTGAAAACAAAACTAATCATCCGAAATTCTTCCCTAAAAAAAGGTAAAGAGAAATAACCATTTCAATCTTTTTTATTTCTTTTTGGCTGGTTCTTTAGGTAAAGTTCTATTAATTCGACTTTATTGAGTCAATATTATAGTACCCAATCATGTCAATTAAGAATTCTACCAGTTTACAATTAGGAGCTATCAAGAACTTTAAAGCATTAGGTTCTTCCCTTGACGCAGAAACTACCTTTGGTAAATTTAAAGTCACTGTATACTCACCCCAAGTCGTTCGGATCGCCATAACCCAAAACGAAGATTTTGAAGACTTTTCCTACTCGGTGGTAGAATCGCCAATGGATGGTGCCATTGAATACCTCGATTTAGAAAATCATCTTCTCGTAAAAACCGAGGCATTGCAACTTATTATTGAAAAAAACCCAACGCGGTTATCGTTTCACACACAAGAGGGAAAAGTCATTAACGAAGATGACCGACTAGGTGTCTCATGGATTGGCGAACAAGTCACGCAATACAAAAAGCTTCAGGATGGCGAGCGGTTTATTGGACTTGGTGAAAAAACGGGCAACCTTGACAGGCGGGGCCATGGGTATCAAAACTGGAATACAGACGCGTACGCGTATAATTCTGGAACAGATCCGCTTTACTCTTCCATTCCCTTCTATATCGGCATCCATAACCATCTTTGCTATGGCATTTTTTTCGATAACACACACAAATCATTTTTCAATTTTGGTGCTTCAAACAATCGCTTTTCCAGCTTCTCGGCAGATGCCGGGGAACTCAATTATTATTTTATTTACGGGAATTCAGTCCGCGAGATAATTCAACATTATACTTGGCTCACCGGCAGAATGGAGTTGCCACCACGGTGGAGTATTGGCTACCAGCAAGCCCGCTATAGTTATTACCCAGACAAAGAAGTCTTAAATCTTGCTCAGACTTTTAGGGAAAAGAAAATTCCCGCAGACGCTATCGTGATGGATATTCATTACATGGACAAATACAAAATCTTCACTTGGGACAAGGAAAATTTTCCTAATCCAAAAGAAATGATAGCGAGTTTAAAGGAATCCGGATTTCATATAGTCATCATGTGTGATCCAGGCATTAAAATAGAAAGTGGCTACATGACCTATGAGGATGGCGTAAAAAATGATGTCTTTTTAAAATACCCTGACGGGGAAAATTATTCTGGACAGGTATGGCCCGGGTGGTGCCACTTTCCTGACTTTACCAATCCAAAAACACGAAGCTGGTGGGCCGACCAGTTTAAAGATTACATCGCACTTGGTGTGGAAGGATTTTGGAATGACATGAACGAAATCGCTACTTGGGGAAATACCTTGCCGGAAAACATAGAATTTGATTTTGACGGGAACAAAGCCACCATGCGCAAAGGAAGGAACATCTTTGGCTTTCAAATGGCGCGAAGCACTTATGAAGGAACAAAAAAGCAGATGAATGGGAAACGACCGTTTAATTTAACGCGTTCTGGGTTTGCCGGTATTCAACGCTATTCGGCATTATGGACGGGTGACAATGTCTCTTATGATGAACACATGATGCTCGGCATTCGCATTGTGAACAGTCTTGGTTTATCCGGTGTGGCCTTTGCCGGTTATGATACTGGGGGCTTTGTAGGCGATGCCAACACAAAACTGTTTGCGCGGTGGATTTCCATTGCTTCCCTTTCTCCTTTTTTTCGTGTCCATTCGATGATCAACACCCGCGACAATGAACCCTGGAGCTTTGGGGAAGAGGTGGAATCGATCAGCCGCAATGTCATCAAGTTTCGTTATCAATTAATGCCTTACATCTATTCCCTTTTCTACGAAGCGTCTCAAAATGGAATGCCGGTGCAACGCTCGTTGGCTATTGATTATGCCCACAATGAGAAAGTCTATGATGGACAGTACCAGCATCAATACTTATTTGGCCCTTCCATTTTAGTAGCCCCGGTGGAAAGCACCAAAGAATTAACGAAAATATTTTTGCCAGATGGTGATTGGTACTACCTCTATAATGGAAAACACTTTTCCGGAAACCAGGAAATTATGCTGGAATGCCCAATCCACAAACTTCCCGTGTTTATCAAAGCTGGATCAGTATTGCCCATGCAAAAATCCCTGATGAATACCTCCGAGAAAACGGACGAACTGATTTTGCATGTCTATCTGGGCCAATATCCTTCAGAATTTACTTTCTTCATAGACGATGGAGAAACGTTTCAATATCAGAATGGTGAATATTCAAAACGGAAAATCGATTACATCGCCAACGAAAATAAAGTAGTTATTGGCGATTCCGAAGGCACGTTTAATGTGGCCTATTCCAAATTAAAGTTCGTGTTTCATGGATTGCCAGCCGACAGTGTTTTGCTCAACGGAGAACGAAAATCGCTCGAAAAATCCAATCATTCTTTTTTCTCAGCCATGGAAAAATATGACCCCATCAAGGAGCCAGATTCCATGGGCCAAGAAAATGTAAAGTCGTTGCAAATCCAATATTCTTCCGAAAAAATTGAAGTTAGCTGGTAAACATCTTGAGAATATTGGATACTTTTAGGAAAGGCTTTACTACAAAATCATTATGAGTTCATCATTGCAAAAACCAAAGCTTACGTTCTGGCAGATTTGGAATATGAGTTTCGGTTTTTTTGGGATACAATTTGGGTTTGCCTTGCAAAACGGAAATGCCTCACGCATTCTCACCACATTTGGTGCCGAGGTGGAACATTTGAGTTGGTTCTGGTTGGCCGCCCCCCTTACAGGAATGATCGTGCAACCGTTGATTGGTTATTATAGCGATCGCACCTGGACTTCTCTTGGTAGAAGAAGGCCTTATTTTCTTGCGGGTGCCATTCTAGCCTCAACAGCCCTGATGCTGATGCCAAACTCTCAATTTCTTGCAAGCCTTCTTCCTCCTTTGTATGTGGGTGCAGGGATTTTAATGGTGATGGACGCTTCATTCAACGTAGCGATGGAACCCTTCCGCGCCTTGGTGGCTGATCTTCTTCCTGCCGACCAACGGACCTTAGGCTTTTCTGTCCAAACATTTTTGATTGGGCTGGGTGCAGTGCTCGGCTCATGGCTACCTTACATTTTCGCGGAGTGGTTCGGGGTTGATAAGATCGCACAAGCGGGTGCTGTTCCTTACAATGTTACCCTTTCATTTTATGTAGGTGCCGTTGTTTTTCTTATTGCTATTTTATGGACGGTAATCACTACAAAAGAGTTCCCTCCTGACACTGAGTATCTTAAAGAAGAAGCTACTAAAGGAACAAAAGGCCTGAGCCAAATTGCAACAGACTTTGCGAACATGCCCAAGACCATGAAACAACTTGGATTGGTTCAATTTTTTTCATGGTTTGCCTTATTTTCGATGTGGGTGTTTACCTCGTCAGCAGTGGCAACCCATGTCTATGGGCTTCCGATTGATGACCGATCCTCCTTAGCCTTTAATGAGGCCGGAAATTGGGTGGGTATTATTTTCGGAGTGTACAACGGAATCTCCGCCATTTATGCCTTATTCCTTCCTTTCATCGCTGCAAAAATTGGAAGAAAACGCACCCATAGCTTATCGTTGACGGCCGGAGGAATCGGATTGATTTCAATCTATTTCGTTCATGATCCAACTATGTTACTATTTTCTATGATTGGAGTAGGCATGGCCTGGGCAAGTATTTTGGCAATGCCTTATGCGATACTGGCCGGTGCTATTCCGCCTCAGAAGATGGGCATTTATATGGGCGTATTTAATTTCTTTATCACCTTGCCTCAAATTTTCAATGGTGTTGTGGGCGGCCCAATTGTGAAATATATTTATGGCTCGCAAGTCATTTATAGCCTTGTGATGGCCGGAGTGTTTTTGTTGATTGCCGCCTTCTGTGTGCGCTTTGTCGAAGATCAAGACGATGTTGTAAATACACCGGCATCTATTTAACTTGATGCACCGAACGATCAATTTTTGGAAGACTATTCTTTTGACATCCAAAGCGGTGGCCCCCACGTTCTAATGAAAACAAAATTACTGGCAATTCTTCTATTCATAAGTACAAAATCCATCAGTCAGGATTATTCTCCTTTTAAAAACGCCTGGCTTCAGCTCCATCAATTTTCCAAAATAGCCGATTCCGCTAAACAAGAAACGGAAATCGAAAATTGGTTTAATGCGTTGAAAAATGAAAGTCAAATCCCGTTAGTGGTGGAAGATTCAGTAATGTTTCTTTACCGCGGCAAAGTAAAATCCATTTCCTGGATGGGCGACTTTAACGGCTGGGGCCATGATGAGAAATTTATTAACCGGGGAACTCAAATCGCGAATACAAACCTGTGGTTTTTAAAAGCGTCTTTCCCAAAAGACGCCAGACTAGACTATAAAATTGTGCTCAATGGCTCCGATTATATCATTGATCCAGAAAACCAACGGCAGCAATGGAGTGGCGTGGGAGGAGGCAGCCCGAATTCCGAATTACGAATGCCCCTGTGGAAAGAAGACCCAGAACTGCAAGAACGAAAAGACACTGAACACGGCAACGTCCATCACGACATTCTTTTTTACAGCAAAATTCTAGGCTATCAGATCACCTATACGATTTATCTCCCCTATGGATATGAGAAGATGGGCAAACTACCCGCCATTTATGTCACTGATGGGTACGAGTATCTATTGCCCCAACTTGGAAACATGAAAACGATACTTGACAACTTAATCTCAGAGAAAAAAATCAAACCAATAGTAGCCATCTTTATTGATCAGCGTGAACCGATCAATCGGTCGAATAATAGGCGCATGCAAGAACTGGCCATGAATTCCACTTACCTTGATTTTTTTGTTAAAGAATTAATTCCGACAGTTGAAAAAAATTACCCATTAATCCAGGATGCCTCCCAGCGGGCTATCCTGGGTACCTCCATGGGGGGATTGACCTCTACCTATTTTGCTTTTACTCGACCAGATGTATTTGGAATGGCAGGTATTCAGTCGCCCGCATTTTGGACTAAGCCCCAGATTTATCAGTTGTGCTCAAATCCGGCTGACCCTAAAATGAAGATCTCGATGACTGCAGGTCTTATTAATGACACCAGTAAGGAGAGTCGTAAAATGAAAGATATTCTGGCCACCAGTAGTTGCGAATATCATTATCGGGAAGTTAATGAAGGCCACAGTTGGGGAAATTGGCGAAATCTTATCAGTAGTATTCTTGAAGACTTCTTTGCATTGAAATAACTTCTTATTTTAACGGCTCGAAATTTTATTTGACGCGTATGAAGAAATATGTACCTGTCCTCTTTTTGGGGTTGCTTATTGTTATAATCCAAGCTTGTACGTCAGGAAAAGCCGCCTTAAAGGAAGGTGATTATTATGGAGCCGTTCTCGAATCCGTGAAAAGGCTGCGGGAAAGCCCAAAAAATAAAAGAGCAAAACAAGTGCTCACCCAAGGCTACCCAATGGCCATCAACTATATCGACACCAATATTCAAGATGGGATTAAGGCTGACGATCCCAATAAATGGCGCAATGCCGTTGATGGTTACACGAAGATCAATTATATCAATGACCAAATTCGGACATCGCCAGGCGCGATGAAAGTTATCCCGAAGCCGCAAAGCCGGTTCAAAGAATTGGCGGAAGCAAAAGAAAAGGCTGCCAATGAAGCCTACAACGCAGGCATTAATGAAATGATGAAAAATACGCGACAGGATAATAAACAAGCCTATTTTGATTTTAAAGATGCCAACAGTTTTCAACCCGGATACCAACAATCAATCGAAATGATGAACCAGGCTGAGTTCAACGCCACCTTGCGAGTCGCTTATGAAGAAATCAACAGTTCACAGTTTAACTATGGATCCTTTCAACCTACCATTAATTCGTTACAACGCCTGTTCCTTTCCTTCAAACCCGTTTCGCAAAAAGATACCGTGCCACCGCAACAGCTCTTGAAAATTATTTTCAACGGTTACCAACAAAACAATAGGCCCATCATCACCACAACCAACGAGACGCAATCGAGACAGATCGTAGTAGGCCAGACAAAAGGTGCTGACGGAAAAATGGTGGATCAGTTACAAACGGTAACCGCCCAAATCACATACTTTAACAAAACAATTTCTGCCAACAGTAGTGCTAATGTCACAATCACCGATACCGAAAGCAATGCCGTGTTGCAAAGCCTCAACATTGATGGCCCCTACAATTGGCAGTACAATTGGGCCACCTTTCAAGGAGATTCACGAGCGTTGAGCGGAAACGCAGCCTCGCTGGCACAGCGCAAAGAAGTTTGGCCAAATGGTCAGGATTTATTCAATCAATCCATACGTAATCTTCAAAGTAACTTAGGTCAGCAATTGAGGTCGTTTTATAGCCAATACTAACCGACAAGTCGACACGACAATTAGTTAAGTCAGATGATAAAACCTATGAAGGTAAAAGGATTTTGTTTTATGATATTTTATTATGGACGCGGGGATGGTAAGCCTGAAGTTGGGAGTTATTGAACGTTATTGGCTGGAATGCAAAGAAGAGACCCTTATGGCCATGGGCAAAAAAGCGGTTAGGTGGAGACCTCACGTTTTGTGCATGTACCCATCTTCATCAACCAGCTCATCAAAAAGAGCACACCGCTGACCGCGCTGCTCAGAGCTAACAACAAACTTACCCTAGCGCATTTGTGGAAAATATTGAAAGGCTTGCTGGCATGGACGGCCCTGGATGAAAATGAACTCTTGGCCATAAGCCAAAAACGATCGCAGGTCCGCTTGACGGGTTAGTAGCCCACCAGCCCTCTGGGTATGGGGATCATCTGCCTCTGAATTCAGATCCAAAACTTAGTGTAAACCAGAAAGGAGGCAACAACAAAAAAACGTAGATCAACAAAGTATCCGGCTTGACAACAACAAGTCGGCAGGCTTGCCTTTGCTTTAAACTTGATTCTCCTCCACGTTTAAAAATAATTCCCTAATTTAAAATTAACTTTGCATGCAGCTCCTTTAAAAAAGGAATCTGAAATGGTGAGGGGTATTTAATAAACCGTATTGCTTGAGCTATATATTTCGCATTGGGGTAGCAATTTTTTTTCTGATTTCAATTTTCTGTACGACAGGAAATTGCCAAATCCGGATTGAGGTCGTGCACCATTCTAAGTTCACCGTTAACGATTCCAGCATTTATTTGTCTGGAACATTTAATAATTGGAGCCCAGGTGACGAAAATTATAAAATGACCAAAGGTGCAAATGGGGTTTTTTATTTCAATTTGCCCGATACCCTCACTTATTTTGAGTATAAATTCACCCAAGGTTCTTGGGCTTTGGCTGAAGGCAACGGAGATGGCAAAGTAAGGGCCAACAGGGTCTATAGCCGGAATTTGGAAAAAAACCCAAATCTCGTGCAGGTGGTGATTGAAGGATGGGAGACGCAGCCTTCGTATGTAATCGTTTTAAAAAAAATCCCAAAAAATACTCCCCATGATGCTTCCATCTATGTGATGGGCAACTTTAACAATTGGAATCCGGAGGATCGATCGTATAAAATGACTAAACAGGTAGATGGCACCTATCGCGCACTGGTTTACAGCTCGTATCCTCAAATCGAATTTAAATTTACAAGAGGCACGTTGTCGTCCGTGGAGAGCCGGCCAGGGGGACGAATGCTCCCCAACCGGATTATTCCGCGCCCCATTGGGAAGCCCAACTCCGATGTGGAAGTGGAGATTGCGAGTTGGATGGATATTTCAGACTCCATCCAACTATATTCCATCTACGATTTGATCTTATTATTCTCATTTTTTCAAGGCGCCCTTTTAATTTTCACCATGCCAAGTATCCAAGGGTATAATCGTTCGGCCAATCGCTGGCTGCTTATCCTAATTGGGTTTTCTTCTTTTATCCTTTTACTAAAAGTGATCTCCAGTTCACCATTAATTGTTCAGTTTACACCCAAACTACAGATGTTGCCCGATTTTATCTTTTTTATCTATGGCCCGTTATTTTATATCTACATACAGCGGCTCTTATTTCAATCGCAGATTTTATCGGGCTCGGGTAATAAATTGTATTTTATCCCTGTGCTGATCCAATTTTTTGTTTACATGGTGTATTTTTTTATGGATGGATTATCCTTTGACACCGAAATCTCCCATCCTTATTCTGATTTGTACTTGGTGCGATTTAGTTTTGGCAGTGTGGCATGGATCTTTAATTTCTATTATTGGCTAGCGGCCAATCGGGCATTAAAAAAGTATAAAGAAAATTACGAAAACAGTAATTCTTACGAGCAAAATTTGCAGCACCTTACTACCGTGTTATTTATTCAGGCGATATGCATCTTTGCCTGGCTGGCGACTATCGTGATTGCGGTGGGAGGCAAGCTGCTTGGACTGGACGTTTTCAATGTGGTAGAATTTAGTATTGAAACGATGTGGATTGTGTTTTCCATGATTACCTTTTTTTTAGGTTATTTCACCATTCACGAACCTGATCTGTTCAGGGTAATAGAAATCGTTCCCGAATTGCAGCAACCAAACTCTATTTCGCTTTCTGTTGCAGGCGAACAAGTAAAATTAAGCTCAACAAGTGGTAAAGCAGAGGATTCCGTTGAGAACTTAGGCGAGGAAATGGCAAAAGTGAGCAACTACATGGATATGGAAAAACCGTATACCAATTCAAAATTAAATCTGGTGGAATTATCCCATCAGCTAAAACTTCCCCCTTATGTTTTGTCCAAGGTTATTAATTCTGGCTTTGGCAAAAACTTTTTTGATTTTGTCAATGGCTACCGCGTAGAGGAGTTTAAAAAACGAGTAGATGACCCGCAGTTTCGCCATTACACATTGCTAAGTATCGCCTTTGATGTTGGTTTCAATTCTAAGACTGCCTTTAATCGGTCTTTTAAGAAAATAACCAATCAAACACCTAGCGCCTTCTTCAAAAATAGGAGGGAATACTAATAGAAACCAACCAGAAAATGTGAAAACGTCTTTGCGCGGAGGAAATACCGAGGCAATCCTGTATTCAAACTCCGAATTGGAGATTGCTTCACTTCATTCGCAATGACGGTACAAGCTCCGAATTGGGGGATTGCTTCACTTCGTTCGCAATGACGAGAGTGCCACTTTCTTAAATTCGCTCCGATTAACCCCATAACTATTTGATTATTAGTGATTAATGGAATAGGTGCCGCTATGCAATTTACAGCGACCACAATGCTAAAGTGGTGCGATCGTGACAATCACCAAAGCTAATTTGCATCCGTTTCCATCGTGGAATTTTAGCAAACGATTTTAAATGCAATAATTGGCAAGAAAACGAAATAAAAAATTACGCAAAGGGGAAGCCGGGGACTAAAAAAAATAAGAATTTAATTATGAATTCAATTTTTACCGCAAAATACTGGCCAACGTGCTGGCTCATTATTGTCTTTAAATGGAGCTTTTTGGCTGTTCAATGTAGTATTTGTTTCCTTTTATGCACGATTATTTCCAACTGATTTAAATGATTGAAAATACCTTGCAATCGATTTATGAGGCGAAATCCATGAAAACGTACTTTAAACTCGAAATCTTCATAACAACCTAGTAATGAATAATTTAAAAACTCTAAACCAAGTATTTTTATGATCAAAGTGTATCTGTCTCTTAGCAAGTATTTGACAGTTTTGTTGGTGTGCGGGGCTCTATCGGGTTTTGCCCAAGAAAGAACTGTTTCGGGAAAAGTGACCGCTTCTGATGACGCGTCTGTCTTGCCTGGTGTGAATATTATTGAAAAAGGAACTACCAATGGAACAGTAAGCGATTCCAATGGGGAATTTAGAATCAATGTAGCTGAGAATGCTACCTTGGTTTTCTCTTTCATTGGTTACAAACCACAAGAAGTTAGTGTGGGCAGCCAGACGAACCTTGCCGTTGTTTTGCAAACTGATGTGACAGCTTTGTCTGAGGTTGTAGTAGTAGGTTATGGTACGCAAGAAAAGAAGGACGTAACCGGATCGGTGGTGACGGTAGGTACGGAAAACCTGAACCGGAACATCATGACTTCTCCACAAGACATGATGCTTGGTAAAGTAGCAGGCGTACAAATCACCTCTGCAGATGGTGCTCCAGATGCAAACTCGACCATAAAAATCAGGGGGACCAACTCGTTAAGCGGGGGCGTGGATCCGCTAATTGTGATCGATGGTTTTCCGGTTGATAATTCCTCAGCGGGCAATGTTCCAGGATTGTCGAATGCATTATCATTGGTGAACCCAAATGATATTGAATCATTTACCGTGCTAAAAGACGCCTCAGCAACTGCAATCTATGGTTTACGTGCCGCCAACGGAGTAATTATCATTACCACCAAAAAAGGAAAAGAAGGTAAACCTCAATTTACAATTAATAGTACGGTTTCAGTTAGTACTCCCCAACGCTATTTTGGTGTGTTGACGGGTGACCAAATGAGGTCAATTGAAAATCAACAATTGGCAGCTGGCACCCAACCAGGTCTCACCCAATCAGCAATAACCAATAGACTGGGTACTGCAAATACGGATTGGCAAAAGCAAATCTATCAGGCTGCTGTGTCCAATAACCAGAATTTGAGCATGGCTGGGACTTATAAAAACATGCCCTATCGGGTTTCTTATGGTTATACTGATCAAGAAGGTCTTTTGAAAACGACCAACAACGTCCGTAATTCCATTAATATAAATTTGACGCCTTCGTTTTTTCAGGGCGACTTGCAGGTGGCCGCTACCTTCAAAGGGATAAACTCACAATCAAACTTTGGTAATACGGGGGCTATTGGCTCGGCTATTGCTTATGATCCAACCCAGCCTGTATATAATGGCAATACCAAATGGGGAGGATACACCACCTGGGTGTCAAGTTCTAGTAATCTAGCCAATGGCCAAATGGATCCCAACGGCACGCCTAATCCAATTGCTACAGCTAATCCTGTGGCTTTGCTTAATCAAACCGACAACCGTGGTAGCGCGTATGTCGGTATTGGAAATTTAAAGTTGGACTACCGGCTTCGTTTTTTTCCAGCGATCAAATTAACCATGAATGCTGGCTTTGATTACTCTTCTTCAACCGGCTACAATAACAACCCTAATAATGCAGCTTTTACCGCAGCCAATGGATATGGTTCTTTGAACAATTATACTGGTAACAACCGGTCTCGGCTATTAGACTTATATGCCAATTACGCGAAGACCATCAACAAACATAAGTTTGATGTGACGGCTGGTTACTCGTATCAGAGTTTCGAGGTTTACTCTTCAAGCTTTATTAGAAACGGTCAAAATCCACCTATCTATCAAACTTCTCAAGCGGAAACTAAAAACGGAACCCCAGTATTAGATGCTAACGGAAATCCGGTTCAAGTGGCTTATCAGGCAGTTCCGCAATTGAATTATCTGGTTTCTTTCTTTGCCAGAGCGAATTATTCTTTTGCCGATAAGTATTTGGTTTCCCTTTCCTTACGCGATGATGCCTCTTCGCGCTTTGCAAAGCAAAACCAATTCATCATTTTCCCCTCTGCGGCAGTGGGTTGGAGGATCAACAAAGAGTCGTTTATGCAATCGGTCAAAGTCGTTTCTGACTTGAAGCTAAGGGGCAGTTATGGGATCACCGGAAACCAAAACATTAATCTTAATGGTTCCGCTCAAAACTCAAGCTATCCCTATTTAGGTCTTTACCAACAGGGCACTACTCCCTTCCAATATCAATTTGGTAGCGGCAACGTGATCACTCAGCGTCCTCAGGCTTATGATGCTAACATTAAATGGGAGACTACGGCACAAGCTGATATCGGAATTGATTATGGATTTCTCGATAACCGGATTACAGGTACAGTCGATGTGTACCAGAAAAATACCACTAATTTATTAAACCAGGTACCGGCACCTTTGGGGAGTAATTTCACGAACTCCATCCTTACCAATGTGGGTAGTATGACCAATAAAGGGATTGAATTTGCAGTTAACGCACTGGTCATTAAGCATCAAGATTTTCAGTGGAATTTTGGGTTTAATATTGCCCATAGTGTGAATCAAATCACTAAGCTTCTTGTCAACAACGATCCAAACTCCATTGGGAATTTGGTTGGAAATATCTCCGGAGGTCTTGGTGGTCAGATTCAAAATCAACAGGTTGGTTATCCTATAAATTCCTATTTTGTTTTCCAACAAGTGTATAGTCCCCAAGGCAAACCAATTGAAGGCTTGTATGTTGACCAGACAGGTAAAGGAGGTACGGTAACTGGAAATAACGCCAACCGTATCCGTTTTCATAGCCCAAATCCTACCGCTTTGATGGGGATCAATTCACGATTTAACTACAAGAAATTTGACCTTTATTTATCAGGACATGCAGTTTTTGGCAACTATGTTTATAACAATAATCAATCTTCAAAAGCGTACTACTCTAATATGTATTACCAATCAGGCTATTTTAATAATGTGCCTTCAGCAATTACCGATGCCAATTTCGTTTACCCACAATCTTATTCCAGCTATTATGTTCAGAATGCTACTTTCTTTAGGATGGACAACATAAACCTGGGTTATAACTTGGGTGAGGTAGTACAGAAACTTAAAGCACGAATAAGCTTTACTGTGCAGAATGCCTTCTTCATCACCAAATACAAAGGAGTAGATCCGGAAGTGAATGGAGGGATAGATAACAACATCTATCCCCGCCCACGTGTGTATATGTTAGGAGTTAATTTAACGTGGTGATTAAATATATGATCTGATAAAAATTATGACTATGAAACCATTAAAAATATTTGTTTGCTTCTTCGCATGTATGTTGTCATTCACTTCGTGTTTGAATGACTTAAACCCGAAATCATTGGGCACTCAGGCGGTAACAGCTTCTGCACTTTATGTCACACCGGCAGATTTTCTGGGTGGCTTGGCTAAACTATACGCCAGTTTTAATCTTCAAGGATCCAATGGAGATACAGACATTACCACCGCACTCACAGGCGGAGATGGAGGGGCAACCGTATACACCCGTCAACTTTGGAATTGGCAGGAATTGTCGACTGATGAAGCTGTAATCGCATGGACAGGCAATGCTGACTTGCAAAACATCCACCAGCAAAACTGGACGGCAACAGGTGGATATCTCACCGCGCTTTACACACGCATTATGTATACTGTTACACTTTGTAATGAGTTTATTCGGCAATCCGCTAAGTCCACTGATGCTTCTGTAATGCAATACCATGCCGAGGCTCGCTTTTTGCGCGCACTCGCGTATTGGCACGCCTTAGATTTATATGGTAATCCTCCTTTCGTTACGGAAACAAGTCCGATTGGTGCAGTGCCTCCACCCCAAACTACGGCAATCAAATTATATAATTACATTCAATCCGAACTAAGAGCCATAGAAAGTCAACTGGGTACCCCTACGTTCAATTATGGCCATGCGGATCAGGGTGTGCTTTGGATGTTACAGGCTAAATTATTTCTCAATGCCCCAACGTACACAGGTGCTACCAATACCTACGATTCCTGTGTTACTGCGTTGAATAAGATTTTTGCTTCTGGTAAATATTCGTTGGCTACAAGTTATGGTATGAACTTCAGCGCAGATAATAACAACAGTCCGGAGATGATTTTCCCAATTACGCAAGACGGAGTATATTCCCAAACTTACGGAGGTATGGGTTTCGTAATTCACGCAGCATTGGGCGGAAGTATGTCACCCTCTAACTATGGCGTTACGGCTACATGGGGTGGCACAAGGGTGACTTCTGCTTTGGTAAACAAGTTCACTAACAACACAGATGTGAGGGGCAATTTCTATACCAGTGGGCAAAATCTAGAAATAGCTGATTACACCGTTTTCACGGATGGCTATGCCGTTCAAAAATTTACAAACCTGACTTTTGCTGGTGGTCATTCGCCAAGCGGTGCTCCCGATTTTGTAGATACGGATGTGCCCATGTTTCGCCTGGCTGATGCGTACCTAATGTATGCAGAAGCTTTTCTGCGCGGAGCCTCCTCTGCCGATGCGACAACGGCAACCACCTACTTGAATAACGTGATTACCCGGGCGAATGCAGGAAGTAAAGCCAATAACTATACTATGCTGACCGTTGGCAGTGCCAATGATCTCCAATTTATTTTGGACGAACGTGCACGTGAATTGTATTGGGAAGGACACCGCAGAACGGATTTAATACGGTTTGGACAATTTTCTGGAGGTGCGTATATCTGGCCATGGAAAGGAAATGTAATGAGTGGGGCAGCCACCTCTTCGGATGGTCATTTAAATATTTACCCAATCCCGGCCAGTGATTTGGCAGTAAATCCTCATTTGAAACAAAATCCGGGATATAATTAATTATGAATTATTAAATGAAAATGATTATGAAAAATAGTATTTCGATATTCGTTTGGCCTCTTCTCGCTGCAATTATTTTGTTTGCCTGTGAGAAGGCTGATACCAAAGTGACTTTTCTTGGAGGGACTGCCCCAGTGCTTACGGCTTCTAGCGCAGGACCACTCGTATTGGCAAAGGCAACCGCAGCGTATAGTTCATTACAGTTTCAATGGACTGATCCCAGTTATCAATTCTCTAATGGGGTAAATACACAGGATGTTTATTATACCCTTCAGATTGATCTTGACACTACGGCATGGACTACCTTTTCAAATCCGAATATGGTGACACTTCCCTTTACAGCAGAGGTGGCTACGGCTTTTACGGTAAAATCACTGAACACCGTCCTGGCTGGCCTTCAATTACCCGATTATTATCCCCATAATTTTGCGTTTCGGATCAAGGCCACTATGGCCAGTAATGGTGCTCAGGTTACCACCAACAATGTGCCCGTCTATTCAAATGTGGTTAAAATTACCATTAGCACTTATTTGGATGTTGTGTATCCTGTGCCAGCAAACTTGTTTATAACGGGTGATGCTACCCCTGGTAACTGGATGAGTGGAGGAGATGCGCCGTTGGTTAGTCAACAATTTACAAAAACCAATGCCTACACATTTGTATTGAAAAACTTTCAATTTTTAGGAGGTAGCTCAGTTGGGTTCTTGTTCGTGCCGATATATGGTGACTGGACTAATAAATACGGATTTACTGGTGCTAAACATGCAAATAATGTTTCCGGGGACAGTTTTACTCCTGGTGGCAATGACTTTGCCCCTCCCGCACCAGGCAAGTATACAATAACGGTCAACTTCAAGACTGGTAAATATTCAATCCAATAATAAAAAAAGACTATGAAAAGAATATGGATTTTTATTTCTGTTATTGCCTTAGTGGCCTTCGCCCTTTCATGCAGTCAGCAGATTGAACCTACGGCACAGTTTTCTAAAAGCAAAGTTGCCTTTGCCGCAACCTCATCAGTGACTTCAGTCAGTGCTTCTGCAAAAGATTCACTCACATCGGTTGTTTCACTAACTTGGAATGACCCAAAATTTACAGCGGGTGGCATTAACCAAAGTATTTTCACCGTATGGGTGAGCCCAACAGGAACGAACTTTGCCAATTTCGGAAGCAAAGTTTTCTCAGGAGTTTTAACAGGATCTTTGTTAGGGAAAGAGCTTAATGGAATGGCTTTGAAGTTGGGCGGCACCATCGGCCAGACCATTACACTGGATGTAAAGGTAGTAGCCTCATTGGCCAACAATACAGAGCAAATAAGTTCAAACGTACTGCAAATTGCAGTTTCACCGTATGGCGATTTGTCGCTTACAAGTTCGCCAACAAAGATAATCACGTCAGCCGCAAACTCCCTGAATGTGGGTGCCACTTTTACATGGAACACCGCCTTTAACGGGTATAGCGGAGTGAAAACCTACCAGTTTCAATATGCAGCGCACGGAACTAGTTTCGCCAACCCAACTACGTCAAGCGTAACGGGGTATAGCCAGTCCTTTACTCAAAATGTATTAAATAATATAGCGTTGGGCTATGGTATAGCTGTTGGCACAACTGGGTATGTTGACTTTAGAATAAAAGCCTCCAACGAATCAGGCGATGTGCTTTATTCCAACGTGGTAACGGATACCATTGGTACTTTTGCCCCTTATAATTCTATCGGAATAATTGGGGATGCAACTCCTGGTGGATGGAATAATGATGTTGATTTATTTAGGCCAGACGCAGTAAATAGCCCTACCAGTTGGACGGTTAATGTTTATCTGACCGGTGGCCTTTCTGCAAAATTCAGAGCCGATGATGCGTGGACAACCAATTGGGGCGATACGCACTGGCCATCTGGAACTGGTTTAGAGAATGGCAGTAATATTCCTGTAGGTGCTTCTGGCTACTATCAAGTAAATTTTAATAGTGCTACAGGGGCATATTCCTTTACCTTACTCACAACTCCTGTTTATTCAAAAGTTAGTGCGATTGGTGATGCCACACCCGGGGGATGGAGCACCGATACCGAATTAACCCAAAGTACAACCAATAATCAGGTTTGGACAGGAACGGTTGCCTTGACAGCCGGAGGTAGTGTGAAGTTCAGGGCTAATGATGCTTGGACGACCAATTGGGGCCCTGGAACTGCATCACCCACCGGATTATCGGGCTGGGGAGTATTGAACGGAGGGAACATAGCAATCACTACTTCTGGAAAGTATTTTCTCTACATTAATGCAGCTACAGGTGAATATTTGATTGGTAGTGTTGATAATAACGCAGGCGCAGGAACACCTTATGCCCAAATAGGAATTATAGGAGATGGTACTCCAGGGGGCTGGAATACGGATACCTTTTTGATACAAGATCCAGCGAATCCTTATAAATGGTCAGGTAAAGTAACATTGACTGCGGCTTCAGCAAAGTTTAGAGCAGATGCAGCTTGGACAGTAAATTGGGGTAACACCACTTTCCCAAATGGGATTGGAACGGTAAATGGTGCCAATATTCCAGTTACTGCTGGAAATCCTCAGATAACATTTAATTCCGCAACTGGAGAATACACGTTCACTTATTGATTGTTTTTAGGGTAAAGTCGGGGGCTTCGGCCCCTGATTTTTTTCTAGTATTCTAACACTTTCTTGAAAATGGGTCTATGAAGTTATCCTTACTTTCTATTCTTTTTTTTGTTTCGAGTTTGGTATTTGCCCAGACGGTAACGCTGAGCCCTTCCGTTTCCCCAACCTTATTTCATTATAACGATCAGATCACGGTGACTTATGATGTAACAGGGACTTCGTTGGCGAGCTTATCGGCTGCCTGGATTTGGGTTTGGATACCGGGAAGCACTGCCATTAATGCGCTATATAATGTTACTCCAGCCAGCACGAATACTTCGCTTACCAATAACGCGAAATTCACCAAGTCGGTGGTTAATGGGAGAACATTGTTTACAATAGTATTTACACCTTCCACTTTTTTCGGCTCAGATATCAGTGCCCAAACACAGATGGGCATGTTGTTAAAAGGCAACGACTGGCCCAACGGTCAAACGTCAGATTATGTTTCTAATTTTTTGATAGGAAACACTTTTCAAACTTTACTCACCGCACCCTCACAGCAACCCTTGTTTGTTATTAATGGCAATTCCGTGCCCGTATCGGCTACTGCCTCCGCGTCTTCTAATTTTTCTTTGGTGATAAATGGTCGGGTGGTTAATTCGCAAACTGCGGCCACTACCTACACCAATACACTCACCGTGAGCGATTCTGTAAAATTCTATCAGGTTTATCTTGTTGTGACTTCGGGCACCACGATTGATACGTTGGCATTTAGTTATCTCATTCCTCAACCCAGCCCTGCCTTGGCACGGCCGATAGGGATTATCGATGGTATTAATTATGATGCGGCTGATCAAACTAAAGTTACCTTAAGTTTTTGGGCACCGAATAAAACTTCCGTTTATGCTTTTGGTGACTTTACCAATTGGAATGTTACCCCAACTTATTTGATGAACAAGGACGGTGAACATTTTTGGGTGCAGGTGACGGGCTTGACAGCAGGAGCAGAATATGCTTTTCAATACTTGGTTAATGATACACTTAAAATTGCAGATCCTTATTCCGACAAAATCCTCGATACCCAAGATACAGGCATACCGGCCACCACCTATCCCAACTTAAAACCTTTCCCCGCTAAAGCTAAGAACAGTCAGGATTATTACAATCGCCTATCCATTATACAAACCGGGCAAACGCCTTATCCGTGGAAGACGTCCAGTTATCAAAAACCGGTGAAAGAAAACCTGGTGATTTATGAATTGTTGATTCGTGATTTTTTTGATTCTAACAATCGAAATTATCAGAACCTGATTGATACCATTTCGTATTTTAAAAAATTAGGGGTGAGTGCCATTGAGCTGATGCCAATCACGGAATTTAACGGAAACGACAGTTGGGGATATAACCCCACCTTCATGTTTGCTCCGGATAAATATTATGGCACGAAAGATAAACTTAAAGAATTTATTGATGTGTGCCATGCCAACGGTATTGCGGTAATTATGGATATGGTACTTAACCAACAAGACATTCCGAATTCGTATGCCATGTTGGATTTTGATTTTTCGGTTGGCAAACCCAAGGCTTCTAACAAATGGTTTAATGTGAATGCCCCGCATCCCTTTAGCGTATTCAATGATCTCAATCATGAGAGCACCTACACCCGTGCTTATGTGGATACTATTCTTTATTACTGGACGAATCAATATAAGATGGACGGATTTCGGTTTGATCTATCAAAAGGTTTTACACAATTTTATTCCGGTAGCGATGTGAATCTTTGGGGTCAATACGATGCTTCACGTGTAAATAACCTTGAACGGATGATGGATAAACTTTGGAGTTATTCTCCCACCACCTATGTAATCCTCGAGCATTTTGCCGTAAACAGTGAGGAAAAAGTGCTAGCCGAATACCGAACAAGTGAAAATCTGGGTGCAATGCTCTGGGAAAATTATAACAGCCAATACAACCAGGCTACAATGGGGTATGCCAGCGGTTCAGATTTTAGCGGAATCTATTATGGCAACAGTGGTTGGGCTGTTCCCCATTCAGTGGGTTACATGGAGAGCCATGATGAAGAAAGGTTGATGTATAACAACGAGACTAATGGAAATGTGCTTGGCGGTTATTCTACGAAAGTTTTAGATACAGCACTAGTGAGGATGAAAGCAGCCGCGTTAGTTTTTTACACTATACCTGGGCCGAAAATGCTGTGGGAGTTTGGGGAATGGGGATACGATAAATCAATCAATCTTTGCACAGATGGGACAATCAATACTAATTGCCGAATATCTGCCAAACCGGTGGAGTGGACGGCTTACCTCACGGATCTTAACCGAAAGGCTTTACACGATCATGTAGGCGACATGATCCGATTGAAAAAAAGTTATAATGTTTTTACGGCAGGAAGTGCAACAATCCAATCCACTGCAAACTCCCTGGTCAAGCAGATTACTTTGCAAAATAGTCCCTACACGGCTACCCCAAATGATTCTACGCAAATGAACGTGCAGATAGCGGCAAATTTCGACCTGGTGCCTCAAACGGTATCGATTAGTTTTCCTCATGCTGGAACCTGGTATGATTATTTTAATAAGGGTGCGGCCATCACTATTCCTTCCGCTGGGCTTTCTTTGACCATGACCCACGGCATGTACAAGCTTTATACCGATGTGCCCATTAAGGCTCAAGGTGTGATTACCGGTATTGGGCAAACGATGGTAGACCGGGAAGTTTCCATTTACCCTAACCCAACCAACGGAAAATTTCAAGTTAAAATAGAAGGCGCAATTGCAACTCTTCAGGCAAGAACAATAGCGGGGGTAGTGGTATCCCCCAATCGAGTTGATGAAACTACCTGGGATGTAAGTTCATTTGCCCCAGGGCTTTATATCATTGAGATAAATACAGATAAAGGAATTGTTAGAAAAAAGTTAATTAAAAATTGAAAAAGAAAACCATGTGTTCACGCTCTTCACGTTTCATTTTTTCTATGGGGCTATTATTATTTTGGATCATTTCTACGGATACCCAAGCTCAGGATTTGAAAGTATATCCTTCCAATTGGTGGGTGGGCATGAAATGGAATAAGGTGCAACTGCTTATGCATAGCTCAGATGCATCGTTGAATAAAGAAGAGATTTCAATCAAATATCCGGGGATTACGCTAAACAAAGTAAATGTTTTGGACAACCCAAAATATTTGGCACTTGATATTACGATAGCACCGGATGCCCAACCCGGCATTGTTTCAATTAATGTGGGCAAGAATAAGAAATCAATTAGTTGGCCACTCAGCAAAAGAAGAGCCGGTAACGGAAAAGCGTTTGCGCAAGGCTTATCTTCCGCAGATGTGGTTTATCTCCTAATGCCAGACCGTTTTAGCAATGGCGATCTTTCCAATGACAAGGTTACCGGCATGCGCGATCAAACCCTCAACCGTGATTCTATTTATCATCGCCATGGGGGAGATTTACAAGGTATAATCGACCATCTCGATTACCTAAAAGACCTCGGAGTAACTGCCCTTTGGACTACACCCGTTCTTGAAAATGACATGCCGAATAGAACGGAACATGGTTACGCCATCACCGATCATTATAAAGTGGATCCTCGCTTTGGTGGAAATTCTGCTTATAAAAGACTCAGCGATGAACTGCACAAGCGAGGAATGAAATTAGTTCAGGATGCTGTGTATAATCATTCCGGCTTATATCATATTACCGTTCAGGATAAGCCAGAGAAAGATTGGCTTCATGAATGGCCCGCTTACACCAACACCAACTACAAGGATGCAGCCCTTATGGATCCTTATGGATCGCTAAAAGACAAGAAGCAAATGTCGGATGGATGGTTTACACCGATGATGCCCGATCTTAACCCAAGCAATCCGTATATGGCCAACTATCTTATCCAAAATGCGCTATGGTGTGTGGAAGAATTTGGTGTGGATGCCTGGCGTATTGATACCTACATCTATTGCGATTTGGATTTCATGAATCGATGTAACAAGGCATTGTTAGACGAGTATCCGAATATTTATATGTTCGGTGAAACCTGGGTGCAGACGCCTTTGAACCAGGCTTACTTTGTAGAAAATAATTTGAACGTGCCGTGGAAAAGCAATTTGCAGGGAGCGACTGATTTCCAAACGAACTTCCATGGCATATTCCCCGCACTTAATAAAAAAGGGGGTGGTTTTTCGCAACTTTATTTAACTCTTAGTAATGATTTTGTTTATAAAGATGCTTCTAAAATGGTGAGCTTCTTAAATAATCATGACACGGACCGGGCACTTTCTCAATTAGGTGATGATGTTTCTAGTTATAAAATGGCGGTGGGTTGGTTGTTGACCACAAGGGGCATACCACAACTTTATTATGGAGAAGAAATATTGATGAAAGGCAGAACCAGCCCGAAAGACGGATGGGTGAGGCTTGATTTTCCAGGTGGATGGAAAGGCGATAAAAAAAATGCGTTTACACAAGAAGGATTGACAGGGGAAGAAAAAGCGGTTCAGGCGTATGTAAAAAAACTCGGAAACTTTCGGAAAAATTCTACCGCGGTTACCACGGGGAAATTGATGCAATTTATTCCTACCAATAATAGCTATGTGTATTTCCGTTACGATAACCAACAGACCGTTATGTGTGTGGTGAACAACAATTCAGTTGAAAAGGAAATTAATATGGATGCTTATTTAGAGCGGACGGCTGGTTTTGTGGGGGGCAAGGATGTGATTACAGGGAAGGTAGAAAACCGAAAATTTTTAGCTTCACCTAATTCGATTACTATTTTGGAATTGACAAAATAGTTGAGCGTTGATTATTGCGATTCGCTTGAAATAAATTGAGTGACCGCTACGACAAATCAATGTAACCAGCGCCACTTTTTATCGTCCACCAAAAATGGCCGTGCCGATTCTTATCAACGTACTCCCTTCTTCGATGGCGATCTGATAATCCTGGCTCATGCCCATGGATAATTCCTTCATCGTGATATTGGCGGGTAATTTCATCTCCCCGATTTTATCAAATAGCAATTTTAAATTTCTGAATTCCTTTCTCACTTGATCGGAATCGGACGTGAAGGTAGCCATGCCCATCAGGCCGATTATTGCGATGGAATCGAGCTGATTAATTTTTTCGGCTTTTATTAGTGCTATTACTTCTTCTTCATCAAAACCAAATTTAGTTTCTTCTTTCGCAATGTGGATTTGTAGCAGACAAGGAATGACACGATTTATTTTTTTTCCTTGTTTATGGATTTCTTCCAGAAGTTTGAAACTATCCACTGCGTGGATCAATGCAACAAAGGGCACTACTTGTTTTACTTTGTTGGATTGCAAATGACCAATCAGATGCCATTCAATGTCCTTGGGCAAGGTTGATTGTTTGCCAACAAGTTCCTGGACCTTATTTTCTCCGAAAACCCGCTGACCGGCATCGTAGGCTTCTTTTATTTTTTCTATGGGATGCATTTTGCCTACGGCTACCAATTGGCACGATTTAGACGAAAGAAGATTCTGAAAAATGTTTATATTATTTCTGATGTCCATTGTATAAATTAGCCACAATTAATGATGATGTAAAGTTATGGCGATCATAGGTACGTTACTAAAAAAAGGCATCAAACTTCGCGAAAACCTTCAGCAGGAATACTCTTCTCCTTTTGAGCTACAGAAAGAAGAACTAAAAGAGCTCATGATAACCGCTTGCCAAACAGAGTTTGGTAAATATTACGGCTTTAACGATATTCTTAGTCAATTCAGGAAAAAGGGGAAGACTTTCTATGAGGCCTACAAATCCGCTGTGCCTATTCATGATTACAATAAAATATATAAGGATTGGTGGCAGCTAACCTATAAAGGTGCTAAGAATATTTGTTGGCCGGGCCGGATTAAATATTTCGCCCTCAGCTCAGGCACATCCGAATCTGCCTCAAAGCACATTCCGGTAACCAAGGAGATGACCAAGGCGATCCAGCGCACAAGTATCCGCCAGATTTTGTCCTTGTCAAAATACGATTTGCCGTCTTCAATTTTTGAGACCGGCATTTTGATGATCGGAGGGAGTACGCACCTCAACAAAAGAGGAAGTTATTTTGAAGGCGATTTGAGCGGTATTCAAGCAGCTCGCTTGCCATTTTGGTTTCAACACTTTTACAAACCAGGAAAGAAAATTGCCAAAAGCAGAAATTGGGATGTTAAGTTGAATGAGATAGTACGCAAAGCAAGCGATTGGGACATTGGAATAATTGTAGGTGTGCCCGCATGGATTCAGATTTTAATTGAAAAAATAGTTGCCCATTATCATCTTAAAAACATTCATGAAATTTGGCCTAATCTGCGGGTGTATGTGCATGGGGGCGTTTCCATAGATCCCTACAAGAAAAGTTTTGAAAAACTATTGGGTCGGCCAATATATTATATCGAAACCTACCTGGCTTCTGAGGGATTTCTTGCCTATCAGGCCGTACCGAAGAGTAAGTCCATGAAGTTGGTGTTGAACAATGGTCTCTTCTATGAATTCGTCCCGTTTAATGATACTAATTTTCTTCCATCGGGGGAAATCAAACCTGATGCACAGGCCTTGTCGATAGACGAAGTGGAAGAAGGGAAGGATTATGCGCTCTTGCTCTCTACCTGTGCGGGCGCCTGGCGGTACTTAATTGGCGATGTCATCAAATTTACCTCCATTGAAGAATCAGAAATCCATATTTCGGGTCGCACAAAGCATTTTCTTAGTTTGTGCGGAGAACACTTGTCAGTGGAAAACATGAACAAGGCCATTGAGTTGGTTTCGGATGAACTCAATATTTCCATAAAAGAATTTACCGTTTCAGGGATTCCGCATGGTACTCTCTTTGCCCACCATTGGTATATCGGCACAGACGATAAGGCAGATCCTGAGATTTTAAAAGAAAAAATTGACCAGCGCTTGAAAGAGCTGAATGATGACTATGCCGTGGAGCGCAGTGCAGCTTTAAAAGAAGTTTTCGTGGAGGTTTTGCCCTTACAAATATTTTATGATTGGCTCAGTGTCAAAGGTAAAACGGGTGGTCAGAATAAATTTCCACGCGTTATGAAGGATGCACAGTTGGCGGACTGGGTGGATTTTATTTCTCGGTGATGTTCATTGCACTCAACGGAATACAATTCGGAATTTTGTTAGCCTTCTTGGTAGGCCCCGTTTTTTTTACCATTATTCAAACAAGCGTTGAGAAAGGTTTTTGGAATGGGGCATTGGTGGCCATTGGTGTTTCGATCAGTGATGTCCTCTATGTTACCATTTGTTATTTTGGGTTATTTCAATTTCTAAATGACCCTAAATCCAAAACCAATATGGCTTATATTGGAGGGGCCATCCTTATCGCCTTCGGACTTTATCATTTATTGGTGAAGGCACCTAGGTCTAAAATGGTTTCGTTCCATGCTGCCGCAGCGAGACAGCCTCTTAAATATATTTTGAAAGGATTTGTGATTAACGGAATCACCCCTATGGTGTTTATTTTTTGGATTGGCACGATCAGCTTTGCAACAGTCGAGTTCCACTACTCTACGGGCTTCGAATTTTTCGTTTTTTTTGGCGCCTTATTGAGTACCGTACTCGTTGCCGATATTACAAAGGCATTTTTGGCGGATAAACTCAGAAGATTGATTACGCATCGTTTTCTAATGATTATGAATATTGTGATCGGAATATTCCTTATTGGTTTTGGTATTCGCCTGCTTGTGATGGCGAAGAACGGTATTCAACTCCTTCCCTGATTTCATTACAGAAAAGCAACGAGCTATCACCATAGCTGAGGAAACGGTAGCTATTATTCAACGCCTCGTTATATATTAATCTCCAATCTTGCCCGATGAAAGCGGCAACGAGCAAAATCAATGTTGAACCTGGCTGATGAAAATTGGTAATCAAGGCATTGCCAATTTTAAAATCATACCCCGGTAGAATGTAAATTGAAGTTTCTCCAATCAATTGCTCCGTTTTTTCAGCATCCATTTTTTTTAGAATGGATTGGATCGCATCTTCTTTGCGTATCGCCTTTAGCGAGGACGCATCGTTCTGATGTATATTAAACGCTGCGTTAGGATTATAAAAAAGTTTTACTCCATACCAGTAAATGCTTTCCAGTGTACGAAGGGAGGTCGTGCCAACGGCAACAACCGATTTATTCGACAACAGATTCTCAAGATTTTTTCGGGTAATTACAACTTGCTCAGCATGCATGATGTGTTCTTTCGCATCCTCCACTTTCACAGGTTGGAAAGTGCCAGCACTCACGTGTAACGTAAAAAAATCTGTACCGATATTTTTTTTACTCAATGAGATAAGCACTTCATTGCTAAAATGGAGACCGGCTGTCGGTGCGGCCACGGCACCATCTTCTTTCGAATACACAGTTTGGTACCGATCATAATCGCCTTTTTCAGCATCGCGCTTGATGTACGGTGGTAAGGGGATGGCCCCTACTTGCTGCAATACTTCTGAAAAAGTGAGAGGAAGATTCCAATTGAATTCCACCACACCGTTTTCTCGATCTACCAAAGTTGCCGAAAGTATTAGCTCTTTATTATTTTTTATCAGTGAGGTGTCTACATTCCATCTTTTCAAGTTTCCGATGGTGCAATGCCATTTTGATTTTTCTTTAGCAGTCATTGCTAAAGCGATAAGGGGAGATGGGGCAACTGGGTCGAGAAGAAAGACTTCAATTACCGCGCCTGTTACCTTTTGAAATAATAACCGGGCCGGAATCACTTTGGTGTCATTAAAAAAAAGAATTGAATCTTCGGGCAAGTAATCGATCAGCTTATCAAACTTTGCGTGTGTGATTTTTCCATTCTGGTAAACCAACAATTTAGATTGGTCACGTTGCGTCATCGGATGAAGGGCTATCCGATGCTCAGGCAATTCATATATAAAGTCTTTAATGGTAACAGGATTAGACATCGGTGGTAGTTTTCTTGAAGCGTATGTCCTATCAATTCTTTTTTACCATTCTGCTCCCGGATCAATTCGAAAAACTTCGCTCATCTCGTCTAGCAATGGCTGGAGGTGTTCGCTGTGTTGTCCTAAGCGGCCACCTAAGCAGGGTGCAAGGATTTTCCATTCCGGCAAGTGGAGCTGAGTAGTAGAGATTACTTCTTCAACTTTGGCTTGCCATTTCATTTTTAGAGATTGCTCTCCGGTAAATATTCCTTCGCTGATGAGTTCGCTCTCGAGAGGAGATTCTTCAAAAATCCCCAAGGCGTAAGGCATGGCACCTTCCAAAGATTTCTGTAGTCGTGAAATACTTTCTTCGGTCGCTGTGCCCAATTGTTTTACCCACGTGTTGGCGTGAAGCGTATGGTAGCGCAATTCACCTTTTATTTTTTTTGCCAAAAGCGAGAGCGGCTCATAAGACGATTCGGTGAGCATCTCCCAGCGCAAGGCATCGGCTGTATCAAATAAAAAATGGCGGATCAAACTAAAATCATATTCTCCATTTGGAAGTTCTACCAGTTGGCAATTATGAAACTTATTTGCCGGGCGCATAAATGCAACAGTATCCGGTGTTTGCTCACCAAGGGCGGTCAACATTTGAAAAAGTGCAAAACTCTGGCCAATCTTGTCTTGAGCCATGGAGGAGAAGGCAATGTCTTCTTCTAGTAAAGGACCCAAGCCTGTCCATTCACTATTTCGATGGCCAAGGATAAGCAGGTCGTCAGCCATTTTGTACAATAACTCTTTGATCGGTTCTTGATTCATGTTTTGATAGATTCTCTATGGTGGATTCTTGTCACTAGATGCTAGAATCCAGTAGCCAGCTACCAGCATCCATCCTCTAATTTTTATTTCCTTCTAAAAACCTTTTCAACTTATCTCCTCCTTTATAATCGGATGCATCGCGGAATTTTTTCTCCGGAAGTGTATTCCACAAATCGTTTTCTTCTTCAGAAGTGAAACGTATTTTATTTTTTTCGATCGCCCAGAGATTATAAACGATTTTATCGGTTTCCACTAATTCCTTCGCCTTAAGCATTGCTTCGTTGGGCGAGCCCGCTTCCACACTTCCCGCATGCACATGCTGTTTGCCTCGCTTGACCAAATGATAAACTTCAAAAGTCTTTTTTTCCGATACCGCTGGTTCATTTGAAATTAAATCAAAAACATCCTGATTTCCTTCGGTGGTGGGGGAAACAAAAACATTGCGGGTTTCGACTACATAAATTGAATAGCATGTAAATCTTCGCGTAAATGTTTCCTTTGCAAGCACATAAGCTAATTCCAAGTTAGGCGCATGAACAGCCCCTTCGTGCTGAAAGGGTTTCTCTGCTTTCCCTTGTACAAAAACTTCAAACGTGCCGAACTGATCCAATTGTTTTTTCGGATTGGTTTGCCCAATCTTTGGTAGACGGGAAACACGAGGGTCAAGGGTTTTCAAGATTTCATCCATTGCAATGCAAATATATCAGTTTGCAACCGTTTGAATGCCAGTCATCATGACAATCTCAATTTTTTTTTAAATCGAATTTACACTTATCTTCAATGCTGAAATGAAAAATCTCCATCTTTTGGTAGAGAAATAATTTTGAGAAAAAATTTATTGAAACTGTTAAACCACCAAGGAAGCATCGGTATCTTATATGAGGCGGTTTTCCTTAAAAGCAGAAAGGGTTCTGTCAGTTAAAAGTTGAATTGAGTAAAAGATGAAGAGGCCTTAAAACTCAAAGGTTACAACAGGTACAACCAACCACCCAAAAAAGGACAAACTTTTGGCACAACATTTTCAATAATCGACAATTCATTTGATTGAGTATCTTTATCTTCACGACTAGCTCACTGATGCCCCTTGACCGATCCATCTCATGAACAAGATATTTTTTGCAATACTTTTTATTGGCAGCCTCCACGCGAGCGGACAAAATGCCGAACAAACAAAAGTGAACCAATCGCTGGTCAAGCTTTTTGATGCACTCGCTGCTCTTGACATAGACGGGATCAAAGCTTTTTCAGCCAAAGACTTGATGGTGCTGGAGAGTGGTGTCGTCTGGAACTTGGACACGCTCGCACAAAAGGTAGATAATTTAAAAGGTACGAGCTTCAGCCGCACCAATCATTTGGATTTTATTCGTACCGAGATAAACGGAAACTCGGCCTGGGTAGCGTATTACAATACTGCAGACATGATTGTCAACGGAGAAGAGATTCATAAGAAATGGCTTGAAAGTGCATTGCTTGTGAAAGAAGATAAAACGTGGAAGATAAAGCTACTCCACTCCACCACGCTGAAGAAACAAGAGTAAAACTTATCTAATCTCCTTTTCAACAACGGCTAAGTTTTCAATCAACTTCTGTTGAAGATTTTTTAATTCTTCCAATTCATCGACTCTCCAGATGTAGATGTAGGATAAAATGCTCTCCGCCCCGCGGTCATTAAAAAGGCCATGATAGTCAGCTTGAAATTTGGTCTTCGGAAGGGTGTATCCAAGATATTTTCCCCGTGTATTTACACTGATGTATCGGCTCACTAACATGACGTATTTGTCTATAATGAGTGATCGGGTAATTAAGCTCTCTTCTTCCGAATCTTTGGTAGCTTCTTCAAATGAGGATAGAAAAGATTGAATGACTAGATTTTGAATGATACTAATTTTTCCATTTGCTTTGATGGAGTTTAAAATACTTAATTCGGGATCAAAAGTCCAGGTCCACTGCACTTCGGCAAGTAAAGAATCCAAAACAGAATGCCTGAATTCAGTATAGTTGCCGCTATAAATTTGTAACAGCTTAAAAGCGGCATCTTTTGATCGTTCATTGTAGGATATGGTGCTCTTGAGCTGGGATAAATTATCAGCCATCTCTTTTTTAATGGCTTTCAAAAATGCCTGTTCTTCCCGCTGTGCTTTGCGTTCTTCATTCCAGTTGTTGACTTGCATGGCCAAGAGGATTCCAATCATAACCAACGTAATTTCCCCTGCGGCAGAAATCAAAAATTTGCCAGGTCCATTAACGGGTCGTAGACGAATTGCTCGTAATAGTAGGGTCATTTCAATGGCTTTTAAAAGTGAACGAAGATATGAAACTCGGGTGAGTGGGTCAAGTTTTGTTTCCTTTGAGGCCCTTCTTTTAAGAAGGATAGGATGCACTTAGGAAAGTTTAAAACAAGGCTTTACATTCGAAGAAAAATAAACGATGAAATATTTGTATCATTCCCTTTGAAAATCGCTGGGAGTTGTGTTGGTTCGAGCCGTTTCAGAAACAATTATTGAAGCAAAATATAATTAATCATGAATAAAATCAATTGGGATAATGTAAAATCTGAGCAAGTAAATCCGAAGATGAAAAGAAAATTTATTTACGGAGACAAAGTAATGATTGCCAGAATGGAATTTGAAGATGGATTTGTCGTGCCTTGGCATTCCCACGAGAATGAACAAATTACAGAGGTTCAAGAGGGTAAGATTCGCTTTTGGTTTGACAACAATGAGGAAAATTATACCGACTTGATGCCGGGTGATACTTTCATTATTAAAGGGAACCGACCGCACAAGGCGCTAATGATTGGCAAGGTTAAAGAAACGGATACGTTCTCCCCGCCTCGGCAGGATTGGATTGATGGTTCGGATAATTATTTGCGCAAGTAATAGCCAAATATTTTAATACTGAAAAAGAATGGATTTAGGTATAAAAGATAAAGTGGCGTTGGTCTTAGCTTCCAGCAAAGGGTTGGGAAAAGCTGTGGCGATCGAACTGGCTAAAGAAGGTGCGCGGGTCATTATTTGCGGCACGGATGCAAAAGCGTTACATGAAACAGAAGCAGCAATACAGTCTATTTCTCCTGGCAATGTCAAAGCGTTCGTTTGCGACATTACCGATGAGGCGCAACGTAAGCGTTTGGTTGAACAAAGTGTCCACGCCTTTGGCGACATTGAAATTTTAGTCACGAACACCGGTGGTCCTGCGGCAGGAGGATTTGAAAAGTTCAATTTAGAAGATTGGAAACAGCTCTATAATTTAATGTTTCTGAGTGCGGTCGATATCATTCTGCAAGTTTTGCCGGGCATGAAGAAGAAAGGATGGGGTCGGATTCTGACCATTACTTCCATTACGGTAAAGCAACCGGTGGATAACTTGATTTCATCCAACGCGGTGCGCACAAGTTTAGTTGGCTTGGTGAAAAGCTTGTCGAACGAGGTAGCAGCATTGGGCATTACCGTCAATAATTTGATGCCGGGATATACCAACACGAATCGGCTTGCTCATCTTGTTGAAGTCAATCCAAAGGTAAGCGAAGTGATAGAAACAATTCCAATGAAACGTTTTGGCTCGCCAACGGAATTTGCGGCTGCGGCTGCATTTTTAGTCAGTGAAAGAGCCAGTTATATTACCGGTCAATCTTTGGCCGTGGATGGTGGCTGGATAAAAGGAAATTGATAAATGAGATAAGTTTTGCGGCAAGCAAATGAATTATGATTCTATTAAAGAAAACCAATGACTTTTAGAATATTCATTTTTCTCTACTTTTTGATTTCTACTCCTTTTAATACTTTTTGCCAAAACCATAAGACCCAAGTGGTGTTGCTAGGAACCGGTACACCCAATCCTGATCCGGATCGGTTTGGGCCTTCGGTGGCGATCGTGGTTGACAGCACTTCTTATATTATTGACTGTGGTCCGGGTGTGGTGCGAAGGGCTGCTGCTGCTTACCGAAAAGGAGTGAAAGGTCTCAATCCTGTTTTGTTAAACAAACTTTTCATCACCCACCTTCATTCTGATCATACCGCTGGTTATGCAGACTTTCTTTTGACTCCTGCCGTCCTCAAACGTAAGGGGCCGCTAAAAGTCTTTGGACCAAAGGGAACAAAAAATCTTAATGAACATATTGTAAAGGCCTATGCTCCTGATTTCAATATTCGGGTTTTTGGATTGGAGAAAGGAGACTCTCTTGCTTATAAAACGGAGGTGACAGAGATTGAAGAAGGCTTAATTTACAAAGATGAACTGGTGACGGTCTTCGCGTTTAGTGTGCCTCATGGAAACTGGCCGGAAGCTTATGGATATAAATTTATAACGCCAAACAAAACCATCGTGGTGTCAGGGGATTGTACATTCAATGAGAAGTTGATAGCCATGAGCAAAGGATGTGACATCTTGATTCATGAGGTGTATTCGGAAGACGGTTGGTCGAGGCGTTCTGATGCTTGGAAAAATTATCATAAAAATTTCCACACCTCCAGTTCGCAACTGGCGGAGATTGCCAACAAAGTAAAGCCTGTCCTTCTGGTGTTAGTTCATCAATTAATCTGGGACTCCACAGAAGAAATGCTATTGAAAGAGATCACTTCTCGGTATTCCGGCAAAGTAATTTCGGGGACTGACCTGGAGGTTATTGAATGAAAGGTATTACGATAATTAAAAAATACTGGCATCCGCCTAATTTAAAAAACTGTTTAAAAAATGGTTTCATCTTAAA